>Ga0255334_1000185_pt1 | contig 64923 bp, 70 predicted proteins | sample EtOH5_35cm_T3_12_FD_202080 | JGI IMG/M metagenome (GOLD analysis project Ga0255334, IMG submission 202080) | Sandy soil microbial communities from University of British Columbia, Vancouver, Canada - EtOH5_35cm_T3_129 | ecosystem: Engineered > Artificial ecosystem > Sand microcosm > Unclassified ...
TGATCAACCAGATCAAAATCGAAAACCCACACCTGTGGGATGCTGAAATGAAGGAAGAAGCTTCGCAGATGATTCTGCAGGGCACTCAGCTGGAGATCGAATACGCGCGCGACACCATGCCTCGCGGCGTGTTGGGGATGAATGCGGCGATGATGGAGGACTACCTCAAGTTCATCGCTAACCGTCGTCTGTCGCAGATTGGGTTGAAGGAAGAGTATCCAGGGACGACTAATCCGTTCCCTTGGATGAGCGAGATTATGGACTTGAAGAAAGAGAAGAACTTCTTTGAGACGAGAGTTATTGAGTATCAGACTGGTGGGGCGTTGAGCTGGGATTGATTTTTTAGCTTAGAGTCAAAATCCACATTACAAAAAAAGCCCTGACCATGTTCAGGGCTTTTTTATGAATTAGAAGAAAGTGGTCTCACTCCTAAGTGTGTGCAGCACTCACAAATGACTACCGCTCCTACCACATTCAACACATCTTCCAATTGGCGCCAATATTTTCTTGTGGTAGGTAGTACAAGCGAATCGTAAACAATTAACGCGGAGGAGCTATTGACCACTTCCAAATAGCAAACTAGCAGATTAATAAACCTGTTTCAACTCTTTTTTCTCAAGTGCATTTAACAGATCAATCTCCTTCCAGTTTACAAACCAAAACTCATTAGCATCTACCATCCCGAAATACTCATCAGCTTGTGCGTTCGTTAACATACCGCCACCTGTCACCTTATAAAAATCTCTTAGCCACTTCTTTTTTACTTTTACATCTATGTATGGACATGTCACAGAATCTAAAAACAATGACACTTTTTCAGTATTCACTTGAAGATCAGAAAGATCAGACAGCCGCACATTTATTTCATCGACTACACTTCGCCTAACATCATCATACTGTTTAAAATTTTTAATATAAAACAAACATGCAACAAGATAAAAATACGACCGATCCCTGCTAAATATCCGACCAACCAAAACAGATGGCAACAAATACTCCTCACCAAGATCACTTATCGCCAGAATGACATTCAACTCTTCGAGAAGAATGAAATTATTAATTTCAACACTAACCTCTCCAATCTCGCTCAACAGCAACTCAAGCGCAAGCTCAAATATCCTTTGTTTAACTGTATGCTCATATGGACCAAGCATTTGCTCAGAAAAACGAGACATCAATATTGTGGAAGCGCAAATTTTATAGGAGGAGCTTACGGACGGCGAGACGGAATAAAAAAAGAACATCACTTCTAAAAAAACCAAAAGCACATCGCGATATTGATTCTGCATTTCATTGTCACGCATGGGCGACTGAACATTAATAACTCTTTTAACTCGTTCAAAAAAAGCAGAAATCAAGTAAGAAGAAACATCATCATAATCAACAGAATTCGACGAACACGTAGACTTAATAGCATCAATAAAGCTTCGAATTAAATTCTCCCGCCTATATATTTCTTTGGGCTTCAATATGGCGTCACCATCTTCAGAGCTCAAAAACCTATCACAAAACTCATTAACCTTTACGTTAACATCTCGTATAACCCTGGACTTCGCGGTAAAAAACGGGCGCAGATATTCCACGGACTTTGAGCTATTTACGTGCAAATTATAAGAAGCTAAGCAATCTGCATATACTTTATAAACACGCTTTGTCACAGAATCACGAGACGCAAATATAAAAACATCATCAACGTAGCGCTTAACAGAGTAATCTACACCATACATAAGAGGCGCCGAAGCTGTAGCCAGCCTAGTTTGAGCACTACAATCGATATCTTGAAAAATCACCTCAGCAAATATCCTGCTTATCTCAGGACCGATTAAAATGCCATTTGTTTCATTGTAGTTTGCAGCCTGCATCAACGAATCGAAGCTTTGCCCAAATGTCGATGACACTCCAAGCTTAGATTTCACATACTGCTTCTCCTTCGCCGCCCAACTTATGGAGTGCGTATAAATACTATCAAAGCATTTGGACACATCCATAGTTAATAAAACTGAAAACTTTTTTTCCAAACTCAAAAAAAGCCTAGAGTTAAAGAACTTATAGAGCCTATCGAAGCCAGCATAAGAATAAAAAGATGAGCTATGTTTAATCACACTGTCAGAGACAACCTCATTAACACTACCTCTCTTGTATTTACTGACATTTTCCCAAGAGTTTTTATAGTAAAACACTCCTGCAACTTTTTGCGGACACCTGATAGAAAACTTACTCCTTGAACAATAATGTATTATTAATTTTTCATTTCGCTCATAAAATCTCATCATTTGCATTTGAGAAATAGGATGCACTACTGACAAACGTCTAAAATCAATAGAATTCTTTCTTATTTTATAATGATAAGGAATTGTAAACTGCTTCTTCCTCCCATCGCCCTCCACCAACTTAGAATATAAATATCGAGACACACCCGTTACTCCACCCCGGGCGACACAACGAAAGTAGAAACCGTCGTTCGCAAAAATCAGCGGTGTTTCGTAAGGTATAGTTTCTGTAACCAATGCTCTGTAATAGTCACTTTTCTTCACCTTTTTAACTTTACTGTTAAGCATAAGCCCAGCACCCCTGTATGAGCTTCATATTTTCCCGGGAGAAATGCATGAAAACTTTACGTTTGTACCCTCTCAAGAAGCTAAATTTCAGCAAAATTCTTCTCTGAGCAAGTGTAGTATTGCAAAAAAACTCCTCAAACAACTTCCCGCTGCTCGAAAGTACCGCTTTCCTCAAGTACGAATCAAGATCAAGCAGAGCCCTAGAAAAATCAACATCAACTCGATGATAATTATAATATATGCCAGCCAGTCTTTTTCTATCTCTATCCACATCAAGAACGCTAAAGTTTGAAGTGAGAAACTTAAACCGTAGGATCAGGAGGGAAAAGTCTTTATTTTTCACATAATCCAGTAACGCCTTGGATATTCTGGTCTTTATTTTTTTCACCTTTGAATCAGCTATATCCAAAAGCACCTCTCTGAAGTGCTGCCCTTTTTTTAGATCAGGGTTATTAAAAGGCTCAAAGATAGAAAACTTATATCCTAAATACTCAAAACTGAATAAACTTGGCGAAAGCAATGCTTTCCGAGGAGATACATCAGCACTCAAACTTCTAATCATTTGTTTTTTTTGATTAAGACTCAATCCCTTTGGTAATTTTTCTCTTATTACATCTACAAACCCTTTTTCATCTTCCAACCCACTAGTGATAATAATAATGTCATCTACATATCGCGAGTAGAAAAAAACCTCGTTCTCAGACTCTATTTCCTTGTCAAAGTCTTTCATCAACAACTCAGTTATTGTCGCACTTAAAGCCAATCCTCTAGGAACACCCGGCCATCCAGCCCGATCATGCCCTTCTATTAAGCCGCCGATTATTTTTTTTGTTGCTGGGCTTACATCATGCCTCAAAATTATCTTATTAAAGATATCGTCTTTTGAAAAAGACTCATAAAAACTTTTCACATCTAGTCGATATATACGATAAGAGACACCTTCCGAAAGCAAGTTTTTAACATTAGCTACAATAGAATCCCTAACATTACTCTTAAGACCCGAGACCACTCGGATATTTCTGTTAACCTTTCTCAATATCAACTCATCATGAAACTTTGCAGTTCGGTATACGTTTTTTCCTCGAATAACTGTGTACGCCAGAGGAGAGTAAACAGAAAAGTCACCTGCAACACTGACAACGGAGTTCAATATAACTCCATTTTTGTAGATTGGATCCCTTAACCTTTTATACTTGTTAAAATCGCTTTTTCTTAATTCTTTAGTAAAAGTCACATAATTAAAAGAGTGATCGTACATTTCTCCTCCCTGAGCCAAGGATTACATCGATTAACGATCGTCTAATGCCTTCACACATTCACTAATACAACAAAAAACAAAAGATGCAAGCTTGACCTTCACTCTGTTCCTACCTAATCTGCCATTGAGCCTAAGAAACTCAGAAACCAGAGCGGTTCTCCGCACCCGACAGCCATGCGGCTTTTTTTCGCCAGCGGTTTCTCGACGCCTGTGAAAAATCCCCGTTATGTCGGGAGTGGGCGAATACAAGACCCGAAAGGGAAATATGTCCGGCCCGTCTCTGGTGGGTTTCTTAGCTCCCGACACCTATAACGAATGCCCTAAGAAAGCAGCCAGAGGTAAATGGATATGCCCCAATGTCAGACCTTCCCTAGGAAGGCAATTTGTCGCTCCAGCTATGCCAGCCCTGCCCTCCCATTTCAGGAGGCTCGCTATGTCTGACCCATACATTCCCACAGTATTCGTCCGCCAGACCCTTGAGCTTCACGCCCTCCTTCTAGAAAACCAGCCATGGTTCTGCGCCCGCGATTTGGGTCGCTTAATGGGTTTCCACCTGAATGATCGCGTGGTCAGCAAATTGGACGAGGATCAGCGGCACACATTGCTGATCGACTACCACGGCCAAGCGGAAAAGAGGCTGATGCTCAGCGAGTCCGGCGTCTATGCGTTGTTGGTCTATCACTACGCGCCGGGGAATCGGTTGTTGCGTGAATGGCTGACTCATCAAGTAGTGCCAGCCTTACGCGATGCGGGGCAGTCGAAGAACGCCGATCGACCGATGCTCAGTTTGCTGGATTGGCCAGAGATGTCGTTGAGTCTGTTGCATTGGCAGGACGAAGGCTGGATTCGGCTGCGGGATATGCCTTATCTGTTGCTAGGTCGCACACGCCGGCGCGTACCGGCGGTTAAGCCTTGGTGGCGGAAGGTTTTGGAGGCGTTTCAGTCTTCGAAGCATTCGGTTGGATAGCCTTTGTAGGATCAACTGAAAGAAGCGTCGGTCTTTTTTGTAGGAATTTTCGTAGACAGTCGTAATGGCCACTCAGTATCGTCCGAGGGTTTTCAACCCTCGGCGATTGTATGGACACTGAAAAGAGCAACAGCGATTGGACTGACATTGAGATTCAGGCTGCGGTAGACGCCTATCTCAGCATGTTGTCCCGCGAGCAGAGTGGTCAGAAAGTCGTTAAGACTGAGGAGAACCGCATCCTGCGTGAGGGAGCCTTAGCCGGTCGGACCAAAGGGTCGGTTGAGTTTCGGATGCAAAACATTTCTACGATCATGGCCGAGTTGGGTCGAGAGCCTATCAAGGGCTACAAACCCGCCAAGAATGTCGGCGCGAATGTTGCGCGAAGCATTCGAGAAGCGCTCAACGCTCCAAATACGTTGACCTCTGAGGATTTTGTCCCGACAGCGGACGAGGCAACGCTGGAACAGCGTTCTGCCAAACTTGAAAAACAACCGATTAAAGACGTGCCGAAAGGGATTGAGAGACCAGAACAGACTCAGTCCAGCGGAAAGTCTTTTGTTCGCGATCCCGAGGTGAGAGCTTGGGTTCGCCAACAGGCTAACGGTAGATGCGAAGGCTGTGGCGAGCCTGCTCCGTTTGAAAAGGATGGCAGGCCGTTTCTTGAGGTTCATCACGTTAAGCATTTGGCACAGGACGGTTCGGATCGGCCAAGCAATGCCGTGGCGCTGTGTCCGAACTGTCATCGACGTTGTCACCATTCCGGTGACCGGGATGAGTTCACTGCCTCACTGTTTCAGAAGGTGGAACGGTTGAAGTTTGAGTGATTGGGCCTGTAGAACTTCATCGGCACATGCGCATGAAGACGGCGAGCGATTTTTGTTCTGGTTCTGACTGTCAAACCTGCTCTACAACGTTTTTACCCAGCCTAAGCCCATCGCCGCCCATGGCCCCTCGTTCACTTGTTCATCATCTCGCTGTGATGTGCGTCTCCTTCCATCGCGTCCTTGCCATGGTCGGAAAGCTGGGCATCAAACCACTGGTGAAGCGCCGCTATCAAGGCTGGATCCGAGGTCTTGAAGGCCAATTCGGCGCCACCTTCGATGTCTTTGTAGGTGATCGCCATTTGCCCAGGCTTGGCAGCTTTCAGGTCTGCCAGGCCAGGCATGTCTTGGCCATGGATGTGCGCCGGGCCTGAGAAGTCGCCCTTGAGAAACCGCTCGCGGATGTCTTGAAGGTGCTGGCGAACCCACTGCACTTGGGCAGCATCCGCAGGCTTTTTGACGACCACTTGCTGAATGCCGCCTTCAGCGGTCTTGGTGAAGACATGGGTCGTCGCTGCGAGGCTGAACGGCATGACATCCTTGCCGCGACCTGCAACCTCGGCTTGCCGTTGCGCGTCGTCGTTCGAATGATCCATGGTCTGAGCGTGAAGGTTTGCAGCAAGCGCCGAGAGAATGATTGAGGCGATGGCGGTTTTTAGCACGGTCTTTCTCCGATGTTGGAAGGGTGTGAGCCGACGCTGGCGCGTCAATCCAACAGGCGCTTCAGCGCTGCGACACCAACAGGTGGCTCCGCCGTCCAGGGCACCACGATGACATCGTGGCGGGTTTGGTCTGCAACCCGCGCCATCTGCTTGCGCTCACTGTCCAGGCGCGCTCGCAGCAGCGGGTCATCGGTGTCTGTGGCCAATAGAGACTTATTGACCACCCAGGCAAACGGTTCGATTTTGGCCCTGCGCAAGTCATCCTGCAGTGCTGCCGCCTGAGACACCGGTGTGGCTTCGGGCAGCGTCACCAGGATGATTTTGGTGTAGTGCGCATCTTGCAGGCGCATCAAAGGCGTGACGATGTGGTCCGAGTCGCCTTTGAATTCCCGAACCATCTGGCGGTGATAGGCGCCTGTGGCATCCATCAGTAGCAGTGAATGACCCGTGGGGGCGGTATCGAGCACCACGAACGACGTTCTGGCTTGAGCAACCACGCGAGAGAACGCGTGGAAGACCGCGACCTCTTCGGTGCAGGGGGATCGTAGATCCTCGATGAGCAAGGCTATTTCATCGTCCGTCAGGGTCGGCGCGCGGGAGGCGACGATCTTGTCCACGTATTTTTGGGTCTCGACCTTGGGGTCGATGCGGCCAACGTCGAGCCCTTGCACATCGGCGTTGAGGGTCACCGCCAGATGCGCCGCAGGGTCCGTGGTGCTCAGGTGCACGGACTTGCCGTGCTGCACCAGGCCCAGGGCGATGGCGGCGGCAATGGTGGTTTTGCCTACTCCCCCTTTGCCCATGACCATGATCAACCCGCGTTCGTCATTCGCAAGCTCGGCAACCAGTTCCGAGAGGGTGTGGTGTTCCAGGGGTGAGCGCGTTTGTGTTGCAGCCGTTGTTGGCCTGGCAAGTTCCGGGGAAAGCAGACTGCGGAGCGCGGGCAAGCCAACGGAATCTACAGCCTTGAGCGAAATGTAGTCGGCTGAAAGCTGGCGCAGCGACGCGGGCATCTCGTCGAGCGCCTGCTGGCCGATCGCTTCGATGGCGGCTGCGATCGGGTCATTCAAGTTGCTGCGTTTGAACACAGCGTTCACCACTAAACGCTGGTTTTCCAGACCCAACTCACGGAGTTCGTCGGAGGAACGCGCAGCCTCGCCCAGTGCGCCTTTGTCAGGACGAGCCACTAGCACGACGGTGGTCAGGGCTGGATTGTTGAGCGCCGCCAACGCCTGATTGAAAAGCTGCTCCTGCATTTTCAACCCCGAGTGCGGCCCCAGGCATGACGCACCACGATCATTGCCTTCCAAAAATCCGCTCCACGCTTTGGGCAGGCTCAACAGCCTGAGCGTGTGCCCCGTGGGCGCGGTATCGAACACGACATGATCATAGGCCGCGCCCCCCTGTGACAGGAGGTGGGAGAACTCATCGAACGTTGCGATTTCGGTCGTGCATGCTCCCGAGAGTTGCTCACGCACCAGAGCAATATCTTGATCGCTGGTCTGGGCACCCATTTGCTCGACCACCCGGGCCCGGTAGTCGATGGCAGCGGTCCCGGGGTCGATGTTGAGCACGAACATTCCAGGCACGTTCGGCACTGCTACAGGCTGATTGCTCAGCTCGACACCGAGCATCTCATCAAGGTTAGAGGCCGCGTCTGTGCTAACCAGCAGCACCTTCTTGCCTGCATCAGCCAAGGCGATTGATACCGCAGTGGAAACCGACGTTTTGCCAACCCCGCCCTTACCAGTGAAGAACATATATTGGGTGGGCTGATCGAGCAGTTTGAGGGTGGACTGCATGGCACGTTAGCCTCGCTACGGAGCACAATTGAGGCTCAGAGTTTAGACCGATGCTCAGCAGCGCCAACTTTATCTGAAAAACATTCAGTGCAACCCACCCCACCTCCCGCTATTAATACCCTTCCCCACTCAAGGACCCGAGCCCACCATGAAATTCGACCTCGCCTACTGCCTCAGCCTCGACGACAAGCTGTCGATCTATGACGTGCGCGATTTGAATTTCGACGAAACCATGGATTTCGATTCCTCCAAAGAACACTTCCAATGCCCCAACGATGCCTGTCGTTCGGCCTTCAATGCGGCGAATGTGTTGACGACGTTCAACGCCAAGAACGTGAATTACGTTCGCACCCCGCACTTCAAGAACACGCCCAGCACCCGCCATGTCGCGGATTGTCCTTATGTCAGTCTCAAGGCGTCGGCGCCAGGTGTGGATGCGGACGGTGCGGAAACGGATGACAGTCGTGAGGAGCATTTCCCGTCGGAGTTGTTGCTGACGCGACGTGAGTATGTGCGTAAGCCGTCGAACCCGGCGGTGGCGGCTGATGTGATGCGGGATGATCCGAAACCGCCTTCAGCGGCCAGTGATGTCGAACACCCAAGCCGCGAATCAGCACCGGACAAGACCAGTGTCTTCGCCCACCCGGTGGAGTGTTTTGTGTCGAACTTCGAGGACAAGGAGTTGCTCAAGCGCATGCCGCTGAAGATTGGCGAGCACACGGCGCCTTATGGGTCGTTCTTCAAGAAGATCGAGTATCTGCAGGACAACAAGGGGCTGATTTACTGGGGCAAGATCAAGGAGATCAAGGATTACACCCAGAGCTTTCGTATCGATTTCGAACAGAAGGTCTGGTTCAAGCAAGCGGACGAGGCGAAGAAGAAACCTTACTCAGTCAACGTTTACTTGAGCAAAAAGCTGATCGACAACTACCGCAAGCGCAAAGCGTTTCTGGAAGAGATCAAGCACGCCAGTGAGAGCGGGAAAGAGTTGTATTGCTTCTTTTATGGCGTAACGCCGGAGTTGAAGATGGTGCCGAGCAAGAAAAACCCCGAGCAGACGTTCGGGGTGTTCAGCGCGAATATTGAGAACCTGGATCACTTTATTATTCGTGAGGCGCCAGGGTTGGCGAGTCAATAGTCATTGGCTCACCCTGCTGGACGTCATTCTGAATAAAACCCTGTTTATAAGGTGGTCTTTGTAAGCTTATGGGGCATGATGGGCCGTAGTGCTTTCCTTGATGTCCAACGCCGATGAGTGCCCTATCTTGTGTCAGTGATTCCCCTACTGGTCTGTGACGACTCCAACATGGCCCGTAAGCAGGTGTTACGGGCGCTGCCGGCGGACTGGCCGGTTTCGGTTACCGAGGCAGGTAATGGTCGCGAGGCAATGGAGGCCATACGCCGGGGTTTAGGGCTGGTGGTGCTGCTCGACCTGACCATGCCGGAGATGGATGGTTATCAGGTGTTGAGCGCCTTGCGCACCGAAGGATTGAAGGCGCAAGTCATCGTGATCTCCGGTGACGTTCAGGAAGAAGCGGTGCGCCGCGTGCGTGAGCTGGGCGCGCTGGCGTTCCTGAAAAAGCCTTTCGACGAACACGAGCTGCGCCAGACACTCAGTCAGCTGGGGCTACTGACGGAACCCGGCCAGGCGTCGCTGGAGAGTCGTCTGGCCCCGAACACGGTCATCAGTTTTCACGATGCGTTTCGCGAAACGGTCAACGTTGCCATGGGCGGGGCGGCCGCCCTGATAGCCCAGGTGTTGGGAGTTTTTGTGCAGTTGCCGGTCCCGAACGTGAACATCCTCGAAGTCGGCGAATTGCACATGGCCCTGACCGATGCCAGTAGCAGCCAGCAACTCACGGCCATCTGCCAGGGGTTCATCGGCAGTGGCATCGCCGGCGAAGCCCTGCTGATGTTTCACGATTCGGAAATCGCCGACATCGCGCAGTTGATGCAGCGTCAGAGCAGCGATTATTCGGACCTGGAAATGCTGCTGGACCTCTCCAGCGTTCTGATCGGTGCTTGCCTGAGCAGCATTGCCGAACAGATCGATGTGGTGTTTTCTCAAGGCCATCCGCAGATCCTCGGCCAACACGCGGCCATCGATGAGCTGATCCGGGTCAATCATAAGCGCTGGAAAAAGACCCTGGCGGTGGAAATCAGCTACAGCCTGGAAGGGCATGATATTCGTTTCGACCTATTGTTGCTGTTCACGGAAGACTCCATCGAGCGGTTAACCCACAAACTCGCCTACTTGATGAACTGAGCCATGAACGAGCCTATCGATCTGAACGAGTTTCACTGGTTGCTGGCGATCGTCCAGAGCATCGACGTCGGTGTGGTGGTGCTCGACCGCGACTACCACGTGCAGGTCTGGAACACCTTCATGGAGAACCGCTCTGGGGTGCAGCCCAAGGATTCCCACAATCAGAGTTTCTTCAGTCTGTTTCCTGAAATCGACCGCCAATGGTTTAGCCGCAAGGTGGAAAGCGTCGCTACCCTTGGCACGCCAGCGTTCACTGTTTGGGAGCAGCGCCCGTATCTGGTGCGGTTCAAGAACTATCAGCCGATCACCGGCCAGGAAGAGTTCATGTACCAGAACACCACGCTGTTACCGCTGCGCTCCACCGACGGCAAAATCAACCATATCTGTCTGGTGATCTATGACGTCACCGACGTCGCCACCAACCGGCATCAGCTGCTGGCCGCAAATGCGCAATTGCAGCAACTCTCCAGCACCGATCGGCTGACGGGCCTGTACAACCGCGGTCATTGGGAAGAAAGCCTGAAAGTCGCCTATGCCCGGCACCAGCGTTATGGCAATGCCACCAGCCTGGTGATGCTGGATATCGATCACTTCAAGCGGGTCAACGACACCTATGGTCACCAGGCGGGCGACAAGGTCATCGAGGAAGTCTCCAGGCTGATCCGCGAACATGTGCGCGAAACCGATGTGGCTGGGCGTTATGGCGGTGAAGAGTTCGGCGTGGTGCTTTCGGACACCGACAAGACCGGTGCACAGGTTTTCGCCGAGCGTCTGCGTGAGGCAGTCGAAGGGCTGGAAGTGCTGCACAACGACCAGAGCATCCGTTTCACCATCAGCCTGGGGGTGGCCGACCTGAGCCAGCCCTCGACCAACTACGCCGACCTGATCGCCTGGGCGGACCACGCGCTGTTTGCGTCGAAGAAGGCCGGGCGCAATCGGGTGACGGTGTATGAGTAGATAGCATCCTCAACTCTGCGAAAGCGCCCATTCCTCCAATGCCAGTCAGTTAGCGGAAATTTTCCCGTCTGGTGGGCATTTGTGGCGAGGGGGCTTGCCCCGGCTGGGGCGCACAGCGGCCCTAAAATCGGCGACCCTGTTGTGTCAGACACACCGCATTTGCAGGTTTCAGGACTGCTTCGCAAAATACTGAGCTGCTGGTTCGTGAAGCGCCGGGGTTGGCGGATAAATAATTCAGTGTCAAGGCAACTTCAATGCTACGTGGCCGGGGTGTTGTTTGATCAGGTTGTACGGCAGGGTGCTCCATTCCACGTTTCGACACATTGCTTGGTTGTGAGCAAAGGAAGGCAGCAATTTGATGCCTTGGTCGGTGAAGTACCAGGAGGGGAAGATCCACGATTGTTCTTCACCGTAGACGCAGCCATCGTTACGGTCAGTCGTGGTGGTGACTTCCACGGGATAGAGCGTACGCAATTGACCTACCAGCCACGGTGCCAATTCTTTGGTGCGGTATTCGGAATAGGCGAGATAAGCATCATTGGACGCCTTGTCGTCGAGCTGGTTTAGTTCGTAGTACTGCGGCTCGCCTTGTCCGATCCAAAGCACATCCTCCAGCGCCAGGGTCTTGCCGGTCTTGGTATCAAGATTGAACGGCATGTCCCTCTCATCCGAATAAGACCCGCCACAGTTGGACTCAGCCTTGATGTTCACGCTGATCACCGAGGGTGACATCCATAACGGATCGGCCGTTTGGCTGTAGACGTACATCCAGGGCTGGGTGAGGCAGTCGTGAAAGCTGACGACTTGCTGCCACAAACGCCCCATTAATTGTTGATTGATGCGCTGAAGTTCTTCGGCGGTGTAACCCGAAATCACTTCAAACAACGACATCCCGGATTGCGGTTCGCTCCACCATTGCAGCGTGTAGCCCATGAAGGTTTCGGTCTTGCCTTGTTTGAGTTTCATACCTTGCAGGCGCAGGTATTCATAAGACGACACGTCATGGAGCGTAGCGAGATAAGGCAAAGTACCAACTGGAACCGGTGGTAGTTTGGCTCGCAGCAGTTCTATCTTCAGGACTTTGCCTTGGGGGCTGGTCCATTCCCCGGATAAGCCGTTGGATGTGGGCTGAAGACGAATGTTCGGGCGCGGTTTACCCTCGTTATCGCGGTCGTTGCCCTCATCAAATCTCAGCGCCTCACCGTCCTTTTCGCCTCTGAGCATTAAGTCCTTGCGGTACTTCTGGTAGAAGTAGCGCCCGCTCACGTCCTTGGCGTTATCGGTGTTCACCTCCAACACAATCGGTGAATTGCCTAACGTTCCGGAGTAAACCTGTTTGCCACCGTCGGCGCCCAGCGCAGTAGAAACCGCTGAGCACACCAGCACGACAACACCGGTCAGACGAAACAGTCCTTTGAACATCACATCATCCTTGAATGAAACGAGCGCCTACTCGCGCAAAAGAGCGACGGATTATGGCGAAGCATCGTCCGAGAATCGATGAAAAGCTACGTCGCCAGCACTCAACTCAGGCACAGGCTGATCATTACCAAAACCAGCAAACCAACATACACCCGCGCATGCATTCGATCCGGAGTCCGCCCAATCCACGGCGTAGCCAACCGAATCCCCACCAGCGACCCCACCGTCAACACCGCAAACGCCAGCACATCCACATAACCGACAAACCACGGCCCAAGATCAAACTCGGTAAACCCAGCCATGGCCATGTAAGTCAGCGTCCCGGCCAGCGCCACGGGCAAACTCAGTGGATTGGCCATGGACGTCGCCTGGGACATGCTTAACCCACAACGCCGCAACAACGGCACGGTCATGACGCTGCCGCCTACGCCGAGAAAGGTGGCGATGGAGCCGATTCCGACACCGCCGGCTGACACTTCTGCCCTTCCTAATCGCCGTGGGATGGCGGTGTTGGGCGCTGTAAGAAAGCCGCGTCGCAACAAGCAATCCGCGATGGTCACGCCCAGGTACGCGATGAAGGCATAGCGAATCACCTCGCCACTGGCCCACATCGCCGCTACGGCGCCGACGACCGCGCCCACGCCGATAAACCCGCCCAACGGCCACAGGTAATGACGAATGAGATTACCGGCGCGGCGGTGTTTTCCGGTGGCGATCGTTGCGTTGACGATCATCACGCAGGTCGAGGTTGCCACAGCAATGTGCATCGCCGATTGGCTGATGGGGTCGTCTGTGCCGTGGCTGGTCATCAGCATGCGGTACAGCAATGGCACGACGACGAAACCGCCGCCGAAGCCGAACAGCACGGCGGTGATGCCGGTCATGCAGCCGAAGAGTGCCAGCAAGAGGTAGAAGAACATCGCGCATCGTCCGTTGGTTGAGAGTGGCCGACGATAGAGCGATGGGGGTTGGCCTATCGCCGGTAAGTTAAGTAAGAGCAATCCTTGTGGGAGCGGGCTTGCTCGCGAAAGCGGTGTGTCAGGCGACATCAATGTTGGCTGTGCCGCCGTCTTCGCGAGCAAGCCCGCTCCCACAAGGATTGCTCTTAACTTACGGGTATTAGGGCTTGGCCTGCTTCAGCAAGCCAGCCAATAATGTTCGCGTTTACGCCAACCGCAGGGAGTGCTCGATGCTTAATGTTTCGATTGATTTGCTGGACCACACGCCACGACCGGTGGTGGCCATCGGCACGGATTACCCCAACGGTCAGCTATTGCCGCGCCATACCCATCGACGGGCGCAGTTGTTGTACGGCGCCACCGGGGTGATGCAGGTGAGTACGCACGACGGCAATTGGGTGGTGCCGCCGCAGCGGGCGGTGTGGATTCCGCCGGGGGTGGCGCATGAGGTGTTGATGCTGGGGGTGAGCACTCGCAGTTTGTACATCGAACCGGGAACGGTTGATTTGGGCAAGCGCTGCCAGGTGATCAGTGTTTCGCCGTTGATGCGGCATTTGCTGATGGAGGCGGTGGAGGTTGCGCTGGAGTACGACGAGGCCGGACGCGATGGTGCGCTGATCGACTTGCTGCTGCATGAGTTGGCCCATAGCGCTCACTTGCCGTTGCACATTCCGCTGCCCCTGGATGCGCGGCTGCTTGGGTTGTGTCAGATGTTTCTCCAGCAACCGAACGCTCATCAGTCGCCACAGCAATGGGCCGATCAGTTGCATATCAGCCTGCGGACTTTCAATCGCCTGTTCCGCCAACAGACGGGTCTGAGTTTCAGCCAATGGCGGCAGCGGACTTGCGTGGTGCTGGCGCTGGCGCGGCTGGTGGTGGGTGAACCGGTGACGCGCATTGCCCTGGATTTTGGCTATGACAGCCCGGCGGCGTTCTCCACGATGTTCCGTCGCATCCTGGGACAAGCGCCAACGACCTGGCTGGACGGGACGAGATAGAACCAATCAAAAAATGAGTTTGATTCGGGCTCAAAACAACTGTACAAAAACACAGTATTTTTTGAATCAGCACTCTTGAGCCCGGAGAACACCATGGCCTCTCTTGCGATGAAAATCACCCTGGAACGTATCGCCCTTTTCCAATTCACCCCCGCGCATAGCGTTCAAGCCCGAGCGATGCTGGGTTGGAGTGTGGAGCAACTGTCTCGGGAATCCGGGGTTTCGGTGGACGCTATTCAGCGATTTGAGGATGAACGCGATGTGCTGGATGTTACGCGGCTGGCGTTGGCTTATCGGTTTGAATCGGAGGGGTTGGTGTTCTTCCCGGGGTTTGCGCCGGGTCGAGGAATGAATGTGAAAGGGTCGGCGCCTGATCCGGTGGGGCGGGCGGATTATGCGATGGTTGAGTGAGGTGTCGGCCCGGGCCGCTTGCAGGGTAAGCAGCCCGGTTTCACATCATCAAGCGTTCTGAGGTTCCACCTGATCGCCAACACTTTCCAACTCCGACCACCAAGTGCTACCCCGCTGCGGATACATCACGTTGAACGCCTGCCCCATCTGCGGCGTGGTAATCGACACACTCCGCTCCCAGGCCAACGCCAGAATGCGGTCAAAGGGTTCGTACCAGGCGTGCATCGACAAATCGAAGGTGCCGTTATGAATCGGCAGTAACCACCGGCCTTTGAGGTCGATGTGCGCCTGTAGGGTTTGCTCCGGCTGCATGTGCACATGCGGCCACTCAACGTTGTAGGCACCGGTTTCCATGAGGGTCAGGTCGAACGGGCCGTACTGTTCGCCGATGCGTTTGAAGCCGTCGAAATAACCGCTGTCGCCGCTGAAGAAGATTCGCGTGTCACCGCTGATCATCACCCATGAGGCCCACAGCGTGCTGTTGCCATCGAACAGACCGCGACCGGAAAAGTGCTGCGAAGGTGTGGCGATGAACTGAATACCGTCGACCTCAGTGCCTTGCCACCAGTCCAGTTGCCGGACCTTGCTGGCGTCGATGCCCCATTTGATCAGGGTGTCGCCCACGCCCAACGGCGTGAGGAAGTACTTGGCCTTGTCCGCCAGTTTGAGTACGGCTTGATAGTCGAGGTGGTCGTAGTGATCGTGGGACAGGATCACCGCTTCAATCGGCGGCAGTTCTTCGAGGCTGATCGGCGGCTGGTGAAAGCGCTTGGGGCCGGCCCATTGCACGGGTGAGGCGCGTTCGGCGAAGACCGGGTCGGTGATCCAGAATTTGTCCTGCAGTTTCAGCAGTACGGTGGAATGGCCGAGGCGGTAAACGCTGTGGTTGGGGGCGGCGATCAACGCTGCTTGAGTCAGGGTTTGTACCGGGACAGGCGCCGTCGGGCGGGTGTTACGCGGTTTATGGAAGATCATGTTCCACATGATGCGCAGGGTTTTGCGAAAGCCTTCGCGCTTTGCCAGCGCATGGTTTCGAAAGAGCCCTTCTACCTGACGGGAAGCTTCAGGCGTGGAGGCGTTGTCCGCAGGGGAAGTTGAAGTGGCCATGACTGAATGACTCCAGGAAAACCACTTGATTCGCAGTTTTCCGCTCGGGACGATAAATGGCCAAGGCACGCACGCATCAGCCGGAGATTCTATTTTTCACTGCGCAGGATTAACAAAACATTACACTGCACAGTGTAGTTTCAAGGTTGCATCAAAGCTGATCACAAGTAAACTGCCAAGTGTAGTTCTCACTTCTTCCTGCCAAAAGCGTACTTATGACAGCTCCACAGCGCCTCACCGACCGAAAACGCGAAGCCATCATTCAGGCGGCGATTGCCGAATTCCGTGCCAACGGTTTCGACATCACCAGCATGGACAAGATCGCCGCCACCGCCGGCGTGTCGAAGCGCACGGTGTACAACCATTTCCCCAGCAAGGAAGAGTTGTTCGCCGAAATCCTCAATCAATTATGGGCGCGGGTAACGTCAGAACAGGAAACGCCCTACCACCCTGACCTGCCGCTGCGCGACCAGATGCGCCGGATGCTGATGGCGAAAATGCAGATGCTGGGCGATGACAATTTTCTCGACCTGGCGCGAGTGGCCATTGCCGCCACCATCCATTCCCCCGAGCGCGCCCAGAATATGGTGTGCCGAATGGGTGAGCGCGAAGAAGGCCTGACCGTATGGATCCGCGCCGCTCAGGCCGACGGTCGTTTGAGACCGGTCGCCCCCGAATTCGCCGCACAACAGATTCAGGGAATGCTCAAATCCTTTGCGTTCTGGCCACAGATTTCCATGGGCCTGCCCAGCTTGTCAGCCGAAATGCAGACCACTGTTGTGGAGTCGGCACTGGACATGTTTCTGGCCTGTTATCAGCTCTGAACCGAGCTGCAATAAATGACAATGTCTGCCGATTTTTCCAATCACTGGTCGCTCTGAATAAAACACCGCAATGTGTTTCAGAATGAAACTGGCGCTGGGGCTATAGTGAGCCTCAGTCCCAGCGCCATGCAGAGAGCACCATGACCACCACGACTTCCGACACTCAACCCGCCCACCCCCCAGTTGACCACCTGCGCTTTCATCGCCCCCACGCCCACCTGGCGCCTACCTTTGGCAACGACAAGTTTGCCCTGCGTGCCGAGGCCTTTGCGCGGTTCTTCGGCACGCCGACCTTTCTCGGGGCGCAGACGCTGATCGTGGTGGTATGGATTTGCCTCAACCTGTTCGGCGTGGCCCACTTCGATCTCTACCCGTTCATCCTGCTCAACCTCGCCTTCAGCCTTCAAGCGGCTTATGCCGCGCCGCTGATCCTGCTGGCCCAAACCCGCCAGGCAGCACGCGACAAAGCCCAGTCTGAAGCCGATGCGCTGCATCGCGAAGCACTGGCCGTGGCCAACAGTGAGCGCCAGGCACAAGCGGCGCAGAACACCGCGCAACTGTTGGAGTTGCTGGAGCAAAACACCCGGCTCACCGAAATGACCAAGTCCCTGACCGAACGCATCGAAAGCCTGACCTCGGAGATGCATCAACACCTGGTGCGCAAGGATCCACCGAACGCGTGAAGCCCCTCAAGGCAACTTCAACGCCCGCCCCAACTCATCGAACAACGTCACCACCGAGCGCAAGGCGCGGCAGTCCGGGCGGGTCAGCAACCAGAGTGCCGTGTCGTAACCGTGAAGTGGCTCGCTCAACGGTTGCAGCCCGTCACCGATGAGGAAGTCCGGCAATGCCGCGACACCGAGCCCGGCCCGCACCAGTTCAGTCACCGACAACATGCTGTTGCAGCGATAACCCGGGGTAACGCCGGGCAACTGCTGACGGCGCCACACAACGGTGGGGTGATCGGGGAGGAAGTCGTCCGGGGCAATCCAGGTCAGCGACGCCAAGTCTTCGGAATCGACCGATTTCAGATACGCCGCACTGGCACAGACTCGATAGGACACCTGGGCCAATCGCCGGCCCACCAAGTGTTCGGGCGGTGTGCGGGTCAGGCGCAAGGCGATATCGGCATCCCGGCGGCTGAGGTTGGCGAAGTCGTTGGAGGTATTCAACTCGATGGTCAGCGCCGGGTAGCCGGGCATGAACTTCGCCAACGCCGGCAGCAGCAAGCCTTGCAAGACCGAATCGGTGCAGGTCAGGCGCACCGTGCCGCTGATGACTTCACCGCCCTGCTCCACGCCAATGCGCGCCGCCTCCAGCGCCTGTTCGGCCCGCTCAGCCTGCTCGGCCAGGGTTTGCGCCAAGGTGGTGGGCAAGTAGCCGGCGCGGCTTTTTTCGAACAGTTGCTGGCCCAGCGCGGCTTCCAGTCGGCGCACGGCGCGAAATACGGTCGAGACGTCGACCTTCAACAGCGTAGATGCCCGGGCCAGAGAGCCGCCGCGCACCAGCGCGAGGATCAGGGACAGGTCGGGGTAATCCAGTCGATAGTGCATCGGTGCATTGATCAATTGGGATAACGCCAATATTGAGTGCGTGAACGCCAATCTATAGTGGGTGCCAGGAATCAACAAGCGTGGAGCTCACTCATGGAAACCCGCCCAATTCGCATTGCCCTGATCGGCGATTACGACCCGCACGTCACCGCTCACCAGGCCATTCCCGTCGCCCTCGACATGGCCGCTGAACAGGCGAATACCGACGTGCAGTTCCAGTGGTTGGCCACCGACCGCATCAGCGCCGATGCGCCATTGGCTGATTTCGACGGTTTCTGGTGCGTGCCTGCCAGCCCTTACCGCGATAGGGACGGTGCGTTGCGGGCGATTCGTTTTGCCCGTGAACAGCAACGGCCGTTCCTGGGTACCTGCGGCGGTTTTCAACACGCCGTACTCGAATACGCCCGAAATGTTCTAGGCTGGGACGATGCTGAACATGGCGAGACATCACCCGAGGCAACGCGAGCGCTGCTCACGCCACTGACCTGTTCGCTGGTGGAAGCCGTCGACAGCATTCATCTGGTTGAAGGCTCGTTGATCGCCGAGGCGTACGAAAGCGCTGAGATTATCGAAGGCTATCGCTGTCGCTACGGCGTTAATCCAGCGTTCGAACGTGAGTTGTTGAGCCAACAGTTGTGCGCTGTTGGCCACGATGCTTCAGGTGACTTACGGGCAGTGGAACTCAAAGGGCATCCGTTCTTCGTCGCAACGCTGTTCCAACCTGAACGCGCAGCACTCAAGAGCAAGCTGCCGCCGCTGGTCCGTGCGTTGATCGCAGCCTGCAAGCGGCAGAAGTCATGATCGTCAAGACTGCGCCAGCGCCTTACTACGCGGTGATTTTTACCTCCCAGCGCACCGACGGTGATCGCGGTTACGAGCAGGCCGCCACGCGCATGGTCGAACTGGCCCGTGAGCAACCCGGTTTCCTGGGGGTGGAATCGGCTCGGGGTGAAGACGGGCTCGGGATTACGGTGTCCTACTGGGCCAGCGAAGCGGCGATTCTGGCGTGGAAACATCATCCCGAGCACAGTGAGATTCGCGAGCGCGGGCGGTCGACCTGGTATTCGTCTTGTCATACGCGGGTGTGCAAGGTTGAGCGGGCGTATGCGTTCAACCAGTAAATGATGCGGCGCTCTTCCGGCCGTCTTCGCGAGCAAGCCCGCTCCCACATGGGTTATGTGTCGTTCACAAGACCTGTGGGAGCGGGCTTGCCCGCGAAGAGGCCCGCACATTCACCGCAAAACTCAGCTGCGCACCAAACTGCGAACCGCCGAAATCTCCGGCACTTCCCGCCGATTCATGTACACCCGCAACGGCTCGGTGATGTTGATCCGGTCATCGATGTTCTGATCCAGCAACAACTGAATCAACTCACGCTTGAGCGTCATGGCCTGCGCGGAACCTGGGGCCCAGACGAATTCGCTGGTGGGAATAATGCCGTCGTCAGCCACGTCCATGCCGAAGGAGTCTTCGCTGAATCGAACAATGTACTGGCCGGTCTTGCGATTGAGGCCGACGAAGCCTTTGAGTTGGTCGGCGGCCTGGCAGATGAGCTCGGAAGTGATGCGCATGATAAACCTCACAGAAGGTCGCAAAGGACCGGTGATCGATGGTTTACACGCAGGGCAAACGAATGGGCGTTCCCTCTGCCGGGGTCACTGCCGGGGCCAAGAGTACTGCAAAGAAGCGCACAAAAGCGCTGAAAAAATCTGCTTTAAATACGTTTATGTCGGTCCGGCGATAGCGCAAGCGGCGCTCAGTTGTTAAAAGATACGTCTTTGAAAATCTGCGAAAGGACCTCGACCATGCCTGTTACCTTCACCAAGAGCGCCCTGTTGCTGAGTCTGATGCTGGGCCTCGGCCAGGCACAGGCCGCCAGCGAGCCAAGCCCCACCGCATTGGCCACCCGCACGGGCATCCCGCATCCGGCCGTGATCGCTCACCGTGGCGCGTCCTTCGATGCCCCGGAATCCACCGCCGCCGCCTACAAACTGGCCCGCGATCTGGGCGCCGACTACCTGGAACTGGACGTGCAACGCAGCAAGGATGGCGTGCTGTTCGCCCTGCACGACAACAACCTGCAACGCACCACCGACGTCGCCAGTAAATTCCCTGAGCGCAAGGACAGCCCGGCCAACGAGTTCACCATTGCCGAGCTGAAAACCCTCGATGCCGGCAGCTGGTTCAACGCGGCCTACCCGGATCGCGCGCGTCCTTCGTACGTCGGTCTGAAAATTCTGACCCTGGACGAAATCATCGACATTGCCCAAGGCAATCCGCTGCACAAGCCCGGTCTGTACATCGAAACCAAAGAGCCGAAGCAGTTTCCCGGGATCGAGCGCGATCTCAAGGAAAAACTCCAGGATCGCGGCTGGTTGAGCCCGGCGGGTTCGAAACTGGCGAAGAGCGATCTGGCGGTTGGCCAGGGCAAAGGTAAAGTCGTGCTGCAAACCTTCGAGAAGAGCAGCCTCGAACTGCTCGAGAAGGAAATGCCGAAAGTGCCGAAAATTCTCCTGCTGTGGGTCGGCGAAGGCAGCATCGAGCCAAAATCCAAGGTCACGTTTGCCGAGTCCGGCGACAAGGACAAAGCCACTTACTACGCCAAACAACAACCGAAAGACAAAGCCGAATTCCAGCAATGGGTCGAGTACGCCAAAGCCCAGGGCGCGATCGGCACCGGCCCATCTGCGGCGCTGACCAAGGGTGGCGATCAGAGTTACTCGGACCTGGTGCAACCGTGGATGAACCAGTACACCCACGATCAGGGCTTGTTGGTGCACGTCTACACCATCGACGATGACGTGGATTACCAGAAAGTCATGGACGCCGGCGTCGACGGCATCTTCACCAACCGCGCCAGCGAACTGCTCAAGTTCTACAAACGCCCGGCGGCGGCCAGTGTTGCTCAATTGCTGCAGAACAACGGTTACTGATGAACATGTGAACGATCTATACCCAGTCGCGTTCGGGGAATTAAGGGTGGATTAAGTTGCGCTGGATAACCTGATCCCACTTAAACGGATCACCCAAGGAAAGAACTTCATGAAGACCCTGACTGCCCTGTTCACTGCCGCTGCCCTGACGCTCACCGCTGGCCTGGCCCAGGCTGATGTGCGCGTCGACCAGATCCCTGAGCTGGTCAAAAGCGGCAAGATCAAGCCATTGGAAGAAATGAACCAGGCGGCGCTGAAGTTGCATCCCGGTGCGACCATCACCGACACGGATCTGGACAACCATTTCAATAACTATGAATACGAAGTGGAACTGAAAACCGCTGACGGCAAAGAATTTGACGTGGATTTCGATGCCACCACCGGCAAAGTACTGAGCAACAAACAAGACACCTGATGCACAGACACCAAGCCGCACGATCTTCGGATCGCGCGGCTTTTTTGCACGTCAAATTCAGGCAATCAAGTCGCGCCAACACGGCGTCAGCCCGCTAGAATCCCAACACACTTTTCATGCAGGGATAGTTTGAAATGGGGCAAGCAGCGGCAGCAGACATCGCCACGATCGGTCGGATCAGGGCGGTGCCGGCGATTCTTCAAGTGGTCCGTGAACTGACGGGCCTGCGCTTCGTCGCCGTGGCCCGGGTCACCGAAGACTCGTGGACGGCGTGTGCGGTGCTCGACCAACTGAATTTCGGTTTACAGGTCGGCGGGGAGCTGGATCTTGCCACGACCCTGTGCCACGAAATTCGTCAGGCACATCATTCGGTGGTCATCGACAAGGCCAGTGAAGACCCGCTTTACCGCGATCACCACACCCCTCGCCTCTATCAGTTCGAAAGCTACATCGCCGTGCCGATTTTCCGCACCGACGGACGCTTTTTCGGCACCCTCTGCGCCCTTGACCCCAACCCTGCGCCGCTCAAATCCAGCACGATCCAGAGCACCATGGAATCCTTCGCCCGAATGCTGGCGTTGCAGATCGAAGCCGAAGAAAACCTGCAAAAGACCGAAGCCGCGCTGAAGCAGGAACGGGAAACCGCCGAACTGCGCGAACAGTTCATCGCCGTGCTCGGGCATGATCTGCGCAACCCTTTGTTCGCCATCAGCGCCAGCGCCGAAATGCTCCTGCGCAAACTACCCGATGCGGCAAATCTGCAGCGGGCCCGGAACATCCTCACCAGCGCCCGTCGTGCGACCAAACTGGTCGATGACGTTCTGGATTTCGCTCGCGGCGCTTTGGGCAGTGGCATTCCCGTGAACATCGAGCCGTGCCCGGATCTTGAAGATGCCTTGCGCCATGTGATTTCAGAGGTTCAGAGCATCCATCCCGACCGCACCATTGCATCGTCCATCGGCGACCTGCATAGCGTTCATTGCGATCGGGAGCGGGTCGCGCAGTTACTCTCCAATCTGGTGGCGAACGCGGTTGCTCATGGCGATCCCGACGGCCCGATCGACATCAGCGCGCAAATCAATGAAGGACAGTTCGTGCTGAGCGTGAAAAATCAGGGGCTGATTGCCGAGGATGCGCTGCCCCATCTGTTCCGGCCCTACTCGCGACCGGCCAGCGGAACACCGCGGACCGGCCTCGGGTTGGGGTTGGGGTTGTACATTGCCAGTCAGATTGCGCAGTCCCATGGCGGAAAACTGGACGTGATCTCGACCGCGCAACAGGGCACGACGTTTACGTTCAGTCTTCCAACACGGAGTTAAGCGCTCGTACTGACCAAGGAACCGGAAGTATTGCCCCCCTCATCCTGCAACGCCTGCAACAACGCCGCCGTCGCGGACAACCGTCACAAAACCGTCAAAACTCCTTGCGATGATGCGGCTCAAGTGAACCTGTGAAACCCGCGACAGGCGCCTCCTCACAGTGAGACCCCATGAACCACAGCATCGACCAAAGTCATCGCGATACGGACCTGTTCGGTCTGCTGTACGGTTTCAGTTTTCGCCCCGGCGAGCGCGGCCTTGAGCTCGATTCGGCCAAGGCGTTGCAGTGCCTGCAACAACCCGGCGACAACGACGAATTTCTCTGGCTGCACCTCAACCTGGCCCACGCCGCATGCGAGCGCTGGATGAAAAGCCATCTGGAATTGCCCGACGAGTTTTTCGAAGCGCTGCATGAAGGTTCGCGTTCGACGCGCATCGAGCATGTGGATTCAGCGTTGCTGGCGGTGGTCAACGACGTGGTGTTCAACCTCAGCAGCATGGTTTCTTCAGATGTTTCGACGCTGTGGGTCTGCGCTCGCAGTCGGCTGATCGTCAGCGCACGGCTGCAACCGCTGCACTCGGTGGACAAGCTGCGCTCGTCGGTGAAGGCCGGTGAGTGCTTTCGCTCGCCGCTGGAATTGCTGGTGCATCTGCTGCGCGATCAGGGTGAAGTGCTGACCCAGATCGTGCGCAAGACCAGCCTCAGTGTCGATCAGATCGAAGATGAGTTGCTGTCTTCGCGGCTGTCGACCAACCGCGCTGAGCTGGGCGCCAACCGACGGGTGCTGGTGCGCCTGCAACGCTTGTTGGCGCTGGAACCGGGCTCGTTGCTGCGCCTGCTCAACCGCCCGCCGCAGTGGTTGCAAAAGGAAGACGTCAAGGAGCTGCGCAAGTCCACCGAGGAGTTCGCGCTGATCATCAACGACCTCACGGCGTTGGGCGAACGGATCAAGCTGTTGCAGGAAGAAATCGCCGCCAACCTCAACGAGCAGAGCAACCGCACGCTGTTCACCCTGACCGTGGTCACGGTGCTGGCATTGCCGATCAACATCATCGCCGGGTTCTTCGGCATGAACGTCGGTGGGGTGCCGCTTTCCGGCGACCCGGAAGGGTTCTGGATTCTGGTGGCGTTGGTCGCGACGTTTACCGTGATCGCCGGGCGATGGGCGTTTCGTAAGCGCCAGGATTATTGAGTACGACTTACATCCCTTCGCGAGCAAGCCCGCTCCCACACTAGATCGCTGCCGGGCACAAAATCTGCGTACACGTGTGGGAGCGGGCTTGCTCGCGAAGACGGCAGCACAGTCACCACCCAGTCCGAAACTGATCAGATCAACGGATACACAAATAGCCCCAAACACTGATCCAGCGCAGCCTCTTTGTAACACTCAGCAACGATCATGGGCGACATTCCTTCTCTTCTCAGGATTGTCCGTCATGGCGACTCCTTCCTTCACCGCCGCCCAGGCGCCCGCCAGTAGCGCCAAACCGCAACTCGATAAAAAGCCCGGCTTGCTGACCATCGTGATTTTCTTCGCGGTGCTGGGCAGCGGGCTGTTGTTCACCGCCTACAGCCTGATGCACGACATGAACGAACTCGGCACAGTGGTGACCACCTGGACGCCGTTTCTGCTGTTGGGCGTGGCGCTGCTAATTGCCCTCGGCTTTGAATTCGTCAACGGTTTCCACGACACCGCCAACGCCGTGGCCACGGTGATTTACACCAACTCCTTGCCGCCTAATTTCGCGGTGGCCTGGTCCGGGTTCTTCAACTTCCTCGGGGTGCTGCTGTCCAGCGGCGCGGTGGCGTTCGGCATCATCGCCCTGCTGCCGGTGGAGCTGATTCTGCAAGTCGGTTCCTCCGCCGGTTTCGCGATGATCTTCGCCCTGTTGATCGCCGCGATCCTGTGGAACCTCGGCACCTGGTGGCTGGGCTTGCCGGCGTCTTCGTCGCACACCCTGATCGGCTCGATCATCGGCGTCGGCGTGGCCAATGCCCTGATGCACGGCCGCGACGGCACCAGCGGTGTGGACTGGGCGCAGGCAACCAAAGTCGGTTATGCGCTGTTGCTGTCGCCGCTGATCGGCTTCGCGTTTGCCGCGCTGTTGCTGTTGGCCTTGCGGGCTTTCGTCAAGAATCGTGCGCTGTATAAAGCACCGAAGGGCGACACTCCGCCACCGTGGTGGATTCGCGGCATGTTGATTCTGACGTGCACCGGCGTGTCCTTCGCCCACGGTTCCAACGATGGCCAGAAAGGCATGGGCCTGATCATGCTGATTCTGGTCGGCACGCTGCCGATGGCTTACGCGCTGAACCGCACCATGCCGGCGGACCAGGCACTGCAGTTTGCCGCCGTGGCCGAAGTCACCCAGCAAGCGCTGGTCAAAAGTGCGCCGCTGCCAGCGCCTGCCGATCCTCGCGCGGTGCTGTCCGACTACATGCGCAGCAAGGAAGCCTCACCACAACTGATCCCCGCCCTCGCCGCGTTGACCGGCACTATCGGGAACGAAGTGAAAGGCTACGGCTCGCTCGCAAAGGTCCCGGCCGAGGCCATGGGCAACGTGCGTAACGACATGTACCTGACCAGCGAAACCATTCGCCTGATGGACAAGAACAAGGTCGGCAACTTCGACGCCGACACCAACGGCAAGCTGCAACTGTTCAAGCAGCAGATCGACAACGCCACGCGGTTCATTCCGCTGTGGGTGAAAATCGCGGTAGCCATCGCTCTGGGGCTGGGCACCATGGTCGGCTGGAAACGTATCGTGGTGACGGTTGGCGAAAAGATCGGCAAAACCCACCTGACGTATGCGCAAGGCGCCTCGGCGGAAACCGTCGCGATGCTGACCATCGGCGCAGCGGACATGTTCGGCCTGCCGGTGTCGACCACTCACGTGCTGTCTTCGGGGGTGGCCGGGACCATGGTCGCCAACGGCGGCGGCTTGCAGATGAAGACCATCCGCAACCTGTTGATGGCCTGGGTGCTGACCTTGCCGGCGGCGATTCTGTTGTCGGGCAGTTTGTATTGGCTGTTCACCCAACTCTTCTGAAGCCGCGCAATACCCATGTGGGAGTGAGCCTGCTCGCGATAGCGGTGCACCCGTCGACATCAATGTCGAATGTGCTGACGCCATCGCGAGCAGGCTCACTCCCACATTTGAATGTGTTGTGCTTCAGGTTGTGGACTGAATGAGGTTTGCCAACCAATCCATGAACGCCCTGACCCGCAACGGCAAATGCCGTTGCCGGGCGTAGAGCAGCGAGACCTCCATGGATGGCGCATTGAATTGCGGCAGTACCGCCACCAGCTCGCCGCTGAGCAGGTGGGGCTGCATGCCCGTCAGCGGCGCCTGGATCAAACCAAAACCGCCCAGGCACGCCGACTCGTAACAATCGGTGCTGTTGACCGTGACGCTGCCCGCCATCGGCACTCGATGCAACGTGCCCTCTTGCTCGTACACAAAGCCCTCCGACCGCGAACCCAATACGCCGACGTAATGGACCAGCCGATGCTGCGTCAAGTCTTCGAGCCGTTCAGGCACGCCATAACGCCGCAGATAATCGGGGCTGGCGCAGTTGACCATGGTGAAATCGCAGAGGTGGCGTGCGACCACCGATTGATCCGGCTGCGCACCGACTCGCACCACGCAATCAAACCCTTCGCTGAGCACATCGACCCGGCGGTCGGTGCTGCTGATCTCCAGCTCGAGATTGGGGTGCTGAGCCATGAACTCGGGCAGACGCGGCATCACCACCCGACGGGCCAGAATGTTCGGCATGTCGATACGAATCCGCCCAACGAGCGACGCTTCGTCCTGACGGAACAACCCTTCGATTTCGTCCATGTGCGACAGCAAATCCTTGCTGCGCTCGTACAACACCAGGCCGTCCTGAGTCGCCTGAACTTTGCGCGTGGTGCGTTGCAGTAAGCGCGTGCCGACCAGCATTTCGAGGGCCTGGACGTGCTCGGACACGGTGGACCTGGGCAAACCCAGGCTTTCACCGGCGAGGGTAAAACTCGACATTTCGGTGACGCGAACGAAGGTACGCAGCAGTTCCAGCTTGTTCATGGGCCGACCTTTATTGTTCGGATTAACCGACCAGTGATTCCGATTTAAGCCTGTTTATCACTTCAGGACGGATAAATAAACTTCCTCCACGTCATCACCTACTGCTCCTTGAGGAAGTCCCATGAACCGTAAAATCGCACTGATCACCGGCGCCAGCCGCGGCCTCGGCAAAAACGCAGCCCTGCATCTGGCAGCCCAAGGCATCGACGTCATCGGCACCTACAACAGCCGCGCCGAAGAGGCACAAACACTGGTCACAGAAATCGAAAGCCTCGGCGGTCGCGCCGTCATGCTGCAACTGGACGTTGGTCAGAGTGAAGGCTTCGCAGATTTCACCACCCAGGTCGCCGAGGTGTTGCGCAGCCGTTTTGATCGCGAGCACTTCGACTTTTTGCTCAACAATGCCGGCATCGGCCTGCATGCAAACTTCGTTGACACCACCGTCGCCCAGTTCGATTTACTGATGAACATCCATTTGAAGGGGCCGTTCTTTCTCACCCAGAACCTGCTGCCGCTGATGGCTGACGGTGGTCGTATCCTCAACGTTTCCAGCGGTCTGACCCGCTTCAGCTTGCCGGGTTACGGCGCTTACGCGGCGATGAAAGGCGCGATGGAAGTGCTGACGCGTTATCAGGCCAAGGAACTCGGTGCGCGCGGCATTTGCGTGAACACCCTGGCGCCCGGGGCGATCGAAACCGATTTCGGCGGCGGCACGGTGCGTGATAACAGCGACGTGAACAGCTATGTCGCCAGCAATACCGCGTTGGGGCGCGTCGGTCAGCCTGACGATATCGGTGCTGCGATTGCGCTGTTGCTGGCGCCGGGCAGTCAGTGGATCAACGGGCAACGCGTGGAAGCGTCGGGTGGGATGTTTTTGTAAGTAACCCCGTCAAAGATCAAAAGATCGCAACCTCCGGCTGCGATCTTTGCTTTTAAGCTTCGTAAGACTGACGCATGACAAACCGCTCGCGCACCACGTCATAGACCCAGTGGTAGACGTAGGTGTACGGCAGGAAAAACAGCAGCACGCCGATATCCAGCAGGAACGCTTGCCATAGGCTGACGTTCAGCCACCAGGCAATCAACGGCACGCCCACCGCGACCAGTCCACCTTCGAACAACAGCGCATGGACAACACGTACCCACGCGTTGCGCACGAGGTTGTAGTGTTTGAGCGCACGGTCGAACACTCCGTTGAAGACCACGTTCCAGGCCAGGGCAAGTGCCGCGATAGCCATGGTCACGACACCCATGTCGAGCATCGGTTTGTCCATGATCCACGCCAGCAGCGGCGTACAGATCAGGATGGCCAGCAATTCGAAACCAATGGCCAGGAAAATACGTTCAGTGATGGATTTGTTGGCGCTCATGGCCAGACTCCTCTGAGTGACTGTGGTTGCCATGATCCTGCTTCACACCGATACTTCATAACCAATAACCATCGATCAAGGCGATAGTTCATGGCCTCTCAAGAAGTGTTGCAGGCCTTCGTTCAGGCCGCGACTCAAGGCTCGTTTTCCGCCGCGGCGCGCAAACTGGGCCGCAGTCAGTCGACCATCAGCGCCGCCGTGGCCAGCCTTGAAATCGACTTGAACCTGACGCTGTTCGACCGCAGCAGCCGCAAACCGAGCCTGACCCCGGCCGGGCACGTGATGCTGCAACGGGCCGAGGACATTCTGGCCGCCACCAGCCGACTGGAAATGACCGCCAGCCAACTGTCCCAAGGCGTCGAGCCGAAGCTGACCGTGGCGATTTCCGACACGTATCAGTCCGACCGCTTCGAAGCGGCGCTCAGCGCCTTCGAGCAGCGTTATCCGGACCTGGAACTTGAATGCCTGATCGCCGAGTGCGACGACCTGGTGGCCTTGGTGCAACGGGGTCGGGCGCAGGTGGCCTTCGCCGAAAAACAAGACAGTTACCCGCCTGACCTGGTCAGTTCGACCGTGGAAGAACGGACCGAGATTGCCCTGTTCGTGTCCCGCAAGCATCCGTTGGCGGCGCTGAGCCACATTGATCAGGACGTGTTGCGACAACACCGGGAGCTGCGTCTGGCGACGATCGTCAATCCGTATGAAAGCCGTTCGAAGGGGCGCGTCTGGTCGGCGCCGAGTTACCTGATGCTGCTGGAAATGGCTCAGGGCGGATTCGGTTGGGCGCCGTTGCCCCGGTGGCTGGTGGAGCGGTTTGGGCCAGGGACGTTGCAGGAACTGAACGTGCGCGGCTGGCCAAAACCGGTGTTCGTCGATGCATTGTGGTCGCGGCTGCATCCGCCAGGGCCGGCGGGGAGTTGGTTGTTGGGCAAGATGTTGGAATAGCGATGCTTGAGGGCCACCCCTCACCCCAGCCCTCTCCCCAGTGGGGAGAGGGGGAAAGGGAGCTCGATCTCCATAGCTTCAAACCTGAGTTCGACTCGATTTTTCAGGTCAATGTAACTCGAAAGACACCTCGGTCAGTCCCCTCTACCCCTTGGGGAGAGGGTTAGGGTGAGGGGGCGATCTAACGCCTTGATCCGGGCCTCGATAAACCGCCGTTCCGGCACTTGCTGCGTCAACTCCAACGCCCGCTCATAAGCCGCCCGCGCCTCATCAACCCTTCCCAACTGCCGACAAAACTCCGCCCGCGCCGCGTGCGCCAAGTGGTAATCCAGCAAATCACCCCGCGCCAGAATCCCTTCGATCAACGTCAACCCCGCCAACGGCCCATCCCGTTTGGAGATCGCCGCCGCACGGTTCAATTCGATCACTGGCGAAGGCGCCGCCCGCAACAGCACGTCATACAGACCCACAATCTCCAGCCAATCCGTTTCCGCCGCCGTGGGCGCTTCGGCATGCGACGCCGCAATCGCCGCTTGCAGGCAGTAAGGCCCGAAGCGCCGGGTTGTCAGTGCACGCTCCACCAGTGCGCAACCTTCAGCAATCATCCCGGCGTCCCACAACGAACGGTCCTGCTCATCCAGCACGATCAATTCCCCGCTCGCCGACGTCCGGGCCGGGCGTCGGGACTCGTGCAACAGCATCAGCGCCAGCAGCCCCATCACTTCGGGTTCGGGCAGTAGTTCCATCAACAAACGAGCGAGCCGAATCGCCTCGCGGGTCAAATCCTCACGGGTCAGTTCCGCGCCCATGGACGCGGAATAGCCTTCGTTGAACACCAGGTAAATCACCCGCAGCACACTGTCCAGGCGCTCGGGCAATTCCGCCAGGGTCGGCACTTGATACGGAATTTTTGCATCACGGATTTTCGCCTTGGCGCGCACGATGCGCTGGGCGATGGTCGCTGGCGCCGACAGAAAAGCCCGGGCGATTTCTTCCGTGGTCAGGTCGCAGACTTCGCGCAGCGTCAACGGCACCTGGGCGTCCGCCGCGAGTGCCGGGTGACAACAGGTGAAGATCAGGCGCAAGCGATCGTCTTCCACGTCTTCGTCACTCCAGTCGGCCTGCTCCAGCGCCTCCAGTTGAGCGATCAGCATCGGTTGCGACGCGATGAAGCGTGCGCGCCGACGCAACACATCAATGGCCTTGAAACGCCCGGTGGACACGAGCCAGGTACGCGGATTGTCCGGCACACCGTCACGCTGCCAGCGCTCGACCGCGACGAAAAACGCCTCGTGCAAGGCTTCTTCGGCAAGATCGAAATCGCCGAGCAAACGGATCAGGGTCGCCAGAATCCGTCGTGAGTCTTCGCGGTAAACCTGCTCGACCTGCGCTCGTACCGACTCGGCCGACATCAGGCGCCGGGGTTCAACTGACGAACGGGACGCACCTCGACACAGCCAACCCGGGCCGCCGGAATGTTGCCGGCGACCTGGATGGCTTCATTGAGGTCCTTGGCATCGATCAGGTAGAAGCCGGCCAATTGCTCCTTGGTTTCGGCGAACGGGCCGTCGGTGATCGACATTTTCCCGTTGCGCATCCGCACCGTGGTCGCGGTCTGCACCGATTCCAGCGCCTCGGCGGCGACCATTCGGCCGCTGCCCTGGATCGCCTCGGCGTAAGCCATGCATTCAGCGTCATTCGGGCTTTCGGGCAGCGAGTGCAACTCGTGCTCGTTGCTGTAGACCAGGCATAAATACTTCATGGGGCTCTCCTGAATCGAACGGATCAACTATGGATGCAGATTGACGCTTTCGCGACATTCCCGACGAATCAGCACGACGCTCAGGGTTCCAGGTTGAACAGCACCGTGCCGCTCATCATGTCGAACGGGGCCGACCAGTGTTCGTGGACGATGCGCCATTGCCCGTCGTCGCGCCGATAGCAGGCGGTCACGCGCATCCAGCAGGCCTGGGTTTCGCCCTTCTCGTTGGTGCCGCCGCAATGGGCCAGCCAATGGGCGAAGGCGATGTGCTCGTCCGCCACGATGTTCATATGGTCGAAATCAAACGTGTGCGCGCCCTGGCACATTTCCATGCATTCCTGCCAATGCGCGCGGTAGGCGGCCTTGCCCCGAAACTGCAGGGCCTTGACCGCGTCGTAGGAGACGATGTCCTCGGCATACAAGGGCATGAGTTTCTCGACATCCTTGGCGATGACCGCCTGACGATAGGTGTCGATCAGGGTCTGGATTTCGTGGGTAGCGTTCATGGTGGTTCTCCGTGTTTTTTGTTGTGAAGACACCCTTAGTCGTCTGGCGAAAAGCCAAATCGACAGTCCAAATAAAAATAATCCATGGACACAAACTCGTTAGAATCCGAAACACATTTATGTTGGAAAAAGGACACTCCAGTGACAGCCCGACTCGTGCCGTACGACAGCCTGAACGCGCTCCAGCGCCAGCAGGTCGAGGCCATTGAAGTTCACAAAGAACAAATCAGGTTCTCCGGCGACATTCACGGTGCGTTGCACACCTTGCTGTCCAAACCCGGCCCCGGCGTCAAAGGATTTGCGCTACTGGTCGAGGATGTTCCCGTGGCCTTTCTGCTGCTCAAGCGCCCGCCCGTATTGCCGGCGTGGGCCAATGAACACAGCGCCACCCTTCACGCACTGCAAGTCGATCATCGGGCTCAGGGCAAAGGCTATGGCAAGGCCTGTCTGCAAGCCCTGCCCGACGTGGCGCGCCAGGCATTTCCGGAAATAAAAGGGCTGGAGTTGTCGGTGGATGCGGATAACGCATCGGCCATCGCGCTTTACGCAAAATTCGGCTGGGTCGACAGCGGCGAAGCCTACAGGGGCCGGATCGGTTACGAACGGCGCATGGGCCTGTTTTTCTGAGGTGGTTATGCTCAACAGCATCGAAGAACTGGAAGCCCTCTACGGCCAGCCCCACGACCGCGCCGTGCGCAAGCAGATCCCCTTTCTGAACGAGGATTATCAGGCGATGGTCCGCGCCTCGCCGTTGGTGATTGTCAGCTCGGTGGGACCTGACGGGATGGACGGTTCACCGCGGGGCGACAGGCCGGGTTTCGTGCGGATCATTGATGAACGCACCCTGGCGATCCCGGATCGGCCGGGCAACAACCGCATCGACACGTTGCGTAACGTGGTGCTCGATTCGCGGGTGTCGCTGCTGTTCATCATTCCCGGGATTGGCGAAACGTTGCGGGTTAACGGCACGGCACAGATCAGCGCCGAACCGGGGTTGCTGGAGAGCTTTGCGGTCAATGGCAAACCGCCGCGCACGGTGATGCTGGTGACGGTGGAAGCGGCGTACTTCCACTGCTCCAAGGCCATCGTTCGTTCGGATTTATGGAACCCTGAGAAACATCTGGAGCGCTCGGCGCTGCCGACGGCGGGTGCGTTTCACAAGCGGTTGAACGACGGGCAGTTCGATGCCGAAACGTATGACCGGGAAGCGCCAGCTCGGGTGCGCGACAGCCTTTACTGACACAACGCCCCCCGTAGGAGCTGTCGAGTGCAACGAGGCTGCGATCTTTTGACTTTGGCGGTTTCGAAGCGGCTGAAGATCAAGATCAAAAGATCGCAGCCTCGTTGCACTCGACAGCTCCTACAGGGGTCGTATTTACAGGTTCAGAATCATCTCATGCCAAGCCATCCCGCCATGGTCAGACGCTGAAGGCTTGATGTAGGCAAAGCCAAACCCGGCATACAGCGGAATGTGCCGCTCCTTGCACATCAGATGGATATGGGTCTTGCCTAGCGCGCGCATCCGCTGGATGAATTCGCCCATCAACCGCTTCGCCAGTCCCTGCCCCTGATAATCCGGGTGCACCACCACCGACATGATGACTACGTGCGGGCCAGCCGGGTCGTGGCCGATCAGTTCCTTGAACGCCTCGTCCGACATCTCGACTTGAAACGCCGCACCAGAATTGATGAAACCGGCTACAACGCCGTCGACTTCAGCCACGATGAAACCTTCGGGCCAGGTGGCGATGCGCGTGGCGATTTTTTCGCGGGTGGCGGCTTCGTCGCCTTCGTAGGCAACGGTTTCGATGGCGTAGCAGCGGTCCAGATCAGCAGGTGTGACGTGGCGGATGACGGTGTTCATGGCAGCTCGAAATCAGCGAGAGGAAGGCTGGGGATCATAAATTAATAAGGTGTTCATATCGATCACCGCGGGCGCCGTAAAGCCTGCGTATAGGCGCTGTCATTGCTTGTCAGTGCGGATTATTGATGTGTCCTGTCTCTGGCCATCAATAAGGGGAACACACCATGAGCAGCGTTCAGATCGGACTTCTTATGCTGTTGGGCATCAGCTCGTTTGGCTTTATCACGCTGACGATTGACCTGTTGCGGGCGCGACGGATGAAGCAAGGCAAGTAACGAGATGGAGGCGGACGCCAAGTCCGCCTCCTGCGGCAATCAAGGCTTGAGCGGCAGCCAGATTTCCAGCACGCCGGTGTTGAGCTTCGGGTTGAAGTCTTCGCTGTAGCGTTCGAATTCCGGCGAGTCCGCCGCCTGATAACCGGACTGCGGCAGCCAGGTTTTCCAGATGTACTGGAAGGTCTGGGGCAACTGATCGAGAGGGCCTTTGTGTTCGAACACCGCATAGTGCTGAGGCTGGACCTCGACCCAACGGTATTTATCCGGCAGGTCGTCGAGCTTGCTGATTTCAACGCCGGCAATGTATTCGAAGCCGCCCTTGCCATCCGGATTGCAGCAAATTCCGTAGGTCACTTCGCTTTTTTGACCAGGGATTTTGCCAATCTCGGGGATGAATTTCTCCCAGAGTTCGGGGATTTTCTTGGAGGTTTCCTGGGTAAATCGGCCGCCAAGCCCGGCAATGAGCAGGAAGTGCCCGTGCTCGAAGCGTGGCGTGGCCGTTTCGACGCCTGTTTGCTCATCCATGGCTCAACTCCTGGAACAAAAAAGTGGGTTCGGCTGGGAGTATAGAACCCAAACCGAATTCGCCCAATTACAGTGCATTCAACGGTTCGACAGCACCTGCACCAACGAACTCGTTATACCCCGATAGGATCACGTAGACCGCGAAATAGCAGAAGATCGCTGCCGATGCCATATAGGAATAACGCAGCAATTTGTCGCCCAGCAACTTGCCGCCATGACTCGCGGCGAAACACAAAGCCACGCACCAGAGCACCCCGGCGCACAGAAACCCGCCTAGAAACAGCGCCGAGCTGAGGGCGCCACCGCCGCCGGAACGAGCGATCAATGTGCCGCCCACCGCCGCGAACCAGAGAATGGCGCTGGGCGACGACATGGCGAGGAAGATCCCGCGGAAAAACTCGCGCCGATGGGAGTTCTGTCCCACGTCTTCGGCCTGCGCCAGTACCGCCTCATGGTGAATCGCCGAATAGATCATCTTCGCCGCGAAGTACAACAGCAGCGCCGAACCGCCGATCCACAGCACCCAGCGCACGCTTTCGTATTGCAGCAAAACGGTCATCCCGGCCAAGGCCAGCACGGCGTAGATCAGGTCGCCGACGCACGTCCCCAACCCCAGCGCGAAGCCTTGAAAATAGCCACGCTGCATTGCCAGCGTGATCATCGCGATGTTGGCCACGCCGATGTCCAGGCACAGCGAAAGGCTCAGCAAGAAGCCACTGGTAAATTCCATCAACCGATTTCCTTCGGACAAATTTGTTTACATAGTCGCTGGACAGTTTGCCACATCACCCCTTACATTCCGCCACAGGTCACCGCAGTGACCAGCGTCGCTCGGACGGTTCCGGGCGCTCACGTTATCCGAGGCAACAATGGCTAACCCAGGTTCGCCGCGCCGCTTTGCGCGCATAGATCGACTCCCCCCTTACGTATTCAACATCACTGCCGAGCTGAAGATGGCCGCCCGTCGTCGTGGCGAAGACATCATCGACTTCAGCATGGGCAACCCTGATGGCCCTACTCCGCCGCACATCGTCGAAAAACTGGTGACCGTCGCCCAACGCGAAGACACCCACGGTTATTCGACGTCCAAGGGCATTCCGCGTCTGCGCCGGGCGATTTCCAATTGGTACAAGGATCGCTACGAGGTCGACATCGACCCGGAAAGCGAAGCCATCGTCACCATCGGTTCCAAGGAAGGCCTGGCGCATTTGATGCTGGCCACCCTCGACCAGGGCGATACCGTTCTGGTGCCGAACCCGAGCTACCCGATTCACATCTACGGCGCGGTGATTGCCGGCGCTCAGGTGCGTTCGGTGCCGTTGATTCCGGGCGTGGACTTCTTCGCCGAACTGGAAAGCGCCATTCGCGGCTCGATCCCGAAACCGAAAATGATGATCCTCGGTTTCCCGTCGAATCCCACCGCCCAGTGCGTGGAGCTGGATTTCTTCGAGCGGGTGATCGCCCTCGCCAAGCAGTACGACGTTTTGGTGGTGCACGACCTGGCTTACGCCGACATCGTCTACGACGGCTGGAAAGCCCCGTCGATCATGCAAGTGCCAGGCGCCAAGGACATCGCGGTGGAGTTTTTCACCCTGTCCAAGAGCTACAACATGGCGGGTTGGCGCATCGGTTTCATGGTCGGCAACGCCGAACTGGTCAACGCCCTGGCGCGGATCAAGAGTTATCACGACTACGGCACGTTTACCCCGCTGCAGGTCGCGGCGATTGCGGCGCTGGAAGGTGATCAGCAGTGCGTCAAAGACATCGCCGAGCAGTATCGGCAGCGTCGCAACGTGCTGGTCAAAGGCCTGCATGAACTGGGCTGGATGGTCGAGAATCCGAAAGCGTCGATGTACGTCTGGGCGAAGATTCCCGAGGCGTATGCGCATTTGGGCTCGCTGGAGTTCGCCAAGAAACTGCTGGCCGAGGCCAAGGTTTGCGTCTCGCCGGGCGTAGGGTTTGGTGAGTATGGCGATGATCATGTGCGCTTCGCGCTGATCGAAAACCAGGACCGGATTCGTCAGGCCATTCGCGGAATTCGCGGGATGTTCCGGGCGGATGGGCTGATTAGTAAATCTTGATGCCCTGCACATAACACTGTGGGAGCGAGCCTGCTCGCGATGACTGACTAACATTCAACCTCTTCGTTGAATGTTAAGCCCTCATCGCGAGCAGGCTCGCTCCCACATTTGTTTTGCGGTGTGTTTAAACGAACAACGACAACAGCAGGATGAAGCCCAGACCCACCACGGACAGGATGGTTTCCATCGCGGTCCAGGTCTTGAAGGTTTCCGCCACGGTCATGTTGAAGTACTGCTTCACCAGCCAGAAACCCGCGTCATTCACGTGCGACAGGATCAACGAACCGGCACCGGTCGCCAGTACCAGCAGCTCACGGTTCACACCCGGAATCATCCCCACCACCGGCACCACGATGCCGGCGCCGGTAATGGTCGCCACGGTTGCCGAACCGGTCGCGATACGAATCACCGCGGCTACCAGCCAGGCCAGCAGGATCGGCGAGATCTGCGCGTTCACCGCCATGTGGCCGATTACATCACCCACGCCGCTGGTCACCAGCATCTGCTTGAAGCCACCACCGGCACCGATGATCAGAATGATCGCGGCGGTCGGCGCAAGGCTTGCGTCGAGCAACTTGAGGATCTTGTTCGAGCCCATGCCCTGACGGTGGCCGAAGGTGTACAGCGACAGCAGCAACGCCAGCAGCAGCGCCGAAATCGGGTGACCGATCAGGTCCATGAAGGTGCGGAAGAAATTGCCGTCCGGCAGCACCACGTCAGCAAAAGTCTTGAGCAACATCAGGAACACCGGCAGCAGCACGGTGATCAGGGTGATGCTGAAACTCGGCAGCTCAGCCGCCTCTGGCTCGCGCGCCAGTTGATCGACCAGTTCCTGGTTAGGATGACCCGGAATGTACTTGGAAATGAATGTGCCGTAGATCGGGCCGGCGATGATGGCCGTTGGCAGCGCAACGATCAGGCCGTAGAGGATGGTTTTACCAATGTCGGCACCGAACACGCCGATGGCCAGCAACGGACCCGGGTGCGGCGGAACCAGACCGTGCACGGCGGACAGACCGGCCAGCAGCGGGATACCGATCTTGATGATCGACACGCCGGTACGCCGGGCCACGATGAACACCAGCGGGATCAGCAGTACGAAACCGATTTCGAAGAACAGCGGAATGCCGACCAGGAAGGCCGCGAACATCATCGCCCACTGCACCTTGTCCTTGCCGAACGCGCGAATCAGGGTCTGGGCAATCTGATCCGCCCCGCCCGACTCGGCCATCATTTTGCCGAGCATGGTGCCCAGCGCAAGGATGATCCCGACGAAACCGAGCACCCCACCGAAGCCGTCCTGGAACGCCTTGATGATGGTGCCGATCGGCATGCCGGAGGTCAGCCCGAGAAAGGCGGCGGCGATGATCAGGGCAATGAACGGGTGAAGCTTGAACTTGGTGATCAGGACGATAAGCCCGATCACCGTGACCACTGCATCGAGCAGCAGGAACGTCTCGTGGGACATGCCAAACATTAGGGGTGTCTCCTGGTTGTTGTTGTTATTAAAGCGGGTAATTCGCAAGCCAACAGGACAGCGCTATCTCTTCTGGCAAAACTCATACGGCGTGTTTCAGGCCATGAGCCTGCCACCAGTCATGAGCTTGCTTCGCCAATTGCTCGACGCTGTGGTTCGACGCGTCCAGAGCCAGGGTCAGGGGCTCACCAACGGGCGATTCAAGGGTGGCGAACTGGCTGTCGATCAACGTCGACGGCATGAAATGGCCCGGCCGATGGGAGACACGATCGGCGGCCACTTCAGGGGTCAGTTCAAGGAACACAAAGCCCAGGCCCGGCAAGGCACTGCGCAGACGTTCGCGATAAATGTGTTTGAGGGCCGAGCAGGTCAGCACCGGGCGTTCGCCCTTGGCGTCGATGCGGCGCAATTCATCGCACAGGCTGTCGAGCCAGCCGGCACGGTCTTCGTCGTTCAGGGGGATTCCCGCGCTCATCTTTTCGATATTGGCGGCAGGGTGGAAAGTGTCGCCTTCAATGGCGGTCGCGCCGCTGAGTTGGCACAAGGCCTCGCTGACGCAAGTCTTGCCGCAACCGGCAACGCCCATGATGACCAGGGCGGTGATGGGATGATTCATGTAACACCTCAGCGCGCAGACAGCGCTACCTTTGCCAGTTATGACACCAGAAAAAGCAGAAGTTGCCGACGCCTTCTTGTCATTTTTGTGGGTTGCAGCATGTTCGTTCCCAACGCCAAAAAACGGGGATCAGGCAAACCCCGCTCACGCATTTGCAGCTGCGTCGAGACAGCGCTACCTTAGTGCCTCGAATTTTGTTTGGCAAGCCGTCCGATGATCTCCCCTAAAAACGATAAAAATACGCGCACCACTGGCCGCCCCACTTTGAACGAAGTCGCACGCCTGGCCGGTGTCAGCCCGATCACCGCCTCTCGCGCCCTGCGCGGGGTCAGCACCGTGGCCACCGAACTGGTGGAAAAAGTGCAGAAAGCCGCCCTCGACCTGAACTACGTGGTCAACCCCGCCGCCCGCGCGTTAGCCTCGGCCCAGAGCCATTCCGTCGTGGTTTTGGTGCCTTCATTGTCCAACCTGCTGTTCATCGACACGCTGGAAGCCATTCATCAGGTTTTGCGACCAAAGGGCTTCGAAGTACTGATCGGGAACTTCCATTACTCACGTGATGAAGAAGAAAACCTGCTGCGCAACTACATGGCGTATCAGCCTCGCGGTTTGCTGCTGACCGGTTTCGACCGCACCGAAAGTTCACGCCGGATGATCGAGGCCAGCAACATTCCGTGCGTGTACATGATGGAACTGGACAGCGCAGCCGGGCTCAATTGCGTGGGCTTTTCGCAACTCGCGGCTGGCGAGACAGCGGCCGGGCACTTGCTGTCACGGGGTCGTAAGCGTCTGGCCTACATCGGCGCGCAACTGGATCAACGCACGTTGCTGCGCGGCGAAGGTTTCCGCAAAGCCCTGCAAAAGGCCGGTTTGTATGACCCGGACCTGGAAGTGCTGACACCTCGCTCTTCCTCCGTCGGCCTTGGTGGCGAATTGTTCCTGCAACTGCTCGCCACTCATCCCGATGTCGACGCGATCTTCTTCGGTAACGACGACCTGGCCCAGGGCGCACTGCTCGAAGCCATGCGCTGCGGGATCAAGATCCCCGAACAAGTGGCGATCCTCGGCTTCAACGACCTGCCGGCCTCGGCCCACATGGTCCCGCGCCTGAGCAGCATCAGCACCCCGCGAGAAGCCATCGGCCGCCGCGCGGCGGAGCAGATGTTGACGTTGATGGCTGGTAATACGGTGGCCAAACCGGTGCAGGACATGGGGTTTGAGTTGAAGGTGCGCGAGAGTACCTGACGCTTTGATCGTTGCCACGCAGAGCGTCAGAACGGCGCATCGCCCATGCCGTGGGTTTTCAACTAACCTTGATAGTGTTCCAACTTCGCCAACTTCGGCGCTGTCGGATCCGGTTTGAAAACGCTGAATACCTGTTAGATTCCTGAAGCGTCGAATCGCTAACGGAGTAGCTCAATGGAACATGCACTGAAGATTCTGGGCAAAGCCTCGTCCATCAACGTCAGAAAAGTCCTGTGGACCTGTGAGGAACTGGGTATTGCCTACGAACGTGAAGACTGGGGCGGCGGTTATGCGTCAACCCACACGCCGGAGTTTCTGAGGCTCAATCCCAACGCACTGGTGCCCGTGATCATCGATGAGGCCGGCGTGCTGTGGGAGTCCAACACCATCTGCCGCTATCTGGCCGGCAAACACCACAACACCGATCTGCTACCCCACGATCCGGCGGCCCGCGCTCGGGTTGAACAGTGGATGGATTGGCAAGCGACTGAACTCAATGCCTCCTGGAGCTATGCGTTCACGGCGTTGGTACGCAAAGATCCGGAGTTCCAGGACCCGCATCACATTGCCGCCGGCGTACACGGCTGGAATCAGAAAATGGGCATCCTCGAGCATCAACTCGCGGCCACCAAAGCGTATGTCGCCGGACCGCACTTCACGCTGGCGGACATCGTCATCGGGCTGTCGATCAACCGCTGGCTGATGACACCGATGGAGCGCCCCGACTACCCGGCCATCGACGAGTATTTCCAACGGTTGGCACAACGCCCGGGATTCCTGAAATATGGCTGCAATGGACTGCCTTGAGCGGCCCCGCGTTTTCTCGGCTGCGGCAACTGGACCGAGAGCAGAAACAGCAGCCGCGTAAAAGGCAACAGTCCAAATGATCAACACGTTTTTTGCTTCGCTTTAACCATCCTGAAAACTGAAAAACATCCTTTCAATGGATGTATTTCAGTTTTCAGCAGTATGACCGCTGGTCCAATTCTTCTTCCGCAAAGAACCTGACTGTCACTTCTGTCAGTAGACAGCATTATCCGAGTGGAAAATCATGTGTCTCCTCCGCGTCGATAGTTCACCGCGGCTCTGTTTGTAAAGTGGCAAAGGAGATGACCCATGAGTAATAAAAACGCCGTCGGGCTGTTCAGTGCAGCAATCAGGGAAAATGGCGGCGAAGAGCTAATCCTTCCAGCCAAGCAAATCGTTTTCAGCGTTAAAGAATATGAACTTATAGTTGGCGGGTTTGCCCGAGACGACTTCCCTGTAGGCTGGGGAGTCCAGTTAGGTATATATGATGGCGAAATCAAACCTGGCTCATATCCGTTCGACAACGGTAAAAGAGTCGGAGGTTTTTACAACCCTCGCGACCCTGATAGTTCCTGGATCGGGCAAGAACAGTCGGGAAATATCACCTTGATTGAAGTGGACCTTGAAAAAAAATTTGTGAGGGGCACGTATCAATTCATCGCTGTAAGCAGTCATGACCCACAGAAAAGTGCGGAGATAGAAGGCAGTTTCTCACTCACCGAATAGGTCAGGCGCCACTTGTAAAACATGAACGTTTCAAGTGATAAAAATTGCCCCTTTAAAGTATTAAGGGGCAATTCGTTCAGGCCGACGCTAACTGATCTGCAACGTCGAGTTGAACTGACTGATCGCATCCACCACATGCCGCGACCCTTGTTGAATCTCCAGAATCACCGCTCCCGCCTCGTTCGCCAGTTCCACCCCAAGCCCGGTTCGACTCAAACTGGACTGCATGCTCGACACCGCACTCAATGACAAATCGTGGTTCTTGCGCACCACTTCAACGATCTCCACCGTTGCCTGGCTCGTTCGTGCCGCCAGGCTGCGAACTTCATCGGCGACGACCGCGAACCCGCGCCCGTGCTCCCCGGCCCGGGCCGCTTCGATCGCGGCGTTGAGCGCCAGCAGGTTGGTCTGATCGGCAATGCCACGAATGGTCTGAACGATGGTACCGATGATGTCGGACTGTTTACTCACGGCATCAATGCTCAGCGCCGCTTCATTCAAGTCTTTGGAAATGTCCTGGATGGTCTGCACCGTTTGCTGCACCACATGCGACCCCTTCTGCGCACAAGCATCGTTTTGAACCGAGGTGCTGTGGGCCGACTCCGCGGCCGTTTGCAGGGTGGTCACCTGAGCGGTGATGTCGCTGGCGAACTTGACCACTTTGTACAACCGGCCCTTGGTGTCGAACAGCGGGTTGTAGGAAGCTTCCAGGAAAACCGTATGACCGTGCTTGTCTTTGCGCTCGAAACGGTGCGAGTGATATTCGCCGCGATTGAGCGAGGCCCAAAACGCTTTGTAGGCCTGGGATTCGGCTTCGGCACGATGACAAAACAGGCTGTGATGTTGGCCCACCACTTCGCTGAGCGAGTAATGCATCGTGTTCAAGAAGTTGTCGTTAGCGGTGATGACCTTGCCATCCGGGGTGAATTCAATCACCGCCATGGAGCGACCGATCGCCGCGAGCATGCTCTCGTTTTCGTGCTCCTTGTAGGTCCTGGCTGTGATGTCAGTGGCGACTTTGATCACACTGCGAACCTGACGATCAGCGCCGAACACCGGCATATAGCTGGCTTCAAGCCAGATCTCCTTGCCGTTCCTGTCCAAGCGTAAAAAGGTCCCGCTCACCGGCTCGCCACGGGCCAAGTCACGCCACAACTTGGCGTAGGCTTCGCTGCGATAGAACGCTTCTTCGCAAAAGATCCGGTGATGCTTGCCGCGCACTTCTTCGGCGCTGTAACCCATGACACTGCAAAAGTTGTCGTTGGCATCGAGCACGATGCCTTCGGGGGTGAACTCAATCATTGCCATCGAGCGACTGACCGCGGCCAACTTCGCGTTAGCCTCGGCCAGCGCGCAACTGAATCGTTCGATTTCCAGCAAGTCAGATTTGTGATGTCGGTTAAACATAGATCACCTTCAGCGCGGTCTTTTGTTTGATGAAAGTTCTTTGGTCTTTCAACAACTCCACCACTACATTCCAAGGAACAGGCACACGCATCCCTCCACAGGAAGGACTGGGTCAGGTGATCAATGATGTTTAATCGGAGAGTCCATGCAGCAACGCTCTTATCAAGACATCCTTCTCTTGATAGCCCGAAATCGGGCCAGCCCTAACGTTCTGATAAGACATTCCATTGACCGGACAGCTCCGTGTTGTTCAGCGTCGGTGCCTTGGGTTGCGCACACTTTTCACGTGTATGACGGCCTTCACATAGCGGTCGACATAGTTAGTTACGAGTCAGCATAGACAGGCGAGGCCGGTACGCAAGGCCACTAGTCGGCCACTATTGAGGACAAAATCGGTTCAGCATCGGTATGCGTCATTTCTCAGCGAGCATGCCCATCAACGCCTGCACCGCCGCCGAGGGTGGCTTGTTCGCAGCGGCCACCAAGGCAAATTCGCGATCGATACGCGGTTTGACCGGCACCACGCGCAGCCCCTGAAGTTGGCTCGGCAGTGTCATCTCCGGCACCAGCGTCACGCCGATGTTTTCCCGCACCAGGGTGAACGCACTGCTCCATTCACGGACCTCGACCCGAACGTCGCGCAGCTGCAGTCCGGCATCCTCCGCCAGGCTGCGAGCGTTGGTCGAACAACCGCCCGTGGCCAGTACAAAAGGTTGCTCCGCCAACTCCGCCAGGGAGACGCCCTCTTCATTCGAACGGCGAGCCAAGGGATGGCCGCCAGGCACCACCGCCATCCAGGCATCACGTCCCAGGCGACCGGCATTGCGCCCAGGCGCCGGGTTCAACACCACGCCAACATCCACCAGCCCGGCACCGAGCAGCGTTTCCACTTCATCATCGCTGACCTCCAGCGCGACCACCTGAATGCCGGGATAAAGCCGATTGAACTGACGCAACAACGGCGGCAGGAAAGTCGCCAACACCATGGGGAAACTGGCCAGGCGAATCGTCCCGCGCTGGATGTCTTTGGTGGCATCGACGCTGCTGCGGATGTTCTCCAGGGCATCGAGCATGGTTCTCGCGTGTTCGATCACAGACAAGCCGATTGCCGTCGGCAAGGTCTGGCGATTCTCCCGACTGAACAACTGAACGCCCAGGGTTTCTTCAATCAACGCCAAGGCCTGGCTGGCACCGGACTGGGTCATGCCGATCCGCTCGGCAGCCCGGGTAATGTTGCCCGTGTCAGCCACCGCCACCACCATTCGCCAATGCATCAGATTCATCATGGCAGTAGCTTTCCTTATGGTGGTTTTCTGAAAGATTAATTTTACCGAGGGTGCCGCGCACTATGACACTGGCGCAAATCTCCAGCCAGAGCCCTGCCGATGAAGTTGTATTACGCCCCCCACGCCTGCTCGCTGGCGCCGCATATCGTGCTGCGCGAACTCGATCTGCCGTTCGAATTGATCCGCGTCGACAACACCACCAAGCGAACCGCCAACGGCGAGGACTTCCTCTCCATCAACCCCAAGGGTTACGTCGCGGCATTGCAACTGGACAATGGCCAAGTGCTGACCGAAGGCCCGGCAATCCTGCAATACCTGGCAGAACTGCGACCCGAAGCGAACCTGGTACCCGTGAGCGGAACGTTCGAGCGGGTACGGTTGCAGGAATGGCTGAATTTCGTTTCGACAGAGATTCATGGCGGGCTGGGCTGGCTGTTCAGTTCGCAGTTCCCGGATGAGGTGAAAGCACTGATCAAGGAGAAACTGTTCAAGCGTTTTGTTGTGTTGAGCCAGACGCTGGAGCGCCAGGATTATTTGATGGCTGACGGGTTCAGCGTTGCCGACGCGTATTTGTTTACGGTGTTGCGCTGGACGTCGCTGTTTGGGATTGATTTGAAGCAGTGGCCGGCGTTGGTGCGGTTTCAGGCGAGGGTGGATTCTCGGCCTGGCGTGAAGGCGGCGTTGACGGCAGAGATGGCGTAGGGCGTTAGATCAATCGCGGGCAAGCCTTGCTCCTACAGGATTCAGGTCGTTCGCTCTGTAGGAGCAAGGCTTGCCCGCGATAGCAATCTATTGATCGCTACAAAACATCAGATGGAAATTACAAACTCGCACTCACTTTGGTGGCCACTTCACCGGGAACCCAGCCCTTCCAGATCAGCGGCTGATCACGCAAAAACGCTTCGGCCACCTGACGCGGTTGCAGGCGCTTTTCGCTCATCTGGCCGAGCGTGTGGTTCAGCAGATCGATCGGCAGGTCGACCTTTTCGAAGAACGCCACCAGGTCCGGGTACTGCGCCTTGAACGGCGCGGACACGCCGATCGCCAGGCTTGCCGGCATCGACCGCGTGCCTTTTGGATTCGGGTTGTTGGCGTCGGCCAGGGTCTTCCAGGCGTCGGCGTCGAAGGCCGGCTCGTCGAGCTTCACCAGTTTGAAACGGCCCAACAGCGGCGTCGGCGACCAGTAGTAGAACAGCACCGGTTTGCCTCGACGGATCGACGAAGCCACCTCGGCATCCAGCGCAGCGCCAGAACCCGTGCGGAAGTTGACGAAGCTGCCGGTCAGGTCATAGGCCTTGAGTTTCTGACTGTTGACGATCTCCGAGGTCCAGCCGGTCGGGCTATTGAGGAAGCGTCCACGGCTCGGGTCTTCCGGGTCGCGGAACACGTCCTTGTAGCGTGCCAGGTCGGCCACGGATTTCAGCTCCGGGGCCAGGGGTTTAATGCCGCGTTCGGGGTCGCCCTTGATCACGTATTCCGGCACCCACCAGCCTTCGGTGGCGCCTTTGACCGTGTCGCCCAGGCCAAACACTTTGCCTTCCGAGGCGGCTTTGACCCACGCCGGACTGCGCCCGGCCCACTCTTCGCCGATCACTTGAATATCGTTCCTGGCCAACGCCGCTTCGAGGCTGACGGTGCTGCCCGGCAAGGTATCGGTCGGGTAGCCGTAACCTTTCTCGACAATCAATCGCAGGATTTCGGTGATCAGGCTGCCGCTTTCCCAGGTGATGTCACCGAAATGGATCGGCGCGGTTTTTTCTGCCGCGGGAACGTGGGTTGCCACAAGGCTCAGGGCCAGCAGCGAACTGCCGAGCAGGGTTTTGATCGATCTCATGCGGACCTCCGGGTCAGGGAATTCAAGGATTGGTTGGCGCTGTGCCGGGCGCACAGGGCTTGAGTGCGAGTCATGTAAACGCTGACCGAGCGCTGGGAAATGCCCAGTTCGGCGGCGATTTGCGGGTAGGTCAGACCGTCGATTCGCGACAACAGGAACGTTGCGCGAACCTTGCCCGGCAGGCGCTCCAGCGTACGGTCGAGGCCATGCAAGGCCTGGGTCAGTTGCAGCCGTTCTTCGGGCGAGATCGCTTGAGGCTGATCGAGGTGTTGCAACTGATCGAGGTGTTGGCGTTCCAGATCACGGCGGCGCCAGAGCTGATAGATCAACCGCTGGGCAATGGTGGTGAGTAAGGCACGAGGCTCGCGGATCGGGGTCAGCCCCGGCGATTCGAGCAGCTGTAAAAAAGTTTCGGCAGCAATGTCTTCGACGCTGGAACTGGCGCCCAGATGCCGTCGCAACCGTGCGCACAGCCAGGGGTAATGCGCGCGGAACACTCCGCCCACGTCGTTGCGATGGGAAAGGTCGGTGCCGGACATAGAGGCTCCAAGGGTTAGGGGTCGCTGAATGTCCGGTGTTCCGGTGACGCGATCCTAGCAAGGAGCCTTATTCATTAATAATATTTAAAAAGCATTTTTATATTCCGTTATGGAATTAAACATCAAAAGAACTCAGCCTACCGCAATCGCCCATACCCCAACGCCTCAGCCTCTTGCTGATAGTCGAGCACAATCTGATAGTCGCTTTCGCTGGCCGGCAATACCTCTTGCAGACCGAGGATTTCCCTGACTTCGGGCAATTCCTGCAACGTCGTGTTCATCACCTGCAGCAACGCCTCGGCCTGTTCATCGGGGACGGTCGCGGCGGTGATATACGGCAAGGTCGGACTGAACGCACTTCGCGCAATGATCCGCAGGCCGGCCACTTCTTCTTCGGCGTGTCGCGCCAGATAGGCGAAGGTGACGCTGTCGATGGCCGCCAGGTCCGCGGTCCCTTCACGCAACCCGCGCAGGCTTTCGCGGTGGCTGCCGCTGATGCTGACACTGGCGAAGAACTGCCCCTCTTGATGCAGCGGCGCCAATCGATGACGCAGCAGGTTCATGCCGCTGTTGGAGTCTTCGCCATTGATCACCCCACGACTGTCGCGAAAGGCCGGCAGGCTGCGCCGTGGATCATCGGCGCGACTCAGCAACAGGCTGCAATGATTGCCGCCGTTAGCGTCCGGCAGCTCATAGTGAGGACGACCAACGACCCGGACCCGACCGCGCAACGCGGTCATCAGCGGGTAGCCGCAGGTTTGGGTCAGCAGAAGGTGCGGGGACAGCCAGAGGTCCATCAGCGAAAGGCCCTCGGCGTTGCGGCGGGTGGCACCCAATCGCTCGAGCATTCGCGTCAGCCAGCGCTCGTTGGCCTCGCGGATCGGTTCGGGGGCGATGTACATCAGGAGTTCAGCGAGGTGCTCAGTCATCGAAACCTTCCAGGCGACAAATTTCCACTGTGGGTGCGAGCCATGTGGCGAGGGGATTTATCGGAATGCCGCACCACCCCGTTCGGCTGCGAAGCAGTCGTAAACGCGTTTTAACTTTGAAATGCCGGGGCCGCTCCGCAGCCCAACGGGGATAAATCCCCTCGCCACAGGGCTCGCACACAGGGGGGGTGTCGATCATGAAATCAGTGAAACGGATGTCGCGGGCTATCGATGGCTTTCACTCTATGCTGACGCCACAACTGCCCATAACCCTGCACCAGAAACCCGCCGCTGCGCGCCAGCCATTGCTCTCGACGCGTGCGGTAGGCGCGGGGCAAGTCGTACCAGGGCAGACCGGGCAAGTCGTGATGCACCAAATGCAGATTGAGGTTGAGGAACAGCCAGCGCCACGGCCAGGCCGCTTCATTGATGACCGTCCTTTGCTCGGGCTCGGCGTGGGGACGGTGTTCATAGTAGGAGCGAAGCATCGCAATCGATAGCGCCGGCACGCTGATCAGCAATAGGTAATGCCACACCGGCAGCACGCTGTAACGGGCGATAAACAGCAACATCAGCAGGGTCAACGTGCCGTGGCTCAACCACATCAGCCAGGCCTGTCGCTCACCTGCTTTTAGACGTTGCAGTTCTTCCCTGGCCAGCGCCAGCAAGGCCAGCGGTGCACCGAGGGCGAAGCGTCCGAGCACGGTTTTGTTCAGCCAGTGCAGACGCTGTTCAAACAGTGAACTGCCCTGCCATTGCTCCGCGCTCAGGTAACGACTTTCCGGATCGCGACCGGGCAGGGTCAGGTCTTCATCGCGGTGATGCAGCAAATGGCTGTCGCGATACAGGGTGTAGGGATACCAGACGGCGAACGGCGCGTAGCCGAGGATCTTGTTCAGCGATGTCCAGCGGGTGGGGTGACCGTGAAGCAATTCGTGCTGCACCGACAACCAGAGCACCACCAATGGAATCAACAGCACAGTGCTCCACCACAGGCCCAACCAGCCACTGGCAAGCACGATGCTGAACCAGCCGACGTACACGCCGATCAGCAGCAACCAGGTCGGCCACTCGGTGCGAGCGGTCAGGCGTTGGCGCAGGGTTTCGATTTCTTCACGGTGGGCGGTATCGAAATAATGGGGCATGGCGTTGCTCAGATCGGGGACCAGTCCCCTTCTGTGCAATGACGCAGGAAAATCTTGCAGATTATTTCAAGGATCGTATGACGATCGTTCCCACGCTCTGCGTGGGAACGATCAATCAATGCGGGATCAATGACCGAACACATCCACCTTCTTGGCCTTCTTGTCCGCGCGCTTTTCATCGGCGGTTTTTGCCGGTTTTTTCTTTGCCGCTTTTTTTGAATCCATGCCTTTGGCCATGATACTTACTCCACTCATACGGGATGTGAGATCAGGTATACACCTATCGCTGCGCGCGCGTTCTTTTATAATCGCCCGCTTTGCGCACCGACAGTCGAAGACCATGCCCAACACCCAGTACACCTTGCTCGCCGAGCCTTTGTGGCCCTTGATGAACAAGTTTTATCGCGCTCACCAATCGTCGATGAAAGCCGTCCGCGACGCTCAACTCTGGGTGGCCAGGCGCGAGGAGATCATTGGCGCACTGTGTTTGCGACCGGTGGCGGACGGGCATTGGCTGACGGGTTTGTTTGTCGACCCGGCCTGCCGTAAACAGGGCATCGCTGCAGCGTTGATCGCCGAGGCGCTCAAGGAGCTTGAAGGCCCGGTGTGGCTGTTTTGTCATCCGGACTTGCGCGGGTTTTATGAACGTCGCGGTTTTACCTTCGACCCGCCACTGCCCTACTCCATGGCCGAACGCTTGAGCCGTTATGCGCGCAGCAAACCGATGATCGCCATGGGCCTAAAACCGTTGGAGAGTTCTACTTGTGGGAGCGAGCCTGCTCGCGATGGCGGCGTGTCATTCGACATCATCGTTGAATGACCCACCGCTTTCGCGAGCAGGCTCACTCCCACAGGGGTTTTAGGTGTTTTCGAATCAATCGTCTGCGTTCGGATCGAGATCCGGAAACATCACTTCGGTATACCCGAACTTTCTGAAATCACTGATACGCGAGGGGTACAACCGGCCGATCAGGTGATCGCATTCATGCTGCACTACCCGCGCGTGGAAGCCTGACGCAATGCGCACAATCGGCTGCCCTTTGGGGTCGAAACCTTCGTACCGAATGTGCTGATAGCGATCCACCGCGCCGCGCAGGCCGGGCACCGACAGACAGCCTTCGAAACCCTCTTCCAGCGTCGGGCTCAACGGCGTGATCAACGGGTTGATCAGAATCGTCTGCGGCACCGCTTCGGCGTCCGGATAGCGTTCGCTGTACTCGAAACCGAAGATCACCAGTTGCAGGTCGACGCCGATCTGCGGCGCAGCCAGGCCAACGCCACCGACGCTCTCCATGGTCTGGAACATGTCGTCAATCAGTTGCCACAGCTCCGGGCTGTCGAACATGTCGGCAGGCACTGGCGGGGCAATGCGCAGCAGGCGTTCGTCGCCCATTTTCAGGATTTCACGGATCATTTGATGACTTCGTCAGTGGTCGGCTTGATCGAGTGGTCCCGACCCAGTCCCGACACATGTTGTTTGTGTTCGTGATCGTGCTCGCCGGGGAATTTTTCGCCATCATCCTTGCCCTCGGTCGACATGTGTTCGATCACTGCATTCATCTCGGCGCCGAGCAACAGCACCGCGGCAGAAATGTAGAAGTACAGCAACAGCACGATGATCGCGCCGATACTGCCATACATGGCGTTGTAGTCGGCGAAAGTTTTGACGTACAGACCGAAGCCCACCGATGCAAGGATCCACACCACCACGGCCAGCACCGAACCGGGGGTGATAAAGCGAAACTCCTGTTTGACGTCGGGCATGACGTAGTAAATCAGCGCCACCGCCATCATCAACAGAATCACCACCACCGGCCAGCGCACAATAGTCCAAAGGGTCACGATGAAGTCTTCGAGGCCGACTTGCGCGGCGATCCAGCCCATTACCTGCGGCCCGAGCACCATCAGCGCCGCGGCGATCAGTAGCATGCCGGCGATGCCGATGGTGTAGAAAATCGACAGCGGGAAACGCTTCCACGCCGGCCGGCCTTCGACCACGTCGTAGGCGGCGTTCATCGCGCTCATCATCAGCCGCACACCGGCGGACGCGGTCCACAGGGCAATCACGATACCGACCGACAGCAAGCCACCCTTGGATTGCTGGAGCTGGTCGATGACCGGGTTCACCTGCTCCAGCGCCTGGGGCGGCAGGACCAGTTCCGATTGCAGGCGCAGCCAGGAGAAGAAGTCCGGCAGGTGCAGGAAACCGATCAGGGCGATCAGGAACAGAATGAAGGGAAACAGCGAGAACAGCATTTGATAGGCCAACGCCGAGGCATAGGTCGACATCTCGTCGTCGACGAACTCGGTGATCGTGCGCACCATGACACGGTGCAGGCGCTGGCCTTTCATGTGTGGGAAAAACATTAGCGTCTCCTTTCGCCGCAAATTTGGTTGAAGTCGTGGCGACTCAGGGGCCGTTTTCTACATCAAAGTAGCGTACTTGGCGAGTTTGAAACAATTTCCTTGTGCAAGTTCAGGCCGACACAAAAACGGCCATCCGCGGATGGCCGTTTCTGTTGCTCATCAAAGGCCTGATCAGGCCTTGTCGATGCCTTTTTTAAGAGCATCCTTGACTTTGCCGACCGCTTGCTGGGCTTCGCCTTTCCTTTCCTGAGCGACGCCTTCAGAGCGCATTTTTTCGTTACCAGTGGCCTTGCCGACGCCTTGCTTGACGTTGCCGGCGGCTTCGTTGGCCATGCCTTTTACTTTATCGCCAGTGCTGCTCATGGTGTTTCTCCTGTGAACAATTCAACGGGGAAAGTGGTTACACAAGGTTGACCGGAGGCGTTTGTGCGGAGTTTCATTTATTTTCACGGCGACATTTCATCGTTCAGTGCAGGTTGGGCTTTATGTTTGCCGACCAACCCCCGAGAATGCGCAACGTATTCAGGCCATGGCGCTGAAGATCCAATCCCGTAGGAATGTTATGAAACTCGATAAAAAGCAGGCCATTGCCCGCAGAAACCAGGAACTTGGCGGTGCTGTGCTTGGCGTCAACAACTGCCATTTCACCGAATTGAACCGCAATCGCAACATCTGGTGGTTCGATATTCCGGTCGCGCGCCTGGCCATTGGTCAGTACGAGTGGGTTCACCTGCTGATGCACACCCCGGATACCGACGAACTGCTGCACCTGAAAGTGCCGACGGTGTTCCTGCGCGAGAAGCTCGAAGGCCTGGTGGTGCGCAACGAAGGCAAACGCAAAGCGGCCCTGAGCCTGGAACTGAGCGCCGACAAGGACTCGTACCTCCAGGACATGCGCCCGGCGGGTACCAACGTCAATTTCGCGCAGTTCCGCCTGTAACAGCGATCCTTGGGGTGAGGGGATTTATCTGTGGCGAGGGGATTTATCCCCGTTCGGCTGCGAAGCAGTCGTAAACCCGGCGAACGCGGTGTTCCTGCTGAAATGTGGTTGCAGGTTTTTGGGGCCGCTGCGCAGCCCGACGGGGATAAATCCCCTCGCCACAAAAGCCCGCTCATATCAGAGCCAACAAAAAGCCCCGCATCTGCGGGGCTTTTTGTTGGTTATGCGCTTACCTTCTTGACGCCGAGCTTCTTCAGCTCTTCGTCGCGCAACTCGCGGCGCAGGATCTTGCCGACATTGGTGGTCGGCAGCGCATCGCGGAATTCCACGGCTTTCGGCACTTTGTATCCGGTGACGTTGGCGCGCATGTGCTCCATCACCTGTTCCTTGGTCAGCGTCACGCCCGGTTTGGCGACGATGAAGATCTTGATCGCCTCGCCCGACTTCTCGTCCGGTACGCCGATGGCTGCGCATTGCAGCACGCCCGGCAGGGTCGCCAGCACGTCTTCCAGTTCGTTCGGGTACACGTTGAAACCGGAGACCAGGATCATGTCTTTCTTGCGATCGACGATGCGCATGTAGCCGTCGGGCTGGATCAGCGCGATGTCACCGGTCTTCAACCAGCCTTCGCTGTCGAGGATTTCATCGGTGGCGTCCTGACGTTGCCAGTAGCCCTTCATCACTTGCGGACCTTTCACACACAGCTCGCCGATGTCGCCTAACGGCTGTTCAACGCCGGCATCGTCGATGACTTTGCACAGGGTCGACGGCACCGGAATACCAATGGTGCCGATCTGGATGTTCTGGATCGGATTGACGGTAGCCACCGGGCTGGTTTCGGTCATGCCGTAACCTTCGCAGATGGCGCAACCAGTGACCGCTTTCCAGCGCTCGGCGGCGGCCAGTTGCAGGGCCATGCCACCGGACAGGGTGACTTTCAGTGCAGAGAAATCCAGCTTGCGGAAGGCTTCGTTGTTGCACAGGGCGACAAACAGCGTATTGAGCCCGACGAAACCGCTGAACTTCCACTTCGACAGTTCTTTGACCATCGCCGTCAAATCGCGCGGGTTGCTGATCAGGATGTTGTGGTTGCCGATCAGCATCATCGCCATGCAATGAAAGGTGAAGGCATAGATGTGGTACAGCGGCAGCGGGGTGATCAGGACCTCGCAACCTTCATTGAGGTTGGACCCCATCAGCGCCTTGCACTGCAGCATGTTCGCCACCAGGTTGCGATGGGTCAGCATCGCGCCCTTGGCCACGCCGGTGGTGCCGCCGGTGTATTGCAGCACGGCAACGTCGCTGCTGGCCGGGTTGGCTTCGGCGACTGGCTGGCCGTGGCCCTTGCTCAATACGTCGTTGAACTTGATGGCCTTGGGCAAGTGATACGCCGGGACCATCTTCTTCACGTATTTGATGACACTGTTGACCAGCAGGCGCTTGAGCGGCGGCAGCAGGTCGGCCACTTCGGTGACGATCACGTGCCTGACGCCGGTTTTCGGCACGACGAGCTGGGCCAGGTGCGCCATGTTGGCCAGGCAGACCAGGGCTTTGGCACCGGAGTCGTTGAATTGGTGTTCCATTTCCCGCGCGGTGTACAGCGGGTTGGTGTTGACCACGATCAGCCCGGCGCGGATGGCACCGAAGACGGCGACCGGATACTGCAACACGTTAGGTAGCTGCACGGCGATTCGATCGCCCGGCTGCAAGTCGGTATGCTGTTGCAGGTAAGCGGCAAAGGCACCGGACAATTCGTACAGTTCACCGTAGGTGATTGTCTTGCCCAGGTTGCTGAATGCCGGTTTGTTGGCGAAGCGTTGGCAGGACTGCTTCAACACTGCCTGAATATTCGGATACTCGTCTGGATTGATGTCGGCAGCAATCCCGGCAGGGTACTTATCCTTCCAAAAGTCTTCGATCATGGAAGCCCACTCCTCAGCAACGCGAATTCATCACCGCATTTGATGCGATTATTATTGGTGTATGTTTTTTATTGGTGAATCTGGCTTTTATATCGGCCGAGAAGTCACAAAAGCGCGCCGAGAGTAGCAGCTTTGCCAAGGGCCGACTAGAGCCAAAAGTCGCCTCTACAGTCACTTTAATGACTCAAGAATAGAAGGCGGTCATTTTAGAGCAAAAACCCTATACAGTCTTGAAAGGCCCTGAATCCGGGGCTTTCGCCCCTTTAAAAGCATCACGGGCAAGCCATGCTCCTACAGGTTTGCGTCGCTCACCCTGCTTGTGAACAACACTGAACCCGTAGGAGCATGGCTTGCCCGCGATCCGCGCGAAGCGCGGCCATTCACCAATCAGGCGATATCACGCAGCTCCCGCCGCAAGATCTTGCCCACCGGCGTCATCGGCAACGACTCACGCAAGACAATGTGCTTGGGCACTTTGTACGCCGTGAAGTTTTCCTTGCAGTAGGCCTTCAGTTCTTCAAGGCTGACACCCGTTTCACGGGCCACCACAAACAGCTTCACCGCCTCCCCCGAACGCTCGTCCGGCACCCCGATCACCGCACAGTTGGCGACTTTCGGGTGAGCCATCACCACGTCTTCGATCTCGTTCGGGTACACGTTGAAACCCGAGACGATGATCATGTCTTTCTTGCGATCGACGATGCGTACAAAACCGTCCGGGTCGATCACCGCGATGTCGCCCGACTTGAACCAGCCTTCGGCATCCAGCACTTCGGCGGTGGCTTCGGGTTTCTGCCAGTAGCCCTTCATGATCTGCGGGCCCTTGATGCACAGTTCGCCGCGCTCACCCAGCGCCTGCTCGACGCCTTCATCGTTGATGACTTTCAGCGTGGTGCCCGGCACCGGCAGGCCGACCGTGCCAAGGCGCGACTTGTCGCCGTACGGGTTGGTGCAGGCCACCGGCGAAGTTTCGGTCAGGCCGTAACCTTCGGTGATGCGGCAACCGGTGAGTTCTTCCCAGCGCTCGGCCGTGGCCTTGACCAGCGCGGTGCCGCCGGAGTTGGTGAGTTTTAGGCTGGAGAAATCCAGGGTCTTGAAATCCGGGTGGTCCATCAGCGCGACGAACAGGGTGTTGAGCCCCAGCAACGCCGAGAATCGCCAGTTCTTCAGCTCCTTGATGAAGCCCTTGATGTCTCGCGGATTGGTGATCAGCACGTTGTGGTTGCCCGAAACCATCATGCACATGCAATTCGCGGTGAAGGCATAGATGTGGTACAGCGGCAGCGGCGCGACCATCACCTCTTGCCCTTCGCGCAACAGCGGCTGGCCGTCATTGCCGAACTGCTCCAGGCACGCCCGCACTTGCTGCATATTGGCCACCAGGTTGCCGTGGGTCAGCATCGCGCCCTTGGCCAGGCCGGTAGTGCCGCCGGTGTATTGCAGCACGGCGATGTCGTCGAGCGCGATCTTCAGCGGCTTGATGCCCAGGCCCCGGCCCAGGTGCAGCGCGCTCTTGAAGGAAATGGCCTGCGGCAAGGAGTACGCCGGGACCATCTTCTTGACCTTGCTCACCATCGTATTGACCAGCCAGCCCTTGGCGGTGGGCATCAGGTCGCCCATCTTCGCTTCGATCAGGTACTGGATATCGGTGTCGGGCAGCACCTCCTGGACTTTCTGCCCGAACATGTTCAGGTACACCAGCGCCCGGGCACCGGAGTCCTTGAACTGATGACGCATCTCACGCGCGGTGTACAGCGGGTTGGTGTTGACCACGATGAGCCCGGCGCGCAAGGCACCGAACACGGCAATCGGGTAATGCAGGACGTTGGGCATCTGCACCGCAATGCGATCCCCCGGCACCAGGTCGGTGTGGGCTTGCAGGTAACCGGCGAACGCAGCGCTGTGGCGTTCCAGTTCGGCGTAGGTCAGGGTTACACCCATGTTGCTGAATGCCGGGCGGTCAGCAAATTTCTTGCAGGAACGCTCGAACACCTCGATCACCGACTTGTAGGCCCCTTGATCGATGTCCAGGGGCACGCCGGCCGGGCGTTTGTCATTCCAGAAATCAGGTTGCATTGTTCTTGTCCTCTTTACCTGAACCTATCCGGGGCCGCTTTTCTGTCCTTCTTCAAAACAAAGGGCGAAAAAGCGGGGCTCCACGGACACTAGCAGCTATGGCGAATCAGGCAAATATGCGCACGGTCGACATTGATCGTGTGAATCTTGCTGCCGTGGCGTGGCCTGATCAGACGGCACGCTTTGGATGCGCTATACAATGCAACGACGCCCATGCCACATGCAGCCCAATGCAAAGGAACCGCCATGATCCACGACACTTTCTGGTTGACCGCGAGCGACCGCAGCCGCCTCTTCGTCAACCAGTGGCTGCCCGCCGCGCCTTTAAAAGCAGTGATCCTGCTGGCCCACGGCATGGCGGAACACAGTGGCCGCTACGCCCGTCTGGCGGAAAAATTCTGTGCTCAAGGCTACGGTGTGTATGCGCCGGACCTGCGTGGACATGGCAAAACTGCCGAAAACGGGACGCTCGGCCATTTCGCCGACAATGACGGTTGGTGCAAGGTGGTCGGCGACCTGGCGAGCCTCAACCAGCACATCGGCCAACACCATCCGGGCGTGCCGATTGTGCTGCTCGGTCACAGCATGGGCAGCTACATCGCCCAGGCCTATCTGCTGCACCACAGCGCCAGCCTGCACGGGGCCGTTCTCAGTGGGTCGAACTTCCAACCGGTGGCGCTCTATCGCGCGGCGCGGCAGATTGCACGGCTGGAACGTTTGCGCCAGGGCCCGAAGGGTCGCAGCGCGCTGATCGAATGGCTGTCGTTCGGTTCATTCAACAAGAAATTCAAACCGGCGCGCACGCGGTTCGACTGGCTCAGCCGCGACCCGGCAGAGGTCGACCTGTACGCCAACGACCCGCTCTGCGGCTTTCGCTGCACCAATCAGCTGTGGATCGATTTGCTCGGTGGGTTGCAGCAAATCAGCAAAGCGTCCAATCTCGCTCAGATTGATCCGGGCCTGCCGTTGCTGGTCATCGGTGGTGAATGTGATCCGGTGAGCGATGGCAAGCGTCTGAAAGATCTGGCCCATGCGCTGCGCGCTGCCGGCAGCCAGAGCCTGCAACTGACTATTTACCCGCAGGCACGGCATGAACTGTTCAACGAGAGCAATCGCGATGAAGTGATCAATGACGTGTTGAACTGGATCGCCCAGGCACTGAGCCACCGTCGGCCACCCAGATCGGAATAGTTTTTTTGAATTTATTTATTCGTGACAGGAATTGAAACAGATGACCCAGGTTACCAACACCCCTTACGAGGCCCTTGAAGTCGGCCAGACCGCCAGCTACAGCAAGACGGTCGAAGAGCGCGACATTCAGTTGTTCGCCGCGATGTCCGGCGATCACAACCCGGTGCACCTGGACGCTGAATTCGCCGCCGGCACCATGTTCAAGGAGCGCATTGCTCACGGCATGTTCAGCGGCGCGCTGATCAGCGCTGCCGTTGCCTGCGAGTTGCCTGGGCCGGGGACTATTTATATCGGTCAGCAAATGAGCTTTCAGAAGCCGGTGAAAATTGGCGACACGCTGACCGTGCGTCTGGAGATCCTCGAGAAGCTGCCGAAGTTTCGTGTGCGGATTGCCACTCGCGTGTTTAACCAGCGCGATGAATTGGTAGTGGACGGCGAGGCGGAGATTCTGGCGCCGCGTAAGCAACAGACCGTGACGTTGCCGACGTTGCCAGCGATCAGTATCGGCTGATTCGGGGAGGGGTGTCAGTTGAATCCACCCCTCACCCTCTCCCCAAGGGGTAGAGGGGACTGACCGAGGTGTTTGGACGAGCTACTGCGACCTGCAATTCCAAGTCGAACTCAGGCTCTGAAAACAACCGAGATCAGCTCCCTTTCCCCCTCTCCCCCGTGGGGAGAGGGCTGGGGTGAGGGGTGGTTCTAAAGCCAGATAAAGATCTAAAATTCACCGCGACCGCTCCCCCTCCCCAACCTGCACACTCGCCGTCATCCCCGAACTCAAACTCATCCCTTCCGGCAACTTATCAATCTTGATCCGTACCGGAATCCGCTGCGCCAACCTCACCCAGTTAAACGTCGGCTCGACCTCTGCCAGCAACTGCCCGTCCGGCGTGGTATTGCGATCGGTAATCCCGCGACTGATGCTTTCCACATGCCCCTGCAACCCCTCCCCCGCACTCATCAACCAGACCTTCACCGGATCGCCAACACGAATCCGTGGCAGTTTGGTTTCCTCGAAATACGCCTGCACATAGAAAGTCGAATCGTCGATCAATGCCATCACCGATTGCCCGGCATTCACGTAGTTGCCTTCGGCCAAACGCAGATTGGTGATGTGACCATTGCGCGGCGCATGGACCTGACTACGGGCGAGGTTGAGTTCCGCAACCTTGGCTTCGGCCTGGGCTTCACGCAGTTCGCCACGGGCGATGCCGGCGTTGATTTGCGCGTTCTCGCGCAGCTCGGCACTGATGGCCTGCGGACCGAGGGCCGCGCGACGACTGGCTTCTTTCTCGCGCAGATTGAGTTGCTGCTGACGGGTCTGCACCACCGCCTGGGCTTTTTCCAGCGCCGCTTCGAAACGTTCACGATCAATGCTCAGCAATAAATCGCCGGCCTTGACCTGCTGGTTATCAAAAGCCTTGAGCTCACGCACCCAACCCGAGACGTCCGGGGCGATCACCACCACGTCGGCGCGGATCCGCGCATCCCGAGTCCAGGGCGTGAGCATGTAGTACTGCCACAAATGGAAGCCGGCAAATATCGCCGCCGCTACCAGGCACAAGGTCACCGCGACACGTATCGGTGTTCGCATTTTCAACTCCTTATAAAGGTCCGAGGACGACGGTGATCAAGGTCAATACACAGACGTACAAGGCGCAATCAAACAATGCTTCGTGCCAGATCCAGCGGCCCACCGGCGTCAGGCGCAAGAGCATGCGCAAGGCGCCAGTGACGAGCAGCGCCAGCAGCACATAAATCAGAAACGGACTGAGCAGCACGCCACCCACCGACCACTCACGCAAGCCCATGGCTTTGCTCCTGTTGACGGCACCAGGCGCGCCAGCTGCTTTGCAATTGCAGCACCGCGCCTTGGGCCAGTTTCACCGCATCGCTGGGGGGCAACGCGTACAAAGTCTTCAAGAATTCTTCGCTCGGCTGCGCCAACGCCTCGGCATGACTGCCGGCCGGGCCTTGCTCGAGGATTTTTTCCAGCTGTTCGAGATAACGCCGCTGAGGCGCACTGACCGGTGCCTGCGCCACCGCCAGACTCAAACGCAAATGCAGCAGTTCGTCGCCGATGTCCAGGCCGAGCAAGCCGTCGTCCCAGCGACTGCGCGCCGGCTCCGGCAACTCGGGATAGTGCCGCGCCAATTGCAGCAAGCGGTCGGCCATGCGCCCGCCAAACCAGCTTTCGGCACCGCGCAGATTGCGCCGGGTCAGGCGCACCAGATCGTCGAGGGTCGCCGCCAGCAAACGTCGGCCATGCCACGTCGGGTTGCGCAGGATCAACAAATGGAACGCCAGCACGGCGGCGCCGACACCCACCACGATGGATTGAGCGCTGTTGAAGAACGTCGCGACATCGAATTTCATCGCATTGAGCGGCGAGACCAGCACGATGAAGTGCAGACAAAATGAGGTCGCCGTCGCACCGATCTGCGGTTTGGCCATGCCCAGCGCGCCGAGGAACAACGGCACGCCCATGCCCATGCACAGCAAGGCAAAACCACTCCATTGCGGCAGCAGGATCTGCCCGACGATAAACGCGGCCGGAATCGCCAGGAAAATCCCGCGCATAAAACTCATGCCGATTTGAGCGCCATTCTCGCGGCTGGCAAACAGACTACACACCACGCATGTCAACAGCAGCGCGCCGGAGGCTGCAGGCCAGGCGGTCGCCAACCAGAAGCACGAGACCACCAGGAACGCCAACGCACTGCGGGCACCGAACATCAGCGCCAATGACAGGTCGCGGTGCGGTGTCAGGGTTCTTGGTGGGTCGACCGTTTCCTTGCCCTCCTCAACGGCGTTCAACGCGGCGCTGGCCGCCATGGCGGTATCGAGCAACAAGGTGAAACGGGCCAGGCAGTAACTCTGTGCAGAACTGATGAGCGGGTCGTGGGAAGCGTCGAGCAACCTCGGACGTAGCGCTTGCAGGGTCGCGGAATCCGGGCTGTCGAGCGCCTCTTGAACCTCGGTCATCCAGGGCAACAGTTGCTCGGCTTCCTGGGGCTCCAATTGCTTCCATTGGCGGCGTACCGAACGGGCGATGCGCAGCAGCATCAACAGCTTCTGGCTCAAGCCGCTGATCGCCCGCGCTCGTTGCCGCCCCAGGCTTCCTTCAAACCAGGCATGCTCGCGCTGGGCATCGACGGCGACGATTTTCCCGAGGATTTCCAGTAAGCCTTTACGCGCCTGACCATCACCGGCCAGGGTTGCACGCGCGGCGTTCATACCGCTTTGCCACGCTGCCCGCGCCTGATCCGCCAGTTGCCGTTCGACCCTCATCGGCCAGAGCAGCGCACTGGCGGCGGTGGCGCAAAGAATGCCCAGGCAGATTTCCGTGCAGCGAGCCACGGCTTGATCGAACACCGTCAGCGGATGAGTAATGGCCGGCAGCGCGATGATCGCCACCGTGTAACCGGCCAGCACGAACGAATAGGACCAGGCGCTGCGCAGCAAAGTCGAACTTGCCGTACACAGCCCTAGCCATAACGCCAAGGCCAACAAAAACAGCCAAGGCGTCTGGGCAAACACCCCCATGAACACCACTGACATCATCGTCCCGACCAGGGTGCCCAGCAACCTCGCCAGGCCCTTCTGCACCACCATCCCGGACAAGGGCTGAGCGACGATGAACGCCGTCATCAACGCCCAGGCCGGTTGCTCCAGACCCCAGCGTAATGCCAGCCACAGCGCCAGGCCGCCGCCGATCAAGGTTTTGATCGCGAACTGTAAGGCGCGGCGGTCAGGCGCAAACAAAGCCTGCAAGGTGATAGGCACGTAAAGGACTCTTGGAAAGGCGATTTAACGATAGTCGGGATCGGTTCAGTCACTTGATAAACAAATTATTAGCTAGCTAACTAACATCCGTCCAGTGCTAATTCCCAGACACAAAAAAAACGCCAGACTGGCTGGCGTTTTTGACAGGCAACGAACGCTTACGAGCGTGCGCGCGCCTGGTTACGCAGGGCTTTTACCTGATCGTGATTGCGTTGCACGCCGTGGTACTGACGTTCAACCAGGTCACGAATGCCCACCAGGTTGTATTTGTTGATTTTTTCGATGGCTTCTTTGTAAGCCTTCAGTGCGTGGTCTTCACCCCGCTCGGCTTCGTTCAGCACGGCCTCTTCATCCTTGCCGGTGAACATCGCTTTCACGTCGACCCAGCGACGGTGCATATCACCGCTGACGCTGGTGGACGTTTCTGGATCGCCGCCTAGCGAGCGCACCTGCGCTTGCAGTTCGGAAGCCGCAGTGGCGCAGTCGGCGGAACGCTGCATGAACAGGGATTTCAGTTCTGGGTGTTTGATGTCTTCAGCGCAAGTCTTGAACCCTTCCTGACCGTCTTTGCTGGTTTCAATCAGGTCGTTGAGTACAGAGATGGCTTCTTTATTCATGTCGGTCATTTTCAATTCCTCGCGGGTTGATGAAAGATGCAATAGGTGTTGCATCCTGCATGCCAGCAATGAATCGATTACTTACTACTTATATTTCAATCACTTACCGTTTAACGCGAAATCTGTATCCGTTTTTTTTGCATGATCTGTCATTTGGCCTGCATGCAGAATGCCTGTATTTTCCAGACTGTTTGAATCAAGACGACTGATTGATGAACCCTGAAAAGCTCGAACTGTTGATTACCCGTGAAATGCCCTTCGGCAAATACAAGGGCCGAATCATTGCCGACCTCCCCGGCCAATACCTGAACTGGTTCGCTCGCGAAGGTTTCCCCCATGGAGAACTCGGCGGCTTGCTGGCCTTGATGCAGGAAATCGATCATAACGGCCTGTCGGAGCTGCTCGAACCTCTGCGCGCCAAACATGGCAAACCCGCCCCTCGCCATTGACCCGCCCCCTATTCCTGGCCCCTGATTGAGTAGCCCATGCCCGATAACACTCGCCGTGCCCGTGATGAAGCCTTCTGGCGAACCTTTGCCGACCGATACGCGGTTGAACCCGGCCCGGTCAACCTCGAAAACGGGTACTTCGGGCGCATGTCGCGCACAGTGGTCGAGGAGTATCAGCGCAACATCGAACTGATCAATCGCAGCAACTCGGTGCATGTGCGCCAACGCTTCGAACAGGGCGAAAGCCTTGAAATCCGCGCACAGCTCGCCGAGCTGGTGGGCGTACCTGCCGACACTGTCGCCCTCACCCGCAACGCTTCGGACGGTCTGCAATCGCTGATCCGCAACTACAACCGTCTGACGCCGGGCGATCAGGTGCTGATAAGTGATCTGGAATACGACACGGTCAAAGGGGCCATGCGCTGGCTGGCACGTCATCGCGGCGTCGAGGTGATCGAGATCGAACACTCGCACCCCGCCAGTTTCGACAGTTTGCTGGCCACTTACCGCGAGGCCTTCGTGCGTTATCCGCGACTCAAACTGATGGCCCTGACCCACGTCACCCATCGCTCCGGGTTGGTGATGCCGGTGCAGGCCATTGCTGCAGCGGCCAGGGAACATGGCATCGACGTGATCCTCGACGGCGCGCATGCGCTCGGCCAGTTCGAGTTCAATCTCGATGAACTGGGCATCGCCTTTGCTGGCTACACCCTGCACAAATGGATCGGTGCACCGCTGACCCTGGGCTTCATTTACATCGCCCCCGAGCGCCTGGCCGACATCGATCCGGACATGGGCGAGATGCATTTCCCGGTCACCGACATTCGCGCCCGCACGCCGTACAGCACGCCCAACATTCCGGCGCTGCTGACCCTGCCGCTGGTGTTCGAGGAACATCGGGCCATGGGCGGTTCCGCCGCCAAGGGCGCTCGGCTCAATTACCTGCGCAACCGCTGGGTGAGCGCGGTACGCGAGTTGCCGGGGATCGAAGTCATGACCCCGGACGACCCGCGACTGTATTGCGGCATCACGTCGATGCGCTTTACCCGGCATGCTGATCAACAGGCGATGGTCGAGCGGCTGCTCAAGGACTACAACCTGTTTACCGTGGCCCGCAGTGGTGCCGCGAGTGGTCCGTGCATTCGCATAACCCCGGGGCTCACTAACACCGCTGCAGACATGGATTTGCTGACCCGGGCGCTCACCGAACTGCGCTGACGTCACACGGTGTGTTTGTCGAAGTCCTCGGGCTTGATCTGCGTCGATACCGCAAAGGTGTCGATGCCGATGGTCGTGTGCCCGAAGTAGCCATCTTTATTCGAGTCTCGACTCAGGGTGTGAACGTTCAAGGTCGATGCTTCGCCGCCCATGTTTTCATAGAAAAAATCTTGATCGTTGGTCAACGGCGAAACGGCTCGACCGCGGTATTCCCTGGCGCTGAGTACCGAGCGCGAGGCCGCCTCGGGAAAGTAGAGCTGACCGACCCAGGCAACATGCCGCTCTTCCAGGTAGTTGTTGCCTTCCATAATGCGTACCACGACGTGAATGTGCAGGGCTCGGCCGGCGTAGAACCCCGGATAGATCGTGGTAAACCGCACGATGCCGTTCTTGTCGGTAAATTGCCCGCCTCGCAGGTAAGTGTCGTCGTCGGTTCGCGGGATCGAACCTATGTCGTCGACGTCGATTTCCGTGTCTGGATTGACCTTGCTCCAGCCCGAATACGCACCGCGCGCGTTGCAATGCCAGATATCCACCAGCGCGTCAGTCACTGGTTGACCGGTCATGGCATCGACGATCGTCAGCCTCAGCACCAAGGGAATGCCATCCATCCCTTCGCTGATGTTTCGTCTGATCAGTTTCGGATTTCGGAAATATGGACCGGCGATCTGTTCGGGTGAAAGCAGGTAAACCGCTGGTGCGGGTGAAACCGGAGTGTTGTCTTCCATGACGTTCTCTCTTCCATAAGATGAACGCAAAGCTAGCATTGGCCGAGCAGAGAGATGCGGTAACTATGTATCGCGTAGGAGCATGGCTTGCCCGCGATGAACGATGACGCGCAGTATTTGTTAAACCGTAGCGTCGCCATCGCGGGCAAGCCATGCTCCTACAGGTTTTTGGCAGGCAAAAAAAAACGGTGCACCGACCAAGCGCACCGTAAAGCCGTAGAACACACAACGAAGTGTTTGGTAAAAACCGATCAGTCCAGCAGCGCCAATGCCTCGGCGGTGCATTCCTGAATGCGGGCCCAGTCGCCGTTCTTGATCCACTCGGGATCAAGCATCCAGCTACCGCCCACGCACATCACGTTTTTCAACGCCATGTAGCTCTTGATATTGGCCGGGCTGACGCCGCCAGTCGGGCAGAATTTCACTTCGCCAAACGGGCCGCCAAGGGCTTTGATAGCCGCGACACCGCCGCTGACTTCCGCCGGGAACAGCTTGAATCGACGATAACCCAGGCCGTAGCCTTCCATGATGCCGGAGGCGTTGCTGATGCCCGGCAACAGCGGAATCGGGCTGTTGACGCTGGCTTCCAGCAGGTCACGGGTGATGCCCGGCGTGACGATGAACTGCGAACCGGCCGCTTCGGCAGCCGCCAGCATGTTGCGATCCAGCACAGTGCCGGCACCGGTCACCAGCTCTGGACGCTGCTCGCGCAAAATCTGGATAGCCTTGAGGCCGAACTGTGAACGCAAGGTCACTTCCAGAGCTGTCAGGCCACCGGCCGCGAGGGCATCGGCCAGCGGCAGAATGTCCTGTTCGCGAGCGATGGTAATCACCGGCAGGATCCGCGCCTTGGCGCAGAGGCTGTCGATCAGGGCAACTTTGTCCGCCATGGAAACGGTCGGGGATGGGGTTGTCATAGCGGCTGTTCCTTGGCTCATGGGCACCAGTAAATCTCTAACGTAGGTTGCAGAAACGCGCGAATCGGCA
>Ga0255334_1000186_pt1 | contig 64880 bp, 57 predicted proteins | sample EtOH5_35cm_T3_12_FD_202080 | JGI IMG/M metagenome (GOLD analysis project Ga0255334, IMG submission 202080) | Sandy soil microbial communities from University of British Columbia, Vancouver, Canada - EtOH5_35cm_T3_129 | ecosystem: Engineered > Artificial ecosystem > Sand microcosm > Unclassified ...
CCTTGGATGATGGGCTATTAAGGGCACTGACCCGTTGCAACCCCATCTTACCAGAGGCGCTCCTTTTCATTCAAAGGTCATTTCTTAGCCCCTACAGGAATTTATATCGGTTTCGGCCTCAGACGCATGAAAACGGGACTTCTTGGGAGGAGTCTTCGTGCGGCCCTTGCCGTTCAGAGCATCTTTTCAAGGCGTCGAGCGAGGTATGGAACCAAGAGTGTCAAGCACTGATTTTCGCTTTGACCCTTTATTTAATGTGATTTCTTCCAATTTTCTTGTTACCAGATATAATAACCAAATCTTTGAATTTGCTTGACTGGTGGGTATGTGCGGGTTGTTCGTTCAAAAATTTGGGATACACTTCATGATTTTACTGAACGGAACCAATACAGGTCATAGGGAAATGAGCGTTCATTTCCCTCCATTATGAGAAAAGGCCATCCTTAAGGATTTCCTTAAGGATGGCCTTCTGAACGATTGCGGCGCTTTTCCTGAACGGCTTACGGCAGCACATTGCCGGCTGCGCGGTAAATCTCGTACCATTCCTCGCGGGTCAGGCGGATCTCGCTTGCCTTGCAGCAATCCTTCAGCCGTTCCACGTTCATGGTGCCCGTTACCGGCTGCATCTGCGCTGGGTGGCGGAGCAGCCAGGCGATGGCGATGGTCGTATTGGTGACGGAATGCTTTGCGGCGATTTCATCGATCTTCTTGTTCAGCTCGGGGAACTTGTCGCTGCCGAGGAAGACCCCTTCGAAGAAGCCGTACTGGAACGGCGACCAGGGCTGAACGGTGATGTCATGCAGCCGGCAGTAATCGAGGACGCTGCCGTCGCGGTCAACCGCCGATGTATTCTCCATGTTCACGTTGACGCCGTTCGAGATCATGGTGGCGTTGGTGATGCTCAGCTGCAGCTGGTTGGCGACGAGCGGCTGCTTGACGAACTTTGCCAGCAATTCAATCTGCATCGGCTTCTGGTTGGACACGCCGAAGTGGCGTACCTTTCCTTCACGCTCCAGCTTGTCGAAGGCTTCCGCTACTTCCTCCGGTTCCACCAGCGCATCCGGACGATGCAGCAGGAGAACGTCGAGATATTCGGTTTTGAGCCGGCTGAGTATGCCGTCTACCGCTTCCAGGATATGCTCCTTGGAGAAGTCGAACTGCCCTTGGCGGATTCCGCATTTGGATTGCAGGATCACCTTTTCCCGCACCGAGGGGCTCATGTGAATGGCATCGGCGAAGATTTCTTCGCAGCTTCCGCCGCCGTAGATATCGGCATGATCAAAGAAGTTTGCGCCTTGCTCCAGAGACGTCTGCACGAACCGTTCGGCCTCCGGCTTGTCCAGCGAATTGATCCGCATGCAGCCGATCGCAAGCACCGGCACTTCCAGCGAACTGGTTCCCAGCTTGATCGTTCTCAATGGGTATTCCCTCCTCGACTGTAGCCGGACTAGCCTGTTCCGAAACAGGTGATCCGGTCTTCAACTCCATTGTCGCACAACGGCAAAAGGAAATTCAAGGATTTTTCAACAGGGGGCGGCAGGCCCCTTTCTCTCCCCCAGGAGGGCGGAAAAGCGCCTGTTGTCGTGCAGGTGCAGGTGCAGGTGAGGGTGGAGGCGAGGCGCTACTCTCGGCAGAAGCCACGCGCGAGAATCTTCTCCGTCAGCCGGTCCGCCGCTTCGGCGGGGGGGATGGCAGACGTCGCTGCTTTTGCGAGCACCCGGCGCAGGGTGGCCGGGATGCGCTCGACCTGCCGCTTGGCAGATTCGGCGCTGCGGCCGTCGAGCTCGGCGGCCGTAACGATAATCCCGCCGGCGTTGATCACGTAGTCGGGCGCGTACAGAATGCCGCGCTCCCGCAGGGCTGCGCCGTGACGCGGCTGCAGCAGCTGATTGTTGGCGGCTCCCGCCACCAGCCGGCAGCGCAGCTGCGGGATCGCCGCGTCGTTCAGGATGCCGCCCACCGCGCATGGCGCGAAGACGTCGCATTCCGCCTCGTGGATGCGCTCCGCCCAGACCGGGACGGCGCCGAATTCGCGCACCACCCGGTCCAACCGGAGCGCATCGACGTCGGCGGCGAGCAGCTTCGCGCCCGCTTCGTGCAGGTAGCGGCACAGGAAGTAGCCGACCTTGCCCGCCCCTTGGACGGCCACGGTGATCCCGTTCAGGTCGGCGGCTGTAACGTCCGCCGCCGCTTTCGTACCGGCCGCAGTTTTCGGCGTAGCAGCCGGAGCGGCCCCCGCTCGGTCCGGCCCGTCTGCCGGGCTTCCGGCCAGAAGCGCCAGCGCTTCCCGGATCGCCAGGAACACGCCGTAAGCGGTCATCTTGGCGGTCAGGTCGCCGACCGCGCCGAGCGAGCCGGAGGTATCCGTCACATAATCCGTCTCCTCGCGGATACGGTCCATGTCAGCCACCGTAGTTCCGAGATCGAGACCGGTGACGTAAGCGCCGTTCAGCTTTTCCAGAAAACGGCCGAACGCCCGGAATCCGGCGGCTCGCTTCTGCGGGTCAGGCAGCTCCAATACGACCGCCTTGCCTCCGCCGAAGGGCAGCCCCGCCATGGCCGACTTGTAGGTCATGCCCTTGGCGAGCCGGAGCGCATCCCGGACGGCCTCGTCCTGCGATAGGTAGCTCTTCATCCGGCAGCCGCCGAGCGACGGCCCCAGCTTCGTATTATGGATCGCCACCACGGCTTTCATGCTGCTGTCCCCATCCTGAAAAAAGACCAGCTCCTCGCAGCCCATCCGCTCCATCTCCGCCCAGATCTCCATGCCGCCGTCTCCTTTCCGTTCCATTCCTGTCGCAATCGCACGGACCGCACATCTTACAGAATATGTGCGGACGCGGAACAAAGTGCGGCTGTCCGGAAGCGTAACGGGCGATTGGCATTTGCGACGCTTGTCCGGCCACCCGCTTCCCGAATGCGGGAGAACATTGCTATGGGCTAAATAGGGTACACACCCATGGCAAGCCCGCCGCTTGGAAAAGGGGGGCAATGTTGCACAAACTGCAACATATCCGTACGGCTGGTTTGAGATAAGACCGCTCCGGCAGATGGAAAAAGGCAGAGCCTCCGTTAGGTTAATGGCCGGTCTTACTTCCCACGGTCCGTCAGATACCATGCAAGGCTAGTACTCCCAAACAGATTCAACCTTCCCTCCCTCTTCCGCAAGCAGCTTTACAAACTCTTATCCCGCCGAAGACATCGCCCTAACATTCTCCCTGTACCCTTGGAGATGTGGGATCGTTCCCATAGAAGCTCAGTCGACGGAGGAGGGGACCCGCAATAAAACCGCCGGAGGAACAGCCTAGGATAATTGACATCGCGGGCGAGCTGCGGGATTCCGATTCGCGGTCTCATTATCGGTATCCCTTCCAGGTGGAGGGAGCATGCGATAGGTTGTGCATTCAGTTCTCCTATTCACCCAAGAAATTGGAAGATGAAGCAAAAGCAAAGCAACTGCTGGAGCGCAGCGTCCAGATGTACATGGAACCGGCCTATCGGCAGCCGATTCTTGAGAAAATGGATCGCTACCTGCCGCTTACGAACCTCGTTACGGTATCGGTGGACGATCCGGTCGGGTACAGGGGAGCCTGCCATCGGCACGATTCCGAGCAATGGTTGGTTCTGTCTCCGAGCGCGGCGTCACCCGGCCTGACGAAAGGGCCAATCACCGAAGGATGGTGGAGCATTACGCTGAGTGTCCATTCCATCGTGACCGGTAGCTGCGACTATCGCCTGGCGGTCTGGACGGAACCGGCAAGGGGGGATGACCGATGAGATGGGTCGCCTGCGAGCTGCATACCCATACCGTTCACAGCGACGGCAGGCAATCGCTGATGGAACTGGCGCGAGGCGCGTCTCGGCTTGGCTTCGAATGCCTTGTGCTGACCGATCACAACACGATGTCCGGTCTTGCGGAACGGGAGCAAGCTGAGCAGGAAACGGGGCTCGCGATTATCCCCGGGATGGAGTGGACGACGTTCTACGGCCATATGGTCACCGTCGGCCTGCAGGAATTCGCCGATTGGCGGAATGCGCGCCCGGGTAATCTTCACGACGGGGTAGCCGAGGTTCACCGGCTCGGCGGTCTCGCCGGACTCGCTCACCCGTTCCGCATCGGGAGTCCGGTCTGCACCGGCTGCTATTGGGAATATCCGATCGCGGACTGGAACGATTTTGACTATTATATATCGAAGTATGGTCGGGCACATTCGCTCCGAGAGAGGTGACAAACCGGCGCGCATTCGTCTTGTGGACGGAATTGCTCGATCAAGGAGTGCGCATCGCGGCTACATCCGGGCGCGATTGGCACGATCAGACGCCGACGGAGGACCCGCTCTCCGTTACTTATATCGGCGTAGAGGACAGCACGCGCCCGCTGGCCGACGAAGTGGTCCGGTCGCTTCGCCGGGGAAGGGTCGCCGTCACGATTGGACCGCTCGTGACGCTGGAGGTCGGGAGCCGAGGGAGAAGCTATGCCGTCGGTGATTGTTGCCCGCTGGATGAACGGATTGCCCGAGTAGCGGTGCGATTCTCCGTCCGCCCGGGATTGTGGGCGCTCGCGGAGCAGACATTCCGCCTGCGCATGGTCGGCAACGCCGGCGTGGTGGGCGAAATAGCCGTGCCGGGAATAGATGCGGCATACTCATTCCAGCTGCCGGCGCAAGGAATGATCTGGACGAGGGCCGAGCTATGGGGAGAGGTTAATGGCGACCGCCTGCTGATCGCATTTACGAATGCCGTTTATTTTGAACAAACCTAGCCATCGGACGGACTGTGAAGGAGAAGGGATAGCATGAACGGGTTCCCGCTTGTTACCGCCCATACCGGCTGTATGAATACGCCTGAGAACTCGCAAGCTTCGGCGCTGGCCGGTCTTGCGCTCGGGGCGGATATTATCGAAGACGATATTCGCATGACCCGCGATGGCGTGTTGGTATTGAGCCATGATGATGGCATCCGGCTGCGGGACGGCCGGGAAGGCTTTGTGTCTCGCATGACCTTGGAGGAGCTGAAAGAGCAGGCGGGTCCGCTCACCCCGCTGGAACCGGTGCTGCAAACGGTGGTTGACGCCGGCAGGGTGATGAATCTGGATATCAAAACCGACGATTGCCTTGAGCTCCTCTCCGAGCGGCTGGAACGCCTCGGCTTGATCGAGCAGACCTTTCTGAGCGGCTGCGAGTATGGCCGGGCGCAGAGAATGGAAGCCTGCAATCCGCGCATCCGCAAGCTGCTGAATGTAAGCCCGGCCGGCTTCCTGAACGGCAGCCTCTACGCCGATGCGGTTCGGCAAATCTGCGAGCATGCCGTAAGCTCCGGCTGCTTCGGGCTGAATCTGGCCGTTCCGCTCGTTCGCCCCGAGTTGCCGGAGCTCGCCGCCGCATATGGCTTGGATGTCTATGTCTGGACGGTCGACGATGAGGAGCGGATGAGGCGACTCGCCGGCATGGGCGTTCGCTCCATTACGACGAAACGGGTCGATCTGCTGATGAATGTGAAGCGGAGCCGGCAGGGGGCGGGGAGAGAAGCTTGAGCAACAACATCAAGGAAATTGCCGCCCTCACCGGAGTCTCCAAATCGACGGTCTCCCGCGTCATCTCAGGCAACGGCTATGCCAGCCGAGAGGTGCGGGAGCGGGTCTTGGCTGTCGTCGAACAGCTCCGATACAAACCGAGCGCGGTTGCCCGCGCCATGGTGACCCGGCGGACGAACAACATCGGCGTCATCGTCTTCCGGGAGAATCCGCCGATCGTTTCCCATCCGGTTTACAGCAAGCTGATCGACTCGATCCTGCTCGCTTCCGAGGCGAAGGGCTACTCCGTCTTCCTCAAGACGGATCGGGAGATGTCGCTCCGTTCGACCGACTACATGCTGGAGCAGCGGGTTGACGGACTCATTCTGATCAGCCGGCTGCGCAAAAACGTGATCGATTACGTGAAAAAATTCGATATACCTTATCTGATGGTCAACGGAACGACGGACGATCCCGAGGTCATCCATCTGGTTAGCGACGACGAGGAAGGCGGCGAACGGGCAGCGGCTTATCTGTACGGGCTCGGCCACCGCCAGTTCTGGATCATCGCCGGGCCTCAGGAGCACCGCAGTCATGCTTTGCGGCTATTGGGCTTCCGCAGCGGGCTTGCAAGACGGGGAGTGCCCGGTACTGCCATAAGCGTCATCCCCTCGCCGGAGTCCGGCTTTGAGAATGGCTACCGCCTTCTCGCGGAGCATTGGGAAGCATTCCGGAGCAAGGCGCCCACTGCGTTGTTCGCCACGAACGACATGCTGGCGCTCGGCGCGATGAAGCAGCTGCTTGAACGATCGGTCTCTGTTCCGCAGCAAGTGGCGGTCATGGGTTTCGACGACATCGATTATGCGGCGATGTATTCGCCGGCACTTACGACGGTAAGGGTAGACACCGGCAGGATGGGGGCGGATGCGGTTCGCTTGTTGGATCGGCTCATTGACAAAGAGCATGGGCTGCCCAAGCTGAATCGCTATGTGAGCGATCTGGTCATCCGGCAGTCGACCTGAAAGAGGAGGAGAAGAGCACTGTGAACTGGTATTTTCGGGCCATCGGAATTCGAAAAGTGGTGGAGTTTGTGCTGCTGACCATTTTAATCGTCTTCTTCGCCGGACCGCTGCTCAATCTGGTTGTACTCGCCTTCAGCGGGCATTGGACCTATCCCGATTTGCTGCCGAGCCAGTGGTCGCTCAAGTGGTGGAGATTCGTGCTGCAGGAGGAAGACGTCGCCCAGTCGATCGCTCTTTCCTTCCTGATCGCCGCCATCGTAACCGCGCTGTCCATAGTCCTGTGCGTCCCCGCCGCTTACGCCTTCGCCCGCCTGGAATTTCCGCTGCGCAAGTTTTTCCTGTTCTCGTTTTTGCTGACTCACGCGTTTCCCAAGATGGGCCTGTATGTGTCGATCGCCGTCCTGTTTTACCAAGTAGGATTGATGAACACGCTCCTTGGCGTCGTCTTGATTCACATGATCAACGTGCTCATGTACATGACCTGGATTCCGACGGCGGCCTTCCGCAATGTGCATGCCGCCCAAGAGGAGTCGGCACGCGATGTCGGAGCTTCTCCCTTGCGCGTCTTCCGCAGCATCACGCTGCCGCTGGCGATGCCGGGCATCTTCGTAGCTTCGGTGTTTACGTTTCTCAGCTCGCTGGACGAAGCGCAGGGAACCTTTCTCGTCGGCATTCCCGATTACCGGACGATGCCGGTCGTCATGTACTCGATCATCGCTGATTTTCCCAGCAGCGCGGGAGCTGTGTTTTCGATCATTTTGGCGGCGCCGACGGTCATCCTGATGCTCGCCGCCCAGCGGTTTGTCAGCGCCGATGTGATGGCAAGCGGGTTTCAGGTCAAATAGATGGAGGGAATGATGAGCGCTCAACTGTCCATTCGAAATTTGTCCAAGCGCTTCAAGACAGGCGAAGGAGTACAAGGCATCGACTTCGACGTGAACAAAGGCGAGCTCGTGACGCTGCTCGGCCCGTCCGGCTGCGGCAAAACAACGGTGCTCCGCAGCATCGGAGGGTTTCTCACGCCGGATTCCGGCGACATTCTGATCGAGGGACGCAGTGTGATCAAGCTGCCCCCGGAGAAGCGCCCCACCTCGATGGTGTTCCAGAGCTACAACCTGTGGACGCACATGTCGGTTTTCGACAATCTGTCCTTCGGTCTGAAGATTCGCAAGGTTTCCAAGGCGGATATTCGCGAAAGGGTCGCGGACGTCTTGAAGCTGGTGCAGCTTCCCGGAGCGGAGAAGAAGTTCCCGAGCGAGCTGTCCGGCGGGCAGCAACAGCGGGTCGCCCTCGCTCGGTCTCTCTTGCTGCAGCCCTCCGTGCTGCTCCTGGACGAGCCCTTCTCCGCGCTTGACGCGAAGCTGCGGTATGAGATGCGCGAGGAGCTCAGGGACATTCAGAGGCGGATTGGCCTCACCATGGTGTTCGTTACGCACGATCAGGAAGAGGCGCTGTCGCTGTCCGACCGGATTGTGGTGATGAACGGCGGGCACATCGACCAGATCGCGCCGCCGGAGCAGCTCTACGAAGAGCCCGAGACGCTGTTTGTCGCCCAGTTTATCGGCAAGATGAATTTTATGGAGGGGGCGGTTGATGAGGACAAGATTCGAATCGGAGCTCAGGAATTTCCCAATGCCAAACGGCTCGCCGGAGAGGTCATCCTTGCGTCCCGGCCCGAGGATGTGAGTCTCGTACCGGAAACGGGGCAGGGTGGCGGACTGCCGGGCAAGGTGAAGCAGATTATGGCCCTGGGCCATTACGCGGATGTATCTGTTGAGCTGGCCGGCGGCGGGACGGTTCGGAGCTTCCAGTCGAAGGACGCCGTCAAGGCGATGCATGTCGGTCAGGATGTGCGCGTTTCGTTTTCCAGAGTGATCCCTTTTTCTGAAAACCATCAAACTTAAGGATGACCTACGAGGAGGATGAACATGTTTCATTGGAAAAAAGGCTTTACCCTGCTATCCGCCGCTCTCTTATCCGTCTCTCTGCTCACAGGCTGCGGCAATGGCACGAACGCTTCCGGAGCCTCGACGTCGCCCGCATCCGATCCATCGGCTTCCACGCAAGCCAGCAGTGCCGCGGACGGCCAGTCCGCAGAGTTCCAATTTTATTTTACCGGCTCCCAGAATGTAAAAGATCTGTGGGATACCCTCATTCCGATGTTTGAGAAGGAGCATCCCACCATCAAGGTCAAGCCGGTTTACATCCCCTCCGGCACCGGCGCCCAGCCGACCTACGACCGGATTCTGGCCGCCAAGCAGGCGGGCAAAGGATCGGGCGACATCGATCTGTACGAAGACGGCATCACTTACGTCACTGCGGGCGGCAAAGATGATGTATGGGAAAAGCTGAGTCCCGACTCGATCCCCAATCTGGCGAACATCTCCGCAGCTACTATGAACGATGTGCAGTCGCTCGCGATCCCTTACCGCTCTTCGGCCGTTGTGCTGGCGTATAACAGCGAGAGGGTAAGCAACCCCCCGGGCACGCTGGATGATCTGTTCAACTGGATTCGTGCCAATCCCGGCAGATTTGCCTACAACGACCCGGCAACGGGCGGCTCCGGCAGCTCGTTCGTCACGACGGTGCTGTACAAGGACTTGCCGGCGGATGCCATTCACAACAGCGATCCTGCGATCATGAGCAAGTGGGACAGCGGGTTTAAAATCTTGAAGGACCTCGGTCCCTCTGTCTACGGGAAAGGCATCTATCCGAAGAAAAACCAGGGCACGCTCGACCTGTTGGCAAACGGCGAAGTCGATATCATTCCGGCCTGGTCGGACATGGTACTGCAGCAGTTGAGCCAAAATCTACTGCCGAGCTCGACCAAGCTGAAGCAGATTACGCCCGGCTTTAACGGCGGGCCGACCTACCTGATGGTAAACAAGCAATCGGAGAAGAAAGAAGCCATCTACGAATTCCTCAATTTCGTGCTGTCTCCGGCGGCGCAAGAGGTCATCGTGAACAAGATGAACGGCTTCCCCGGCATCGAGCTCAGCCACATGCCGCAGGAAGTTCAATCCAAGTTCGCCGGCGTCTCGGAGGGCTTCCGCACCTTCAATATCGGGGATTTGGGAAAAGAGATCAACAAACGCTGGCAAAGCGATGTAGCGGCGCAATGAACAAGGAGCATAAACAGGCGGTCTTGGGGCTGACGCTGGTCATCCCCTCCTTTCTTTTGCTGCTCGTCGTGGTGGTCGTTCCGATTATTCAGTCGTTTCTGGAGAGCTTGCAGAGCGAAGCCGGAGGCTATGATCTGAGCCGCTATGCCTACCTCTTTACGGACAAAGGGATGCGGGCGAACATCCGGTTCACGCTGGAAATCACCGTCATCTCCTGTGTGCTGGTGCTGCTGGTCAGCTATTCGCTGGCGATCTATATGCGCTTCAGCTCCGGCAGGCTGGTCGACTGGATTCGGAAAACGTACTTGATCCCGCTCTTCATTCCCGGCGTAATCGCTACGTACGGGTTGATGAACCTGTTTGGCAACCATGGCTGGCTCTCCCGCTGGCTGGCTCTGGCCGGATGGGAAATGCCGTGGGTTATCTTCGCTGCCAAGGGCATTGTGCTCGCCAATCTATGGTTCAATATTCCGTTTGCAACGATGCTGCTGAGCTCCGCCCTGGCCGGCATTCCGAGCTCGGTGCTGGAGAGCGCCAAGGATGTCGGAGCCGGGAAGCTGATGATTTTTGCACGCATTCTGTTTCCCTTGTCGTACAAAACATTTCTGGTGGCGCTGACGTTTGTGTTCATGGGGGTAATCGGCTCGTTCACCGCGCCGTTTCTGGTCGGTCCGAACTCGCCGCAGATGCTCGGCGTGGCCATGGAGCAGGTTTTCGGCGTCTTCCGTGAGCAGGAGCAGGCGGCGGCAATCGCCGTCTTCACCTTTCTGTTATGCTCGGCGCTCGGCGTGTTCTACATTCGCTCGATGGCGAAGGAGGAAGCGGAACGCCGGTAAGGCGGGATGGATCGAGCCTTCCTGTGCTGCCAAGGCCGGCACAAACGAAAAAAAGGCGAGCAGCGTTAAAAGCTGCTCGCCCATTTCGGCCGTCATCCAGAATGAGTCTCTCAGGCTGGAGGAAAGCGCCGGTTTCTCTCAACCGACGACCTTCTGCGCCTTATCTCCGCATTCCGCGCAAGCGGCGCAGCCGTGCGATTCCGCCCACAGCCTGTCCGCAGTCACAGCCCAATTATCTGCGGTGCTCGCACACTTGGCGCTCAAATCCCGAACATCTTCCGGTTTTATCATATCTGTGGAGGCCGCACCGGTTGCCTCCACCATTTGTTTAAGTCTCCCCGGATTATCCAGCAAGGGGCAGGGCCGCAGATGGTTATCGTTAAAGGGCTGATTCTTATGGTATTGCATAAACAGCGGAGATTGCAGCGCCTCGAGCAGCGTCTTCTCATAGATATTGGAATCCGCATAGTGGATGAAGGCGCACGGCTCAATATCGCCTGCGGCATTGATGTGCAGATATCTCCGCCCACCGGCGATGCAACCTTCCACATACTCGCCGTCGTTCCAAAAATCCATGGTGAACAGCGGTTTAGTTTCCCGGAAGCGACGGATCTGGCGATACATAAATTCACGCTGGTCGGGAGTTACCATCAGGTCGGGAACCGCATCCGCGCCCACCGGCATATAGGTGAAGAACCAGGCGAATTTCACCCCTTTGTCGATCATGAAATCGAAAAACTCCTCGCTGCCGATCACCTCGGTGTTATAGCGCGTATAGCAGAGGGAAGCGCCGAAGACCAGCTTTTTCTCTTTGAGAATCTCCATGGCGCGGATGACCCCCTGATAAGTACCATTGCCGCGGCGGGAATCAGTCGCATCTTCAAAGCCCTCGATGCTGATGGCAGGTATGAAATTCTTGACGCGCAGCATTTCGTCGGCAAACGCCTCGTCAATCAGCGTGCCGTTCGTGAACGCAAGAAACTGACAGTCGCTATGCTTTTCACAAAGACGGATAATATCCTTTTTGCGTACAAGCGGCTCCCCGCCGGAATAGATGAAGAAATTTACCCCCAATTTCTTGCCCTGCTGGATGATGCTGTCCAGCGTCTCATAGCTCATGGACAACTTGTTTCCGTATTCAGCCGCCCAGCAGCCTGTGCATTTGAGGTTGCAGGCGGAGGTGGGGTCCATCAGGATCGCCCATGGAATGTTGCAACCATACTTTTCCCGGTTCTGTTCCTGTATGGGCCATCCTATGAAGTTTTCATTCAGTATGAAGTTTTTGAAAAACGACCCCCGCACCCCGGGATCAACGTCCGCCCACATGCTGAGAATCAGCTTGTACCAGTTGTTGTCCTTGTCATCGATGATCTTGCGGAATGCATTTCGCTTATCCTTCATGGTGTCCTTTCGATCAAAGCGATCGACCCAATCCATGAGCTTTGGAACGTTCTTCTCAGGGTTGGAATTTAAGTAAGCATATGCCAGCTTCATCCCGGTGGAACTGATTATTTTGTTCATGATGTGATACAGCCTCCAATCAAATTTATCTATGATGAAGTGTATCATATCGAAAATTTGGAGTATTTAGACAAAAACTGCTTGTGTAAAAAAACTTTACACAAGCAAATATCTGTCAATAGAGTGCGTCTTCGTTTTCAAGGTATATTCAGTAGTGTATAATAATGAGATTTGAATGAGGTGGTTGTGTGGACAAACAGAAACGATCTTTAACAGGGAGCTGATTACTGTTGGAATTACAACACAGGCTGATGAGACAGGCGATCAATATAGCTGTCAGCAAAGCAATGGAAGATATGGAAAGAAATACAAGACGAAGCATCAGAAACCTGATTGATTTGGGCCTGCTTTTTTCAACGGGTGAAAATCAGAAATGGTTTTTTAATGCAGCCAAAAAGGTCATTGCCAATCCAAGGAACCCGTATAATTCGCTGGTTACAAGAATGATCTCCGATGTTAATAACGATACAATAAAAAATGCCGGTCTGAATCTGGGATACAGCAGCTTAGTCTATGGGGCCCATAAACTGAAAAAAAAACAAGATTATTTAGGTTTCCCAATTCCATGGCTTCTGGTTTTTGATATTTACGAATCCAGTCCGGATTTTTATCATCAGATGGAGCATTTCATAATGGAAGGGCGGGAGTTGGGCATTCACAGCTATGCAGTCTGCCCGCACGAAAAGAATGATATCCCAGCCATAGGCGAGATCGCAAAAAGATATGAGGAATGCCTGTTCATTATAAAAGTATCTTCCGACTTTATTTCGGAGAAAAATGCCGCGTCTCTAAGCACAGTTCATAACGCAATGATTTCTGTACAGGTAACGGGTACGGATTTTGGCTGTGCAAGTGATAAAACCGCATTCCGATTATTAAAACAGAACCGTTGCCTGTATGGCTTTCATGTAAGCTATAACGAGGAAACGATGAAGCAGGTGACTGCGCCGGAATATATCGACTCCGCGATCAGCCTGGGCAACCTGTTTGGCGTGTATATCGCCGAAGACGGCGTTTCGGAAACTTGCAGAGATGCCGTATATGACTTCGTATGCAATGTAAGAGGGGGAAATGGCCGGCCCCTGGTGACAATGGAGTGGGATCACGACATTCAGAACATCAGCAAAAGAATCCTCTCCGGCGATGGTTACATGGTGATTAACCTGGCGGAAAGGGCCTATAGTGAATACATCAAAGCAAAAGATGAGCTTACAAAATCACTTCTTGAAATTCTTCGGAACAAGAGGCCTAATTACATCCAAAGCCGCACCTAACGGGTGAGCGACGCAACCTTTTTTCAAACCGTAAGGGAGGAGCGATTTCAAGGTTTCCGCGCTACCTTGTTTCCCGAATGTTCTTCACAGCCAAGACAAATAACAAGCGTATGGTCTGAAACATAAATCTCCTTGTTTCATCATCAATTTCTTTCATTGCGCCAAGTACGGCAACAGCCCTTTTCTGCCAATCACCCGTTAGGTCATAAAAGGATGCGGCGTCTGTCGCTTGAATAATTTGATAAAGCGTATTGACAAACAGCTCCCGTTTTTGCTCGTCCAAGGAATTAACCCACTGGTTCAGCGTTTTATTCATATAGAGCGCTCTTTTGGTGATCGATGGAATATAGGCAAAATCATCGCCGTCAATCAGCCATGAAAAGGGAACGTGCTGCATAAGCCAGATGCGGTTGCTTTTCACCACGGAATACTTCTCCTGATGCTGCAAAAGCATCCCGATCATCGAGGACTGCGGCAACGTTTTATGGATTCGGTCTTTTAGAATCAGATAGCCATCGTTCTGAAAAATCTCATCCTTGAATCCAGGCCCATCATGACTAAAGACGTGTGTGATCCTGTCCTGAACCGGCCGGCGGCATTGTATGGAGGAATAGACGGCAATATTTCCTCCTTTTGAGTGTCCGCCAATTTTTAGTGTGCATGAAATTTTGTCAGCGACAGCATTCAGGTAGGCAACCCCTTCCTCCTGCGACGGAATAGGGCTTGTGAACGCCATATTGAAATCCTCTTTCCATCCGATAAAGGTGGAATCGGTTCCTCGGTAGGCAACGTATGCTGAATTGTCGCTCAGAAGAAAGGTGACGGCGGAGAACTGCTTTTCCGCTTTGTCGTCTATTTGATTCACATAATAAGCCAGTTTTGTATCACGAAACCGTGGACTGTTTGCAAATGCAAGAAGCAGTCGCCTGTTGCTTTTGCTCCCCCCCACATATTGATATAATGAATTCGAATTCTCCACAACAGCTTCATGAATCGGCAAGGGCGATGAACTATCCCCTAAGCCGGGTACAACGCCATCGAAATTGAGGTAAGCCAATTGGGACAACACCAGGCTGTCAACAGTGTTGAAGGGTCTATTTTCAAAGGTATCTGTTGCTTCGTTTGCATAATCAATAATATTTTTCATTCGCCTGCTCCCATTTCCATTTTAGAATGCTTTACAGGCAACGCCGTTTTCATATAAATATAATTACCAACAGAATAGGTGTTCATTCCGGTTTTGGCGAATCTTTCACAGGCGTCTTGCGGCCTTGTTCTTCCAATTCGCAAAGAATGCTTCCGTCAAATATGCTGCGCATCCTCGTTGCATAATCCGCCGGTTCATCTTTCATGCCGTTGTTGGCCCACCGTACAATCATGCCGACAGAAGCAGTGGATATAAATTCGGTAATGAATCCCCATTTTTCTTCTTCAAATTCCGTATTTTGAATGTTTTCTATTGCCGAGATCGAAATGTCTCTGAGGTAATCACGCAGATATTCCTGAAAAGAGTTTTGCCCGGTTGTGTTGAGCGCGTTAATATAAAACGACTTATTCTGCCGCATGTAATTACACAAATCCACCAGACCGTCCATCCAATGCGTCACCTTGTTATAGGAGCTCATGAAACGGGCTGTTTCGGTATAATAAATCCAGTTCATAAGATCATACTTGTCTTTGAAATGATAATAGAATGCCTGTCGGGTCAATCCGCAATCATCTACAATATCCTTTACTGAAATCTTATTGAAGTCTGTCTTTGCCATCAATCTTTTTAAGGATTCGGCAAAGGCCAGCTTCGTTATATTTGAATCGGACATTTAAGTCCCCTCCGGCTGGGAGATAACGTAATAAAGAGAAATCAGCATCTGTGGCTATTTTAAGTCAGCTCCCATTGGAATCGCAATGAAATCGAGCATACTTTTCTAATTCCTTATCCGTTCAGGTTATCCAGTTTGGGTTTATGACCGCTCTACTGGCGTTCGGCAGAATTTGTCTTCCCCATTCGTCCATGCTATCGTAAAAAGGAAGATTGCATGGAAAGCTGCCGCAAGGAGCCGCCGCGAAGGGGTTGGCGAAAGCGCGCGGCAGAGAGTCCGATACATTAGCGGAGGTGGATTCATGAAGGCGTTGTTTATTGGCGGAACGGGGACGATCAGCGGAGCCATTACCCGGCAGCTGGCCGAATCGGGATGCGAGCTGTATCTGTTGAACCGGGGCAACCGCAAGGCGGATATTCCGCCCGGAGTCAAAGTGTTGATCGGCGATATCCAGCAGGAGGAAGAGGTTGCGGCGCTTCTGGCCGATCTGGAGTTTGATGTGGTCGCCGATTTTATCGCTTTTGAACCGGCCCATTTGGAACGGGACTATCGCTTGTTCAAGGACAAGACGAAGCAATTCGTCTTCATCAGCTCCGCCTCGGCCTACCAGAAGCCGCTATCCGATTACCGGATCACGGAAGGGACGCCGCTGTCCAACCCTTATTGGGAGTATTCGCGCAACAAGATCGCCTGCGAGGACTACCTGATGAAGCAGTATCGGGAGAACGGCTTTCCTGTGACCATCGTCCGGCCGAGCCATACGTACAGCGAACGCTCCATTCCGCTCGGGCTTCACGGAAGCAAAGGCTCGTGGCAGGTGGCAAAGCGGCTCTTGGACAACAAACCGGTGATCATCCACGGAGATGGTACGTCTCTGTGGACCATGACGCACAGCCGCGACTTCGCCAAAGGCTTCATCGGGCTGATGGGCAACATTCACGCCATCGGAGAGGCCGTTCAGATCACATCGGACGAGTCCCTCACCTGGAACCAGATTTACGCCATCTTGGCCGACGCGCTTGGAGTAAAGCTGAATGCGGTGCATGTTTCGTCCGATTTCCTCGCGGCCTGCGCCGAGGGAGATTACTGGGGACCGCTGCACGGGGATAAAGCGAATACCGTCGTGTTCGACAATGCCAAGTTGAAAAGGCTCGTTCCCGATTTTACCGCCACCACCCGCCTAGACCAGGGCTTGAAGGAGACGGTCGCCCACATCCTCGCCCACCCCGAGCTTCAGACCGAGGACCCGGAATTCGACCGCTGGTGCGACAAGGTTGTGGCCGCCTTGGATGATGCGTTGGCGGCTGCGAAGGGATAAGGAACGGTTGCCCTTCGCGAGCTTCTTAATTTGTTCCCCGAGCCTAACGTGGATCAATAAAATATTTTGCTCTGCAGGAGATCGAGCGCTTGCTCGATTTCTTTTTTTTCGTCCTCGGTGGCCGAGCGGATACGTTCCTCGAAGCGCACCTGGATGCAGGCAAAGGCATCTTTCATCAACGTCTTGCCCTTGCCGGAGAGCATGATGTGCTGTCTGCGGCGATCCTCGATATCGGGAATCCTTTCAAACAGGCCGGCCTCGTCGAGCTTTTTCAGCTCGCGGCTCGTGTTCGGCAGCGAAAGGTGCATGCATTCGCTGATTTCGCTGGGTGTAGCCGGAGGATTGACTGCCAAATACTGAAGGATTCGATACTGGATGGAAGTGATGGTATCCGCTTTTACATCCTTGGTCATGGTATACGTCACATCATGAACGGCTGTTGTGAAGACCACGAATTTCTGAAACAGACTGGTCTTGTCCATAGAATCACCCCTTCTGTAATGATAGCAAAATCATTATCTCAATACATTTATCATTTGACAATTAAATTATTTGCTTGTAGTATGATAATTATCATATGATAACCGAAGGAGCGATGACAAAATGAATCTGCTCATCATCTATACCCATCCGAATCATGAAAGTCTGAGTTACGCCTTTTTGCAGGAGGTTCTGGAGGGAAGCAAGGAGAATGCTGCGATCCGTGAGGTCCAGGTGCTGGATTTGTATGCGGAAAGCTTCGATCCCGCACTCACCTTCAACAAAGAGAAGCGCAGGAGAGACATGCACCGCGACCCGGCCTTGGCCCGTTACCGGGAACAGCTGCTCTGGGCGGACAAAATCGTCTTCGTCTACCCGATCTGGTGGGGACGGCCTCCCGCTATGCTGCTCGGCTACATCGACCAGCTTTTTTCATCGGGGTTCGCATACCGCGACAAGGGCGGATTGCTGCCGGAAGGCTTGCTGAAGGGGAAGTCCGCGGTTATCATCTCGACCATGAGAGGCCCGGCCCATTATCTGTTATTCTGGACGAATAATGCGCACAAGATGCTGATGCGCCGGGCTTTGCTCAGATACGTGGGCATCCGTCCCGTCAAGTTCTTCGAGTTCGGCAGCATGGAGAGTCCAAACGGCCACCACGCCGCGAAGCTGGCCCGCATTCGTCGGTACTTCCAGACGATAAGGAAGTGATGCCGTTTCTCAAGGAGCGGTTCCAAGGAGCCAATAATCCTGCGCAAAAAGCCCGGTGGGTGGTTTATCCTGCCGGGCTTTTTCGGCATTGTTATGACAAATCATGCGGTTCTTCCGTGTACACGGAAATCAGCACAACTGCCGTCACATCCCCGATGTTCCGCACCTTGTGCGAGGCGCAGGCATGCCAGCTGAAGGAGTCGCCCGCTTCAAGCTCCGTGCGGTCTTCCCCTTGCTCGGCGGAGATGCGGCCTTCGAGGACGAGATGGACCTCCTCGCCCTCGTAGGCGTGCGGGATATCGCCGGTAGACTGGCCCGGAGAAATTTCGACGATAACCATGCGCATATGCGGGGTTGACCCGATCTGGGAGACGCGCGGCTGGTCGGGGCCGCGCGTCGTTTGCCGCCGCTCCTCCTTGCGGACGACGGTCATTCGCTCCTCCTTGCGGAGCAGCAGGTAGGCGAGCGGTACTTCCAGCGCTTGCGCGATATTTTCCAAGGTAGCGATGGAAGGGGAGGTTTTGTTCGTCTCCACCTGGCTCATGAAGCCTTGGGACAGCCCGGTTTGCTCGCAAATCTGGGCGATGGTGATGTTTTTCCGCTTGCGGATGGCGCGGATCGAAGAGCCTATATCCATGAGACTTCATCTCTTTTCTTAGTGTAAGGACCATATCGGAGAGAAAATATTAGTGATAATAAACACATTTCTATATTAGCAATATTTCGATTGACATTCCAGAGGGGAAAGGGTATTTTATAATTACAAATAAAAAATTCGTATTACTTATAATCGAAAGGGGATTTACCTTAATGAAAATGAACCTCGTCACCACTTTAATCAGAATCGTTCTCGGAATTCTGTTTTTGGCTCACGGCATCAATAAGTTTCAAACCGGGCTTGGCAATGTGGGGCAGTGGTTCGAAAGCATTCATATCCCTGCTTTCATGGCCTACGTCGTGGCAACCATTGAACTGGTTGGCGGGATTCTGCTGATCGCTGGCTTGTTCACAAGAATCGTATCGGTTCTGCTGATCGGCGTGCTTGTCGGTGCAATTTTTACCGCCAAGCTGTCGGCGGGACTGCTCGGCAACGGGCAAATGGCCGGGTATGAGCTGGATTTGGCGTTTCTTATGCTTGCTTTTTATCTCGTTTTTGCCGAACGGACTCCCTGGTCTCTGGATCATCTGTTCTTTGGCAGGCGAGGGAATGCGTTATAATTCCCCAAGTTCCGCTTATCGACCTTCGGAGAAATTTATCCAGATCAGGATACGCGGGGATCGGCTCGGGGACGGATCAAGTGCAGGATGAAAAAACAAAGGAGTGAATCAACATGATGCCTTCCTATTTCTTCGCCCACGGCGGGCCGTCTCTTATTATAGAGGACCATGACTATACCCGTTTTCTCAAGCAATTTGCCGGGAAGCTTCCCCGCAAGCCGAAGGGAATTGTGATTTTCTCCGCTCACTGGGAAAGCTTGGCCCAAGAGGTCGGCTCGGTCGCAACTCATGAAACGATCTATGATTTTTTCGGATTTCCGGATGAGTTGTACCGCATGACCTATCCCGCCCCCGGGGACGCTTCGCTTAGCGCTCAGGTGTCGACGCTTCTGACTGATTCCGGTATCGCCAACCGGCTGGACACGAGACGCGGGCTGGATCACGGAGCCTGGGCGGTGTTGAAGCTTATTTTCCCGGATGCGGACATCCCGGTGGTGGCTCTGTCGGTCAATCGGCATCTGACGAACCGGCAGCAGTACGAGATTGGAAAAGCGCTCGGGAAGCTGCGCGAGCAGGATATCCTGATCATCGGCAGCGGCGGCATCGTCCATAACCTGCGGCGGATTTCGTGGGGAGCCGGGCCGGACAGCGTGGAGCCTTGGGCATCGGAGTTTGACAAGTGGATCGAAGGGCGGCTCGCAAGCTGGAATACGGACGAACTCTTCCGTTATGAAGAGCTTGCGCCGAACGCGCGGCTGGCCGTTCCGACCAGCGAGCATTTCATCCCGCTCTTGCTGGCGATGGGAAGCGGAGATACAAGCCGTGAGGCCAAACTGCTGTACCGCAGCTACCAATTGGGCAGTCTGAGTCTGGCGGCGTGGCAGTTTAATTGAAGAAGGCCGGCCTCAAGGGCGGAGCAATAAGATTAGTACTGCATGCCAGAAGCTGGTTCCCTAGAATCCAGCCCAAACAAATGCCGTGTTGGTCTGGTGAACAGCAGCGAAATCGGCCCGCATGAGGGCATATGAGAACGAGGGCATAAGGGAAAGAGTTAACACTCTTTTTCATTCCTTTTGGATACTATCCCTTTTCGTCAGGAACTCGTTATATCCTTTGGCTCTGCAGGCCATGATGGAATTGCAGCAATATTCAGAAGCATCATCCAAAAGCACATTCCGCAGCGACACTCGGATGCATCATTCCGAGCGACATTCAACAGCACATCCCGATGAAGGTCGCTGCTTTGTCAGCCGGAGCGTGTTTACCCCATCGGATAGGATGAGCGCTCCGTTTAAGCGTGCAAAATAAAGTTGGCGAATGGCTTGAATAGGGAACATATGTTTGGTAATATAGAAACAAACATATGTTCTTGTTCGGTCATTTGCCTGCCGTCGTCTCTTCCAATTTCCCTGTTTGGGAGGTCTTATTTTGGCTGCCGTACCTTCGCCCGTATCTTTCTCTGCGGTTTCGTCCATACCTACGTCCATCCCAACATTCGTGCCTTCATTCATACCTGCACCTATCCCTACATTCATGCCTGCATCCATACCTACGTCCGTGCCTACATCTGTGCCTACATCTGTGCCTACATCTGTGCCTACATCTGTCCCTTCGTGTTCTCCCCATACCGATTGGCCCATGGCAGAAGCTTTGGACACCGAAGAGAGTTGCGCCGATTACCTGTTTCGCCTCAAGTGGCCGGCTGGATTCGTCTGCCCCGTTTGCGGATGTCGCCATGCCTACACCATCTCTACGCGTCGGCTTCCGCTTTATGAGTGTGCCGGCTGCGGCCATCAGACTTCGCTTACGACCGGCACGGTCATGGAGGGTTCGCGCACTCCTTTGGCCAAATGGTTCATCGCCATCCGGCTCCAGTCCGATACCGAACGCGGTATCAGCGCGCTTGCTCTGAGCCGCATCTTGTCCGTCACGTACAAAACTGCCTGGAGCCTGCTGCACAAGATTCGTTCTGCCATGGGGAAGGCGGAGAACAGCTCCCCGCTCTCGGGGCGGGTGATCCTCCATGACGCCAGCTACGCGCGTCCGCCTTTCCATTCGTCGGCTGCTCCGCATCCTAAGGAAACACCGCTATTGGTGGGCGCTTCCTTATCCGACGAGGGGCAGACCACTCGTGTCATCATCCAATCGGCTGAGGCCGATCTAGGGCATCTTTCGGATGAGTGGATATCACCTGAGGCCGTAGCCGTCTTTCGCCGGGATCATATGGCGGCCGACGCCCAGGTGCTGGAATGCCAGGTCAAGCGGTATGCGTCCCGCCGGAGCAAAAAAGCGCTGCCGTTGGTGCAGCAGGCGCGCGATTGGCTTCGGGACACCTTCCACGGAATCGGGAAGAAGTATCTGCAAGCCTATCTCCATGAATTTTGCTGCCGGACCAATCTGCAGATGGCCGCGGTTTCGATCTTTGCGGGGATCAGCCGCATTTGCGCCCGAACCGGAGTTGAGTGATTGAACGAATCGAAACGACGAATTTAGTGGAATTGTGGGAAATAACGAAAGGATACTGGACTTTAAAAGAACCCTGGAGGATAGCGGAATCCAGACGGAATTCTTCGGAATTCTAGCATTATCCTGGCATTATCCTGGCATTATCCTAGCAGAATCTGGCTATATCATGTTGGATGGAATACCTTCCCCGACCCTTCCTTCAGAGCGTACGTCAATCTGCCGTTTCTCTTAACTCTTTACACTGGTCAATGTATCTCGCCGGAGACCGCCTCTTAACGTGTTGAGCAGGGGCAGCCGGGCGATCATCACTGAACCGTGCAACTTAATCTCTCTATCAAACAGCTCGACTGCGAGCTCGTGCGGCTTGATCCTGAGCTCGTGCAACTTGATTCTATCCTGTACAGATTGACTCCGAACCTGTGCAGCTTGACTGCGAGCTCGTGCAGCTTGATCCTGAGCTAAAGGGAGAGTAGCCAAAAGGACTGCAAAGTAGACATTGACCCCGGCCCAGCCCGGCAAACGTTTACATCACAGTCCTCCGATTCCTTGAAAACTGGGAAAAGCCCTGTTTTTGGAACCGTTCCTTAATCTCCTACGTCAATTATGGTAGACTACCAGTATGATAGATAAGAGATTTCGAGAGGGAAGGGGTTCATAGAATGAACATCGTAGGACGAATCCTGCTTGCACTGACGGTGGCAGCGGCGACGGTTCTGCCAACAGCTTCCATTTCTGTTCAGGCGGCGGGGTGGCGGCAGCCGGTTCTGTGACGATTATGCTAGATGGATATCCGCTTCCTTTTCCGATTGCTCCGATCATTGTGAAAGGGACGACGCTCGTTCCGTTCCGGGCCATCTCCGAGGCGCTCGGGATCAGTGTTCAGTGGGAACAGAAGACCAGCCGCATCACGGCGGTCAAACAGGATGTCGCAGGCACGAAAAAGGTTGTGCTCACCGTTGGCAGCAAGCAAGCGATTGTAAACGGCAAGGTCGTTCCGCTCGCCCTCGCCCCAACCGTGATCAGGGACAGTACGATGATTCCGCTCAGCTTTTTCAGCCAGCAGTATGGGGCGAGCGTCTCCTGGACACAGAACACCCAGACGGTGTCGATCACTTCGCCGAAGAAAGACCTGTTTACCTTAGCCTTCTATGCGATCTCTTCCTATGACGAAATCGGCTATCTGCCGAATTTCGATGAAGTATCCTTCGGCTGGAGCCGGATTGACCGCAACGGTGAGTTCACGACAAGCGGGGCGGAATACAGCTGGCCGCAGGCGGACGGGGCAACGACGCCCGAATCCATCGTTCAGAACGCGGCGGGAGAAGGGACGCTGCCATCCTTGATGGTCTATTCCGTCGACGGCCAAGGCGAGCTGACCAAGAACTTAGAAGACCCGGCGCTTCAGGAGCGCACGGTCTCTGCGATCGTGGATACAGCGGTGCAAAAAGGCTTCGGCGGAATCACGATCGACATGGAGGGTCTCGGCATGAGCGGAGATATCGCCAAAGCCCGCACGGATTACAACGACTTCGTGAAAAATCTATCCAGCAAGTCCCGCGCGGCAGGGCTTAAATTGACGGTTGTGCTGCATCCCTTGAACAGTGCGTATACGGGGTACGATTACAAGACTCTCGGCACGTTGGCCGACCAGTTGATCCTCATGGCATATGGCTACGGAGCGAAGCAGACACCGGAGCCCCTTGCCAAGGTGGACGAAGCCATCCGGCTTGCGCTGAAGCAGACTTCGAAGGATAAGCTGCTTCTCGGCATCTCCGACGACTCCGAGAACAGCAATACCATCGCAGCCAAGGTGGGTCTTGCCAAGCGATATGGCCTGAAGGGCATCGCATTGTGGCGGTTGGGTCTCCTGCAGGCGGATTGGTCCGCGCTCAGCAAGACGGTGGTGTGGAAGAAGTAGCGAACAAGGAACGGGGAGAGCGGTGATCACGACCGGCATGATTCCGGAAGCGGATCGCCACACTGTGAGAATCGGCGGCGTCCGCATCCGCTCAAAACAACACCTTTACCTCCTGCTGCTGGCGGTACTCGGTCGGCGTCAGGTCGAAGCGCTTGCGGAACAGCGTGGTGAAGTGACGCACGTCCTGGTAGCCGACGCGTTCGGCGATATCCGCGAGGCGGAGGCGGGGGTTGAGCAGCAGCTCTTTAGCGCGCTCCAGGCGCAGCCTGATCACGTAATCCTTGTAGCCCTGGCCGGTCTTCTGCTTGAACAGCTGGCTGAAATAGACCGGGTTGAGGTAGACGATGGATGCCACCTTCTCCAGGGAGATGTCCTCGCTGTAGTGCTCGCGGATGAAATCGATGGCGACCTCGATGGAGGTGTCTCCGCTGTTCCGCAGATGCGGATATTCCGCCTCCTGGCCGACGGCCTGCCGGGAGGCTTTCTTCATCAGGGCGACCTGCTCGGCGATGCGGCTCGCATCAGCGTTACGGTCGGAGTTGGCCATATGGAAGGGGATTTTCACGTACCTCTTGATGTAGCGTTCAGCCTCCTGGAGGAGTTCCTCGACCTCCTGGCCTTCGTTCAGCTCGGCGAGGCCGAGCAGAGCTTCGCGATCGCAGCTCGTCACGAAGCCTTTGCCGCGGGCTTCGATCAGCTCGGACAGTACATTTTCCACAATAAAATGTTCCAGGCGCACTTCCTGGTCGCCCACCTCCAGCTTCACGAGGATGAGGTAAAAGCTGCGGTACTCCTCCATGAAGGAGCCGATGTCTAGGTTGCCCGTGTCCAACCCGAGTGCGAGGCGCTGAAATATGCCTTCCCGTAGGAAGTGCAGGTTCCCCTTCAGCCGTTCGCTCTCCTTCATCCTCCGGTTGTCCTCCTCGACCTCCTCAGCCAGATCGCGGATCAGCTCCGCGAGGCGCACTTTGCCAATCGGTTTCAGCAGGTAATCGCGCGCGCCGAGGTGGACGGCCTCCTGGGCGTAACTGAATTCGCTGTGCGCCGAGATCACCACCCATTTGATGCGGGAGTATTTGCGCTTGGTGATGCGCATGAACTCCAGACCATTCATGCCCGGCATGAGGATATCGGTGAGCACGATGTCGATTTTCTCAACGCTCAGAATCTGCACCGCTTCGCTCGCCGATGCGGCCACATGCACTATGAAATCCGGAAAAAGCTGCTCAATGGTCCGGCTGATGCCGGCCCGAATGGCGGGTTCGTCGTCTGCGATCAAGAGGTACATGCTTTACCGTCTCCTTCCAGCGGCAGCGGCAGGCGCACCACTACGGTCGTGCCTTCGCCGGGAATGCTTTCTATCGCCAGTCCGTAGCCATCGCCGAACATGTGGATCAACCGGAGCTGCAGGTTTTGCAGGCCGATGCCACCCTTCGTCCTGTTTGAGGGTGAGGGATGCTGTAAAGCTTGCCTCAGGCGGTCAAGCCGCTCCGGGTTCATGCCCTCGCCGTTGTCTTCGATCCGAATTAGCAGGGTTTGCCGCACCGCCAGCGCCGACACCCGCAGGATACCAGGACGGCTGCTCAGCGATTCCAGCCCGTGCTTGACCGCGTTTTCAATGATCGGCTGCAGAGTCATGCGCGGCAGCGGAACGTCCATCCAGCGCTGGTCGAGATTGATCTCCACCGCGAGCCGTCCCTCCAGCCGGGCCATGATGATCGTCAGGTAATGACGGATTTGCTCGACTTCCTCGCCGAGCGTCACCGCCGCTCCTTCCTCCCAGTGGCTGCTGTAGCGGAAGAGGCGGGAGAGCGAGAGCACGATCTCTCCGAGCCGGTCGTTTCCTTTTTCATCCAGCATCCAGTAGATCATGTCCAGTGTGTTGTAGAGAAAATGCGGATTTACCTGCGATTGCAGAGCCTGTAGCTCGGCGTTCTTCTCGCTCACTGAGGAGATCTTGATCCGCTCAATCAATTCCTCGATGCGCAGTACCATGGCGTTGAAGGAGCCGACGAGGATGTTGATCTCTTGATAGGAGCCTATGGCCTTGACCCGCTCAAAATTCCCGATCTCCACCTGCTTCATCTCGCGGATCAGCTGCTTGATCGGCCTCGAGATGGTGCGCGACACGACGGAGCCGATGAGGGCCGATACCACGATCAGGATTGAGACGACGACGTAGAGGTAGCGCTTCATCTCGACGAGCTCGACGTTCAGGTCGCGATTCGGCGTAACGCTGGCTACCGACCAGTCGGCAAAAGGCAGCCAGGACGCGACCAGCAGATGGTCTTTGCCGTGCTCGACGGTGACGGTGTCCGAGCTGTCGAGAGGATACGGAAATGGCTGATTCACGGCGGAATCCGGGGCCGGGCTGGCCAAGGCCTCCCCGGCGGAATCCGTCGCATCCCCGATCGGAAAAGGAGACGGCGAGACGGTCGGCGATGCGGAGATGAAACCCGCTGCACCGGTCACCGTCGACGACAGCACCAGATTGTCCTTGTCCAGCAGATAGACCTGGCTGTGCGCGCCGAGCTTGAGGTTGTCCAGGGCATCGAGCACTGGGCTGGGATCGGTCTCGTAGAGGGCGATGGCGATCGGCTTGTGCTCGTTCAGGTCATAGATTTGCCGCCCGAAGGCGAAGACCGGCCGGGTCTCGGCCTCGTCGATCAGGGAGCGCGGGTGAACGCCCAGCCAGACCATCTGTCCCGAGGAACTGTGCACCAGCTTGTACCAATCCTTCGCGCGGTAATCCGGATCGACCACGTTCATGGAGTTGCCATAATTGTAGATCTTGCCGTTGTCGGTGATGACGTGAATGCCGATGACGTCCTTGCGTGAATAGAAGATCGCGCCGATGATTGTCGTGATCGATTGCTCATTGATGAACTGTACCGCTGGTTCCCGGCTCGGCTCGTTCAGCAGGCGGGCGAGCTCAAAGTTGTTCACGAGCGACTTGGAGAGGCTGTCGTAGCCGCTGAACATGAGATCGAAGAGGCCGACGGTCTGGGCGACGTTCTTCTGCGCCAGATCGCTGATCTTCCGCTGGAACTGCTCGGAGGTGCGGTTGTAATAGAGCAGGCTGAGGATGAGCAGGATGCCGGCTGTTCCGAACAGGAACAGCAGGAACAAGCGTTGATGAATGGTCTGAAAGCCTTTTACCCTAAGCACGGCGGCTCCTCCGTTCTCTGCCTGCTGCCATTTGAATACCCTTTCATTCGATTATACGCCGGTCCGACGAAACGGCGAAATAGGCACCCCGTGGAGCCCCGTGGAGCACCTCTTTTTGCCGTCGCCGGCTTACCCCTTGACCGCGCCGGCGACCATGCCCTTCGTGATCTGGTTCGACAGGAAGAAGTAGATCAGAATGACCGGCAGAGCGCCCATGACGAGGAAAGCGCCGATGTCGCCATAGTTGGCCGAATATTGGCTGACGAAGGTGTATATGCCGAAGGGCAGCGTCTTCAGGCTTTCCTTGGAGATGAAGGTGGCGGCCAGGATGTATTCGTTCCAGATCGAGATGAAGGTGAGAATGCAGACCGTCATCACCGGCGGAATGGAGATCGGCAGGATGATCTCACGGAAGATCCGATACACACTCGCCCCATCTACGAACGCCGACTCCTCGATCTCATGGGGAATGCCGCGCATGAATCCGCTCAGGATGAACACGGCGATTGGCATTTGGAAAGCGATGTAAGGCAAGATCAGGGAAGCGTGCGTATTCAAGATATGCAGCTTGCTGAAGATAATCATGAGCGGCAGGAGCGTCGTCTGCATCGGGATCATCATGCCCATCATGAAGACGAGCATGACGACGCCGCCGTATTTCCAGCGGAAACGGGTTATTGCGTAGGCGACCATCGAGCTCAGCAGGATGACGCAGATCATTGTCACGCCGGTGACGAAAACGCTGTTGGCCAGGTACTTGAGGTAGTGGCCGGACTGAAAGGCTTCCTTGTAGTTATGCCACTGGAGAACCTTGGGGAAGGAGAAAAAGCTGCCGTCCAGAATCTCCTCGTTCGTCTTCAGTGAATAGAGCAGAAGCCACAGCAGCGGGTAGAGCTGGGTGACGACCGGTATGGCGAACAGCAGCCGGATAAGGCCTTTTTTGACAGTCTTCCAGGGCTTCGTCGGTTTCACGGAATGAACGGATCTTGAAACGGACGCGGAATTCAGAGCGCTCATGGATGATGCGCCTCCTCTCTAGCTTACTTTGCGGTCGATCCGGTTAAAGATCCCGTTGATGATCGATGTGAAGATCAGGCAGATGACGACCAGGAACAGCGCCATGGCGCTTCCGTAGCCGTATTTCTGCGACAGGAAGGAGCTGTTGTACATGTGTGTCGAGATGACGTCCGTGGCGTGGGCCGGACCGCCCGCCGTCATGACCATGACCAGATCGAAGGCTTGCAGCGAGCCGATGAAAGCCAGCACGATCGATATTTTGAAGATCGGCACGATCAGGGGCAGCGTGATGTAACGGTCGGCCTTGAAGCCGTCCGCCCCGTCGATCCGGGCCGCTTCGTAGATTTCGGAGGGAAGGTTCTGTATGCCGGTGAACTGAATCAGCAGGTGGTAACCGAAATATTGCCACAGCGAGACGAAATAGAGCGCGTACATGGCGATCTTCGGTTCGGTCAGCCAGTTGTGGGTGTGCGCGCCCAGCCCAAGCCAGATGAGCACCCCGTTCAGCATGCCGCCCATGGAGACCGGATTGTAGATCGTCTTCCAGAGCTGGCCGATGACGACGACCGACAGAATGACCGGCGTAAAATAGATCGAGACGAGCACATTCCCCTTGCGCACATAGCGGTTCAGCAGGATCGCCATCAGCAGGCAAAGGGGGATTTCCAGCATTGAAGCAACGGCATAAAGCAGCGTCCGCCGGACGGACGGCCAGAAATTGGCGTCATGGAAAAACATCGTATTGAAATTGCCGAAACCGACGAATTTGGCGGTGGAGAAGCTGGCGATGCCATTCCAGTCGAAGAGGCCGATGAACAGGGAGACGAGAATGGGGACGAAGACAAGGCAGATGTAGAGGACGAGGCACGGGAGCACGAAGACGGCTATCGTACCCGCGGAGACCTTCAACACTTTCACGGCTAATGCCTCCTTGCAGGATCAGGTTCCAGGACCGCCGGGGAGAGTTCGCCGCTCGCAGCCCACCGCTATTTGACGGATGCGGCGAAGGGCGCTCCTCGGCTGAACAATCATGCGAAGAAGCGATCCGCCTCTTCGCATGGTCCGGGCAGCACGGTTGTGCCGCTTGTTATTTGTTGTTCGCGTCGAATGCGGTCTGGTGCTCGCTGACGACCTGGGTCGGGTCGGTCTTCTGGACGAACAGGTTCTGGATGCTGTTCAGGTGAGCCTGCGCGGTAGCCGGGTTCATCGTGTTGTCGAAGGCGAGGTCGCCGCCCTTGACGTTGTTGAACAGGCTTGCGATGGTGATGGCGAGGTCGGAGTATCCGGCCGCCTTCAGGTCGCCGTCTACCTTCTGGCCGAGGCCGACTGCGTTCTTCAGCTCAAATTGCTTTTTCGGCATGTTGAGGCAGAAGTAGTTAAGGAAATCTTTGGTCTCTTGCAGATGCGCGCTGCCTGCCGATATCGCGAAAGCGCTGCCGGGAGCGAGCATGAATTCGTTCGGGTCGCCTTTGCCGTTTACCGTTGGGAACTGGAAGGCGCCGACCTTGCCGGCTACGGAAGACGCGTCGTTGGCGCCGGTTTCCCAGGAGCCGATCACCCACATGGCGGCTTTGCCGGTCCGGAAGAGGTTGCCGCCGGCGGTGGCGTCAATGGAGGTCGCGCCGTCCGGGAAAGCGCCGTCCTGCACGAGATCCTGGAAGGCATTGACCGCTTCGACGAAGGCTGGATCGTTGAATTTCTTCTTGCCGTCAACAACGTCCTTCAGGAAGCCCGGGCCGCCGTTCGTGCGGAGCAGGATGTTCATGAACAGGAAGGAACCGGTCCAGGAATCCTTCTCGCCGATGGCGATCGGGGTGATGCCTTTGGCTTTCAACGTCTTTACATCTTGCAGCATCTCTTCGAAGGTCGTCGGCGTCTTGGCGATGCCCGCCTGGGCGAAGAGATCCTTGTTGTAATACACGACTTCGATGTTATTGCCGTCGGGAAGCGCATACACGTTGCCGTTGAAGCTGTAGTAGTCAAGCAGGCCGGACTGGTAGGTGTTCTTCAGGCCGTTCTGGCTGATCATGTCGTTCAGCGGGGCGAGCAGACCGGCATCGACGAAAGGCTTCATCTGAGCGGCAGGATTGACGATGGTGATGTCGGGCACTTCCTTGGAGGCTGCCTGGGTCTTCAGCTTGGTCTTTTGCTGGTCGGTGTTCAAGCTGTCGAGTTCGATGTGGATGTTTGGATGCGCTTTTTCGTAATCATTTACGAGAGCATGAAGCATTTTGTAAGAAGGTGTGGCGGGATCGGTATAGATGTTCTGGAAGGTGATCGTGACCTTCTTGCCGGTATCCTTCGATGCGTCGCTTCCGGCCGAAGCGGAAGGAGATGCGTCCTTGCTGCCGCCGCAGGCGGTGAGCCCGATGGACAGTGCACCTGTAAGCACCATTGCGGTGAGACGTTTGGCTGAGTGTGCCAACTTCATAACCCCCTATAAGAAGTGTGCCTTCATTATCGACCGTGAAACCGCTTTCGACAAGATGGGGAACTTCAGGTGATAGGTTTGTTTTTTCTAGATTTTTGGAAGCGCTGTGGGTTGTCGGAACCTGGGAGGAGGAAGGACATGAAAAAAAGCCGCAATTTCGCGGCTGTTGTTCGTATCGAAAGGAGAGCATGCCGGCGATCCGGAGGGAAGCGGCAAGCGCTTGGCGTAGAAGAGACGGGTCAGCTTCATGTATATGACCGCGTGGCGGCCGTCCGCTCCCCGACCCCTTCCAGCGTCCGCTTCAGGATGGCATTCAGCAGCTCTTCCTTGGAAGCGAAATGATGATAGAATGAAAGGGACAAGGCAGCGAACCGACGGGAGGAATCACCATCATGGACGATTGCACGAGAATTCTGATCGATGCCGATACCGGCATTGACGATGCGTTGGCGATTCTGTACGCGCTGCGCTCCCCGGGAACGCGAATCGAAGGCATCACCACCGTATTCGGCAATACCGGCGCGGCGCAGGCGGCGGAGAATACCCTTCGCGTCCTAGAACTGGCCGAGCCCGGCTGCGCCATTCCAGTGGTGCTCGGAGCGGAGCGTCCGCTCGCACGCCCCCTGCACCCGCATTCCGCCCATGTGCACGGGGAGAACGGGTTGGGCGGAGTGGAGCTTCCACCGACGCCGAGGGAGCCGCTTGCGGATCGATCCGCCGCGCAATTCATCGTCGACCGGGTGAACGAGCGCCCGGGCGAGCTGACCCTCGTGACCCTCGCCAGCCTCACTAATCTGGCCCTTGCGCTGGAGCTGGACCCCGGGCTGCCGGGGAAGGTCAAGAGTGTCGTCAGCATGGCCGGAACGGTTCTCGCTCCCGGCAACGTCACGCCGGTCGCCGAGGCCAACGTGTATAAGGACCCGGAGGCGGCCGACCGGGTGCTCCGCTCCGGCTTGCCGGTGAAGCTGGTCGGGCTGGACGTCACCATGGGGGTGCGGCTTTCGCGCAGGCATTTCGCCTGGCTGGCAGAACGGGCCAAGCCGGAGGAAGCCCGCCTCGTGCGCTTCATGCGGGAAGCGGCCGAAGCGTATTTCGACTTCTACGGACGGTCGAATTTTTTCCTGGACGAAGCGCCCATGCACGACCTGCTGGCGATGCAGGCGGCGCTCGCTCCGGAGCTGTTCGGCTTCCGCCGGATGAAGCTGCGGGTGGAATGCGCAGGCGGCCTCACCACCGGCATGGTGGTGGCGGACCGGCGGGCTTTCCCCCGCGAGGGCCACGAGGCGGAGGTCTGCCTGGACGCGCAGGCCGATCGGGCGATCGGGCGGTTTCTCTCCCTGTTCACCCGCTGACGGAAATCGTCAGATTGAAATATTAGAAAAATTTCAACAGCTCGCGCTTCACCGCTTCGGTTGAACCGTCGATCCGCGTCACGTGGCGGGGTTTCTCGAAGAGCGCGACGATCGGCTCCGGATAGGTCTGGCTGATGCCTGTGAGCCGGATCGACTCGTCGAACTTTGCCGGATGGGCGGTTGCCAGCGCTACGGTCAGCGAGCCGCCCGCAAGCTTTTCCGCCGCCGCAACGCCGCAGGCCGTATGCGGGTCGAGCAGGTAGCCGGTGCTCTCGCGGCAGGACCGGATCGTGTCCAGGCATTCCTGGTTTTTCACGCCGTGCGCGGTGAAGATGTCCTGAACGGCGGCGCGCTTGTCCGCCGGAATTTCGATCTTGCCCTCGGTCTTCAGGCGTTCCATCGAGGCCGCGGTGGCCGCGGCGTCTTCGTTGTACAGATAGAACAGGAAGCGTTCGAAGTTGCTCGCCACCTGAATGTCCATGGAAGGGCTGTAGGTGCTGCGGAAATCGCCGGGCTGATAGAGCCCTTCCCGTACGAAACGCTCCAGGATGTTGTTCTCATTGGTGGCGAGGATCAGCTTGCCGATGGGAAGCCCCATGCGCCCGGCGAGATAGCCGGCGAAGATGTCACCGAAATTGCCCGTCGGCACGCTGAAGTTGGGAGCGGCGGTCTCTCCTTGCCGGGCAAGCCAGAGCGCCGCATAGAAGTAATAGACGGTCTGCGCCAGAATGCGCGCGATGTTGATCGAATTGATCGCCCTCAGGTGATAGCCGCGCTTGAAATCGACATCGGCGAACAGCTCCTTGATGATCCGCTGGCAGTCGTCGAACGTGCCCTCTACCGCCAGGTTCAGCACGTTGGCGTCATCCACCGTGGTCATCTGCAGCTCCTGCACCCGGCTAACCTTGCCGTGGGGGTGGAGAATGCAGATGCGGATGCCTTCCTTGCCGCGCACGCCCTCGATAGCCGAAGCGCCCGTGTCGCCGGAAGTCGCGCCGAGAATGTGAATGACCGAGCCGGTCTTGCGGGAGATGTAGGCATAGAGCTGCCCGAGGAATTGCAGGGCGACATCCTTGAATGCGAAGGTCGGCCCGTGAAAAAGCTCCAGCACCGCCAGGTCCGGCCGGATGCGCTGCACCGGAGTGACCGCCGGGTCGCGGAACGTTCCATAGCTGGCGACCACCAGCTCCTTCAGCTCGTCGCGGGGAATTTCCTCGCCGACAAAGAGAGAGATCACCTCCAGGGCAAGCTCCGGATAGCTCAGCTCCTGCCACTTCATCAGTGTCTCTTCTCCAACTTGAGGAATCGTCTCCGGAACGAGCAAGCCGCCGTCGTCGGCGAGCCCCATCAGGACCGCGTCGACGAAGCCGATTCCGGCGACTCCGCCCCGCGTGCTTTTGTATTTCATGACCGATAGCCCCCTAGTCCACACCTATGTTTTCATCATTGTAGCAGAAACCTAATGCCCCGGGTACCCGTAACCGCCGGTAAATTCGGGATGCGCAAACAAAAGCAAGCCCTGTGTCTCCCGGAGAAGGACAGGGCTTGCCGGAGTGCCATCTTGCGGTTCAAAGCGGCCTGTTGTCAAGGCTCCTTGGCCGCATCCAGCGCGTTTTTGGTTTCAGCCTCAGCCTCAGCCTCAGCCTCAGTCTCAGTCTCAGCTGCAGCCTCAGCCTCAGCCTCGGCTCCCGCATCCCGGGAATCCGCGGTCCCGGCGTTGGTGATGTCGATCATACCGGGGGTGCGCAGGTCCTTGACCCACCCCTGCACATTGTCCTTCACGGCTGCCGCCGTATGCGCGGTCTGGACGGCGACATCGACCGCCTTGCCGCCGAGATCGACGGCGGTTTCGCTTGCCCGCTTCGCGGTTTCCTTCGCTTTATGGCCCGCTTCCGCCGCCAGCTCGCGGGTCTTCTCCCCCGCCGTGCGCACGGTGTCGGCCGCGTTTTGCCGCAGCTCCCTGCCTTTCGGCACAAGCAAGAGAGCGGCGACCGCCCCGACCGCTCCGACTGCAGCCCCAACGGCAACTCCCAACAGAAATCCGCTTCCGCCTTTCCGGTTATCTTCCGTCATGGTACTTCCCCTCCCGTTTCACTTTGGCAACTGCTTATTCTTTGCGTCCCGCCTGCCAATCGCGCCACAACCGGATGCCGGTCGAGGTCCATTCCAGTGCGGCGGAGATGCGCGTCCGATTGCTCCGCACCTGCCGGTCGGCTTCCTCGGCGGCGCTTGTCACCGTGGCCGATACTTGCCGGACGCTTCCCGCCACCTGCTGGGCCGCCGCCCCGACTTGCTCGACCGATCGGAACAGGGCATCCGCCGCGTTCAGCTTCGACTGGACGTTCTCGCTGATGCCCTGGACCTGCTGCACCAGCTGTACCGATTCCTCGCTCAGCCTTCCGACCTGCTGCTCCAGACTCGCCACCGTCTGCTCCATGCGGCCGATCGACAACCGGGCTTGCCGGATGAGCCCGATCAGGAACCACGATATGGCAGCCAGGCTCGCCGCCGCGACCGCGGCGCTGATTTGAGCGATCATGGGCAAGTCCACCTCCTCATCGATATGCTTTTTTCCTCAATGAGGAATTCGCCGCCCGCGGCCGTTTCCCTTCTTTGGCCGGTATCTTCCACCACCTCTCCATCCCTAGGATGAGCGGGAGGTGGAGTTACCATGCGGTATGTCCACCGCCGTCGATTAGGCCGGGCAAAAATACCAGGTAAAAGGTCCCATAAAAAATGCAGTTATTTTTACCAAACGGAAGGAGGATGCGGCGAAACAGCGAATTAATGGATATTGTCGAATTGGATCGGTTTTTTACAGAGTGCCGTGCCGGGAGGTGTCAATCGGATTGAAGAGAACCATACGGTCCCCAAGGCTCATTTGCCTGCTCGCCGGCCTGCTCCTCATGCAGTTCTTCCTGCTCCCGCCCCATGCAGCCGCCGATTCGGATTCCCAGACCACCCGAGTCCTGATTCTGAATTCCTATCACAAGGGAATGGAGTGGACAGACGAGGAGACGGAAGGAATCCCCCAGCGGATCAAGCAGGCCAAGAACTACGCGACCCTTTATACCGAGTATATGGATTGGAAAAGGTATCCCGACCCGACTAACCTCAATTCCTTCTACGAGCAGATCAAATCCAAGTATGAAGGAGTCAAGCTGGATCTGGTGATCGCTACCGACGACGTGGCCCTTGAGTTCTCGCTCAAGAACCGGGATAACCTATTCGGCGGGACGCCGATCGTCTTCTGCGGGGTGAACAAGGTGAGTGCGGAGCGGTTGACCAAAGGATATTCGAACGTGACCGGCGTTCTGGAGACGATCGATCCGGCCGGGACACTGAAGGCTGCTCTCACGGTCAATCCGCAGCTGAAGCAGGTTTACGTGCTGTTCGACAATTCCGAAAGCGGACTATCCACCGGGGCCATCGTGATGGACACGATGCGGGCCGATTTTCCCGGGCTCACCGGCATTCCGCTCAACATGCTATCGCGGCGGCAGCTGCTGGATTTGGCCGGCTCGCTGACGAAGGACAGCGTGATTCTCGCCACGACCTATTCTCAGGACGGAGCGGGGAATCCGCTCGAATTCGACGCCCTCTCCAAGGAGCTGAGTCTGGCCAGCAAGGTTCCCGTCTACCACCTGTATAATTTCGGGCTAAACAACGGAGCCTTCGGCGGCAGCCTGATCAGCGGCGATCTGCAGGGGGAGGAAGCGGCGAATCTGGGGCTGCTAATCCTGAACGGGGAACGGGCTTCGGACATTCCTTTCTATGCGGCAGATACGACCCGCCTCATCTTCGACTACAACGAGCTGAAGCGGTTTGACATCTCCCTGTCCAGGCTTCCGAAGGGCAGCGAGATTATCAACCGGCCCTTTTCCTTCTACCGGGCGTACCGGCAGCTCGTAATCGGCACCGCGGCTTCGTTTGCCGTGCTGCTGCTGCTCATCGCCATTCTCCTGTTCTACGTGGATCAGGTCCGGCGCATCCGCCGAAAGCTGGAGCAGAGCAACGAGCGATTCGCCCTCGCTACGGGCGGGTCGGCGGCCGTCATCTGGGACCTGGACATGCAGAAGCAGCGATATTACTTCTCCGACATCTGGTACGAGCTGCTCGGCTACGATCGCGGCGAGCTGGACGAAGAGCAGGGGGGCTGGCGGACGATCATCCACCCCGACGACGTTCCCGTCGAAGCGAAGAGCAAGCGCGAGCATATGAACGGCCAGACGCCCTATTACTTCTGCGAATACCGGCTGCTGACCAAAGCGGGAACCTACAAATGGTTTCAGGTCAGAGGCACGGTTCTCCGCGACGGGCATGGGGTGCCCCTCCGCTTTGCCGGCTCCATGACCGATGTGACCGACCGCAAGGACTACGAGGTGAAGCTGCAGGACAGCTATCAGGAGCTGGAATCGACCTATGAGGAGCTGACGGCCGTCCAGGCGGAGCTTCTGGAGCAGTACAACCGGCTCGTGGAGAACCAGACGATGCTGATTGAAAGTGAGGAAAGGTATCGGGAGCTGGCCTACAACGACACCCTGAGCGGCCTGCCTAACAAGCGCTCGCTGATCGAGGCGCTCGCCCGGTTCACCGAGGAGAACAAACGGGCGGCTGCCGCGCTTCTCTTCCTCGACCTCGACAACTTCAAGTACATCAACGACACGATGGGCCACTCCATCGGCGATCAGCTGCTTGCCGCCTTCGGAGAACGGATCGCCGGCTTGGCTAGGCCCCGTCAGGATCACTACCGCTTCGGCGGGGACGAGTATGTCGTCTTCCTGAGGGACATCGCCACCAAGCAGGATGTGCTGGATCTCGCGGAGCGCATGCTGCAGGCTCTGAAGGAGCCGTTTTCCCTGCAGGGCAGCCTGCTTCACGTATCCGTCAGCATCGGCATCGCCTGCTATCCTGAGAACGGGACGACCGCAGACGAGCTGCTTCAGAAGGCCGACGTCGCGATGTATCGGGCCAAGCAGACGGGAAAAGGCACCTATGTCTTCTACGAGCAGGAGATGCAGCACGTCTTCGACGAGCGGATGAGAATCGAGCGGCACCTGCGCGACGCGATGTCCCGCAATGAGCTGCAGCTGTATTACCAACCCATCGCCGACATCGCGACCGGCGAGACGTGGGGCTTCGAAGCTCTGCTGCGCTGGGACAGCCCCGAGCTCGGCTTCGTGTCGCCGCCGGCCTTCATCGGCATCGCCGAGGACTGCCGACTGATCATCCCGATCGGGGAGTGGGTGCTCACCTCGGCCTGCCGCTTCATCACCTCGCTGCATGAGGGGGGGTACAAGCCATACCGCATCTCGGTCAACATCTCGCTCATCCAGCTGATGCAGGACAATTTTATCGAGATGGTCGGCAAGGTTCTCACCCACACCGGCCTGAATCCCGCGATGCTGCAGATCGAGATCACCGAATCCATCTTCATGGAGTCGTTCGAGGCCATTATGAACAAGCTGGAATTCCTGCAGAGCCTGGGGGTTCGCATCGCCCTGGACGATTTCGGAACCGGGTATTCCTCCCTCAGCTACCTGAAGCAGCTGCCCATCGACGCCTTGAAGATCGATAAGTCCTTTATCGACGACCTCGGCGCCGACCGGAGCGGCGAGTCGCTGGCGGAATCGATCGTCTCCATCGGCCGCAACCTGGGCATCGAGGTGACGGCGGAGGGTGTCGAGACGCGGGAGCAGCTGGAGGATTTGAAGCGCATGAAGTGCGATAAAATACAAGGATATTTCCTCAGCAGGCCGATTCCCGAAGAGCGGGTATGCGCTTGGATTCAGAACGGCTGCGGCGAACGCAGCGGCTCGCAGGCGGGTTGACGGGCGGCATGAAAAAAAGAGGAGCCTGGGCGGGAGGGGGCAGAGTTATGGGGTACCGTGAGAGAGAGAGACGCCACTTCATCCTGGCCGCGCTGCTCCTGCTTCTTCCGTTGGCAAGCTTATTTGGCGCAACGCGAAATTGGTGCTCGACGCGGGCCGGGGTTCACAAGAACGCTTCGGGCCCATTGCCAGGTACCAATTTTCATTACAGGCAGATCGAACAGCTTGTCAGTCGTTACGGAAAAATTTTAATGATATGGGATATTGCTATTCCGCCACGAAGGGTAAATGAAATAGAATCAATGCTCTCACATATCGTTATTTCCTCGAAAATGGTCCCTTTTCCACCCGAAAAGCCCGTTAAGTGATACGGGATATCATTATTTTGCAAGAGAAGGCGGATATCGGGAAAACAGTGCTTTCCCAGATCGCTATTTTAACGCTCCCGCGAGGCAGAACGCCGCAATCCTCGTAGTAGCGAATAGCGGCCATGCCTATTTCGGTTTATTTGGCCAGTTCGCTGCGTGTCATCCCTTCCATAGTTATTCTTCCGTCAGATTAATTACCTGAGGAATCCGGCGAATGAATCAGGGACACCGGATAGCTGCTGAGAAAAGTGATCCATTCGTCGGAAGGCTTCTTGTCCGTCACGATGTAGTCCACCTTCTGAAAGCTGAAGAGCTTCACAAAAGCGATCCGATCGAACTTGGAGTGGTCGGCGAGCAGGATCACCTTGCTCGCTTGCCGCTGCATCAGCACCTTGAGCTCGCTCTCCGCTTCGTTGGAATCGCTGATCCCGCTGGTCATGGAAAGCCCTTTGCAGCTGAACAAAGCGACATCCACATTGTACTTCTGGATCGTAGAGGATGCGTTCGGACCGACGAAGGAATTCGTCTCCGCTCCCAGAACTCCGCCCGTGGAGATCAGCTTATGACCGGAATGCTGAAATTCGGAGAGGACGACGAGCGAGTTGGTGATGATCGTCAAGTTTTTCCTCGCCTTGCTGATCGCTTTGAGCGCTTCAAATGCCGTCGAACTGGTATCGGTCATCAGGCTGTCGCCGTCATTGATCAATCCAACCGCATGGGCCGCGAGCGCCCGCTTCGCCTCAAGATTGACCGTATGTCTATGAGAATAGGAAGGGTCTTCGTTGGTATGGACGTTCAGGATGGCGCCTCCATAGCTCTTTTTGGCGATTCCTTCTTTATCGAGCTTCTCCAGATCGCGGCGAATCGTCTCCTCGGAAACGGCGAAATCATTCGCCAAGTCGGCGACATGGACTTTTTTGTATCGATACAGCTTGCTCATAATGAGTTCACGGCGCTCGAATGCTTTCATCGGGTCCTCCTGCGGATAGAGATTCTCTGGCACTCCTAAATTTACTATAACCGATTTTGCAGAAAAAAGAATTAACCTCAACAGAAGCAACATTTTTTCGGATAAACCACATAATATCACAAAAAAAGTTGTGGAATAGCGTTGACTTTTCAGCCTGGTGCTTTATCATGGATGGAGATGAAACGCTTTTATTCTTCGTGCAAAAGCGGGTGCGTTGCCATGAGCGACACGATAAAACTATTGGCCATCGATTTGGGAGCAAGCTCCGGGAGGGTGATCCTGGGGAGTTATGACGGCAAATCCATTCGAGCGGAGGAGATTCACCGCTTCGCCAACAAGCCGGTGCAGATCGGCGGGCATTTGCATTGGAATGTTCTGGAGCTTTTCCACGAGATGAAACAGGGGATCAAGATCGCCTGCCGGGATCACGGGCAGCCGGCAAGCCTCAGCGTGGATACCTGGGGAGTGGACTACGGCTTTCTCGATCCTGCGGGCCAACTGCTGTACTCCCCCCACCATTACCGGGATCAGCGAATGAACAAATACCGCTCCCGGTTAGAGGAGCTACTGCCGCCCGAGACGCAGTTTCGCCTGACCGGCAACCAGCCGGCTCTGATCAACACCGTCTATCAGCTGTTCGCGGATTTTCAGGAGAACCCTCTGCTCAGGACGGCCGCCGACAAAATCCTGCTGATGCCGGACTTGTTCCTCTATTTGCTCTCGGGAACGGCCGTCGCCGAGAAGACCATTCTGAGCACGAGCGGCTTGCTCGATTCCGCCACGGGCGAGCCGTCGCCCGAGGTGTTCGGCCGGCTCGGCCTGCCGACCCGGCTGATCCCGGCCAGGGTGCAGGCGGGAACCGTCATCGGCTCTTTGCTGCCTGAGCTGTGCGAAGAGCTCGGGTGCGGGCCGATGAAGGTCGTCGCCGGGGCTTCCCACGATACGGCCTCCGCCGTAGCCTCCATCCCTTACGCGAACAAGGGCGACGCGGCTTTTATCAGCTGCGGCACCTGGTCCCTGGTCGGCCTGGAAACGGAGAAGCCGGTCCTCGCGGAAGGCAGCTATCGCTGCGGCTTCACCAACGAGGGCTGCTTCGGCAACGGAAACCGGCTCGTCAAGAACATCACCGGCCTCTGGCTGCTGCAGGAGACGCAAAGGGCATGGGCCGAAGCGGGCGATAAGCTCGGCTTCGGAGAAATGGTCGCGCTGGCGGAAGCCGCGGGGCCGTCGCAGTCCTGGATCGATCCGAACGATCCGCTCTACGGACTGCCGGGAGACATGCCTGCGCGCATCGAGAGCCAGTGCCGGGCTTCCGGCCAGCGGGTGCCGGCTGGCAAGGGAGAGATCGTCCGGCTCATTCTCGAAAGTTTGGCCCGCTCCTACAGCAGGGCCATCGCGGAGCTGGAGGAGATCACCGGAAGAAGCATCCGCACCATCCATATGGTCGGCGGCGGCATCCAAAACCGGCTGCTCTGCCAATTGACGGCAGACGCCACCGGCAAAGAGATTGTCGCCGGCCCCGTCGAAGCGAGCGCCATCGGCAATCTGATCGTGCAGCTTGCGGCACTGGGGGAACTCGATTTCAATCGGTCCGGCGAGGTTGTCGCCGCTTCCGAGCCCTTGACCGTCTATCGCCCGGCTTGACTAACAGGCGGTCCGGCAAATTAAAAACTGAAAGAGGAGTGAGCGTCCATCATGGAAGCCTTGGAACAAAAATTGCGTCTGCAAATTTGCGATGTGGGAAGAAATCTCTTTCTGAAAGACTTCATCGCCGCGAATGACGGCAACATCTCCGCTCGCTTGAGCGAGCATGAGGTTCTGGCTACGCCTACCGGCGTAAGCAAGGGATATTTGGAGCCCCATATGCTGGTGAAGGTGAATCTGGAGGGAGAGATTCTGGAAGCCCAGGATGGATACCGGCCCTCCACGGAAGTGAAAATGCATCTCCGCGTGTACCGCGCGCTTCCGGAAATAAACGGCGTCGTCCATGCTCATCCGCCCTATGCCACGGCGTTCGCGATCAAGGGAGAAGCTCTCGACAAGATGATGATGCCCGAGTCCGTCATCGCGATGGGCGATATTCCGCTCGCCGCCTACGGCACACCTTCTACCGAGGAAGTTCCGGATTCCCTTGTGCCGTTTTTCGGCAAGAAGTCGGCGGTGCTGCTCGAAAGCCACGGTGCCATTACCTGGGGCAAGGATGTGATGGCCGCTTACATGAACATGGAACGGTTGGAATATACGGCCAAGCTCACCTTCCTGACCCGCATGATTGACGGGGAGAGGGAATTGCCACCGAATCGGATCGAGGAACTGGTAGCGCTGAGAAGCTTCTACGGAATGTAAAAGAAGAAAGCGATCCGGGGGCTTATCGGGCGACCGGCTCATAGAAAACGGACCTGCCAACATGAGTGGCAGGTCCGTTTTTATAGTTGCAGGTTATTTCGCCGCCGTCGCCTTTGCGAGCGCTGCTATGGCGCAGGGGACGAGGATGTCCTTGCGGCAAGTTACGCGCCGCGAAGTTTCACTTCAGTGCAGCAGTACAGCATGCGGACTGACTGTACAAGGTTACCCATTATAGGCTGCACATCTAAGATGATTGCCCCATACGGCTTCCTCCCCGTGAGAATAAAATACCTCGATTCAACTTAACTCAGGGAGGAAAAATCCACGATGAGAAAAGCGAAACCAATCCGCAAAGCAAGCAAGCAGACCCATGTGCATGAATTCACTGGCAGCACGAAATTGGCGGAAACCGGCAATGATCGGCACAATCATCGTTTCGCAGGCGTTACGGGTCAAGTCATTCCAAAGGGAAAGAGCCATTTTCACGAAATCGATTTGACGCATACCGACTTCCTCAACCATTTCCATGATCTCAAAAGAATAAGAACGGGACTTGCTATTCCGGTGGGAAAGGGCAAGCACGTTCACTTTGTCTCCGGGACGACGACAATGAATGACGGGCATGTACACCCGTTTAACTTCGCCACCTTAATTCTGAAACCGCTCGTTTAGCGGCGCGATAGATCATATGCTCGCATGAAACGAGGCGGCTAATGAACCGGCTTCTTCCCGTCGTGACAAGAGAGGGCTGATCGATCTTCCCGGAGAGCCCGCTCTACCATCGAATAGGTGCCGGACGAGTTCTGATCCTTACGTCCCGGATAGGGATCGGGCGATCAACCTGAATCTCGATCGAAAGCCGGATTCGATGCCGGCATCGCTTTGCCGTGCCTGCGCAGCTCCTAAGAGGATTATTGGCGTTCGTGGAGAGATCAGATTGTTCACGGCAGGCTTGCTTGCTGTCCATGCTGAACGGACATTTTTCGGTAAAATGTCTTTTAGAGTGTGGACAGTTTTTTTTTGCGGAGATAGAGGCGGAGGCTCTCGTAAATGTCTATATATAGGAAAAAATAGTGCAATCAGAGTCTGCAGGCAGAGCCCGTCGCCGCCGCTAAGGATAAAAGTCCCCTTGCCCTCCTGGGAGAGGAGCAAGGGGTTTGCCCGTTCGCGCTTATGCTTTTGCCGCGTACAGCTTGATGACCTCGATGATCACCTGCACCGCCTTTTCCATGACGTTCACGGAGGCGTATTCGTACTTGCCGTGATAATTCTCGCCGCCGGTGAACAGGTTCGGCGTCGGCAGGCCCATGTAGGAGAGCTGCGAGCCGTCCGTGCCGCCGCGGATCGGTTTGATCACCGGCTCGATGCCGAGGTTCTTCATCGCTTCCTTGGCGATGTCGACGATCTCGATCACCGGCTCGATTTTCTCGCGCATGTTGTAGTACTGGTCCTGAAGCGTGAGCGTGACCGTGCCTTCGCCGTAGGCGGCGTTCAGCTCGGCGACCGCCAGCTCCAGCGCGTGCTTGCGGGCTTCGAAATTCGCGCGGTCGAAGTCGCGGATGAAATAGCGCATCTTGGTGTTCTCGATATCCCCCTGCAGCTGGTTCAAGAAATAGAAGCCCTCATAACCCTCCGTATGCTCCGGAGCCTCGCCGGCGGGGAGCTTGCCGTTCAGCTCCATGGCGATCTTCAGCGAGTTGACCATCTTGTTCTTCGCTGTGCCGGGATGGACGCTCTTACCCTTGATGGCGATGGACGCGGCGGCGGCGTTGAAGCTCTCGTATTCCAGCTCGCCCAGGGGACCACCGTCTACCGTGTAGGCGAACTTCGCGCCGAAGGCGTCGACGTCGAATTTGTGCGGGCCGCGACCGATCTCCTCGTCCGGCGTGAAGGCCACGCGCACCGCTCCGTGCGGAATCTCGGGATGAAGGGTCAAATAGTTCAAGGCGGTCATGATCTCGGCAATGCCCGCCTTGTCGTCCGCGCCGAGCAGCGTCGTGCCGTCGGTGGTGACGAGCGTATGGCCCTTATACTCGGCCAATTCAGGAAATTCCCGCGGCGACAGGACGACCTTCGGTTCCGCGCTCAGCAGCAGGTCGCCGCCGTCGTAATTCTCGACGATCTGCGGGTTCACTCCCTTGCCGGTGAAGTCCGTCGCCGTATCGACATGGGCGAGGAAGCCGATCACCGGTACGGGCTTGTCCGTGGTGGCGGGAAGGGTCGCCATCACATAACCGTTCTCGTTCATGGCGACATCGGCCAGTCCAAGCCCCTGCAGTTCCTCGACGAGCAGGCGGCCGAGCTCCAACTGCCCCGGAGTGGACGGGCAGGTCTCCCCTTCGTAGGCGGACTGTGTATCCATCTTGGCGTAGCGCGTCAAACGCTCGATCAATTCCTGTTTCATATTGTTAAGATCATCTCCCTTTCTTTCCCTTATTGTAGCATGAACCGACGAGGGGCATGCAAGACGGCCGGAACACACGGCAAGGACGGCGCAGAACCGCAACCGCATGTAACCGCTTCTCCAATCACGCGCCTGCTCACCGATCACGCGACCGCCTCACCGATCATGCAACCGCTCACCGATCGCGCGACCGCCTCACCGATCTTGCGACCGCTTCTCCAATCACGCGCCCGCCCGAGCGGGGAGGGAATGCCGGTGCAAGCGGGTCTTCCGGAGCCGGCGCGAAGGGCCGTGAAGGCTAAAAACCGGAAATTCAGCCAAAATATCGACTGCCAGCCAAATTGACCGCGCGGGCTGAAATCTCCTACAATCAGATTGACCAAGGTGGTCAAGGGAAGGCGGAATGAGCTTGATGTTTGAGAAATTCCACGGTCTGGAGCAGGAGAAGCAGGACCGCATCCTGAACGCCGCGATGAAGGAATTTGCCGCGAACGGCTTCAGGCGCGCCTCTACCAACGTGATCGTCCAGGAAGCGGGAATCTCGAAAGGGCTGTTGTTTCACTATTTTGTCAACAAGAAGCAGCTCTTCCTCTATCTCTTTGACTATGTAATCAAGCTGCTCACAGAGGAGGTCTTCGAGTCGGCAGACTGGAGCGAGCCTGATCTATTCGAGCGTTTGCGCCTGACCATGAAGACGAAGCTGGTCATCTGGAAACGATATCCGCAGCTGTTCAAATTCGTCGAAGCGGCTTATTTGGAAACGGACGGCGTTGTCCGGCCGGAGATGGAAGAACGCATCCAGAAGCTCTATGCCAGCCGGACGCCGCTTATCCTCCAGGGGCTCGATCTCTCCCGGTTCCGCCCCGGCCTGGATGTCGCCAAATCGCTGATGGTGATCATCTGGTCCTTGGAGAAGCTGGGAGATCATCTGCTTCAGACCCGCAAGCCGTCCGAGGCGGACGTGTCTCGCTATGAAGAAATGACGGCCGAGGCTGAGACTTATCTGGACTTGTTGAAAAAAGCGTTCTATACGGAATAAAGGAGCTGGCGGCGATGAAGGTTATGGAACTGAACGGACTGACCAAGACGTACGGAACCGCCCGGGGAATTGAAGACGTCACCTTCTCGGTGGAAGAAGGGGAAACCTTCGGGTTCATCGGGCCGAATGGGGCGGGCAAATCGACGACGATCCGCACGCTGCTCGCGCTGATCTATCCCACCCGGGGGAGCGCGTCCATCTTCGGCAAGGACTGCATCCGGGAGTCGGCCCGGATCAAGCGGGACATCGGCTACTTGCCGTCCGAGGTGTTCTACTATGACAACATGCGGGTGAAGGACCTGCTCGTCTACTCCGCGAGCTTCTACCGGAAGGATTGCACGAAGCGGATGAAGGAGCTAGCCGAGCGCATGGAGCTCGACCTCGGGCGCAAGATCGACGACCTCTCCTTCGGCAACAAGAAGAAGGTCGGTATCGTGCAGGGGCTCTTGCATGAGCCGAAGCTCGTTATCCTCGACGAGCCGACAAGCGGGCTGGACCCGCTCATGCAGCAGCGTTTCTTCGAGCTTTTGGAAGAGGAGCGGCAGAAAGGGACGACGATCTTCTACTCGTCGCACATTCTGAGCGAGGTGCAGCGGCTGTGCGACCGGGTGGCCATTCTTAAGGCAGGCAAGCTCGTCCGCCTGGAGAAGATCAGCGCGCTGAAGGAGAACGCCAACAAGCGCGTCCGGCTGGAGTCTGCGGTTTCGGTCGCGCCCGACTACTTCGCCATGGCCGGGGTCAGCCATGAGGAACGGCAGGGCGGCGAGATCCGCTTCCTGTTCCGCGGCGATCTTCAGGCGCTGACCGGCAAGATCGCGGCGATGAGCCTAACGAGCCTGTACATCGAGGAGCCCGACCTGGAGGAGATCTTCCTCCATTATTACGAGAAGGACGCGCCGAAGGCGGTGCAGTCATGAATCTGTTCCTTCAGGAATGGCGGTCGCTGTGCAGATCCACCCTGACCTGGTCGCTGTCGCTTGCGGCGACGGCGCTTCTCCTGCTCGCCCTGTATCCCAGCTTCGCCCAGGATGCGGCGGACTTCCGCAGCATGCTCGATTCTTACCCGGCGGCCGTGCAAAAGGCGTTCGGCATCACCATGGACACGATGGCCACGCTCAACGGCTACTATTCGTTCGTGCTGATGTACGTGAGCCTGGCCGGGGCGATCCAGGCGATGAATCTCGGGCTCGGCCAGCTATCGAAGGAAACCCGCGAGAAGACGGCGGATTTCCTGCTCTCGAAGCCGGTCAGCCGGACGCGGATCGTCACCGCCAAGGTGGGCGCCGCGCTCGCCTCCCTCCTGGTTACCAACGCCGTGTACCAGGCAGCGGCGTTGATACTGGCCGGACTGGTGGCGGACCGGGTCGATTACGGAACGTATCTGCTGTTATCGTTCACCCTTCCGCTGATCCAATTGCTGTTCTTCGCGCTCGGTCTCTTGCTGTCGGTGATTTTACCAAAGATCCGCAGCGTGCTGCCGCTGTCGCTCGGTCTCGTGTTCGGCTTCTATTTTGTCGGGATGATCGCTTCCATAGTCGGTGACAGGGCGGCGCGATACCTGACGCCGTTCCGGTACTACGACCGGCCTTATATCGTGGCGCATTCCGCTTACGAGAGCGAATTCGTGGTCTTGGAGCTGGCGCTCCTCGTCCTGTTCACGGCAGGAACGTACGTCCTCTATCGGCGCAAAGACATCCACGCGGTATAGGGCGAGGGCGCGGAAAGGGCGGAGCGGCGAAGCGGGAAGCGGGAAGCGGCAGGAGCGGATAAGGCGGCAAAAACCGGCGGAGGCCGGAAAAGGACGGGAGTGGCAGGTGATGAATATAGTTTGGCGAGAAATGAAGGCTTCCCGCAAGGGGCTGATCATCTGGTGCGTCGGCGTGTTTCTCCTGATGGTCGCCGGAATGAACAAATACGAGGTTCTGAAAGGCGGCGGTCAGGCGACGAGCGATCTTCTGAACAAAATGCCGAAGTCCCTCCAGGTGATCTTCGGCACGTCGGGCTTCGACCTGACCACGGGAAGCGGGTATTACGGCGCGATGTACTTCTATGTGCTGCTCATGGCGGCGGTGCACGCGAGCATGCTCGGCGCGACGATCATCGCCAAAGAGGAGCGAGACAAAACCTCGGAGTTTCTCTTCGCGAAACCGGTCACCCGGGAGGCGGTTATCGGCGGGAAGCTGCTCGCAGGCTTCGCGCAGGTGCTGCTGTTTAACGCGGCGTCCTGGTTGAGCTCGCTTATGGGGATGGCGCTGTACGCCAAGGAAGAAGCGGCCGGCGGCAAGATCGCCCAGCTGATGCTCGGGATGCTGCTCATCCAGCTCGTGTTCCTGACAGCGGGGGCATGGCTTGCCGCCGCGAGCCGCCAGCCGAAGCAGGCGGTGGCCGGTTCGGCGGGGCTCATGCTCGCCACGTTCCTCATCTCGCTCTTGATCGAGATCAGCGGCAAGCTTGACGCGCTGAAGGCGCTGACTCCCTTCCAGTACGTGGACGCCCATCGGGTGCTGGACGGAGGAGGGCTTCTCGCCTGGCCGCTTCTTCTGGCGGCGGCGCTCAGCGCCCTGTTCCTGCTGGCGGCATTCCGGGGCTTCCGGCGGAGAGATATCCGGGTGTGAGGGGGAGCTTGGGCGACGACGGAACCAAATGCCAAATACTCCTATAAAACAAGAAGGAACGCAGCTGATCAGGCTGCGTTCCTTCTGATATTGCTTGAAAGCAGATTCCCTTTTGCAGGGGATAGTATAAGCGTGTAAAGTGGTTTCCCTTTTACAGGGGTTAGTTTAATTGTATTATACTCTTCAATTGAGGGAAAGGCAACAGGCAGAGGACTATTCAGTAAAAAAGTCCGAAGTCTGTGAAACCACTTGCTCGAACTGAAGCATTACCAAATGCCCGATCATAAATATCCAATCGTTGCGCATACGTAATTTTCTGGTTGGGTGCTTTCAATTGGAGAGTTTGAACTGTTAATTCGGTCCACTTACGAAAATATAAAACATTTTTCTCTGGATCAATGTGCACATCGCGAACCGGCCAAAATCGCATTTGTTCAAATTGATGCAAATTTGCCGGAAGTAGAATCTTAATATTATTGCGCACAAAGGAATCTAAAGAAATCTCTCCACCGAAAAGAATTGCGATAGCATATAGTATTCGATTGACAAAAGAACCGTGAACCTTGCTTGGCACATAAGAACCATTATATTCAACAATTCGTTTTCTGGAAATGTTAGTCATTTTATGAACTTGTAGGATTGTATCCTTTACAGGTAATCCCCGAAGCTGCCCAACGTTAAACTCGCCAGCATATTCTTTATTGTATTGGCTTGTTGTAGGGATTACCACAATATCTTTGAGACCAGGATTATCGTGCCAGACAACAGCAAAATGAGGTGCATCCGTTTCCGTTCCTACACCGCCGAACTGCACCCTGACAACATCGCGGCGATTAAAATACAATGGATTAGCCGGTGCAGGAGTTGTTGCTGATGATTTGATGAAGTCAGGAACAGTTGCTTTTTCGCGTTCACTCAACAACTCTAGTCTTTTTATAAATCTGGTACGGTCCGTGGGTGAAAGAGCATTGACGTCATGAAAAATTTGTTCAAAATCCGGGAGTTGTTGGACAACCTGAACCACGGCTGGGTCCATAAAGTCGTTCGTACGTTGAAGTGCAGCCGAAAGGGCAACTACTTCGGAAGGACCATGTTGTAAAACGGTTTGCAATAATTTCTGATAGCTCAAATACTCAGCCTCCCTCTTCCATTTATAGATGTTAGCACTATCTGACAATTTTCGAAAGACTCCGAGAATAAATCGTTGACAATCCAGTTTAATGTTACACGAACGGACACAGGGGTCATTGAAACGGAATAAATGCGGGCGGCAGGAGGGAACACCAAGCCAGAGCGCTTGACGCGGCGGGGTCGTTTGGGTAGACTCATAATAGGAAACCGTTTAGTTTCCTATTATGAGTCTTTTCGCTGCTTGAACCCCTATCTTACTGGTAAAGGAGCCAACTGCATGCAACCATCAGACCCCACGCACACTTCTTCCTCCGCCGCCGGCGGCCAGCCGCTTCCCGACATTCGCCGCACCGTTACGCTGAACGCTTCGCTCGATAGAGCCTGGAAAGCCGTCTCCACGGCAGATGGGATGGCGGCCTGGTTTATGCCGAGCGACATGGAACCCATTGTCGGCCGTGAATTCACTCTCGAAGCCGGTCCGTTCGGAAAATCCCCTTGCCGGGTCACCGAGGCGGAGCCGCCGCACCGGCTTTCCTTCCGCTGGGGCAAGGACTGGCTGGTCACCTTCGAGCTGAGCGAGCTGGCGGAAGGAAAGACGGAATTCACCCTGACCCATTCCGGCTGGACCGCCGAACAGGTGACGGAATTCGGCGAGCCGCATTCCGTGGTCCGCGACCGGATGAACGGCGGCTGGGCCGGCATCGTCGGCAAGCTGGCCGGACTGTTCGAGGCGTAAGTGGCGTCGAACGCAACCTACGGCCGCGACGGCGGCAGCGGTAGCGGTAGCGGTTGCGAAGCGCTTGGCAGGAAGCATGACGTCTTCCAAGCCTTGGCCGACCCGAACCGCCGGAAGCTCCTGCAGGTGCTGGCGGAGGGAGAGCGGCCGCTGAACGCGCTGAGTGGGCAGTTCACTGTCAGCCGGACAGCCGTCTCCAAGCATCTGCGGGTGCTGGCGGAGGCCGGGCTGGTGATGGAACGGAAGGCGGGGCGCGAGACCCGCTACCGGTTGAACGCCGAGCCCTTGCGCGAGGTGAAGGAATGGATCGCCTTCTACGAGCGCTTCTGGGACAATAAGCTCGCCGCATTGGAGCGGTATTTGGACACCGAAGGAGAGCCGTGAGGCTTGCGCAAAATCGGAGTCCGAGATCAGGGTCGGCGACAGCCGGCCCTTTTTCCATGAGGGGCGGGACATGCAAGGAGGGGGTTCCAGCTGAGAGGGAAATGCGCTATGCTTGAGGCGGATGAATTTGCATTTGTTGAAACATTTTGGGATTCTGCTCCGTACTACTGAATGTGAGCTGAACGCACAAGAACGAGGAATCCAGCCAAAGAAGGAGGAAAGCGCAGTATGCTCCAATTTTATACAGGTTGCTTGATCTTTGGCGCTCTATTTGCGGTTGTATCGGTTCTAATCGGAGACGTGCTCAGCACAGCGCTGGGCGGAGCCTTGGATTTTCTGTCGGCGGATTACTTGAACCCCACCGTTCTCGCTACGTTCATCACCATTTTCGGCGGCGCCGGAATCATGCTGAGCCGGTATTCCGCCGCCGGAACGATAGCGGCGTTCCTGATCTCGGCGGCGGCCGGAATCGCGGGGGGAGCGCTCATCCATCTCTTCTACGTGAAGCCGATGAAGAACAGCGAGAATTCCACCGGCTATTCGATGAGCGGGCTCGCCGGCAAGGTGGCGGAGGTGATCGTGCCGATTCCCGCAGACGGATACGGCGAGGTGCTGGTGCGCACGGGGGCCGCCAACACCAACCAGATCGCGGGAAGCTTCGAGCACACGGACATTCAAGCGGGGGACCGGGTCGTCATCGTGGAAGTCAAGGATGGCGCGGTCTACGTCTCCCGATTTGAAAATAAAAGCAAAGGAGATTAGTTGGATGCCTGATCTTGCAAACGGAAATTATGGGGTATGGGTGATTCCCGTCATCGTCGTAGCCGTCATCGTCCTGCTTGGCATCGCTTTCATGGCCCGGTACAAAACGGTCGGTCCGGACGAGGCGATGATCGTGACGGGGTCTTTCCTCGGCAGCAAGAATGTGACGACGGACACGGCGGAGGCCACCAACACCGGGCGTAAAATCAAGATCGTCCGCGGCGGGGGCGCGTTTATTTGGCCGATCTTCCAGCAGGCCGAGTATTTGTCGCTCTTGTCCCACAAGCTCGACGTCTCGACTCCGGAAGTTTATACCGAGCAGGGCGTCCCGGTCATCGCCGACGGCGTGGCCATCATCAAGATCGGCGGCTCCGTCGAAGATGTAGCGACCGCGGCCGAGCAGTTCATGGGCAAGCCGATCGAAGCCTTGAAGGGCGAAGCGCAGGAAGTGCTGGAAGGCCACCTGCGGGCGATCCTCGGCTCGATGACGGTCGAGGAGGTCTACCGCAACCGCGACCGGTTCGCCCAGGAGGTGCAAGGGGTGGCGGCGAAGGACCTGAAGAAAATGGGGCTGCAGATCGTCTCCTTCACGATTAAGGATGTGCGCGACAAGCAGGGCTACCTCGACGCGCTCGGCAAGCCACGGATCGCCGCCGTCAAGCGGGACGCGGAGATTGCCGAAGCGGAAGCGGTGCGCGACGCGCGGATTCAGAAAGCGAAGGCGTCGGAGGAAGGTCAGAAGGCCGAGCTTCTGCGCGACACCAATATCGCCGAGGCGGAGAAGGAGCGGGAGCTGAAGGTCGCCTCCTTCAAGAAGGAGCAGGACACGGCGAAGGCGGAAGCTGACCAGGCGTATTTCATTCAAGAAGCGAAGGCGAAGCAGATCGCCGTGGAGGAACAGATGAAGGTCGAACTGGTCCGCAAGGAGCGGGAGATCGACCTGCAGCAGAAGGAGATCCAGGTCCGCGAGAAGCAGTACGACGCGGAAGTGAAGAAGAAGGCCGACGCCGACCGCTATGCGGTGGAGCAGGCGGCGGAAGCGGACAAAGCGCGCAAGATGCGCGAAGCTGACGCGCTGTCCTACGCCATCGAGCGGGAAGCGAAGGCGAATGCCGAGCAGAAGCGCCTCGAAGGCATGGCGACGGCCGACGCCGAGCGGGCCAAGGGGACGGCGGAGGCCGAGGTTGTCCGCCTGCGCGGCCTGGCCGAGGCGGAGGCGAAGGAGAAGCTGGCCGAAGCGTTCCAGAAGTTCGGCGAGGCGGCGGTGCTGGACATCATCGTGCGCATGCTGCCGGAGCTGGCTGGCAAGATCGCGCAGCCGATCTCGTCGATCGACAAGCTGACGGTGGTCGACACCGGCAAGGGCGAGGGCGCCGCGCGCGTCAGCAACTACGTCACCGAGCTGATGGCGACGGCTCCGGAGATGTTGAAGGACGTGTCCGGCATCGACTTGAACGGCCTCATTCAAGGACTCATGCATAAGAAGGCCGCCGCACCCGCGATTGCCGCTGTACCAGTGTCCGAGCGCCCGGCGGCCGTTCCGGCTGCTCCGGTTCTGGCGGCACCGGCTCCGGCCGAACCGGTTCCGACCGCTTCGGAACCGACCGCGCAGAAATCCGCGCCCGGAACGGACCTCCGCTAAGCGGGGCGATCGGCAGCCGGCAGGACGATCGGCCGGCGATAGGCAGTAAAGGGGCTGTTCCCCCTCGTCTCGTCGATAACCGGCGAGTTCTGAGGGGAACAGCCCCTTTTTGCGCATCAGACAGTATGCCGCGGCGGTTGACGCAGCGGCCGCCGCGGGAAAATCGGGTTGATTCATCGGTAAACGTCTGACGTCACAAGGACGCCGATAGACGTTTATCCTTGGAGGGTATTGTAGCTGACAAATTCCGCCACCGGCTTGCGGTAGCCGCGCGGCCGCTGCTTGGAAGTATCCTCCTTGCCCAGAGAGATGAGCAGGGACGGCACGTACTTGTCGGGAATGTTCAGCGCCTCCTTCAGGGCAGCTTCATTGAAGCTGTTCATCGGGCAAGTGTCCCATCCCTTGTCTTTGGCGATCAGCATGAACAGCATCGCCGACAGATTGCTGTTGCGAATGGCTTCCTCGCGCATGAAGCGCTCCCCGCCCTTCTCGTAAAAGGCATGGACGGATTCTACCGTCATGTCGAACTCCTGTTGGTCGATGACGCCGAGATGGAGCAGTCCTTCATGAATCGGCGCGGCGTTCTTGTAAGCCTGCTGATCCCCCAGCACGACAATGACCGCGGACGCAGTGAGGATTTTGTATTGCTGGTCGGTCGCTTCATAAAGTGCCTTGATCCGGTCCGGGTCGTTGACCACGAGATAGTGCGTGTGCTGCAAATTGAAAGCCGAGGGAGCGAATTTGACCAGGTTGAAGATCTCCTCCAGCTCCTCTTCGGAAATAGTGACTTCCGGCCGGAATTTCATCGCCGACCGTCTTTCCTTGACTATGGTTTCCAAATTGCCCATAGCGCTTTCCCTCCTGCTATCTACTATTATTATTATTCCCTAATGCCAGTATAAGTTGAAATGGAGGAAAAGCCCAATGAAGGTTGTTTGTCGTTTCTTGCCCGGAACGGGTACGGACCGAAGGAGCAGGAGCGGAAATCGGGGAGGTCAAGGGGAGGTCAAGGGGAGGTCAGCGGAGAATTGAGAGTCGCCGCCTTTTCGGGTATGATGGTAAAGGCCCGGACTGGTTCGGCGAATGTGGAACAAGCGAGTCTCTCGCAGACACCGTTGCTCCCACAGCCGGCATGCGGTCCGACACGATTCTGTTACCATGCGAGGGAAGCCATGTACCCGAGAGACCTAACCTATACCATGCCGCCGGAATGGGCGCCGCATGAACGCACCTTTATATCCTGGCCGATCCGGGATTCCATGTGTTACCCCGATACCTACGCCGAGGTTTGCGGCGGCTACGCCGAATTGATCCGCGCGATCGCCGAGTTTGAGCCGGTGACCGTGATCGTCAACCGGGACGATCTCGCCCGGGTGGAGGCCCTGTTCCCGCAGGCGAGCATCACCTGCCTGCCCATCGAGCACAACGACGCCTGGCTGCGCGATAACGGTCCGACCTTCGTCGCGGCGGCGGACGGAGCGCTCGCCGGCATCAACTGGCGCTTCAACGCCTGGGGCGGCAAATACGCCCCCTGGGACCTGGACGATCAAGTGGCTCCGCAGATTCTGGAGCACTACGGCATCCGCCGGTTCGACGCGCCGCTCGTCATGGAGGGCGGCTCCTTCCACGTGGATGGCGAGGGCACGCTGCTCACGACCGAGGAGTGCCTGCTGAACCGGAACCGCAATCCCGGGCTCAGCCGCGCGGAGATCGAGCGGGAGCTGGCGCGGCATCTCGGCATCCGCAAGGTGATCTGGCTGAAGCGCGGGCTCGCCGGCGACGAGACGGACGGCCATGTCGACAACGCCGCCTGCTTCGCCGCTCCCGGCAAGGTGATCCTCCAGGTCTGCGCCGACCCGGCGGACGAGAATTACGCGATCACGCAGGAGAACCTGCGCATTCTCCGGGATGCGGCGGACGCCGCCGGCCGCAAGCTCGAGCTCGTCCCCATCCAGCAGCCCCCCTATGCCGAGCATGGGGGCAAGCGGCTGACGCTGAGCTACCTGAACTTCTACTTCGTGAACGGCGGCATCATCCTGCCCGTGTTCGGCGGAGCGGCGGCGGAGACCGACCGGCTCGCCGTCCGGACGCTGCAGGAGACCTTTCCCGGCCGCCGCATCCGCACGGTGAATGGCATGGCCGTCATCCGCGAGGGCGGCAACGTCCACTGCACCACGCAGCAGATGCCTGCATCTGCCGCACGCTGACGCGGGAAGCCCGCTTCGATGGGGGCGCAGCATCCCCACCTCACCCCACCCCATCCCAACCCATCCCTTTGCCCGATTCCACCCGACAGGAGGTCCCGTCCATGAGAAACGTCAAAGTCGCCGCCACTCAAATGAGCTGCTCCGGCAGCATCGAGGAGAACATCGCAAGAGCGGATGCCCTCGTCCGCAAGGCCGCGGCGGAAGGCGCGCAGATTATTTTGCTGCAGGAGCTGTTCGAGACTCCCTACTTCTGCCAGAAGGAAAAAGCCGACTATTACCGCTATGCCGCCGAGCTTGAGCATAACAGAGCCGTGAACCATTTCCGCACCGTGGCCCGCGAGCTTCAGGTCGTGCTGCCGATCAGCTTTTACGAGAAAAAGAACTACGCCCGCTACAACTCGCTTGCCGTCATCGACGCGGACGGAGAAGTGCTCGGCCTCTACCGCAAGAGCCACATTCCCGACGGGCCCGGCTACGAGGAGAAATTCTACTTCAACCCGGGCGACACCGGCTTCAAGGTGTGGAATACCCGCTACGCGAAGATCGGCGTCGGCGTTTGCTGGGATCAGTGGTACCCGGAGACGGCCCGCTGCCTGACGCTGATGGGGGCGGAGCTGCTGTTCTACCCGACCGCCATCGGCTCCGAGCCGCAGGACGGCTCGATCGATTCCAAGGATCATTGGCAGACAGCCATGCTCGGCCATGCCGCCGCCAACCTGATCCCGGTGATCGCCTCGAACCGCATCGGCGAGGAGTCGGACGAGGAATCGACGATCACCTTCTACGGCTCGTCGTTCATCGCCGACCCCACCGGCCGCAAGGTCGCCGAGGCGGGCCGGACCGGGGAGGCGGTGCTGACCGCCGAATTCGATCTCGACGCGCTGGAGACGGGCCGCCTGGAATGGGGCATCTTCCGCGATCGGCGCCCCGACCTGTACGGCATCATCGCCACCTACGACGGCTCCACTCCGGTGAAGCACTGAAGCGATCGGCCGCTGGTCCTGGCAGGAGGAGGCTCGGCAGGAGCGGACGAGAGCGCGCCACGCATCGCAACAAGTGCCAAAAAGAGTGCAAACCCTTGGGGTTCGCACTCTTTTTACGTATTCGAGGCGACTGACACCGTCCGGGGAGCTCCTGGTCTGGGGTATAACGGACATTTGAGACGCTTATCCGGTCAAAACCAACCCCTCTCGCTTATAACGGACATGCGAGACGCTTAGAAGCAGAATTTTGCAGGAAGAAGGAGAAAATCAAGTGCTAAGCGTCTCTAAAGTCCGTTAGATCGCCGAATTGGTTGAAACCGGCCTCTAACGGTCGCTCATGTCCGTTTTCGCATTATTCAACACGCCAGGGGAACGCAACTTTTGAGCCGCCCGGGGCCCATCGCTCCGCATCCAATTGCCACAAACCGTTTTCGCCAAAAAGCGAGCCGGAACCGGTGTTTCTATGCTACAATCTATAGCAACTGTGTTCGGAACCGGCCTAGCGCTGGGTCGGAACCAAGTGGTACAAGATCGTCACCTGGGCCGGCGAGCTCTGGGGCGAGGTTGACGAGTAAACCTGACATTCGTTTGTCGATCGCATGGGAAATTGTGGGCATTCACCTTGCCATATAGGAGGGACAACATGCAGCGGCAGGATACCGCACTATTGTTTTTGCTGGCTTCGATCTGGGGAGCGTCCTTTCTGTTCATGAGGATTGCCTCCCCGGTGCTCGGGCCGTTCTTCACGACCGAGGTCCGGGTAGCCGTTGCGGGAGCGGCCCTCTTGCTCTACGCGGCTATCCGCGGGCGGATGCCGCGCCTCTTCAAGCGCTGGCGCGAGTCCCTGATTCTCGGCGGAATCAATGCGGCGCTTCCTTTCGTGCTGATCTCCTCGGCGGAGCTGCATCTGAACGCGTCGCTCGCGGCGATCCTCAATGCCACCACGCCTCTGTTCACGGCGATCGTGGTCTGGGGGGCGACGCGCGAGAAGCTGGGGAAGAGCCGGGCGCTCGGGCTGCTGTTCGGTCTCTTCGGCGTAATCATCCTCGTCGGCTGGAGTCCAATCGAGCTGAACTCGCAGAACATGCTGGCGGTGCTGTTCTCGATCCTGGCCGCTCTCGCCTACGGATTCGGCAGTCTGTACGCCGTCCGCGCCTTCCGCGGGGTCCCAGCTCTCGAGGTGGCGATCGGGCAGCAGCTTGGCGCAGCCGTGCTGCTCCTGCCTTTTGCTGTCGCGAAGTGGCCGGACAGCCCGCCGCCAAGCCATGTGATCTACTCGCTGCTCGGGCTGTCGCTCGTGTGCACGGCGTTTGCCTACCTGATCTATTACCGGCTGATGGACAGGGTCGGTCCCGTCAAGACCGTCAGCGTGACCTTCCTCGTGCCGATCTTCGGCATCCTCTGGGGGATGCTGTTCCTGGGCGAGTCCGTCTACGCGACGACGGTGCTCGGTCTCGCCGTCATCCTCGCCAGCATCGTATGGGTCAACCAGATTCCCTTGCCTTCATGGATGCGGCGCAAGCCGAAGGAGGAGTCCGCCGAGCTTCCGTAAGCCGGGACTTATCCACAAAGCTCCCCCGCCTTGCCGCTCAAGCGGCTTGCACGGGGGAGCTTGCTTTCCGTTCGCTTATTTCTTCACGATGTCCTGTACGCCCTTGTCGAATTTCTCGAACAATTTATCCTTGTCGATCTGCTTGCCTTCGTATTCCTGCATGGCGGCGCCCCAGGCTTGAATGACGCCGTCCGGGTAGCGGCCCCAATGCCAGCCGCCGGCGGTTGCGGCCTGCTCGGAGACAGCCGCTCCGATCTGGCCGATGTCGTCGGCCGTCGCCTTGATCGAGCTGAGCGCGGGAATGAACTTGAATTGCTTGGTCAGATACTGCTTGCCGGTATCGGATGTCACCATCCAGTTCAGGAACGCCTTCGCTTCGTCCGCATGTGCGGATTTGCTGTTGACGATCCAGAAATTGGCCGGGCCGGTGTAGATGCGGGCTTTGCCGCTATCGTCGATCGGGATCGGCAGCACGCCGAGGTTCAGCTTGGCGACCTTGTCGACGTCGCCTTGAATCCAGTTGCCCTGCTGGATCATGGCCGCCTTGCCGGTGGCGAAGTAGGCGACCTGCGTCGCGTAGTCGGTGGTCAGCTTATCCTTCTGGCTGTTGCCGAACACGAGATCGACGTAGTTGATCCAGTTGTTGAACACTTGGTTGCCCTTGAAGGAGGCGGTGCCGGCCTTCGTGCCATCCGTGAACTTGACGGGGTCCGGCTGTTCGGCAATGCCGATGTTGATCGTGTGATGGCCGATTGACCACCATTCGTTGGTCGTCGAGAACGGAGTGATGCCGGCGGCCTTCAGCTTCTCGCTGACCGCCTTCAGCTCGGTCAGCGTCTTCGGCAGCACGGTGATGCCGGCCTTGGCGAACAGGTCCTTGTTGTAAATGATGCCGTAGCCTTCGATGTTCATCGGCATGCCGAGCAGCTTGCCGTCCACCTGAGCCGGCGCGGCCGCCGCCGGAATGACATCCTTGGCCCAAGGCTCGCCCGACAGGTCGGTGGCGCGGTCATAATAAGCCTTCAAGGCGTCAAAGCCTTCGGCGTTGAAGATTTCCGGCTCGTCGCCGGAAGCGATCTGCGCTTTCAAGAGGGCGTTGTAATCCTCGCCGCCGCCGTGGGTCTCGACATCGACCTTGACCCCGGTTTCCTTCTCGTAATCGGCGGCCATCTTGGTGAGGGCGTCGGCGATTTCCACTTTGAACTGGAATACCTTGATCGTGACGTTCTTCTTGGCGGGCGCCTTGCTCGCTTCAGCGGATGGCGCAGTGCTTGCGGAAGCCGAGGCCGAAGGCGAAGCCGAATTGTCTTCCGAGGACTTCTTGCCGCAGCCGGTAAAGGCTGTGACGCTGAGAGCCGTAACAAGCAGCAGGATGGGCAAACGCGGTAAACGTGTCATTCCTGAACCTCCCCAAATTATCTGGTTTATGTTGCATTTCCATTGTAGAAAACGTTTGCACTTCCGGTAACCGACGTTCTTGACCTCTTTGGTGCATTTTATTGATCTTGACGCCGTTCGGAACCGCGCTAAAATAACGTTTCTCGATTTTCTCGCTGACTGCCCGTTTTGTGACGTTCTTCTGGTATTCTTCCGGCATGTTAGTTCGGCACAGTCCCTCCCTCGATGCAACCGGCATAGACCGACCGAACGATCACCGCTTCCGCCGCCGTTCCGCCGTTTCCGCCGCCGCCATCGCTCAGCCCTTCAGCGAGCCTGCTACGATCCCTTCGACGATATACTTCTGCAGCATGATGAAGACGGCGATGATCGGGGCGATGCTCATGGTGAGCCCGGCCAGCGCCAAGTCCCACTGCTTGGTGAATTGCCCGAAAAAGCGGGTGACGGCGAGCGGGATCGTGGTGATGTCCTTGTTCGAGCCGATGATCAGCACCGGCAGCAGGTAGTCGTTCCAGATCCAGAGGCCGTTCAGAATGACCACGGTCATCACGATCGGACGGAGCAGCGGGAAGACGATCCGCCAGAACACCCCGTAAGGCGAGCAGCCGTCGACGACCGCCGCTTCCTCGATTTCGAGCGGCACGCTCTTGATGAAGCCGTGAAACAGGAAGACGGACATCGACATGCCGAAGCCGAGATAGCAGACGATGATGCCGATCATGTTGCCGCGCAGCTCCAGGAGGCTCGTCACCCGCACCAGCTGAAGCATGATCGATTGGAACGGGATGATCATGGACGAGATGAAGGCGGTGAACAGAATCCGGTTGAACAGGGTGGGCTTGCGGGCGAGCCGATAGGCGGTCATGGAGCTTAAGACGACGATTCCCGCCACGCTGAGGAGCGTGATGGCCGCCGAGTTGCCGAGCACCTTGGGAAAGCGGATGATGTCCCACACCTTCGAATAGTTGGTGAACAGGTATTTTTCCGGCAGGGAGGCGGCGTCGACCATGATTTCCCCTAGCGACTTGACCGAATTGACCAGGACAAAATAGAACGGCGACAGGAACAAGATGGCGAGCAACACGGTCAGCGCCTGGACGATCACGCTGCGGATGCGCTGGGAACGGGTGAACATCAGGCTTCGACCTCCTTGCGCTTGGTCAGCCACACCTGGGTGACCGTGATGATCGAGATGACCAGGAAGAACAACAGCGCCTTCGCGGTGCCGAGCCCGTAGCGGTTGTTGACGAGCGCTTCAGCATAGATGTTGTAGGCGAGCGACTGCGTCGAGGTCCCCGGACCGCCCTTGGTGAGGGAGAGGTTGAGATCGAACATTTTGAAAGCGTTTGAGGTGGTGAGGAACAGGCAGACCGTGATTGCCGGAACGACGAGCGGCAGCATGACCTTGCGGATTGTCTGGAAATAGCTTGCTCCGTCAATCTTGGCGGCCTCGATCAGATCCTTCGGGACGCCGACGATGGCGGCGATATAGATGACCATCATGTAGCCCGCCGTCTGCCAGATGAAGACGATGGTCAGCCCCCAGAAGCCGGTTTGCGGCGTGCCGAGCCAGGAGAGCTGAAACAGATGCCATCCGGTCAGCTCCCCGATCGTCTTGAAGCCCTTGGTGAAGATGAACTGCCAGATATAGCCGAGGAGGATGCCGCCGATGACATTCGGCAGGAAAAAGATCGTGCGCAGAACGTTGCGGCCTTTGATGGCGCTCGTCAGCATCAGCGCGAGCAGGAAGGCGAGCAGGTTGGCCCCGATCACCGTCAGAACGGTAAATTTGATCGTAAAGCGGAAGGACGCCCAGAAGTTGTCGTCGCTCATGAAAATGCGGTGGAAATTGTCCATCCCGATCCATTTGGCCTTGTCGAGATCGAGTCCGTTCCACTCGGTAAAGGAGTAATAGAAGCCGAGGAGGAAGGGGACGAGCACGATGAGGGTGAAGGCGATGAGGCCGGGGCCGACGAAGACCGCCTGCTGCGCCCACTCGCTCGCCCGTTTGGATGCTTTCATGGGGATGCTCCTTTCCGATCGATGATAGCCTAACTATAAAGGGGCGTTGTCAATTTGAACACCGACGGATATGATGGATTTGGAGGAATATATTGACCTGCCGCCAGACCGGAGGGAGGAACGCCGCATGTTTAACACCAGCATCCGCCGCAAGCTGATGTCGCTCCTGCTTGCCGCCACTATCATTCCGATCGCCATCTCCATGGCCTTGTCCAACTCTTATATCAAGCGGGCGGTCACCGAGCGGTCGATCACCGAGAACCAGAGCCTGCTCTCCCTCGGCAAAAACAACATTCTCTCGTACATGAATTCGCTGAACCGCATCTCGCTCACCGTGTACAACTCGCTCAACTCTTCCAATTCGCTCTATGCGCTCATCGAGAAGGGCCAGGCGGCGAAGGATTCCACCGAATTCGATCTGAAAAACCAGATGGCCCTCTACACCCAAATGCTGAACATGTACCAGACTATGAAGGAGATTCACCAGATCCACCTGCAGTTCGCCGGGCAAGACCGGCTCTCGTATTTGCTGTCCCGCGGTTTTTTTCGCAGCGGAATTGAAAGCGCTGTTTCCTGGCCGGCGGACCGCAGCGGCAATCCGGCTCCCTTCGTCGAGGGCACCCACCTGAGCGGCCATTACCAGCTCGATTTCAGCCGCAGCATCCCCGAAGAGGATGTCTTCACCCTGCGCCGTCCGGTCATCCGGACGCCCAGCGACCAGGTGATCGCCTATCTCAGCATAGACGTGCAGACGACCGAGCTGAACCGGATGTGCCGGGAGCTCACGCCCTCTTCGGAAGAGGAGCTCTACCTGATCGATCCCGGCAAAAACCTCATCTGCACCGAGAATGTCCCGCAGGGGACGCACGGGGAAGCGAGCCACGCCCCCTGGATGGACAGAGTCATTTCATCGGGCAGCGACAGCGGCAATTTTATCTGGAAGGATGACCGATTCTCCGGCATCATTCTCTATGACACGCTGAAGACCAACTACATGAACTGGATCATCATCAAGCGGCTGCCGTATTCTTATCTGTACGAGAATGCGCGCACCATCAACAAGATCAACACCATCATCATCGCCGCCAGCCTCATCATCGTGGTGATCGCCACCCTGTTCATCTCCGTCACGTTCACCAAGCCGATCAAGCGGCTCACCCGGCATATCGCCCGGATGCAGACCGGTCATTTCAACGGGAGCGTGCCTGTGCAGGGCAAGGATGAGATCAGCCTCCTGGCGCGGCGCTTCAATACCATGACGGAGACCATCAACGATCTGATCAACCGCGAGTACAAGCTGGAGCTGGCCAACAAGACCAATCAGCTGAAGGCCATGCAGGCGCAGGTGAACCCGCATTTTCTCAACAACGCGCTGCAGTCGATCGGCACGCTGGCGCTGCAGGCGGACGCCCCCAAGGTCTATTCGCTTATCTCGGCGATCGCCCGGATGATGCGCTACAGCATGAACACCGAGGAGACCTTCGTCCCGCTCGCGGCGGAGATCGAGCATGTGCGGGCTTACCTGGAGCTGCAACAGCAGCGTTTTGCCGACCGGATTCGCGTCGAGTACGACATCGACCCGGCCTCTCTCGCCATACCCGTTCCGAAAATGCTCGTACAGCCGCTGGTGGAAAATTACTTCAAGCACGGGTTTGAGCCCCGGGGCGGGACGGGGACGCTGCGGCTCGCCTCGCTTGTGGAGGCGGGCGAGCGGCTCATCCTGCGGGTGAAGGATGACGGGGCGGGAATGGAGGCGGCCGAGCTCCGCGCGCTTGCCGAGCGGCTGCGCAACCCGAGCCTGCCCCAGGCTGCCGGCGACCCTGGCGGCGAGCACATCGGGTTGTACAACGTGGCTATGCGAATGCGGCTGTATTACGGGGAAGCGGCCTCGCTCGTCCTCGAATCCGAGCGGGGACAAGGCTTTGCCGTTACTCTGACGATACCGCTACGAGCGAAAGAGGGGGAAACCGAATGAAAGCGCTCATTGTCGATGACGAGCAGCATGTGCGGGAAGCGATCCGGCTGTTGGCCGATTGGCGGAAGCTCGGCATCAGCGAGCTGTTCGAGGCGGACAACGGCCTTGCGGCGGCGGAGCTGATCGAGCAGGTTCGCCCGGAGATCCTCATCACCGATATGCGCATGCCGATTCAGGACGGGGTCAAGCTGCTGGAGCACGCGCAGAAGATGAACCCGCTGATGCAGAAGATCGTCATAAGCGGCCACACCGATTTTGAACTCGTCCGCAGCACCATGAAGTTCGGCGGGCAGGATTACCTGCTGAAGCCGATCGATCCCGTTCAGCTCGCGGAGGCGCTCTCCCGGGCGGTGGCGAATTGGCATCAGGCGGAAGCCGAGCGGCGGATGAACCAGAAGCGGAGCATGGAGATCAACCAGATTAAGCCGGTCTATTGGGACAAGGTGATGTCCGGGCTCGTCGCCGATCCACCGGAATATTCCCCGCGCATCCGCTCTCTGCTGATCGACGAGTTCGGCGAGGGCGTCACGGAGGAATGCCGGGTCGCGCTCGTCAGCCTGGATTCGGCGGCGGAGACGATCATGAAGCGGTTCCGGGACAACCGCGACCTGCTCTTCTTCAGCCTCGCCAACATCTGCAACGAATTCTTGAGGCGCGACAACCGCGGGCTGGCTTGCCGGTACTGGACCAGCGACCGGGAGATCCTGGTGGTCGTCTGGGCGCGGACGGAGGAGCTGCCGGCCCTGCTGCGGGAGATCAACGACGGCATCCTGCAGACGCTGGGCAGCCGCCTGGAGATGGGCGTCGGCAGCGCGGCGCCGTTCCCGTCCGGAGCGGCGAAGTCGTGGAAAGAGGCGCGCAGGGCGCTCCAGCAGCGCAACATGCGGGAGAAAAACCGCTGGATTCACACGGAGGGGGAGCAGCCCTGCATCCCCCAGGAATTGCAGTTGGCGGATTATGCGGAGAGCTTCCGCCTGGCTCTCTTGAGCGGCAGGCCAGAGGAGCTGGCGAAGGCGGTGGACGGCTGGCTGTCCGCCATCGGCCGGCTGCCATGCATCACCTGGGAGCAGGTGGAGCGGTGGCGCGGGGAATGGCGCCTGCTCCTTCGCCGGCTCGGAAGGACCCGAGAGGGCGCCGGCGAGGAAGCGGGGGAGCCGTCGGCAGCGTCGGCAGCGCGGCCGATCCCGCTCGACGCCGACGGCTGCCTCTCTTTGACCGAATGGGGCAAGGAGCTGACCGCCTCCCTGGAGCAGCTGCTGCGGGAGCAAGAGAAGGCCCAGCGGGAGAAAGGCAGCATGCGGGAGATCGCCCGCTACCTGGAGGAGCATTACTCGCGCGATCTGAGCTTGCAGAACATCGCCGATCACTTCTACCTGAGCCGAGAATATATCTCGCGGCGGTTCAAGCAGGAATTCCGCGAGAACCTGTCCGATTACCTCGGCCGGATTCGCATCGGCAAGGCCAAGCTGCTGCTCCAGAACCCGCACCTGCGCATCGCCCAGATCGCCGAGATGGTCGGCTACCCGGACGAGAAATATTTCAGCAAGGTGTTCAAGAAGCTGGAGGGGAAGACGCCGGGCGAATACCGGCGAAGCGGTCTCAGCAAGCTGCCCTGACGGTTTGCGGCAGCTTTGGACAAAAACGCGCGGGTGCGGGGCCAACAAGCGGCAAGAGGGTGCGGGCCCAACGAGCGGCAAAAGGCGCGGCTGCGGGTCCAACAAGCGGCTCAAGGAGCAGGTGCGAGAGCCTAACAAGCGGCAAAAGGCGCAGGCGCGGGCCCAACAAGCCGATTTGCGCCGGGTTTTGCCTCTGGAAACGGGGCGAGCCCTTGCCCTAATGAGCCGCATCATCCTAACGGACCTGAGAGGCGCTTAGCCGTTCGAATTCCTCCTTGCTGGCTTATAACGGACCTGAGAGGCGCTTAGCCGATGAAATGAATAGGATGGAGCAAGATATGGCCGCTAAGCGTCGCTCATGTCCGTTACAGCGCCAATTCGGCCGATTCCGCCCTGTAACGGTCGCTCATGTCCGTTGCGAGTTCCAACCATTGACCCATCACTGCCTGCTGCTCTGTCGAATTGGCTGCAAGGCTATTGCCGCACTCCTGCATGGGAGCTGCCAGCCAGAGCCATTGGGATCCCGCAGAAATAACGCCTTCTCAAATGGTTATTCCCGCGAATTGCATAGAGGGTAGCCTAATATGCCTCGGCTATTTGATCAGCTCGCGGCGATTCGTTCGAAATCGTGATCAGCCCGATCGTTATTCTTAATCAACCCGTCTTGTCGGTAAACGCCCCGTCCTCGCCAGTTTGCGGCTTAAGATGAGCCGTTTTTCGACCAATCTTCCAGCATCTTTGGCACGAAGTAGCACTGGCTTTACGTGTTTTTGCAGTCGGTTTGTTACTCAGAAGAGGCTGTACAATAAAGCCTGGTGAATCCAAAAAAATTATCCATTCGGAATGCAATGAGTGTGTTATACTAGCGTTGTTACAAAATATAGGGCTTTCAGGAATATAATGACGGAGTGAACACATGAGCAAAAAGCATTGGTTAACCTTGTCGATTTTGTTCCTCTTAATTTTCTTCGCGAGTACATGGGGATTGCCTGCGCCAAGTTATGCGGACTCTGCTCATCAGGGTGAACGAATCAATGAATGGCGTTTGAAATGGGGCGGAAAAGATCCGGCGCTTATTCCCAAAGTGGATGATCCGGCCTGGACGAATATGGATTCGGAGAAAAATCCGCCCGAAAGACCCTCATCCGAGACGACAGCATGGGTTCAGTTGAAGATTCCGGACCTCGGCGGAAGAGTGGCCATTCTTGATTTCAGTAAAATCTACGCTCTGAAAATCAAGATGTACGTCGATCAAACTCTTGTTTTTGAATCGAACCGTGCGTATCTGTATAACCTAAACCGGATTGCATTGCCGCTTTATCCCGATTACGCCGGGAAAACCTTGTCCATATGGCTGGAGACATCCCCCACCTTCACCAAGCTGGGAATCGCCGAGCCAATCTCATTAAGAGAATACAGCGCGGTTGCCAGCCAGCAGATCCCATCCAATCTGCTCAATCATGCCATTGGGGGAGGGCTCCTGTTCCTCGCGTTGACGGCGTTTATATGCGGTGCGCTGCAAGGAAAACAATATCGAAAAATCTGGATACCTATCGGAATTATACTTTTATGTGCATGCGGGATTCTGCTCGCATTGCCGCTTCTCGCACTCAACAATGGACGACTAGTGCACGATTTTGGGAATATGGGATCAGTTAAAACTGAAGGAGCTTGCCCTCATATTTCCAATTGTACGTTTTTGCCAAGTGCAGG
>Ga0255334_1000187_pt1 | contig 64849 bp, 56 predicted proteins | sample EtOH5_35cm_T3_12_FD_202080 | JGI IMG/M metagenome (GOLD analysis project Ga0255334, IMG submission 202080) | Sandy soil microbial communities from University of British Columbia, Vancouver, Canada - EtOH5_35cm_T3_129 | ecosystem: Engineered > Artificial ecosystem > Sand microcosm > Unclassified ...
GAAACTGGCGACGATTCACTTCATGCGCATCACACCATTGCGTAATCGTCAGTCCGCTGGCAGCTTGGTCGGCGATACGCCCTTGCCATATGGCTCTTCTTTCGGACACGGTCATGTCTTTATCCTCTTCATCGGTATAGCACGATTATCTCATGGCTGTATTGCCCTTTGAAGGTGTGGACAGTTTGACGCTTACGCTTCGCCTACCGAAATTCATCTCCCACCTACTCACTGGTGCTATCGCACCTTCACGTTCCTTGAGGTGGGAGACTTCTTTCGGGATATGTTAAAACAACCCTCCCCACCGCTGAATGCACGGACTGGGAGGGTCTCGTCTTTCATCTGGAACGACACGCTTGGAAGCCAGACTATAAAATCAATTGCTCGTCCTTTAATCGTCTCAATACGACTTGATCGGTCGGAAACGCCAGCTTGGGCAACTCGCCATAAGAGAAAAATTCCGCCTCTTCCAAATCATCTCCTGCGGCCAGCTCGCCCGCAAGCTCTTTGGCCAGAAACCAGATGCCAACCGTTTGCTGCTCGGGATTATGGAAGTTGGAGAGGACGGTGTAAACGCCTGTAATTTCGATCTGCAAGCCGGTTTCTTCGGCGAATTCCCGCCGGGCCGCTTCGTACACGTCCTCGTCCCACTCGACGTACCCGCACGGAATGCACCATTGTCCCTCGTAGCTCGCCTTTCGCTTGCCGAGCAGGATTTTCTGGTCCCGGATGATGATGGCCGCCACCCCTACCGCCGGATTTTGATAGAAAACAAAGCCGCACGAGGTGCAATAGGGTCTGGCTATTTCTCTTTTTTCATTCAAGCTTAGTGTTCCGCCGCACTTGGGACAATACCTGTATCTCATGTTTCCGCTCCAAATCAACTTTTTACTTCGTAGTATACCATAACGTCGAACCGGCGAACCGGCAAGGGCGGGCTTTATCCTGAATTCGCCGCGGAGCGCTCCCCCGCGCCCTGCGCTTCGGAGCCCAGATCCTTCTGATAGGCCAGCACCTGATCCCAATTCCCGCTAAAAATCGGGATGCGATAGTAGCCTACCCGTTCATAAAGCGCAGCGGCCTCTGGCTGCTTGGGACCCGTCTGCAGCTTGATGCTGCCGTAGCCAAATTCAATGGCCAGCCGCTCAATTTCAGCCAATACCGCTTGCGCCACTCCTTTGCGGCGGTAGTCGGCACGGGTATACATTCGCTTGACCTCGACGGTGGTGTCATCCAACGGCCGCAACGCGCCGCAGCCGACGGGGTGGCCGTCCAGACGCGCAATGACAAAAGCGGCCCGCGGCACTTCCACATCGGCCGGGCTGAAACCTGCGCTTCCGTCGGAAAATTCGTAAAGCGCCGCCAGCTCGACGCTCAATTCCTTGATCAGCTGCTCGGCGTCCGCACTGCGGACATCTTCGGCAGCAGCCGTAACTGTCGTAATCATAGCCATCCTCCTTTGCCTCTCTCCTCATGGTCCAGCTTTCCTGCGTCCCGGTCAGATGGAGTAAGACAGCTTCTTTTCCTGAACAAGCTCCGCCTCGTCGGGATCGGGACGTTTGGATAAAACCCGATTCAAAATCAGATTCTCGAAATACATAAAGCTGCTGTCCCGCTCTCTCGGACGCCCCAAGGCAATACGGACATCCAGCGCCACCTCACCCTGTTCAATCAGCAGCACTCTGTCTGCCAACGTCACCGCTTCGCTTACATCATGAGTCACCAACAGGGTCGTAAAGCGCTGCTTTTCCCATAAATTCTCGATCAGCTGCTGCATTTCGATGCGAGTTAACGCACCCAGTGCGCCCAAAGGCTCGTCGAGCAGCAACAGACGCGGGCTGCCGCTCTTTCCGACGATCGCGACGAACTCTCCTGGCTCAATCGTGATCCTTACATCGTGCAGTACCGGATTTTGCTTGAATTGCTTGGAAACGTGGCCAGGATCTTTCCAAAAGCTTGGCAATACTGTCTGACAGCTTCCCCAAGGCGGCGTAAATCAAAATGCTTAATACGATCACATCCATTTGAAAATACTCCCTGGCATTCATCGCCATCTACCCGATCCCGGATTTGGCCGCAACGGTTTCCGCCACAGTCGTCGCCAGACTGATGCCCTGCGTAGATCCGTAAGTAACCAGAATATGCTCCGCCTCGGCCCGGATTCCATGCTTCAGGGAACGGCTTTGAATCCATTTGATGATCTTGCCCCCCTCTTTTGCGATCCTCCTGATCACGGCAAGCACTTCGCCCACCAGCTCGGGGTCCAGCGCGGAGGTCGGCTCGTCGAACAGGATGACCTCCGGGTTCAGGAGCGGATGTTGTCAATCTTGCTTTTTTCACGTGAGCATCCTCCCCATACGAACATTTGAATTTTTTTCGCAGAATGATGGCATGCGGCCCAAAGGCTACTGCCTGCTTCGCTTCCTACCGGTTGTTCCACCCTGCAAAGAATCGGGATCCGCTTCGCAGCGGTCGCGTAGACGTTTTCTTATCGGGCAAGCCCTGCTTTCGCATAGCGGTTTTCCGGAAAAGGCAATCCCAGATTTCCCCGCAGCGTGTCGGCTTCATACTCGGTGCGGAATAGTCCGCGTTCCTGCAAAAGAGGCACCACTTGATCGACAAAGTCATTCAGGCTGTTTGGCACGGACGATCCGACAATAAACCCGTCCGCCCCGCGCTCTTCAAACCATTCTTGTATCAGATCGGCTATTTTTTGCGGCGTTCCGATGAAAGCCGTCCGCGGAGTCGCTTCGCGGAGAGCCACCTGGCGGAGCGTCAGGTTATGCTCCTTTGCCTCCCTTTTGATCCGGTCCGTCGTGCTCTGGAAGCTGTTTTTCCCCAAATCGCCCAGATCGGGGAACGGTTCATCGAGCGGATACTGCGAAAAATCGTGATGCTCGAAGTATCTGCCCAAATAGTCAAGCGCCGCTTGCGGGCTGACCAAATGATAAAGCTCCTGGTATTGGCGCTCCGCCTCTTCTTCCGTCAACCCGATGATCGGACTGATGCCCGGCAGAATGACAATCTCTTCCGGATTTCGTCCAAAGGCGGCGGCCCTGCTCTTCACGTCCTGGTAAAACCGCTTTGCGCTCTCCATTGTCGGATGACCGGTGAAAATCGCGTCCGCTTCCCGTGCGCCCAAATTTTTCCCCGCTTCCGAAGACCCCGCCTGGAAAACAATCGGACGCCCCTGCCTGGATCTCCCGATATTCAGCGGTCCCTGGACGGAGAAAAACTCGCCTTGATGATCCAGCCGGTGCAGCTTGGCCGGATCAAAGAAAACGCCGCTCGCTTTCTCGCGGATAAACGAGTCATCCTCCCAGGAATCCCACAGCCCTTTCGCAACCTCCAGATATTCCGCTGCGATCCGGTACCGCTTGGCATGATCGGGATGCTCCGCAATCGTTTTGCTGAAGTTTAGGGCCGATCCTTCCAGCGGTGAGGTGACCACGTTCCAGCCGGCGCGCCCTTGGCTGATATGGTCGAGAGAGGCGAATTGCCGGGCCAGGGTAAACGGTTCGCTGTAGGAAGTGGACACCGTGCCGACGAGGCCGAGGCGGGAAGTGACGGCGGCCAGCGCCGACAAGATGGTAAGCGGCTCAAACCGGTTCAAAAAGTGCGGAATCGACTTTTCGTTGATATACAAGCCGTCCGCGATAAACGCCAGATCAAATTTTCCGGCTTCCGCCTTTTGCGCCTGCTGCTTGTAAAATGGGAAATTCACGCTGGCGTCAGCGATCGCATCGGGATGCCTCCAGCCGGCAATGTTGCCGCCGACCCCGTGGATAATCGCTCCGAGCTTCAGCTTTCTTTGTTTGGACATCGTACATTCCTCCCCTGGATCTAAGTAATGGACGCCGCTGGGCGATCCGCTAAACCGTCAATTCGGCAAAGGCATCATGCAAGAGCTCATACGCATGCAGCCGATATGGAAAACCTTTGACAGCCAAAATAAACATGATTTCTTCCAATCGATAGCGCTCTTGGATATCCAGTATTTGCTTTCTTACGGTTTCCTTCGAGCCTTGAATCACTCTGGCCTGCTTCGTCTCGACGGTAAATTTCTCCCTGGATTGCCTGCCGTACTCCTCGACGGCCTCCAGGCTGTTGACGTTAATCGTCTTCCCACTTTCCAGGTGAATTTTATACACCTTGGCGTCGGCAGCCAGAGCCTCGGCTTCCTCATCGGTGTCCGCTACAATCACGGAGAGCGCGACCACCGCCTGCGGCCTGGAGCCGTTCACGGATTGAAACTGCGCACGGTACGCCTGCAGCGCTTCATCAATCACCCCGTCATCCCCGTTGAGAAACTGGGCAAAGACGTAGGGCAAGCCTAGTCTGGCAGCCAGCTCCGCGCTGGAAGGGCTCGTTCCGAGCATGTAGATGTCTGCCGGCTGGTCTGCGAGAGGAACGGCTGTGACTCCGTAAAGCGGATGCGTCTCGGGCAAGGTATGGTGCAAATGATGGCCCAGCTCAACCAATTTCTCTTCAAGGGATGTCGCCCCATGCGTGCCATCCTGCTGCAGCGCCCTCGTCGAGCGGGGCAATCCCCCAGGCGCCCGCCCGATGCCGAGATCCACCCGGCCCGGCGCCAAGGCGGCAAGAACATTAAAGTTCTCCGCTACTTTGAACGGACTGTAGTGCTGCAGCATCACTCCCCCGGAGCCGATGCGGATGCGGGTCGTCTTTGCCAATAAATAGGAGATGAGCACCTCCGGAGAAGAACCCACCACAGCCTTCGAATCGTGGTGCTCCGATACCCAGAAACGGTGAAACCCCAGCTCCTCCGCCTTTTGCGCCAACCTGCCCGTATGCCGGAAAGCTTCCATGGCGGTTTCATTCTCCGCAATCGGGCTTTGATCCAAAATGCTTAGTTTCAATCCCACTCATTTATTCCCTCCCATTCAAAAAGCTTACATTAAAAATATTAATCCAATTTGTTTTGTCGGATTAATTTGCGTGACTAAATCTTACCATAGCTTAGATTGTCTGAATAATCACCGTTTTCTATTTTTAAATAGAACAATTCTATCGAGGCTTTGCAGTGGTGCCGCATAGTTGGAAAAGACGCATGGGCAGCCAGCCGCTAGTTCTGCCAGCTGCTGGCCAGCGAAAAGATGTCTGGGCAGGGTGTGAGCGAAAAGATGGGCTTGCGGTCAAGGAAGAGGCGGCAAAGCGGTTGATCGGACTGGGGATGATTGCTCCGTCCAGCTCCAAAACGACCGATTGGTCTGCGAAAAAACGGAAAGCATCAGGCGGGCAAATCCATTGAATTCGGCAGTGCAGCGGGAGGCAATCGTCTTGCTGTCCGTCTGAAAGCTCTCGGACAACTCACGGATCTTTGCCCATGCTGCGCGGATGTGAATCGCTCCCCTCCTTTGGCAGCGCCGGAAACGAAAAAAAGGAAGACACCCCAGCGCAGAATCGTCGATAAATTCGAGCGAGTGTTGCAGGGATGCTTCCGGTTGCACGGTCAGCATGCCGTTATGGCGGTGATTCGTGCCATTCGGCATAATACCAAGTAAACATGTGTGTTTTATGGATATTTCTTGAATGTACTCTACCATCGGCTGTGGCAGGTTGTCAATTGGTTTTCTTCGAGGGGAGTCTGCGTAGGAAGTGACTATCGGTTTTAACTTTTTGCACTGGTAATCTGAGAATTCTATTTACGTATCCGCGTTGGATGCGACGTATCGTCAATGACCTGTGGATCGCCGTAGTCATTATTTCAATCCACGCATCCGCGTAGGATGCGACCCACCAAAAACAGGAAGGGAAAAGGACACAAAAATTTCAATCCACGCATCCGCGTAGGATGCGACTCAACCAATTATAGGTTAACAGGAGTAAGTTTGTATTTCAATCCACGCATCCGCGTAGGATGCGACAACAGAGGTATTTGAAACAGAAGCATAAGCAAATAATTTCAATCCACGCATCCGCGTAGGATGCGACGACCGGGGAACGTATCGAAGTACATCCAGGGCATGCAATTTCAATCCACGCATCCGCGTAGGATGCGACAGGAGATCACGCTATTCGATGACGTTAGCGTAGAATTTCAATCCACGCATCCGCGTAGGATGCGACAGCTCCTCGCGCAAGAGAACTCGCGAGCCATTACGATTTCAATCCACGCATCCGCGTAGGATGCGACGACCGCAACCCTTCGCTCGTGACCGAATTGATTTTATTTCAATCCACGCATCCGCGTAGGATGCGACGACAGCGCCGCAGGGAATTACAGCATCGTCATTACTATTTCAATCCACGCATCCGCGTAGGATGCGACTGGTAGTAGCCGTTCCAGTCCCAGGCCCCATTCCAATTTCAATCCACGCATCCGCGTAGGATGCGACAACACCTTACCCCCCACAATACCCGCCAATAAACGATTTCAATCCACGCATCCGCGTAGGATGCGACGACCACAAATCGCGGCGACGTTCGAGAATATCGGATTTCAATCCACGCATCCGCGTAGGATGCGACAAGAATCCGTTGAGTGGGGATAAGGGAAGTATTTTATTTCAATCCACGCATCCGCGTAGGATGCGACCCTACGGGGATAACGGCTGGTTTAGTCTAGCAGGGATTTCAATCCACGCATCCGCGTAGGATGCGACTCCGGAGTTGTACGACTTATTCTCTGACGCAGTAAATTTCAATCCACGCATCCGCGTAGGATGCGACTTCGATAGCGTCAAGGAGTGGTTCCGCTCAGTAGATTTCAATCCACGCATCCGCGTAGGATGCGACGCCTTCGCCCGCCTTCACCAATTCGGCCACTTTTATTTCAATCCACGCATCCGCGTAGGATGCGACTATTCGCAATCGATCGAAGAGATGCGGACGCAGGTATTTCAATCCACGCATCCGCGTAGGATGCGACCGGATCAAATACCGCAGCTCGTTTATGAGGAGGCATTTCAATCCACGCATCCGCGTAGGATGCGACCTTAAACAAATGATACCAGCCCTGTCCACAAGACAGATTTCAATCCACGCATCCGCGTAGGATGCGACGGCGAAGTACGACTTCGTTTCATCAAGGGTGGAAATTTCAATCCACGCATCCGCGTAGGATGCGACAACGGTACATGGACGAGCAGCATCGCCTCGTAATATTTCAATCCACGCATCCGCGTAGGATGCGACGGAAGCTTGCACAGCAAGTACATGAGACTCAGAAGATTTCAATCCACGCATCCACGTAGGATGCGACCGGTAGCCACGGCGGCGGACGAGGTAGATCGCTCAATTTCAATCCACGCATCCGCGTAGGATGCGACGGAAGCTTGCACAGCAAGTACATGAGACTCAGAAGATTTCAATCCACGCATCCACGTAGGATGCGACCGGTAGCCACGGCGGCGGACGAGGTAGATCGCTCAATTTCAATCCACGCATCCGCGTAGGATGCGACAGGTATTCGGAAAAAAAGCTCCACTCATCAAAATTTCAATCCACGCATCCGCGTAGGATGCGACCCGACGTCGAGATCAATCCGGAACGCTGGATGAAATTTCAATCCACGCATCCGCGTAGGATGCGACTACGAGATTCAGTTGTGTCGAGGTCAAGCTGATGTATTTCAATCCACGCATCCGCGTAGGATGCGACTCGAGACGAGAACAGTCACCCATGTATTGGATGATATTTCAATCCACGCATCCGCGTAGGATGCGACGAGCAATATAATGACTGACTTATTACTGTACAAATTTCAATCCACGCATCCGCGTAGGATGCGACGTGCATTTTGAAAGTGTCGTTGTCGTGGACGAGTTATTTCAATCCACGCATCCGCGTAGGATGCGACTTGCGATCCACAACGTAGATAATAAAGCAGCACAATTTCAATCCACGCATCCGCGTAGGATGCGACTGCCAAGCCAACTCGTGTACTGGTTACCCTGGACGATTTCAATCCACGCATCCGCGTAGGATGCGACATGGGTAGACGATTTGTCGGCGTTGAACTTAAAATTTCAATCCACGCATCCGCGTAGGATGCGACTGCGAACGAATGGGACAGATTCGTAACCAACGAGATTTCAATCCACGCATCCGCGTAGGATGCGACTTGTTTGGGAACCTGAGTTTGTGAGCAGCTTTCTAAATTTCAATCCACGCATCCGCGTAGGATGCGACGAATTAGGAATAGGGATATTCGAGGTGATCAAATGATTTCAATCCACGCATCCGCGTAGGATGCGACCATGCCGTTCCAGCAGCCGCTTCACTCATTACCGATTTCAATCCACGCATCCGCGTAGGATGCGACAATTAATACCCTACCAATACTATCCATTGTGACGGATTTCAATCCACGCATCCGCGTAGGATGCGACCACGTGTGATTGTTATTAATGGGAAACACGAATTTATTTCAATCCACGCATCCGCGTAGGATGCGACATTCGTAATCCAGTGTTTACACCAAACGTTAGTAATTTCAATCCACGCATCCGCGTAGGATGCGACTTCATCTTTCATGTAACTCTCATTTAGTTCAAATAATTTCAATCCACGCATCCGCGTAGGATGCGACTATGCGCGATTATATTGATAGCAGACAATTGACAATTTCAATCCACGCATCCGCGTAGGATGCGACTGTAATTGGCGGATAGGGATATAAAGGAGGATCAATTTCAATCCACGCATCCGCGTAGGATGCGACTTGGCGGGTACAAAACGATACTATATTACCCAAGGAATTTCAATCCACGCATCCGCGTAGGATGCGACTTGGTATTAAAATGTTTCTTCTTTTTCTATCGCATTTCAATCCACGCATCCGCGTAGGATGCGACAAAGTAGGCTGATCTTATGGAGGATTTTTTCGGCATTTCAATCCACGCATCCGCGTAGGATGCGACTTGGAAGGGGGGGAGGTACTTTGCCAGACGTTGATTTCAATCCACGCATCCGCGTAGGATGCGACGTTTTAGCATTGTCTAATATATTGGGCGGCAATGGTGGATTTCAATCCACGCATCCGCGTAGGATGCGACTCAAAGAGGTCAAGAAGAAGGAGAGTCGATATTATTTCAATCCACGCATCCGCGTAGGATGCGACAATGTATAAGGCGAATAAATTCCGCAAAAAAGATATTTCAATCCACGCATCCGCGTAGGATGCGACGACGTTGACGTTTTGACGCTTCCAGCCGTTGAAAAATTTCAATCCACGCATCCGCGTAGGATGCGACCAGCCATAACTATTGATACAAGTTTCGCTTTACCATTTCAATCCACGCATCCGCGTAGGATGCGACGAGACCTCGATGCTCGCATTGATGACCTTATCGACATTTCAATCCACGCATCCGCGTAGGATGCGACAATACCTGATGAATATTTCAAAATATTAAAAAATATTTCAATCCACGCATCCGCGTAGGATGCGACTCTGTTCCTTCTAAGTATTCTACATCTTTCAAAGCATTTCAATCCACGCATCCGCGTAGGATGCGACTTGCGCCAGATCCTTCGGCGATTCGCGAAACGAATTTCAATCCACGCATCCGCGTAGGATGCGACATGGGTTCCATCCTTTATCAATTGGTTATTCGGATTTCAATCCACGCATCCGCGTAGGATGCGACTGCTGTTGTTGTGGGCACCACTATCACGAACGGACATTTCAATCCACGCATCCGCGTAGGATGCGACCAGCTCGCGTTAGTGAAGTTGGAACTGATCCAATTATTTCAATCCACGCATCCGCGTAGGATGCGACTTTACCCCCTTTCGTGTGCGATTTGATTACAAGATTTCAATCCACGCATCCGCGTAGGATGCGACGTGTACAAAGATATGCGGCAAAAGATCCGTATTTATTTCAATCCACGCATCCGCGTAGGATGCGACCAGCTGCAATTATACCGTGGATGCGGTCAGAAGTGATTTCAATCCACGCATCCGCGTAGGATGCGACTTACCCGAACGCAAGCGCCACATGCTTGAACGATTTATTTCAATCCACGCATCCGCGTAGGATGCGACGGCCCGTAAACAGGTTCTTTACCCTGTATTTGCGATTTCAATCCACGCATCCGCGTAGGATGCGACGATCGCTGCCGCCATGCCCGCCGTCAATGATTAATTTCAATCCACGCATCCGCGTAGGATGCGACCGTCGCCTTCCAGGCTGCGTACAGCGGTAAGAAGGATTTCAATCCACGCATCCGCGTAGGATGCGACCGGGATTATCTGCCCGATGCTGAAAGGACGAAAAATTTCAATCCACGCATCCGCGTAGGATGCGACAGGCAAAAAACGCTGGGAAGCATCGGCTTTTTGATTTCAATCCACGCATCCGCGTAGGATGCGACGTCCTTACCTTCCTGTACTGGAAGCAGAATATAAATTTCAATCCACGCATCCGCGTAGGATGCGACTGTCCCTCAGCGAAATACTTAATTCCCTAGACTAGGAGATTTCAATCCACGCATCCGCGTAGGATGCGACCTTACTACGGCTACTTTAGTAAACGTAACGGGAATTTCAATCCACGCATCCGCGTAGGATGCGACATCTTTCACCAATGCTACCAAATCGAGTTCCATAATTTCAATCCACGCATCCGCGTAGGATGCGACATAAGCTTGTTTCCAATCGCTGTTCCGTAACCGATTTCAATCCACGCATCCGCGTAGGATGCGACCGCGTAATCGAGCGCGGGCGATTCCTGTAATAAGGATTTCAATCCACGCATCCGCGTAGGATGCGACCCTGTCTGTCTTTGCCGCCGCTGTGCGATACATAATTTCAATCCACGCATCCGCGTAGGATGCGACTCGGGCGTTCATAATCCCCGTTGAAAGTCCAACCAATTTCAATCCACGCATCCGCGTAGGATGCGACATGTTTCCCATTAATAACAATCACGCGAGGAAAATTATTTCAATCCACGCATCCGCGTAGGATGCGACCGTCAAGCTGTAGAATTTCCTTTGTAGCGTTTTTGATTTCAATCCACGCATCCGCGTAGGATGCGACTAGTTACGACATGACCGCAAGGGGAGGGGTAAAGCATTTCAATCCACGCATCCGCGTAGGATGCGACTGATATTGTTGTCATGTCTACTAATATTATTTTAATTTCAATCCACGCATCCGCGTAGGATGCGACTGCTCTTACGAGCAATGATAAAATCGGCAGGGGAATTTCAATCCACGCATCCGCGTAGGATGCGACGCGGCTTCGGGATTACGGCAAAAGACCCCAGGCAGATTTCAATCCACGCATCCGCGTAGGATGCGACGCTTAACGGCGAAATTACCGAAGAACAGATAGCGATTTCAATCCACGCATCCGCGTAGGATGCGACGGCGCGCTAATCGTTACCGTAGTCGGCACGAAGAAATTTCAATCCACGCATCCGCGTAGGATGCGACATACGCCTATCCAGGGAACCGCTGCCGACATTATATTTCAATCCACGCATCCGCGTAGGATGCGACGCTGAACTATGGGCCTTCCTGGTAACAGCCTGGAAGGATTTCAATCCACGCATCCGCGTAGGATGCGACCTGAACGGGCGCGCTGCTAACGCTATGGCTTTACTATTTCAATCCACGCATCCGCGTAGGATGCGACTGGACACAAAAAGGCCTGGTAAAACCCCACGAAATTTCAATCCACGCATCCGCGTAGGATGCGACCCAGGCGGCGACAAAATCCATACTGGGGTATCGGATTTCAATCCACGCATCCGCGTAGGATGCGACTCGGCCATAATCCCCAGCGGGCATAGTACCGAAAACATTTCAATCCACGCATCCGCGTAGGATGCGACCCTGGTCGCGCGGGCCAGAGCATGTACGCTTCATGATTTCAATCCACGCATCCGCGTAGGATGCGACGGAACGTAAGCGCGTCCTGGTACGCCAGGTAAAAATTTCAATCCACGCATCCGCGTAGGATGCGACCTTTAGGGCCCTGTCTAGCAGCCCCAAAACTTCGATTTCAATCCACGCATCCGCGTAGGATGCGACACATTCTGCGCGACGCGACGATTTTCTTTTATTTGGCATTTCAATCCACGCATCCGCGTAGGATGCGACATGGTTAAAACGTCGGCCTTTCAAAATCGCCGTTATTTCAATCCACGCATCCGCGTAGGATGCGACGGTTGGTCAGAGTGACAGAAGGGGCAGAGTTCAATTTCAATCCACGCATCCGCGTAGGATGCGACCTGTTGCCTTTTTGACATGAACAGGTCGGATGTGGTATTTCAATCCACGCATCCGCGTAGGATGCGACTTTGCCATGGTTACCAGTCCATCTATCCGGCCAAGATTTCAATCCACGCATCCGCGTAGGATGCGACGGGAGGACATGTTGTTGCCCGTGTCAAGTATAACATTTCAATCCACGCATCCGCGTAGGATGCGACCACATGTATCTAACCAAAGAAGCGTTGTATCAAATTTCAATCCACGCATCCGCGTAGGATGCGACAATGCAGACCGTGAAGACGAACGGGAATTCCCGATTTCAATCCACGCATCCGCGTAGGATGCGACTGCCAAGCCAACTCGTGTACTGGTTACCCTGGACGATTTCAATCCACGCATCCGCGTAGGATGCGACATAAAAGCTTCTGTGAAATGCCTTTTCGTAAAAATTTCAATCCACGCATCCGCGTAGGATGCGACGCTTACCGCGTACACGTTAAAAACGGGAGAAATCATTTCAATCCACGCATCCGCGTAGGATGCGACAGGCGGCAGTTGGTAAGTTCGGAGGTAAAGTCAAGATTTCAATCCACGCATCCGCGTAGGATGCGACGAAGAGGCCTTATTTGCACCTCTGAAACAACTAGCAATTTCAATCCACGCATCCGCGTAGGATGCGACCCAAGCCAACTCGTGTACTGGTTACCCTGGACGATTTCAATCCACGCATCCGCGTAGGATGCGACGTTTTTGGCAAAAGTAATAGGCGTAGTGCCATCTATTTCAATCCACGCATCCGCGTAGGATGCGACTCCGTGACTTCTCCCGCACACTGTTGACGCTGGAATTTCAATCCACGCATCCGCGTAGGATGCGACCAACCTAATAGGACGGAAAGAAGAGATAAACAATATTTCAATCCACGCATCCGCGTAGGATGCGACTAGGCCAGCCGCAGCCGTCCTATCCGTTCTACGAAATTTCAATCCACGCATCCGCGTAGGATGCGACCGAACAATTTAACCGCTGGCCGTACACCCTGGAAATTTCAATCCACGCATCCGCGTAGGATGCGACTGCCGCCCGGCCGCCCATGACTTCCACGGAATAGGATTTCAATCCACGCATCCGCGTAGGATGCGACATAAGCCACAGGTACAGGCCAGCATGGACAGGTTAATTTCAATCCACGCATCCGCGTAGGATGCGACTGCTTCGGGAACTAGCAGTAGAAACCGACCCAGAAATTTCAATCCACGCATCCGCGTAGGATGCGACGTCACTACCGTATTGGTGTAGATTCTTGTTGTCAATTTCAATCCACGCATCCGCGTAGGATGCGACCGGAAGTCGCAGGGGCGGGCATGTTTGCCCGAAAAATTTCAATCCACGCATCCGCGTAGGATGCGACGATTATTTACACCTAGCGTACAGGTACACAGAAGATTTCAATCCACGCATCCGCGTAGGATGCGACTCCTCAAACTGCATGGCAGCCTGCGCTGATACAAAATTTCAATCCACGCATCCGCGTAGGATGCGACCAATACTTATAAGCACCCTCGGGACCGGCCACTGAATTTCAATCCACGCATCCGCGTAGGATGCGACGTTAACCAGTTCATCTAAGGTCTCAAGTGGTACAATTTCAATCCACGCATCCGCGTAGGATGCGACGTCTTTGAGGCAGCGATGGCAAGCCCCACAGAAATTTCAATCCACGCATCCGCGTAGGATGCGACTGGAAAGGGTAAAAATCATGCTGCTGCCGTATAAATTTCAATCCACGCATCCGCGTAGGATGCGACGTACAGGGCCGACATGAAAAAACTACTTCAAACAATTTCAATCCACGCATCCGCGTAGGATGCGACGTGACGTTATCCAGGTAGGGGCTGCGTCCTTCCCATTTCAATCCACGCATCCGCGTAGGATGCGACGACCAGCACGCCGACGCTATTGCTGAATACTTGTTTATTTCAATCCACGCATCCGCGTAGGATGCGACGCCATTTTCAGATGCACATGAAGGGCCATTTAGTATTTCAATCCACGCATCCGCGTAGGATGCGACACAGCCTGGTACTGGAACGACTGGCACGTATGGAAATTTCAATCCACGCATCCGCGTAGGATGCGACGGCAGAATTACCGCAGCTGCGGATTACCGAAGCAATTTCAATCCACGCATCCGCGTAGGATGCGACTGTTTACCCAGTTGAACAGACGACGTACTGAGCTATTTCAATCCACGCATCCGCGTAGGATGCGACGTGAAAAAACCTACATCCATCATCACTCTTGAAGGGATTTCAATCCACGCATCCGCGTAGGATGCGACGCCCGTGAAATCCTTAACCGCCTGGAACAAAGCAATTTCAATCCACGCATCCGCGTAGGATGCGACGAAAGTAACGGGGACACAAGTCATCATTATCGATATTTCAATCCACGCATCCGCGTAGGATGCGACGCTTTATCTGTGCCTGCTCTCGTCACGGTTATATTTCAATCCACGCATCCGCGTAGGATGCGACAATAAAAGTAGGTGGGAAAGTAATCTACCAGCGCATTTCAATCCACGCATCCGCGTAGGATGCGACTACGCTTCATGGAAGGCGCGATAGACAAAATACTAATTTCAATCCACGCATCCGCGTAGGATGCGACGGACAAGCCCAGGCAGGGTAGTCTGCCCGATACTATTTCAATCCACGCATCCGCGTAGGATGCGACTAGGAAAAAGACGCTGGGAAGCGTCGGCATTTTGATTTCAATCCACGCATCCGCGTAGGATGCGACGAAAAACCTACGACAGCTTTACCTGGTTAAGCAATTTCAATCCACGCATCCGCGTAGGATGCGACTGATTGGCGATACGAAAATGCCCCTGGGTAACGAAATTTCAATCCACGCATCCGCGTAGGATGCGACCGTCCCGCGTATCGCAGCCAGCGTAGCCGAAATCATTTCAATCCACGCATCCGCGTAGGATGCGACCCGAAAAGAAGCTGGACAGGCTGCGTACCTGGATCATTTCAATCCACGCATCCGCGTAGGATGCGACTAAGTCGCTAGTGCATTGGCGGCAGCTGCTAGAAGATTTCAATCCACGCATCCGCGTAGGATGCGACAGCCGAAGGGGCGTATAAGTACCTTCTAGGCGTCGGATTTCAATCCACGCATCCGCGTAGGATGCGACGCCCTGCGGCCAGAAGAACGGGCCGTATATGAAATTTCAATCCACGCATCCGCGTAGGATGCGACCGAAGCGGCAAGCGCAGGGGCGAAGGTGTTAGGATTTCAATCCACGCATCCGCGTAGGATGCGACCTGAAAAACCTACGACAGCTTTACCTGGTTAAGCAATTTCAATCCACGCATCCGCGTAGGATGCGACGCCTGGGGCAGCTAGACCTGGTACAAATCTTACTAATTTCAATCCACGCATCCGCGTAGGATGCGACGCTATGCGCGCGCCGCGCTGGTTAGCCCTGGGGATTTCAATCCACGCATCCGCGTAGGATGCGACCGTCCTGGTAGGGGCTGCCTTCCTGGCGGTAATCATTTCAATCCACGCATCCGCGTAGGATGCGACGCGGGCTTTACACTTGGAAGGAAAGCGGGGAAACGGACATTTCAATCCACGCATCCGCGTAGGATGCGACGCGTACTGCTGTACTGGGATATGGTAGTGTTCGGATTTCAATCCACGCATCCGCGTAGGATGCGACTCGCGGCCTACTGGCGCACCAGTTTAGCCATTTTGATTTCAATCCACGCATCCGCGTAGGATGCGACCTGGAAGAACAGCTGCAAGCCTGCGAATACCTGGTAATTTCAATCCACGCATCCGCGTAGGATGCGACAAGCGGTCGTCTTGCAGGCCTTCGCGGTATACAGATTTCAATCCACGCATCCGCGTAGGATGCGACTATAGGCAACTTCGACGACATATTTAAGCGGGAATTTCAATCCACGCATCCGCGTAGGATGCGACTAACTTTTAGAAAAAATCCTAGCAGTAGAAAAAAATTTCAATCCACGCATCCGCGTAGGATGCGACGGTAAGCTGCTTCGGCTTTACGGTCTTTTCCTCTTTATTTCAATCCACGCATCCGCGTAGGATGCGACTGGAAAGGGGGTACATAGCATGGCAGTAGTAAGTAATTTCAATCCACGCATCCGCGTAGGATGCGACTACATATTTTCGATAGACCAGGCGGGCCAGGAAGAAATTTCAATCCACGCATCCGCGTAGGATGCGACAGCGATTTTTAAAACAAGAATAAACGAAATTCCATATCCGTGATCGAAACCAACTAAAATCGATCACTTCTTCAAAATATTGGAGAAAAAGTATAGCGATCACAGAGCAAGGAAGCCCGTTTTCTGGTGCGAATGTCCCCGGAAATGTATGGGTGCTGCCCATTCGCACCAGATATTCGCACTAACACTACAAAATCAATGGACCTTCCAAATCAAGCGACTCTTTCACGCCCAAATGCTCCACCTTGTTCTTGTAATGATTGCCCAATTGGTAAATCCGCAGGCTGTCCTGACCTTGATCGATTACATCGAGGAGTTTCAACCTTAGTACAGCCAGTTGGGCGGCATCCACGACGCATTCAAACACGGAGTTTTGGACACGTTGGCCGTAATTCTGGCAGATTTTTGAAACCCGGCGCAGCCGTTTTTGCCCCGCGCTGCTCACCGTACTTACATCATACGTGATCAATACCAGCATTTCCTTCACCTACTTCCACAAAAACGGTGGATACTCGTCCAGATCATTGCGTAAATAACGGGCCAATAATAGAGCTTGGGCGTGCGGAACCAATCCCCAGGAAATCTTTTCACCCAGATACGGATGGGTAATTTTGTCCTGCTTCTTGTTTTGCCAGGCAGCGAGAAACTTCTTTCTGCCCTCGTCTTTCATGATCACAGCGCCATTCTCTTTTTTTGTAAAATCCTCGTTGCTGACCATCTTCTTGTTGATGAGCGACAGCACAAACTTGTCGGCGAAGACACCGCGCAGTTCCTCCATGACGTCAAGCGCCAAAGAAGCGCGTCCGGGCCGGTCCCGATGCAAAAAGCCGACGTACGCATCCAGTCCGACGCCCTCCAAGGCGGCTGCCACATCATTGGCCAACAAGGAATAAGCGAACGACAGCATGGCATTCACAGGGTCCAGCGGCGGTCTGCGGGAACGCGCACGAAAGGAAAAATCTTCTTTCTGCTGCAGGATCATATCATCAAACAGCTTATTGTAGCTGACGGCCGCTTGCCCCTCCAGACCTCTCAGCCTTTCCAGGTCTTCGCACGCCCTGACATCTAATAGCAAGGCGGACAGCTGCTGGGAGACAGCTTTGAACGAGGAGACATCGATGCGCAACGGATAATCTCTGGTCATTCTTTCCAGCATCCATTTGTGGTTGTAAATCTTGCCCAGAATAAAATTGCGGGCAATCTTCGCCGAGAGGACCTCATCCTCTGAAGCCAGATACTGTTTCTTTCTCAGAACGACATTGCCTTTGCTTGCACCGATGACTCTGGCGAGAAACCTGCCGTTCGTCGTGAAAAATGCCAGCGAAATATTGTGTTCCGCACAATATCCCATGAAGGCCGGGCTTGCCCCGGTGTAACCAAAGGAGATGACCGATTCCAGATTGTGCAGCGGCAGCCTGCCCAGCTTCTCCTGATCACGAAGCACCACAATATTGTCGCCGTCGAGCGATAGATAAACGTCGGGCTGGGTGATAAACAGCGTATTGAGCAGCTTTTTCATTCGTTGATTTTCCCTTCCACGTAGCTTTTCACTGTCCGTTTATTCATCAGCTCCGGCAAGCAAATATTTTGAAGGGAACAGCTTCGACAAAAGGAGCCCGTCTTCACTTTGGGTGTATGCCTGCGGTGGTAGTAATCCTGCATTTCCGCGACAATCAGCTTCACCTTGTTTTTTAGGGCGGGAGTGAGCGGAGCTTCCACTCTATGCTTGATCTCGTTATAAAACAGATAGCCTGTGTCTATATCGCACAGCAGCATTTCCTCCAAGCAAATGGCTTGCGCTGCTAGTTGCAAGATATCTTCGTCGTTCATTTTCGGCTTTCCACGCTTATATTCAATCGGATAGGCGAGGTATCTCCCGTCAGCATCAGCTATTTCAACACCTTCGTCGCTTCTGATAAACTCTACCACATCGCATACTCCTGTGATCTTTAGACACTCCGACTTCACAGGCATGGCTCGCACGACCAGCTTGTCGCCGCGCTTCTCCCTCGTAAATGGCTGATCGGCATTTCGATGCAGATGACTCCCTTCGATCGTCCTGACATTCTCCTCCCATTGCTGCTCGATGTGAATCAATGCCCACTGCCGTTTGCAAAAGCGAAAGTGCTGAATGCCGGACAATAGCAAATAGTCATCGTCCGCATTAACGTCCATCCACCATCTCTACTTTTAGCCCATCCAGTGGCTGCAGGGCAAACTCGTAATCTGCGTACGCCTTCGGTTCTTCCACAAGCTTTTCAACCAGCAGCGAGCGGTGCACCTTCGCGGATGAATATTGGCCCAGCCTGGAATGGTGCTCCCACCAATAAACCCTGTGAACTTCCATGCTTCCTTCCGGTCTGGCGGAGGAAGCGTCGTTTTCAAACAAGGTCACAAGCGCTTGCTTCAGCTTCTCGGCGTCTTCATTCGTAAACCCGTTTTTTTCGGCAAGCTGCGTATTGATGCTCCCGTAAAAGAGGTAGACGCCCGAATCTACCCGATGCTTCATTCCCATCGTGTCCGAACCTCTTGATCCGCCCGGTTCCGAATTGACGCTTTTCGTGATCTGAATGCTGGAAATATCGATCGGATCGATGCTGGTCGCCGGATGAATCGATACCGGACCCCTGATGCCGACGGATACGCCCCCACTCTTGTCTCCCTTGAAGGCAAAGACTTGTCCAAAGCTTCGGACATCGAGCCATTCCCGGCAGGCAATCCGGGCAAACTCGTCACTGGAAACGGTCTTGGACTTCAATATCTTCTCCAGCTCGGCATTCGCATCGGCACGCTCGCGCAGACTTCCGTACGAATCCGACTTGCGATCGTTGGACTGCACAAAAATAGGCTCGCCCATATCCTGCAGACGGTTCCTGATTTTCCGCTTCAGCGCCACATCCGAAATCTCGCCGTAGCCGTCATAGTTTTGCCGCGGCCGGTTGCCATTCAAGGGATCACCGTTCGGGTTCGCTTTCGTCACAGATAATACAACGGCAAAATCGATTTTATGGTCTAGCGTGTTCATCTCGATCTCTCCTTTTTAATGGGCTGCTTCCTCTGCGTCGTGCGTTTCTTTTTTCTGGTACAGCGCATGCCGCTGACTGTAGAAACCCAGCAAATACTTGCCAGATAACGGTTTGTTATGAAATTCTTCGATCGGCATTCGCGAGCCGATCTCATCGATGATTTTGGTTAAATCCAGCGCTTTCCTTCCCAGCTTGGCCTGATACGGCTGCAAACTGGCCTGGATGGTCTTCCAGGTTCTTTCCGGATGCCTGGAAAATTCATTCATATAACGAATGGCGTTGCTGGCGCGATCCTCAGCGCCTAACGCGCGTCTCTCCAGAACATCAGCAACCGCTAACAGGCGTCCGAATAAATAGTCGCGGTCGTCATTCTCTACATCCAATGCCACTTGGAATCCCTCCTGTTCCTTCTGTTTCTTGATCAGGGCGCATGCGATGCTCAGCGTCTTCTCCCACTCCCATTTCTCCATCGATACAGGATTGGATGCGCGATGGAAAGCACTGGACACAATATCTGTCGGAATGTTTCGGTCATCGATGATGCATGGCAGCATCCTCTCCATTACCCCTTTGACCACCTTATCGCTCGCCCTTGGCCCGTATGCGGCAAACGCGATATCCTTCGTGGCGGGCGCGCCGTAGAACTGCACAAATTCTCCCTTGTCATCCTTGCGGTAGCGGTGCAGCCACATGCAGGTGGAGTGCCAGCTCACCAGCTTGTCCAAATAGACGTCTTTTTTCAAATTGCGGTAATACAACACCGCCATACGGCCTGTTGTCGCCGAATCCAGAACGAGTATGTTCACATTTTCTTTTTCCGTGGACGCTGACGTCAGCTTGTTTCGATACCCGTCCATCGCCTTCGCTACCTCACGCGCGAACTCCCGATTGGTAAACGATTTTCTCTCTCGGGCCGCGACAGGCGTCGGATCGATCGAGAGAAAATCTTCGCTATAAGCCGGAATATCCCGGCCATCGTTGCTCCAGACAAGAAACACCCGCTGATCGATGATCTTCCCCTGGTGGTTGATCAGCCACTTCAAGGCATTATGCGCCTTCTGGGATACCTCGTAGCTGATGCTTGCCGCTTCCTGGCTCTGTTGAAACCGTCCGCGAAACGTAAAGCCGCTCTTGTCGTTCGCCGAAATCAATTTGGCCTTGTCTGCCGCATTTCTGATTTTATTCGCATGCTTGTCCGTGGCCGGGAGCGTTTTTCCCGTGACGTAGCAGAGGTCCTCGTCGCCTAACCTGCCGCTGTAAAAGCGAATGAAGGAATCGTACATTTCCTGGTCCTTCCACACCTTCGTCAGGATCTCGGTCGGAGAATAGACGTTGAACCTGACGAAGGCGCTTGCCTGTTCTCCAGCGATGACGGAAAAGATGGGCGGCCTTGTTCCGCCGTATTGCACCTCAGCCTTTTTGTCCCATTTGTCCAGAAGCCGCTGATCCGCGTCTACGTACAAAACCTTTTCTTTCACCAAGTCCTGGATGAGCCGTCCCTTGCTTAAATAGCGATAGATGCTCTTCACCTTGGCGACGGCATGCTCGGAATTTGCCCACTCCTCCAGTTGCTTGATGTAAAAGGCAAACGGCTCCTCCTTTTTGATCTCCCCGCCATAAACGGCGTAATCCCCCGCTACATAAACCAGTTTGTCATGCAAAGGATAGGGAGCGATTTTGGAGCCGGCCCGGTTGGCGGAGTCCTCGGTGCACGGAATCAACGTGCCGGCACCGCTTTTGTCGATGACCCATGCCGAATGAAATTCCCCGTCTTCGGTAATCTCCACTTCGATATGCGCGTTTTGCGTGGTATGGGAGATGGGCAGCAGCGTGTACTCCTGCTCGTTGTGCTTTTTTTCCGTCTTGCCCACGCGGTCCGGATTGGATTCATACGTTTCGTACAAATTCAACAGCCAGCTCATAGACTCTCCCCCTCTGCCAGTTGTGCGAACAGCTCGTCCGCCGAGACGACGTTGGTGTCATCGAAATGCTTTGGCTTCATGTCCGCAATCGTCCGAACCTGTGTGCACTGCTCGGGTCTGATGAATGGGATGATGCCGTCCTTCATCACCGGATTCCACAGGCGCACTTCCCACTGGTTTCTGCCTATCTCGTCCGGGTAATTGATGCCATGGACCATGCTGCCCAGATGAAGCTCGCCATATCCGTCGTAAAAACTGTCTCCTTCGCCAAATACGCACGGCTCGACGTAAGCCTGACATTCCCTGGCGCCGAGGAAAATGTCTCTGCGGCCGCCCGCCTGAAGCGAGCGCTTCATGATATTGTGATGCTTGTTTTCGTTACGGTCGTAAGCCATGTCCGGCCGGTACAGGTTAAACTCAAAGTGTGCCCGCACTTGATACTGGACATCCCGCAGATACGTGTAGTTGGCAAGCGTGTTCCCACCGCCGTATTCCAGCGGACGAATGCCTTTGGATTCCATGCGGATGGCCTTCATGACGCGGACTTCATCGACGAACATGGTCAATGTAGGTTTCCAGTATATGGATTCCGAGATCCCTTTCAGCGCCTCATAGGTTGGGACCTGGTACGACAGCTTTTCTCCGCCGAGCTTTGTCAGCGGGTCTGTGAATAACGCATAGTCTCCGTAGACGACGAATTCGATTGCATTGCGCATGGACTCACCTCCTTTCCGATTGAGATATTTCTTATATTTGGATAATATCCCCAATCAACCGCGAAGTCAATAATTACATTATAAATTATATGAACTAAAAAATAGCCCCTCTTCTTTGTGATATACTAAATTGTCGCCAGAGGCGTGGATTGAAAAATATAGTTTATGATGTGAGAACCTATCTTTCAGGAAGATAGGTTCTAAACATGTTCATATAAAACTAAAATCAAATCCGCTGTCATTCTCAATGTCCAGACCATACTCCTCGCTGTAAGCTGTTTCCTTCAATGCTATGATTTTCCCGTCCAGCAAGCTCACCAAACCTCCTCGCTGCGCCAATTGCTCCCGCTCGTAAGAAAACAGATTGATCGTATACGACTGGGCTTTGCGCAACAGGCTCGAAAGGTTCTCGATCGTCTCATTACCGTTTAACCGGGCAATGATCTCTTTGCCTTCATCGCCGTAGGGAACAATCGCGGTTGTCGTTTGGTCCTTGATCACCTGAAAGTGCTCCGCCGCCGTCCTGTAGCTGTTCACGATAAACAGCGGCAAGCTTTCCTTCCTGTTGTGCATATAGGCTTCGTTATACGAGCTATGCCCCCTGTCGGCCGCCAGCAGCTCCGTCATTTCCTTTCGCAGCTTCGGGATAAAGTAATTCAAGCTGGTTTCGAATTCCGTATAAAACTCCCGGAAATACCTGTCCATCGCCTGAGCGGACAAAAGCTGGCCGCCATGCGCGTTCGGGTCGCGCTTGAGGTCGACGAGGATCCGCTTCGCCAGTCTTTTCCCGGCCTTGATTTCCGGCAAATGATCCAACTTCTCCTCCGCATGATCGATCACATAAACATGCTGTATCTCCCGCTTTCCGTGACGGTTGCATCTACCCGCTGCTTGCGCGATGGAATCCAGTCCGGCCAGCGAGCGAATCACGCAATCAAAGCTGACATCGACTCCGGCTTCAATCAACTGGGTGCTGATGCACAACACTTTTTCTTCCTGCTTGAGATGGTCCCGCACTCGCTCCAGAATACGGTTCCGATGAGCCGGGCACATCGATGTGCTCAAGTGATACACGGGGACGCCAATCGCCTCCATTTGACGGTACAATTTTTTCACGACCGTTTTGGTATTCAACACAACCAGGACACTCCGAACCTCGTCCATTCTCTGTGCAACAAACTCGGCGAGCTTGTCGTTGTCAAACAGCTCTTCCGTTGCTTGATCCACCATTTCTACTCGTGTAAACGCTGCGTTTACACGATCCAGATCCGAAATGATTTCAGCACCGACGTTTAGCTCCAGCCCGTGCTTGACAAAATGCAGCGCTGGCTGGGTAGCCGTGCAAAGAATGAGACTGGATCGTCCGTAGGTTTTCAAAAAATTCAGCGCATGATTAAAAAGCGAGACACAAGAAACGGGGACCTTTTGCACCTCGTCAAAAATAATTACCGACTCGCACAGATTGTGCAGCCTGCGGATATTGCGGCTTCCTTTGGCGTAGAACACGTTCAAAAACTGCACCATCGTGGTAAAAATAATCGGGGAATCCCAGTTATCCCTGGCCAGCTTCAGCTTTTGCCGCTTATTGATGATGCCGTCCTGATGCTCGTCGTCCTCGTCTCCATCCTCGACGACGTTCGAGTGATGCTCCAGAATATGTTCGTCATCCAGCAGGATTTTGCGGACTTCCTCGGCGTTCTGCTCAATAATCGTGGTAAAGGGCACGACGTAAATAATGTGCCGCTTTTTCTCCCGGCTGGCGTGCTTGAGCGCATACCGCAAGCTTGCCAGCGTCTTGCCGCCGCCGGTGGGAATGGAGAGCGTATAGATTCCCGACGGCTTGTCCGCAAACTGGTCGCACTCCTCTGACATTTCCCGCCTCAGCTGGTGAATCCGTGACTGTGCATCGTCCTGGGCTTGAAAGGAATGGATTTTATCCATCAGCTTCCCGTAATAAGCATCGAACAGCTCTTTGCGGTTCTGTTCGGGCTCGTCGCTCCTGTTTTCCTCAAACAGCCGGGTATTCGTGCGATCCGCATCGATTAACGCGCTGAAAATAAACTTGGTCAGGAACATCAGCTTGCTTTCACTGCTGTCCACGAAGGGTTGATCCAAAAAATCCTCCAATTCAACGGCTGCCTGTGAAACATAGTGCCGAAACTCTGCCTCGCTGATGATCTCGTCAAAAAAGCACTGCCTGGCCCTGTCATACTCTTCCAATGTTCTATCCCGGACACGATTCAGATAGGGAGACTCCAAATCCGGGTTCAAAAAATCGTGAAGGTAGGCATGGTGGGAGATGACCGCATTGCCTACGACCTCGGCGAGAATCCAGTGGATCCGGAAAGGCTCCCCTGTATGAAACTCCCGGTATAGCAGCTTGCCACCGGCTGTCGAATGATCTACGCTTCCCCGTTTCGGCGGCGACTCCGGATTTTTCACCGCTTCCAGGATGTACGCCCGAAATTCCCGGGTGTACTTGCCCAGATCGTGGAGCATGCCCGCCAGACCGGCGATGTGCTTGACGCCCATCTTTTCCCCGATGGTTTCCGCCAACGTTTTTACTCCCAGCAGATGCTCCGCAACGGATTGAATCTGCTGATCTGCTTCGCGGATATGTGCGATGTATTCCATTTTTTACCCCTTCCCGTTCTTTTCCCTTGCTTGGCTATTATTCGCAGTCAGTCAGCGCAAATAGAACCAAATCTTCCTGTCATATTCTGTCAGCTTTTATCATACAACACATTTGGTGAATCGTGGGTAGTATGATTTGATTTGTGTGTTGAGGCATTCCCCCAAAAGAAAAGGACGCCAGAATACACCCGCTGTAGGTGTTAAATCTGCCGCCCTTTTGTGTCTTGAGTATCAGAGACTACATAGATTTGTTGTTTTGCTTGGCTCTCGATTGCTTGAATGAGGCGGTCTAGTTTCTCATTGCGTTCTTGTGCCTCGCTTGGCCACACCGGCGCGTCTGACTATTTGCCAGGTTGCGTATATAGTATAATTCTAGTAACGTTTCAAACATTCCATGCATCCAGACATGCAACTTTCCAAGGAGGTGAGGGCTCATGACGACAGGATACGATCCTTTTTTTCTCGGCGCACAGCACTACCTTCCACTGCCAGTGCCTCAGGGACGCACCGCAGAGGACGCATTGGGAAACGGGACCGTATTCGACTTCACGCATTTTTCCATCGTCATGAACCAACGCACCCGCTTCGCCATTTTTTCCGCCGCCTGTGTGGACATCCCCCGGGCTGTCAACGTCGAACGCAATAATACGTCCTGGCATTTTGACGAACGGGTCGGCGTGGAGAACCAGGTCGGACACGAGTATTATATTGAAAATGATTATGACAAGGGCCATCTTACCCGGAGAAAGGACATTTGCTGGGGAGAGCGGCGTATAGCGAGAAGAGCCAACTTCGACTCGTTCTGCTACGCCAATATCGCCTTGCAATACCATCATTTCAACACCGGAATTTGGAGCCATTTGGAAGATTGGGTCATTGAGAGATTGTATGCGGCAAAGCGGCTGGTCATCCTCACCGGACCCATCAACAAGGACGATGACGAAGAATATTGCGGCGAACACGGACGGCCGGGCTGCGGGGTGCGGGTTCCCTTTGGTTTCTGGAAATGCGTCTTGTACGTCCATCAAAGGCACCAGCTGACCTGCCTGTCTTTTCTCAGCAGACAGCGGATGGAGCGGCCGGGGGAACACTCCGAGTATAAAAGGCTGGTGACCTACCAGGTGCCGCTGGAGACGATCTCCAAAGAAACCGGCTTGCGGTTTGACGCCAGTCTCTATCCTCGCAATCCCCTGTACCGAAAGCCGCTTCCTCTTCCGGTTGGAGAAACCGCGAAGCCCTTGGCCCGGATTCCCGTCCGGCAGGAATCCGATATCAGATGGAGGAAGCCTTGATCCGGCACCAATGCGGATACCCGTTTGCTTCCCCCGTCGCGGGATTGAGCGACTCAAACGTCTTGCCCGACAAAGCGTTTACCCATTTCCCCCCGATAAACAGCTGGTAGTTTTGCGCCATTCTCTTCTCCTCCGATTCGTTCGTGATTTGACTCTCCACACGACCGACCGCTTTCCCCAAGGCGCGGACCTGCACTTACTTGTCTTCCGGCAGATCCAGGGTAGGGGTCTGATCGAAGAAATTCCACGGCTTCAGCATCGCGTGCACCCACTCCGTCGGCATGATCGGCCATTCTTCCGCGCGGGCGACGTGCGTCGTGCCGGTCGTCATCCAGACGACATTGTCCGTGTTGTCGATCGACTCGTTGTTGGCGGTGAACTCTTTCAGTCCCGTATCGGTCTTGGCCCGGTTCGGGTATTTCCCCTCGGGGAAGCGCTCGTCCGGATTGTACTTCGTCACCCAGATCTGCTTGTCCATAAAGTTCACCCGGTTGTACAGCCATTCGTCCTTGCTGAACATGGCGCCTTTGGCGATCGGGTGGGTTCCGCCTGCGTACGGGATGATCTGGTAGGAGACCGGATTGCCGACCTTGTTCTCCCTGTTCGGATTGGCGAGCAGGCGTATGGTCGACGGGTCGAAGTTCTGGATCGCCTCCTGCTCGGTCGTGACGGTATTCTGCTCCGTGACGATGGCGCTCTTGCGCGGCCCGCCCGCCGTGTTTTTCCCGATCTGCGGATTGATCTCGGTCAGCACGTTGTTCTCGCCGTCCACGTCCAGATCGAGCCGGAAGTTGTATAGGTGCTGGTGGGTCGTCCCCACGATGTTGTGGTCGATCAGGGTGCCGTAGCGCGTGTCTTCCTTGGCCGTGGCATCGTGCATCGTCGCTGATTTGACGGCCTTGACCGCTTCGATGCCTGTCGCGCCGACATCGATCTTGATCGTGCCGTTCGGCGAGAGGATCCAGTCGAAAATGTAATCGTAGTTGCCCACCGTGCTAATCCAGCGCACGACTAGCTCACGGCGCTCGCGGCTCACGTTTTCCTGCCCCATCTCCTGATGCTTGAACTCCGGTCCCGCGTACTGCTCGAAGATCGCCACCGCGTTTGGAATCGTGTACGGATTGCCGTCGTTGTCGGATATGGCGGCGTCGAGCAGCTGCGCGTTATCCGGCACGTCGGTCCCTTTTTGCGGCGAGGACGTCAGCACGCCCATCCCGTAATCGCCCGAGTCCAGGTACGCCTTGAAATACCAGCCCACATCCGGTGTGCGCCCCTTCGACTTCCTTCCAGGAAACGAGCTTCTTCGCGGCGAGATCCACTTCGGCCTCGATGACCTTCTTTCCATTCAACATGACGACATTCGCTGACCGTTCGAATGCTCGTTTCTGCCCGTATACCCAATCCCACACCCGGGCCTTTTCCGGCTCTTTCCGTTTTTATTGACGACCGGCGCCTTCAGCTGGACCGGCTTTCCGTTGACCAGCACTTCCGCCAGACCGGGCTTTACCGTGACAACGGTGCTGTCCCGCTTGACCTGTGCCGACTGGGTGCGGCTGTCCCAGACGACGGTTCCGCCGAATTCCTCGATCATCGCTTTGAGCGGAAGGTATTCCGCCTCCCCGCCATGTGCCCGGGCCTTTTCGGCGAACGGCACGGACGGCGACAAGGCAAATGACAGAGCGGCGCCTTGTTTGGCTCGTTTTCATCCATTTTAGGGGCAGGTCCCGGGAATGTATTGTAAATTTCGGAACTATCAGTTTTTTTACATTTGTATCATACTAATATAGGAACGATGTTTTGCTCATACCCGACGTCTTTGTAAAGGTGGTTATGGTTAAATGAATCGCGTTGAAATTGCCGCCAATCTGCCCCCTGTCCAATACGGGTTTCGCCTGGAGACGAACAGCTATCAGGAAAGGCTCGTCCCGTATCAAGGCCAAGCCGTCCTCTATTACCAGTACGTCATGGACAAGGCTGTTGACGCGATACGAATGGTGCCGGACGGCTGTCTGGACGTGCTCATCTGCTGTGACCCCAAGCGGCCGCACTCTTTGATTTGCGGCACCATCCTGCAGGGCGAACAGATTTTCTTTCATGCAGGAGCGACGTACTTCGGGATTCGCCTCACCCCCTTGCAAAGCCTGTGTCTGTCGCCAGCCCCGTTTCGCGACCTGATTGACAGACAGCTGTTTCTGGGGGACATCGTGCGCGGGGTCGACTGTCTGTGCGACGACATCGCGGAAATCGATTCTTTTGCGGGAAGAATGGCTCATTTTGAACGGTTTCTGCTGCCCAGGCTGCTGTCGGCTGACCAGCCGTCCGGGTTGCTCTCGTACTGTCTGCAGCAAATCTACCAGTCCAAAGGGAACGTCACCGTCGACGAGCTGGCGGCTGACGTCGGCCTGTCTGCCCGCTACCTCCGCAAAAAATTCGTCGGCACGCTTGGCCTCTCGCCGAAGCAATACAGCCGGATTACCCGCTTTCAGCATACACTTTCGACGATGATCAACCGCACCGCGGTCACCGGGAATATCGCGAGCGAGCACGGTTACTACGACCAGGCGCATCTCATCAAAGACTTCAAGCATTTCAGCCTGTTCACCCCGATGCAGATCATCATGCTGATGCAGTCCGCCCCTTTATGAAATCGCGCTCTGCCCTGTTCGCATTTCGCGCATACCCTAAAGGCGTAAGCTCGAATCGACCATCTTTCTTTGCTGTTCCTTTCTGCTTGCTCTTGCCGCTTTTGTTGAACGCGACAGAGCTGATTCTCCCACCGACGGCGTGCTGCTGCTTGGTGTTCGCACTCTCGATGGCCGCGTTGGTGCCGCCAGTGCTGTCCGTCCCCCCGCCGCCTGCCACCTGATCGTTGACGATAACGACTGCCTTGTTGCAATCGTTCTTACCCTTGTATGAGCCGTTTCGTTGGGAAGGCTCCGCCTGCTTGCCCTTCATCCCGCGGTTTATCGCTTTCCCGCTGGAGATTTGCGTCGTATTGGGGCATTGGTGAACGGGCTGTTCAGGACTACCACTACTTTCCGGTTTCCATTCAACGGGGATTTCACAACCATCCGTTTGTTTCCTTTTTGGAAAATGACCGTAAGCTTGTCATTCGCGGGTGCCATGATGCGCTCATCCTTTTTTCTTCGGACTTATCCTATAAACAATGCGGATGACGAACAAATCGTGTGGGACAGTGCTTCGGCTCGCGAAAAATATGCGAAAACCATGCATCGTTCCCCCTCCGTTTGAGCCCGGGTTTCCGGTTTCACAGAAAAAAACGATGGAAAAATAAACTCCGTGTATAAAGAAAGCGGGATGAACCATAATAAAGCCATCGAGCTCGGTGGTGTGTTTTCAAACAGGCTGTAGTCTTTCAGGAGGCGATGTGCCATGGATGATTTACACTTCACCCAAGCGAGTAAGGGAAACAACCGTTCACAGTTGTAAGCTTCTAACTTCATCACGGAGGTAGATGCGTCGCACGTGATCATCGGTAGTACCCTAAAACCTGCGAGCTCGATGAATACCGTCTCCTTTATGGAGGCGGTTATTTGTGCTGAGGCGGGGAGGAACATGGAGAAAAGCACTGTCGTTCGTAGGGCAACTTGCATGGGGCTCGTTCTCGTTCCTGTCCGGCTTCATTCCAAAAGCGTAAGCGTCGTCGTCTCCAGGGGCGCTTTCGAGGCCGGACGCAACAGATGGTTCTTCATGAAAGGAATACGACTCGATGAAATTCACACCTTGCGCCGCAGCATAGTCGACTTCGAGCAGAATCGGGGCGGGGGAATCGGCGAGAAGCGGCGCAGGCCAACTACGACTCGTTCTGCTACGCCAATATCGCTTTGCAGCACCACGATTTCAACACCGGGATCTGGAACTGCCTGGAGGAATGGGTCATTCAGCGGTTACACGGGGCACAGCGGCTGATGATCTTCACCGGACCCATCCACAAGGACGACGACGAATACTGCGGCGTGCGCGGAGAGCCTGGCTGCGGGGTTCGGGTTCCCTTTGGCTTCTGGAAAAGCGCCTTTTACATAAGCGACCAGGGACCGGTAGTTTGTCTGTCGTTTCTGATCCGGCAAAGCCCGGAGCGCTCCCGGGAGCAGTGCGAATACCGGCGGCTGGTGACGTATCAGGTGCCGCTCGAGACGATCACGCGGGCAGCCGGACTACAGTTCGACCCTCTGCTCTATTCGCGCGACCCCCTGTTTCAGAAGGCTCGCCTCCCTTCGACCGCTTGGGCGCTGCAGATTCCCTTCTGGCGGGCAGGCGATATTGTCCTGCCGTCGCCTTGATCCGGTACCCGCAGCGACCTCCTTCCGTGCACCCCGGTTTCTCATAGAGCAGGTGCGCCGGTGCATCATCCAGGCTGCTCGCCTATTCGCGTTCGCGGCATCGCGCTTTTCACAGACTGCTATTTTTTTGCTCCAGTTCGTCCACGTTAAAACCCGAACAAGCGCCGGAATATAAAAAGCCAACCATCCGGCGAACGGATCATTGGCTTGTGAACGGGAAATGCATGACCTAATGATTATATGATGGCTTAACCAGCCTGCGGTTACTAGGACATTTTTTCTCTTTTAGCAGTTTGGACAGTTCCGGATCTTTTTATACCTGCCAAATTTGCTCCATCCTGCCTGCAGCCTCTATACGTGCATCCGCCAGTACCAGGTCCTCCCTCTGCCTGCCATGGACTTGCGCTGCGGACCCTTACAGCCAGGTCGTCTTGCTCCGGGCCGAGGCCCGCTCGGTCGCAGGAGCCTCTGCCTCGGGATACCCGATAAACAGGGTGCCGACGACTTTTTTATTTTCCGGCGATCCGAGGAATGGCAGCAAGCGCTCGTCCCGCACCAGCCCGACACCCCGCGTGCGCCACACCATCCCGAGCCCCAGCTCCCAGGCCGCGAGCCACATCGAGTGAATGGCGCAGCAGACCGCATATTCGTTGTCCTCCGACGACGCTTCGTCGCCAGGGATGACATCCGCCGTCGCGACGATCACCAGCGGCGTTTTTTCCAGTACCGCGAGCGATTCCTTGACGAGGTGGGGCTTGGTCGGAAAACGCTCCTGCAAAAATTGTCTGGCGATCTCCTCGAACCGCTCCTTGGCCCCGCCGCGAATCACGTAGAAATGCCACGGCTGACGCAGCCGGTCATTTGGCGCGAGCACGGCGCACTCCAGCAGAGCCTCGATCTTTTCCGTCTCTACTTCTTTGGGCAGGTAGTTGCGCACCGCTCTTCTTTCCTTTAACAATTGCGTCACTGACATGATGCAGCTCCTCCTCTGGTCCATTGCAGGGCGAATTTTACAACCATTATATACAAGCTTGCCGTGTGCGCATAGAAGCCGCCGCCCATTCGGACGGAAAACGTTCCCTCCGGCTGCACCCCTGCTGCGGCCAGCTTTTGCGTGACACGGAAGTATTCCTGATGGCCGATAGCCTTATAGATCAGGCTTCTTTTTCGGGAAAAAAAAAGCCGAGCAAGTCCATGAGCGATCCCTCCCGTTCCTTTTCTTACTACCTGTTTTTTCCTTCCTGTATTTCACATCCGCAACGTGCAAAAGCCCGATCACCGTACAACCGCCTTCCCGCAAGCATTCGCAGGCAGGACAAATTCCCGCTGCTCCCATTGTCCATAGTCGAGGTGCAAATTGATAAAACCTGGCGGAGGAGCCACATCGATTTTCCGCACCAGTCCATCATGGCGCCCATCCAGCTCCAGCCTGTCCTTCAGCAGCTCCGCAATGTGAAGCGGAGCCTTTCGCAGCATTTTCGCCAGCTGCATGGCAATGTTCGTGGAATAATCGCCGTGCTCCAAATGAGCGGGTTGTTCGACAGCGATGTTCAGACCGTCCGGAAAAGCGAGACCCAGCTCCTCAAACAAATGCTTCGTTGACTTCGTAATATTGCTGACAAGCGACTGGCTGATCATGGAACCTTCTCCTTTCAAATTAGAAAAGCCCTCGTCTCCTGAAAGAGACGAAGGCTTGTGCTTTCGCGGTACCACTCTTGTTGCCAAACGGTCGTTTGGCCACTCGACGGATAACGGTCCTGGCCGTGACTTCCTACTGCCGCTTTCAGAAGTCATTCTCCTGGGTGCGTTTCACGCATTGACTCCGTACCGGCTCTCACCCTTCCGGCTCGCTTGAACTTCTGTCAACCGTTACTGTCCCAATCACGGAATTTGCTGTATTTTCCAAGATAGTTTACCCAAATCGATGAAAAAGCAACAGTAACTGGAAAAAATTTGCCGGACGCCGCCGCCCCTTACCACCCGGTCTGGCCCTCCAAATACGCCAGCCCTTTGGCGATGACGCCGTAGATTGGATCGTTGTGCGCTTCCTCGAACAGGACGTGAGAGGCGTACTGGCTGATGCGCTCGACGACAAGCTTGCGCACCCGGTCGTCGTTTTGCAGGACACCTCCCTGCAGGATCATCTGGAACGGCTTATGCCTCATCTGCAGCTGTTCGCTGACCGCCCGGACAGACTGGAACAGCTCTTCCCCTGCCCCTCGTAAAATGTCCTGCGCCACCGGGTCGCCCTGATCCGCCGCCTCGCTGACCAGCACGGACAGCTCGCCTACCTTGTCTACGGAGTAGAGCGGGCCGTACGTCCAGTTAAACAGCTCATCCACGCGGGCAAGGCCGATATACGGGAGCATCAGGCCGGTGAGCGCGGTAGGCTCGCCTCTGCCATCTGCGGCTTTCAGGACGGCGATGATCGCTTTCTTGGCGATCCAGTAGCCGCTGCCCTCGTCGCCTACCCGATGGCCCCAGCCGCCGGCGCGCGCTGTCTCATGCGCCTCGTTCACCCCGAAGGCGATGGAGCCGGTGCCCGCGATGACGAGAATGCCCGGCTTGCCCCCGGTAGCGCCAAGCAAAGCGGCGAAACCGTCGTTTTCAATGATCAGATGGCGAACGCGGATGTGCAGCTGGTCCAGCACGCGATGGACCAGCCCGGTGATGACGCGTCGATCATGCTCCGTGTCCAGGCCCGCCAGCCCAAAGACGGCGCACTCCACTTCCCACTCCACCGGCTCCGCTCCGTCCTGTCCGCGGAGCGGAGCCAGCCGGTTGCGGGCGCGGGCATCCTCTAGCGCCTGGGAAAGAGCCTGCGTCAACTCGCGGACTGCCGCCTCCTCCCCGATCCCCTGATAATTGCAAGAGCCGGACCGCCCCGCGCCGAGTTCCTGTCTGGATCGGTCCACCAGCACCGCCAAGCATTTGGTGCCCCCTCCGTCCACTGCCAGAAGCGGAATCCGCACAGCTGCCATCACCCCACACTCCATTTCTCAATGACCTGCTCCAGTTGCTTCCACATCTGCTCGCGCGCCTGCTTTTCCCCTATCAGCCAGGCTGTCGCCGCCTGCAAGGAGGCGGTGCGCTCCGCCGCCATTCGGCCGATCTCAGCCGCATTCGGCCCCCCGGGCAGCTTGCGGATTTTGACGAAGTGGACGGGATCGAGCGCGAGCTGCAGCTGCTCCGCCGTCATGTTCAAGTCTTTTCCGATCACTTCGCGGGCCGCGCGATTCACCAGCTCCAGGCTGATTTGATTCGCGCGCAGTCCCGCTGCCGTCGCCTCCTTCACGACCCGGCTCACGATGTGATGGGAGCTGCGGAACGAGAGGCAATCCGTCCGCACGATCGTATCCGCCAGCTCGGTGACAGTGGCAAAGCTCCCTTTTGCCCGCTCCAGCAGCCCTCGCTTGTTGACCTCCATCGTCCCTATTACGCAAGCCATCAGCCGGTACATCTGCTCGAGCACGGACAGGCTCTTCCACATGTACGGCTGCAGGTCGTCCTCGGTGTCCACGATGTCTCCGAACGGCGTATTGTGCATCATCGCAAGCACGGCAGCCGCATTGGCCGCGCTGCTGGACAAGAGCGAGCGCATGTGCTCGAAGGATACGGGATTGCGCTTCTGCGGCATGATCGAGCTGATCTGCACATAGGGGCTGGCTACTTTCAGAACGGCAAATTCCTGGGTGCACCACAAGAGCATGTCTTGCACCGCACGCCCCAGATTGATCGCCGCCAGCTGCGCCGCCGTCGCCGCCTCACCCAGGTAATCGGCTCCGCAGACCGCGTCATAGGAGTTTTCCACCAGCTCGTCAAAGCCGAGCAACTCTCTCATTCTCTCCCGGCTGATGGCGAAGCCGGACGTCGTCAGCGCCGCCGCCCCCATCGGACTGCGATTGCAGGTCCGGTACGCGTTCATGAGCCGCTGGATGTCGCGGCTGAGCAAATCGACCACAGCCATGATGTAGTGAGCCAGCGTCGTCGGCTGTGCCTGCTGGGTATGGGTGTAGCCAATCATCACGGTCTCCACATGTTCTTGTGCAAAGAGGAGCAAATGCTCTTTCAGAGAGAGGGCTGATTCCAAGGCAACCAGCAGCTTATCCCGCAACACCATGCGGTAGATGGCTATTCCCATGTCGTTGCGGCTGCGCGCCAGATGCAGATTGCCCGCCACGTCCGGGGCCAGCTCCAACAGACGGCTCTCTACCTGAAAGAACAGATCTTCAAACTGCCCGGTATATGCGGAGTGGCGCAGCTCTTCCAGCTCGATCCCGGCCAGCGCCTGCGCGATGGCCTTTGCTTCCCCCTCCGTGAGCAGCTCCTGTTCGCGCAGCATGATCAGGTGGGCTTTGTTGATCGCCATCATCGGCTCGAGGAGATGGTTTTTCGCTTCGTGAAAGGCAGGCGCGAGGACGGCCTCCACGTACGTCTTCCCAGGGAAAAAGCTCCCCTCCTGCTGAAAAATGCGCTCTCTGTAATTCATCTGACTTGCATCTCCTTCCCTGCTGTTTCATAGGCTATTATCTTATCTGCGAAGAGTCTGACCGATTTTCTCTCGGAATTTCCCTCAGAGGAGGAGGAGGCCGGTCGCAGCCTCTCCCCTCAACCGCCTTGACTGTAAACGCGACGGATTTGGTCTCCCCTTTGGCGGCGAAATCAAGCGGCGTCGCTTTCGGCTCCACGCTCCAGCCTGCGGGCACGTCGAGGGAAATGCTCGCCTGCGCCGGGCCCGGGTTTTCGTTCTTCACCGTGACTTTGACCGGGATCGGCTCCTGCGGGTTCAGTGTGTTCAGCACCGTAGCGCTCGGCACGGCGCGGCTCGTGGCAGTCGCACCCGCGAAGCTGTAGGTGACATCCGCCGAGAGCGCTGGTGCCGCATACGGCTCGAACAAGCCTGCGTTCACCGGCACGGTCACATCATACACCGTTTTTGCCGTCTGGTTGTAGCCCAGCTGGGTAAAGCTGGCCGTCCCTTGCGGCGTCGCCTTCCGGCCGGCCGGGACATTCAGCTTCAGCTTCACGCCCCCCACCTTGATCTGTCCACCGTTGTAGGCCAATAGTTGAAGCTCGGCCCTTCGTCATAGAGGCGACCCATGCCCTGGCTCTTGTGCATAAACCGGGATTCCTCGCCCGGTTGCACGTACGATTCGCCGTAGACCTCGTCGTACGCTCCTACGGGGACGCTGACGTTGTAATCCTTCTCCGTGGCCGGCAGATACAGCTTCTTCACTTGCCATGGCGTCAAGCCTTCCTTCAGCTGTTCGGGGAACACGGTCTGGTCTGCGGCATCTTTGTACGCCCGGACCGTGATGACATTGATCGCCCGATGATGCCCGTGAGTCGACGGTTCGTTCAAATATGCGGGAATCACGACATCCGGCCGCAGGGTCTTCGCCCCATTTTGCCAACGTCTCATTCGGACTTTTGGAAAAGCCGAAGTCGAAGATCGGGTCGTCGATTTTTTCGCTGAGATTCTCCATGTGGATGTTCGTGATCTTGGATGCCTCCTGCAATTCGCGCGTGCGGATGATCCCGAGCGCATTGCCCAGCTCGCTGGCGATCGTGGTCAGCGGCTTGATCGCCTTCCACAGATCGACAACCCCCCGGTCGGCGTGGGCAGTCTGTGGTGCCGCTGGCAAAACCAAGCTGCCGACGGCTGCCGACGAGCGCCGCCGCTGTCGTGAGCGTGCACAGCTTGACCATTTTCCCCTTTCTCAATGAACTCTCCTCCATTCCCTACTGAGATTGGTATCTATATCAATCACGGCATCTGCTGGTAGTATTTCCTGGTGCCGCCATGGATGGACCCACGGAGCTGTCACACATGACTACATGGCGCCTTGTGCCTTGTCGCCGCCCAATTTTCTGGAAATGAACAGCACGACGATAATGACGATGATCTGCAACACGCCATAAGCGCACGCCGTACCAAACTCAAAGCTGTACATCCGCTGGAAAATGGCGACCGACAACGGCGTCGTCCGCGGAGTAAAGATCAGGATGGACGCAACGAACTCCCCGATACACTGGACAAACGCGAGCAGCGTCCCCGCCAGAATCCCTCCCAGAGCCAGCGGAAAGACGACTCGCCGAAAGCTGTACCACCACGTCGCGCCCAGGTTGCGCGCCGCTTCTTCCACAGACGGGTCCAACTGCATCAAGGTCGCCGAGGTCGAGCGGAACACGAGCGGCAGATGGCGCACGAAGTAGGCGAGCGGAATGATCCAGAACGTCCCGATCAGCACCTGTCCAAAGCTGAACACCGTCGGCTGGCTGAAGGCCGCGATCAGGTTGACCGCGACGACCGTCCCCGGCAATGCCCACGGCAGCATGATCAGCACATCGAGCAGCGTCTTGCCGCGAAACTTCAGCCGGATCATGGCATAGGCCGCCGCCACGCCGAACAGGACGATGCCGACGCACGCCATAGCAGACAGTTGCAGGCTGTTGACGATCGGCCGCCACGTCTTGCTGTCCGTGAACAGGTCGAGGTAATGATCGAGCGTGTACGCAGGCGGCAAGATTTGCACCGTCCAGGTACCGTCTACGGAAAACGAAATGAGCACCAGGACGAGAATCGGCAGCATCAGGACGATCGTACCGGCAAAGGACAGCACCATCGCTATGGATCGCACCGCTTTGCTCTTGATCTCCGTCCGGTGCACGCTGACGCCCTTGCTCAGGTTCTGGTAATTGCGCACCCCCTGATACCAGCGCATGATCAGCAGAAAGAGGACGGAGACCATCGAGAGGATCGTCGACTGCGTCGCCGCCATGTCCAGATCCCCGTTGGTTCGGGACAGGTAGATTTGCATCGTCATCGTCCGGTCGATGCCGAAGACGAGCGGTGCCGTATACGAGGCCATCGAGACCATGAACACCAGCAGGGAGGAAGCCACCATCGCCGGCGTCAGCATGGGCAAAATTACGCGCCGCCAGACGGTGAAGCGGTTCGCGCCGAGACTGGCCGCCGCTTCCTCCAGGGACGGATCGAGCCCTTTGATCGCGGCGGTCGCTGTCATGAAAAAATAGGTGTACATCGTAAAGGTGTGCACGACTACGACGCCCCAGATTCCTTTCAAGGAAAACGGAACCTGGGCGAGCCCCAGCAGCTCCTTGATGGCGCGCGGGAATATCCCGCTCTCTCCGTAGAGGAACGTAAAGGACAGCACCCCGATCAGCGGCGGCAGCGCCATGGGCACGAGCGCGAGGACGGAGAGAATCTTGCGCCCCGGAAATTCATAGCGCTCCAGCAGAAACGCCATGGTCACGCCGACGATTCCGCAGGAGACGACGCTCAGGACGGAAATGTAGATGCTGGTCCACAGCGCCTCCAGATTGGACGTATGTTCGAGGCTGAAAAAGCGCGCGTAGTTTTTCCAGGTGATGGCCCCGTCGACCTTGATGCTGGTGACGAACGTCTCGAACAACGGATAGATGACGTAGGCCAGCAAAATCAAAAAGAGCGGCGAAACGAGCACATAGACGAAGGAAGGCGAAGCGGTGATCGGCTTTCGTCTGACCGTTGCCGGCGCTTGTTGCTGCCATTCTGCTTTCACTTGCTTCTCCCTCCTTATCCCGCAAAGTAGATGCTCTCTTTCGGTATGGCAAGCCCGATCGCATCCCCGCGCTGCTTGACCGGTCTCCCCATGTTGATGGACATGCTGCGCAGCTGCACGTCCCCGACGCGGGTCACGTAGTTGACGCACGCCCCCGTGAATTCCGCGAACACGACCGAGCCCGTGACGGTGTTCGCCCCTTCTCCTGTCGCTTCCTGTACCGATTCCGGACGGATGGACAGCGTCACCTTTTCTCCGGCAGCCAGCCTGGCCAGCGGCGATGCGTTCTGTTTGAGGGCGGTGAGGACGTGTCCGGACAAGATCCGCACCTGTACCTCATCCCCTGCGACCCCGACTATCGTGCCCTCCCACAGATTGGTTTCCCCGATGAAGGAGGCGACGAAGCGGTTGACGGGACGGTGATAGATTTCGTAAGGCGTGCCGACCTGCTGGACTTCCCCGCTTTGCATGACCATGATCCGGTCCGACATGGACATCGCCTCTGCCTGGTCGTGCGTGACGTAGATCGTCGTGATGCCCAGCTCCAGCTGCAGCCGTTTGATCTCGAAGCGGGTCTCCTCCCGCAGCTTTGCGTCGAGATTGGACAGCGGCTCATCCAACAGCAGAATCTGCGGCTCGATGACCAGCGCCCGCGCCAACGCCACCCGCTGCTGCTGTCCGCCGGAGAGCTGGTCGATCCGCCGATTTCCATACCCCTCCAGCCTGACCAGCTGCATGATTCGCTCTGCGCGCTCCCGGATCTGAGCCTGGGAAATGCTGCGCACCTGCAGCCCGAAGGCGATATTTTCAAACACGGTCATGTGCGGGAACAGCGCGTAGTTTTGAAAAACCATTCCGGTGTTTCGCTTGTGCGGCGGGACCTGCGTGACCTCCTGATCGCCGAAGCGAATCTGTCCGGCAGAGGGAAAGTAAAAGCCCGCGATCATCCGCAGGGTCGTCGTTTTGCCGCAGCCGCTTGGGCCCAGAAAAGTGAAGAACTCACCGGACTCGATATGGATGTGGACGTCTTCTACTCCTTTTGCATGGCCAAAGCGTTTGTAAACGTGGTCCAGTGTTACGCTGCTCATCCGCTTGTGTATCCTCCTTCGCAACGTGTCGTGGCAGACGAGGAAGAAGTAGCTGGACGAAAAAAGGTGCTCCCCCTTCCCGTCCAGCTTCTCTATCACTTCTTGCCTTTGCCTTTGATATTTTCATCCCAATGCTGCATCCATTCCTGATCCTTCGCGGCCATGACGCTCCAGTCGAGCGCAAGCGGCTTCAGCTCCAGGGTTTTCATGAAATCAGGCAAATCGTCCTTGCTGATGTCCGTGCGCGCCGGGAATTGGAAGCGTTCCTTGGCCAGCTGGGAGGCAATTTCCGGACTCATCAGGAGCTCCATGAAGTTTTTCGCCGCTTCCTGGTTTTTCGCGCCCTTCACGATGCCGACGCCATCGACGAGGATTGGCGCGCCGCTCTTCGGATAGATGAAGTCGTACGGGTGGTTGTTCTTTTTGCTCTGCAGCAAAATGTCCTGCAGGTTCCACAGCGAGATGACGCCTTCCTGGCGGTCCATTTTGAGGTACAGGTTGGTCGGGTCCTGCGTGTATTCCTTTGTATTGGCATCCAGCTTCAGCAGCCAGTCGTACCCCTTTTCCGGCGAATCCGGCGAATCCGCGCCTTGGCGGTAGATCATGGCGCCGTAAATGGTGCGCATCGTTCCAGAAGGCAGGACGTTGCGGATGATGATTTTGTCCTTGTATTTCGGATCGAGCAATTCATCCCAGTCTTGCGGCGCTTCCTCCGGCTTGAGCGCCTGCGAGTTGTACATGATGACTTCCGGCAGCAGCATTTCGCCGTACCAACGGTCCTGCGGGTCTTTGTACAGGTCAGGGACCTTGTCGGCAAACGTCGGCTTGTACGGCTCGAGCAGCCCTTCGTCAGCGGCTGTGCTCAGCGCGGACTGTGTGCCGCCCCACCAGAAATCAGCCTGCGGGTTGGCTTTTTCCGCACGCACACGCTCCAAGATTTGCTGCGCGCCCATCTCCAGCGTCTCTACTTCAACATTCGGATACTTCTCCTCGAACTTAGGTAGCACCACCTCGAAGATGTTTTTATCGCGCGCCGTGTAAATGATCAGCTTTTGCGGCTCGCCGGAGGCAGCCGGCGCCGCTGGTTGGGCCGCGGGCTGCGTGCCCTGGCCTGATACATTGCTGCTATCGGCGGGCTTCGCTTCCTGGCCGCCACCGGAACATGCCGCCACAGTCAGGGCCAGGGAACCTGCGAACATTCCTTGCATCCATGTTTTCAGCTTGCTGTTTGACTTTCTCACTTCTACTCCCCCTCTTTCTCATTCTTTGTCCAGCAGTCTCATGGACGGGAACGCTCCGAGCACGCTGTGCACAGCGCCGATCAGCCCCGCTTGTTCACCCAGAATCGCCTTCTCGAGACGAGGAACCTCGGGCACCCATTCGGTCAGCCAATCGTGAATCCGCTTCACCCCTTCTTCGTCGACGTGGACCATCTCCCCACTCAGGATCAAAAGCTCCGGGTTCAATACACTGGCGATGTTGGCGATTCCGTACGCCCAATGCCGGTAGACGTCGTGCAGCAGACGCTGCGCATCGGCATTTCCCTCTCCCGCTTGACGGATCAGCTCTTTTATGACACTCGACCCTTCCTGAAGGTCAGAGAGTAATCCCTTGGCCTGCGCTTGCGCTTGTATTCCCGGGACAGAATAATGGGTCTCAAATACGCCTGCCGCTCGTCTCGTGCGGTTATGTACGGGGCCGATCATCATGAAGCCGATCTCGCCTGCCGCTTCCCGGCTCCCGCGGTAAAACTGGCCGTCCAAAATGATGCCGGAGCCAATCCCGCTCCCGACGTACATGCAGACGACATGGGTGTGCCCGACTCCGGCTCCCCGCACATACTCGCCCAGCGTCATCATGTTCACGTCGTTGTCGATGATGACGGGCAGACCGAGCCGTGCCTGGAGCGTCTGCTGAATCGGCAAGCCCATCCACCCGGTGCTGGGCGAAAAACTGACCGTCCCGCTGTTGCGCTGGGTCACCCCCTGGACGCCTACTCCCATCCCAAGCACCCTGTCTCGGGAAATGCCGCTCTGCGCGAGCAGCCGGTCGAGACCTGCCGCCCAATCCTCGATGACGGCCTCCCCGTTCGCCGGTTGGGCCAGCCGCTTGCTGTGCTGCGCCAAAAACTCACCCTTCAGATCCGCGATCGCCATCTCCAGCGTCGACCCGTCAAAAACCGCGCCCGCGATCGCATAGGCCTGGTAGTTGTACTCCAGCAAAATCGGCTTGCGTCCCCCCTTGGAATCCCCCATGCCGACCTCGCAGAGCAGCCCTTCCCGGATCATCTCGTCGACCAGCGCGGAGACGCACGGACGGCTGAGCTGCGTCTGCTTGGAGATGTCGGCGCGGGAAATCTGCCCGTGCAAGATGACCTGCTGCAAAACTTCTACCTTGTTCAGGTTTTTTACCCGTTTGCTGTTGCCCGTTTTTTTAGGGGTACGCACGCCTCATCGCTCACCACCTTGCAGTTAGTTAAGTTTACTAACAAAGTTAGCCAAATTATACCAGCCTATTTTTAAATAGTCAAACTATTTGGACCTATCTGAATTAGATAATTTGTATTTATCTGGATTTCGGTGCATTCAAAAAAACGACTGCCTTCGCCAGACAGTCGTTCTTCTCGGTATTTACTTGGCTGCAGCCGCTTCTTTCTCTTTCGCCGGATGCTCTGCGCTGTTTTTGCCCAACTCCTGCTTGATGAACAGATAGCGCTCGATCTCCCGCAGCAGGACGAACAGGGACGCACGCGTCTCGAATTCCTCCCGCGAGGTCGGCAGCGCAGTCTTTTTAATCTCCCGTTTCATCTCGTTCAACTGGTCCAAAAAGCGGTAGGCCGTGTTTCCGGGATGCACCGAATCGCTCAGCTTCTCCAAAAAGTCGGCAATCTGGTGGCCTTGCGGAACCTGGATATCGAGCGTGGAGACGATCGGCATCATCCGCTCCAGCTGCTCAAACTGCTTGTCCCGCATCACAAAATACTGGTAATACGGATCTTCCTCCCGTTTTCCCAGCCGGTTGTCGGCCGAGCGCGACGCGAGCTGGATCGCTTTTTCGAGCAAGCCCGGCGTCTCGATCATCTCCCGCCCGCCCCAGTCGCTCTCGCCGTGCCGCAAGTAGTAAGTGAACTCCTTCAAAATTTTGACGAAGTTCCGCTCTACCTGCGCCTGCATGGCTTTCAGCTCTTTGTCCAGACTCGGCATGTACAAATTGACCACCAGCGCCACTCCCACGCCGATCAGCAGCAGGGCCAGCTCGTTTGCAATCAGGGCCGCATCCAACCGTTGCGTCGAGTAGAGATGCATCATGATCACCATGCTGCTGATAAATCCTTCCTGAATGCGCAAGCGCACGGCAAGCGGCAAAAAGATCAGGATCGCCAGCATGATCACCAATGGCGAATACCCGAGCAGCGCGAACAGCGCCATGCCGATGGCCAGTCCCAAGAGACTCGCCAGAAACCGGTTCCCTGCCGTGCGAAACGATTGCTTGACTGTCACCTGAATGCAGAGGATGGTGATGATCCCTGCCGAAGCGGGAAACATCAAATCAAACTGCTGGGCGAGCAAGATCGATAGGGCCGTCCCGATCGCCGTCTTCAACGTGCGATAGCCGATTTGTAACGATAGAAATCTCAGTCCTGCTCCCCTCCATCTTGGTGCTTGCATTGCCACTTTCTTCCTTCTACCAATGTACCAAAAAATGCGGAAGAACCAAAGCGAAGACTTTGTTACCGCTCGAAAAAAAGCGGCCGCCCGCGACACGGACAACCGCCTTTGCCCAAAACGCTTCCAGCTTCTCCTTTACTCGCTCGCTTGCTTCAGCGTAAGCAGCGCTTGCATCAGCTGCGCTGCCTCGGCTCTGGTCAACGGAGCGTCGGGGTTGAACGCCTTGTTGTTGCCGGGCAGAAGCCCGAGAGAATGGACGATCGCCACGGCGGGAGCATCCGCTTGCCGCACGTCGGGATAGGCAGAGACGAAGAGACCGGACTGAAGGGCTTTCTGGATCGCGCCGTACTGCGGGTGCTTTGTCTCCACATCCGTAAAAGCGAACGGGCTTTCCTCCTCGCTCAGACGTGCCCGCGGGTAATGAAATCTTTTTTTTCCTGCTCGAAGCTGATCCATTCCCCCGTCTCTGCATCCACGACGCCCTCGTCGCCGGCATAGCGGTACGCGAGCAACGGCGCGGCATCGGGCGCGGGCAAATCCCAAACGCCTGCTTTTGGCTGGTAGTAGGTCAGCGTCAACGTTTTATGTTCCTGCCCGGTTTTTTTGGCAGCGGACACTTCGACGGCTTTCTCGCCGCTGGCCGCGACCAGGTCCGGCAAACTGCGAGGACGCACCCACATGTTCTCGGCTTCGCCCGTCTGCGGATTCACCTGTACGGAGAACTCTGCATTTTCGAGCGGCACGCCGTTTTTCAACCACCCGAAACTGACCTCGTACGACCTGCCGCGTTCCAGCAGATCCTCGATGTACGCATCAGACGTCTTCTGGTCGAGCAGGGAGATTTCTCCCAAACGGTCGGCATACAAGGTCTTGACCAGCTTGACGGCACTATCCTCTGCTGTTTTCCACGGCACGGCATTGGCGATTTTCCGGCCTGTTTCCCCAAAGCGGGAGCGTTCGTTCAGGATGAACTCCTCCAGCTGACCGCGGTCGTTGATACTCAGCTGAACAGGGGTTGCAGGCTTGTCCTTTGCCTGCAAGGGCGTAAATTCAAAATTCCAGCTGCGAATCTCGATCCCGTCCGAGCGGTATTCACCCGGCAGCTTTTGGATCAGCTGTTCCGCTATTTGCTGAGCCTGCTGTTTCGTTACCCGCTTTTCGCTGTCGGCCTTGCCCGCTCTGCTCGTCCCCAACGGCTGTACCGGCTTGCTCTCTGCTGGATTCCCCAGCGCGTTTATGACCTTTCCGGCAACCGCATCCACGTGCTTCCCCCTGCCCGAGTCATAGCTTCCCGTGATGCTCGACAGCTCTTTGTAGCGCAGGGACGGAGCCGCCTTTTCCGTCAGCAGTTGTTCCGCCTCTGCGGCAGGCAGCACTTTTTCCGGAGACGTCAGGTCGCCATGGGTCCAATTCCGGGAGAAGGAGCTGACCTAAAGGAAACGGATTCCTGCTTGTAGCTGTCTGGAACCGCAATCCATTTTTCCGCCGGCTGAATCGCCTGCTCTTTTGTGATCGGGGGAGCCGACAACTCCGCGGCGTATACGACGGGTGTCACTGGCAACGCAGACACTCTCGCAGCCCATTTATTTGGAAAATAAATCAAATTCATAAAGATGCCTATCTTCTGCGGCTCTCTGACAATTGGAACTGATTGACGAGTTGCTGCAAAAATGCGGTAATGGCCTCTACGTGATTGGACGTATGCTGCACATCCTTAATGTCGGCGAGCAGCTCCAGCACCTTCTTTTCCACCTCGGAGGAAATTTGGCGATTTTCCATGCTGACCTCTGCAATTTTTTCCATCAGTCCGACGACCTCTTCCACCACCTGCGTTTTGCGCGAATCTTTGCTGCCCGCCCCGCTCAACAGCTCCGATGCGGCCGCTACCAGTTGCGTCCCCTCCATCACCACATGCGTTCCCTCTTCCATCGACTCATAGGCTTCTTGGGCGTTTCGCTGAATAAGCTCAACGGTCCGGTGGATTTCTTCGGTCGATTTGCGCGTCAGATCGGCCAGCTTGCGAATTTCTTCGGCTACGACGGCAAACCCTTTGCCGTGCTCACCCACCCGTGCCGCTTCGATGGAGGCGTTCAAGGCAAGCAGATTGGTCTGGGCCGAAATTTCCTCGATGACCTGCAGCACCTCACTGATCTGTCCGGTCGTCTTCGTAAACGTGATGATCGTCTGGTGGGTATCTTCCACCTTCGCCGAGATTTGACTCATTTTTTCCCCGATTCGCTCCACTTCGCTTTGCGCGACCGCGATTTGCTGCGACGCATTTTCTTCCAGCACGCGCAGCGTCCCGCGCATGTCATCGACCACATCTTTGGCGACATCAATATCTTTGAGCTGCCTGCGAATGCTGCCGATCATTTTGTGGATTTCACCGCTCATCCGTTCCGTAGAACCTGCCGTTTCGTTCGTAGATTCATTGAGCAAAAGCTGGCTGTTCAGCACATCGGAAGCAGCCCTCTTGACCTGCAGCATGATGCCTTCCAGCGAGTCGATCATGTTGTTGATCCACTTCGCGATTTCGCGGGTTTCGTCATTTTCGAAATCGTCGAGCTTCAACCGTTGGGTCAAATCGCCCTTTCCTTCCGCATTGATGCGAATGAACCGGTTCATCTGCTGCAGGCGGCGCACCAGAGGCTGTGTCCCCTTGCTGCTAAGCCGCCATGCGACCAGCCATGCAAAAATCAGGTACGCGACGCCGATCACTGCCGCAGTGAAAAGCGGCCCGATATTTGCGAAGGTTAACAGATATACGAGCACCGACAGGAAAAACGCGAGGACGATCATTATGGGCAACTGAAGGCGAAACAGCTTCCAGTCCACCCCTCTTATGCGGTACACCTCTTCCAGATCTCCTTCGCACATCATCCCCCAAATATCGGGGCAATGCGGCAGCTGAAAGGTCATTCCTTTGCCAATGACGGGAATATGCCGGTAGTCCGAATAACCCGGAAACTCGACAAACAAATTGCTCCCGTTCTGAATCGTATTCGCTACGCCGGGATGCAGCCTTCCCGTCGCCGGATCGGTAAAGATCAGCTCCAGCTCCGTATGCTCCTTGACCGATACGATCCCCCAATCCGTCGTGACGCCGTCTTTCAGATTTTCTCCGTGGGTAAACGTCCGGTCTTCAAAGCGACTGCGTGACAGCGCTGCCCCAAGGGGAATTTGTGTTTGCAGCTGGGGACGCGCCATAAAAATATAGTTGTCCCCCGAATCCGGATACACATGCCCGGACTCGCGCTGGATGAGATCGCCGATCACATCGTTAGGCACTCTACCGCACAGCGCTCCCTTCCACTGGCCGGACTCGATCACCGGAACGATGAAGAGCAGCGTCATTTTATCATGAAACGACGACGTGCTCGGGCCAATCTCCAGCGTTAGCGGGTCAGGATAGGGTCCGAACAAGCACTTCTGCCCGTCCTTGCCTTGCCGGGAATAGCGAAGCCCCGGTTCCATGATACTGTTTCTTCCATAGCTGCGCCCCAGATGTTTGGGATAAGTCGAAGAAATGACTACCCCATCGGCATCAAGCAGAAAAATTTCCGAAAAATCAGCTGCCCGATTTTGAGTTGCTGCGAACAATTGCCCATCGATTGCCATAGCGGGACGGCCCTCTTCGCCCAACCGGGATGTATCCGTTTGCAAACGCCCCAGAAGCCTGTCCAGATGAGCCCAGTACTCGTTTGTCCAATCCTTGAGCAGTTCCATCCTCGTGTTCGCAATGCCTTCAAAAATGTCTTCTATATCTACACTTTGTTTGCGGTTTAAACGATAGGACCACCATAAAGGCAATCCTTGTTTAAAACCAAGCCAGTCGAACATGAATCCCCCTCCATTCCATTCCGTTATGTTAGGTATTATAACATCGGACTAGATATATTTTCATAATTCCATTTTATTTAAAAAAATTTAAACAATATAATATCTTTACGATGTTCCTAAAATTTAATCAACAAAAATTTCCTTTTCTCGCCATATCATGGAAAATTTAAAAAAAGAATCTGCCCGCGCGCGTTTCCCGCAGGCAGACCCTTTTTCTGTTCACTCTCTTTCGCTTACACTTCGAGCATTTTCCCCAGCGACTCGACATTCAGCACGTTCCCTACGAGGAAGTTGCCGAATTCGCCGAAGCGCGCGCTTACTTCGTCAAAGCGCATTTCGTAGACGATATGCTTGAACTCCAGCGGATCGTTGGCAAACAGGGTGACGCCCCACTCCCAATCGTCGAAGCCGATGGAGCCGCCGATGATTTGCTTGACTTTGCCCGCGTACTTGCGGCCGACCATTCCGTGGGAGCGCATCATTTCCTGGCGTTCCTGCATGGTCAGCATGTACCAGTTGTCCTGCAGATCGCGCTTCTTGTTCATCGGATAGAAGCAGATGTGCTGCCATTTCGGCAAGATCGGGTAGAGGCGGTCGCGCACGTGCGGATTGGCCTTTGGATCCTCTCCCGGATTGTTGACGTAGTTGCTCAGCTCCACGACAGACACGTAGGAGTACGAAGCTTGTGTATAGGCAGCAAAACGGGTTTTGTTGAACGCCGTTTTGATCTCGTCCAGTTCTTGCATGGTTGGACGCAGGAAGAGAAACACCAGGTCAGCCTTGTGGCCCAGAATGGAGTAAACCGCCGTGCTGCCCTGGTTCTCCCCTTCGTTCGCTTCCCACGTGCGGATCAGGGCATTCAGCTCGTCCAGCGCAGCCTGGCGCTCCTGTTCGGATGCCGCTCTCCATTTTTCCCAGTTGATAGTGCGGAAATTGTGATACGTATACCAACCTTCCAATGTAAGCAAGGCTTCGTTCGCGCTCATCTGTCAATCAGCTCCTTTGAAAAATCTGGTGATCCCGGTTGCAACATTCCCAGTATAGCATAAGGGGCTCGCCGATATTCGGAACAGATTGGTGAACAAGCGTTTGTTTTCCTGGCGGATCAGGCGCGCGTCCCCGCCGAGAGCAGGGAGGCCGCCGCCTCGTCCACGATGACGGTCACGTCGGGATGCTGCTGCAGCAAGGAAGCCGGGACGTCCGGGCTGCTCTCCCCCTCCAGCATGCGCTGCACGGCCTCTGCCTTTGCTTTTCCGCTCGCCAGCAGGATGATTTTCTTCGCGCCAAGTATCGTCTGAATCCCCATGGAGACCGCTTGGGTCGGCACTTCCTCGATCGCCTGGAAATAACGGGCGTTCGCCTCGATCGTACTGTCCGTCAGCTGGACGACGCGCGTAGTCGTGTCATTCGCAGAGCCTGGCTCATTGAAGCCGATGTGGCCGTTGTTCCCGATCCCCAGCACCTGCACGTCGATGCCGCCTGCCTCCGCGATCGCCTGCTCGTAGCGTTTGCACTCCCCTGCCAGATCGGCGGCGTCTCCGCGGGGAATGTTGGTTTTGTCCGCTGGCAGGTTGATATGCGCGAACAGATTTTCATGCATATACGTCCGGTAGCTCTGCGGATGATGGCCGGACAGGCCGACGTACTCATCCAGGTTGAAGCTGGCCGCCCGGGAAAAATCGATGCCTTCTTTTTGATGCAGCGCGATCAGCTCCCGGTACATCCCGACCGGTGTGCCGCCTGTCGCCAGTCCCAATACGGCTGACGGACGGCGGGTGACCTCGTCTGCGATGAGCCGTGCCGCTTGCTTGCTCATGCCGTCATAGTCTTTTGCGATGACAAGCTTCATCACTCGTTTCACTCCTGTTAATATTTTCGCTCGAGGACGGCTTTGGCTGTCCGTTCCTTGTACTGCAAGGCCTTTTCCTTGTTGCGCATCGTCAGCGCCGTGCAGATGACGTCGAGCACATGCAGCTGCGCCATCTTCGCGGCCAGCGAGCCTCCTTGCAGCGGTCCTTCCTGGGCGGCCGTCAGCAAGGTAATGTCCGCGACGTTCGTAATCGGCGATCTGCGGTAATGCGTGATGCAGACCACTGTGGCTCCCGCCTCTTTCGCCACTTTGAGCGAGTCGATCGTGTCCTTGGTGCTCCCGGAGACGGACAATCCGACCGCTACGTCTCCAGGCCCCAGTGTCGCCGCCGCCATCGCCTGCAAATGTGACTCGGTGAAGGCATCCACCCGCAGGCCGATCCGCAGGCAGGTGTATTTGGCGTCCTGCGCCGTCACAGCTGACGTCCCGACACCGTAAAAGTGGATCGTACCCGCTGTGTGCAGCAGCTCGACACAGCGCTCCAGCAGCTCCATGTCGAACAGCGCATTAGTATCTTCAATGGCCTGGCGATTGGTCGCCGTCACCTTTTGGGCAATGATTCCCAAAGAATCGTCCTCGCCTACTTCTCCGTGCAGGTTCTTGACCGGATTCACCAGCTCCTGGGCCAGCGCCAGCTTGAACTCCTGATAGCCGCGAAACCCGATTTTCCGGCAAAAGCGCAAGACCGTCGTCTCGCCTACGTCCGCTTTTTCCGCCAAATCGATGACGGAGGAGTAAATGACGCTCTCCGTCTGGGCCAGCACGATCTGCGCCACCTTTTGCTCCGCCTTCGTAAAGGATGGCAGCAGGCTCTGGATATGCAGCAGGGTATTGGTTTTGCCGGCCTGCGCCGCCAGCGCTTCCAGCCACTCTTCCTCTCGTCCCGCCATCACGATCTCTCCTTCTTTTCCGTCAGGCTCCTCGCCCGTTCTACCGTCATTATACGCAGAAAAGGAATGATCCGCCACTTTTTATGTTTAAAGTGGAATTTTTCTTCATTTCTCGTGTTCAAGTTGGCACTCCCCATGCTGATCCAGGTTGTCCTTCTCTACCAAAAAAGCTTTCGCCCGCAAGGAATTTTCCCGACGAACGAAAGCTTTTATGGAAGACGGGCGCTCAAGCAAATACGCGATAGCCGAGCATGATGACAATGACCAGTAAAACGAGCGCCCCGATAAAAAAGCCGATGCCGCCCTCCTGCCTGCGGGCGCGCCCCAGACACATTTCCATGAGGCCGAACGCTGCGATGGCGAGCACGCCTTTGACGTAAAAGTAAACGTCGCTCGCATGGAACTGGAAGAGCAGCCAGGCACCCGTCACAAAAATGATGACGACCATCAGTCTGAGCAGCATATGCAAAATTTTCGCCACTCTCGCTTTGCCTGCGCGATACAGGATATACCCGACAATCAGGAGGACAAAGGCTACCTCCCAGCTGCCGACATGCGCTTCCTTTAACGCATTGTACATGTAATATCAGCTCCTCGATCCTTCTATGTATGTCTTGTCCCCGACATTATAGCAGAAGTATCGGGAAAATGCAGACAGAGCGATGCGTGGCAGAATTGTGTCGGCAAAAGGAGCAGAAAGCGCAAAAGCCCCCGTCTCGATCTGAATCAGCTGACGGGGGCTTCTCCTCTTTCTCTTATTCTACCGCCGCTTTCTCCCATGCGAAGCCATGGCTTACTCGCTTTTCAAGAAACGATCTGTCTCCTGCAAGAGTTCGCCAAGCAGGCGGCAGCCATGGACCCAAAAAAGTCTTTGACTGCCGCTGCCGCTGTTTGGTTGAGCCGGCGATCCTTTGCATCGGATAGCCGCGTAGAAGTTTTTAATGAATGTCTCTTTTCTTAAATCGACCACCATGAACGGAGGATACATCCGTAGCAATCGTAAATGCTTGCGGGTCCAATTCTCGAATAATATCTTTCAGCTTGGTTTCCTCCAGCCTTGTAAAGACACATAAAATCACGCGTTTATCTTCACCGCTGTAAGAACCCTCGCCGTGCAAATAAGTGACCCCTCGACCTAGCCGCTCCGTAATCGCATCCGCTATTTCTGTTATATTATCACTGATAATATATACAGATTTCATATCATCCAACCCTTTTACGACTATGTCAATGGTTCTGAAAGCAACATAATATGTAATCATCGAAAACAACGCATTTTCCAGGGAGAATACAAACGCTGCAATGGCGAAAATAATCACATTGACAAACATGATGATTTCACCAACAGAAAACGGCAGCCTCTTTTCCACCAAGATTGCTAATGTTTCCGTTCCATCTAAAACTCCACCATTGCGAATGGTTAAGCCTACTCCTGCTCCTAATATTAAGCCGCCGAAAACAACCGCAAGCAGTTCATTGTCTACAACCGGCTCGATATGATGCATGAAAAAAGTCGCCACGGAAAGAGCAATGATTCCATACAGCATGCTAATCGCAAAGGTTTTGCCTATTTGCTTGTATCCCAGGAAAAAGAAAGGCAAGTTCAGAATGACGAGAAAGAGACTAAGATTGATCGTCGTTACATGGCTGAGTATCATGGATAAGCCCGTTACTCCACCGTCAATGATGCTGTTTGGAATCAAGACAGCTTCCAGGCCGTAAGCCATAATAATGGCACCGATGGTAATAAAGAAAGCCCTTTTGGCCATATTTCTGATTTTTCGTCTCTTATGAATGATTTTCTTGTTTTCCTCCGTTGTATCCATTCATTTCTTCCTCCCGTTTTTGTTGTGTCCCTATCTTATATTAACATATCAATAAAATGGAAAACTTTTACTTCCCCCATAATTGGACAGGCTGCTATTCGTGCCGGCAGCCTGTTGGGGTCAGCAGCATCAGGAGCCATGGGCGTCCCCGGGATAACCGCCCGTACCGTGTGCCCGCATCGCTTTCTGGTAGCCGCCCAGATCGTTGCCCGTCACCACCAGAGGAACCTGCATCTCGCGCAAGAACTGGACGTGCCCTTCGAGAAAGTGAATGCTGGCCAAAAACATGCTGTAGCCGAATTCGCTGATGACACTGTCGACGCCGTAGAGAAGATGGGAGTAGAAGCCCTCCACCGCTTTCATGACTTTTTCCCGCAGTTCGGGGCGGACTGGCTTGGAGTTGTTCAATACTCTTGAGACAGTGGCGATCGATACGTTTGCTAGCTGCGCGATGTCTTTTATGGTAACAGCTAGGATGGTTCGCTCTCTTTCCCTTAATTAGAAAAACGCTTTCCTACTTTCAAAATACACGCGCCCATTCTTTTTATCAATATTCACTCAATTGACTTTTTCCGACAAACGAAAGAGCAGCGACACTCTCCCGTCCCTGCTCTTTCCGCTCTCTATTGCGCAAGGCGCACTCCCGCCTGTCAGCCAGGATTACCCCGCCCGAAAGCCTTCTCCCAGCACTTCGTGAGCAGGGCAAAAAATGATAAAGGCGTCCGGATCTTGTCTTTTTCAAATGATCAAAATAAAAAGAACCATCAAAGGGGCAAATAAAGGATTGACTACGCGCAAAAAAAGAACGATAATAATGATTACATAATAATTATTTTAAAAAAGAAGGTGACCTGTGTTGGAACACCACAACTTGAGTTTCACACAGCAGCTAAAGCATCTGGGCAAGCGCTTGACGATTCAACGGCGGGCGGTCCTGCTCCACATGCTGCATACATCGGCAGCCACCACCGCCAAAGACGTCTATCATGCGTTGAAGACCGATATGCCAAATATTACCCTTTCCACCGTATACACTTCCTTGCGTTTTTTTGTGAAAATGGGTGTCCTCGAGGAGCAGGTAAACCTGGACGCGCCGAACCGCTTTGCCTGCAAAGGCGCAGCGAGGTCGATCGATCTGAAGGAAGTCATGTAAGCAGCAAAACAAGGAAGGCAGCCCACTCACCTGTGGCTGCCTTCTATTGCGTATTCATACACGGCCTGACCGATTCGGCCGAGAACGTCCAGGGCAGCCTCGGACTGTACATCCTGGGACAATGCCGCGATGGAAAAACGACGCCCGCCTGCCCAGTATCCGGGACACATCACTGGCTGTGACCGTGTTGTTTTCCGTAATGTCTGCCGGATAGATCATCAGTTTGCGGGAATAGCAGCTCTGCTGCATGCCAAGGCCGCGCATCGTCCGGTCGATCAACGCTTTGCCTGTCAGATCGATGAGCACATTCGTCGCTGTATTGTCGCTCTGGATGATCATCAGCGTGACCCATTTCCGGATGGTCAGCTTCAGTCCGGGCGAGAGCGCAAACAACAGGCCGGAGCCGCCGACGAGATCTTCTCGGCGCAGGACCAGTCGGTCATCCATGGAAAACTGCCCTCTGTCTGTTGCCGCGTACACGGCCGCCATGATCGGCACTTTGATGACGCTCTCCGCGATGAACGGCTGCTGCGCCTGATGGGCAAAGCATATCCCCTCGTCCAGATCCTCCACCACGACCCCCCAGGTGCCTGCCGCGTTTGCGATCAGCTCAGAAAGCCTTTGACGCAATGGTTCCATCCTGTGCAAGCCCCCCTGTCCTCAAATCTGTTCCAGCTCTGCTACCGTTCTCTCATTCGTTACGTTGCCGGTATTTCCTTTAACATACAATTGCAAAATCTTCATGGGGAACGAATGCATAGACGGAAATCGTCGCAACGTGCGATCTTCCAGGACTCATGTGTCTGACGCCCTTTCCCGCACCGAACGCCTCTTCCCCCAACGTCGCCGTCCGCAGGTCATTCTCGAAAGCCAGCGGCAGATTGATCGCCTCTGTCAGCGGCGTCCGCACGTCCACCTGCTTCAAGCCGAGGTTCGGAGAGTGGATGGAAACGCCGTTTGGCCCGTCCTATCATTTTCTGATTTGTTCGTCAATTGAAGGGAGGAAAACGGGTTTGAGGGTAGTTTCAGGGGGGCTTCCACAAGCTGGTTATACGCCAAAAAACGGCGCATGCACGGATTGCTGCGCCGTCTTTCGTTTCTCAATCCGGGCGAAGCAGATCTATCCCTCGAACATGCTTCTCAAGGCCCGCACGCTTTGCTCGTCCACGTATTTCAGGGCTTGTCCATCTTCGCGGACCCCTGTTCCGACGTGGATTTCCTGCACGCCTGTCGTGGCTGCCAGACCGTGGGCGTTGTCCAGGGACAGACCGCTGCCGACCAGGATGGAGAGCTGGGTATGCTTCGTCAGCTGGACGAGGCTGGCGATGCACGCGGCGCCGTCGATCGCGCTCCTTTGTCCGCCGGAGGTCAGGATGTGGCGGATTTGGGGACGATTCTGCCTCCGTTTTCTTCATGCAGCGTGCTAACCGCGGGAAAACGGCCGTTGGCAATGGATGGCGCTACCGATTCTGGTCGATCAAAACAGGCAGGCTCTTTAAAGCTTGGCCCATCGGCGAATCGGTCAAATGCTCGACTACGTCGAATCCCTGCACGGGACGGATATCGGCGAACCGTTTCACAAAGGAAGCCAGAGCCGTGCGCGCTTCCATGCGAGCGAGCGGGGCGCCCAAACAGAAATGCGGACCCGACCCAAAGCTGATATGGTGTTGATTTTCCGGACGATCGATATCGAATTGTTCCGCATGGGGAAATTGGGATTCGTCCCGGTTGGCAGAGCCGATCCACGCGATTACCGTTTGCCCTCGCTTCATCTCGTGCCCGAAAACAGTGGTATCCTGCACCACCCTGCGATCCATGGTAGACGGGAAACGGAATCGCAGCGCTTCCTCAACCAGCTTGGGAACCAGCGACACGTCGGCCCGCAGCTCCTGATAAATCCCCGGCTTGTCAAACAGCATGGAATAAAACATATTGGAAATGAGGGTCGTCGTGGTCTCATTTCCCGCACCGAGCAGTCCCATGGCGGACATGACCACTTCTTCATCCGTCAGCCTTTCCCCCTCCAGCTCGGCTTTCGTCAAGTCGGAGATGATGTCATCTTCCGGATGCTTCCGCTTCTCCAGCACGATGGGATGCAGGTAGCCATGAAACGCCTTGACGGCCTGCTCTTTTTGGGCGGCAATGTCGCTGTAGGTTTCTTTTGCATACGGGAGGAAGATGATGTCTGACCAGTGTTTGATCTTTGCCCGGTCTTTGCTCGGGACGCCGAGCAGCTCCGCGATGACAGTCACCGGAAGGGGGATCGCCAGCTTCTCTACAAGATCTGCCGTCGATTGTCCCTCGATCTCCATGAGCAATTCGTCCACAATGGTTTGAATGCGGGGCTCCCACTCTTCGAGAGCGTGGGGAGAAAATGCTTTGGCCAAAAGCGCCCGCCGATTGCGGTGCTCGGGAGGATCGACGAAATTTACGTTGCTGCGGTTATCCATGATTTTCGGAATGGGAATGAAGCTGCGTTCTTTTTTGTTGGAAAATAGCTGGTGATCAAACAGCACCCGTTTGGCATGTTCATATAAAAACACATTCCAGACATCTTGCTCGGCATCGTAATAGACAGGATGGTTTTCCCTCATCTTTTTGTACCAGGGATATGGATTCCATTGCTGTTCCTTTGAGGTAAGCCTCGATATTTCTTGCAACAGAATCGTCTGATTCGTCGAATTCATCGTGATTCCTCCCGAAATTTCAGTCTGAGCGATACCGTCCCCGTTCCAAAACCGGAATCGTGCACGCGCTCTGCCAGTTAGTATGTTTTTGTGGAGGGCCTTTCAACCAATTTTTTCGAATCCGACAAAATCATGCCGCACGTCCTCGGCGCAGCCTCTCTATCATCTTTACAGCATGATCGATGCAGCTTTGCACGCCCATACTTGCAGGCAGTCAGTTGTCCCGTCAAGCGATGTTGCAACATGAAAAACGAGGACGCTGCGGGCAAAAACAAGATAACAACAGCCCGCAGATGGCCGATCTGTAGTATAATGGCAGAAGGCGCAGGCTGCCTGTGCCGAAACCGAATACGAAATCCATGCGGCCGGCATGGGAGAGGTTCGCGAACTCCCTCTATAAAAAACTAAGGTAGAAGAACAGTACCTTGCCTTGGTATTGTTTTGTTTTTTTCAGAGCAAAGTTCAAGAACTCTCTATTCCAAAGGAGATGGAGAGCGATGAAAAAGGAAAAAGCCGTCGTTGTTTTCAGCGGAGGACAGGACAGCACGACCTGCCTGTTCTGGGCGAAGCAGCAATTTGGCGAAGCAGAAACGGTCACGTTTGACTACGGGCAGCGGCACAAGCTGGAAATCGAATGTGCTCGCGAGATCGCCCGGGAGCTCGGCGTGGCCCACACCGTATTGGACATGAGCCTGCTCAATCAGCTCGCGCCCAATGCCCTCACCCGCATAGACATTGACATCACCCAGGAGGAAGGCCAGCTGCCCTCCACCTTCGTCGACGGACGCAATCTGCTGTTCCTCTCGTTTGCCGGCGTGTTCGCCAAACAACGCGGGGCGCGGCACCTGGTTACAGGCGTTTGCGAGACGGATTTTAGCGGCTATCCGGACTGCCGCGATTCGTTCATCAAATCGCTGAATGTGACGCTCAACCTGGCGATGGACTATCCGTTTGTCATTCACACCCCGCTCATGTGGCTGAATAAGGCGGAGACGTGGAAGCTGGCGGACGACCTGGGTGCATTCACGTATATCCGCGAGAAGACCCTCACCTGCTACAACGGCATCAAAGGGGACGGCTGCGGCGAATGCCCGGCCTGCCGCCTGCGCAAAGCCGGGCTGGACACGTATCTTTCCGAAAAAAACGAGCAAGGAGAGCATGCCCGATGAGCGCGAACTTCGACTTCCGCATCGTCGACCGCATGCAGCAGCTCGGGACGCATATTGAAAAGTCCCAGCTGCGCTATCACAACAAGCGCGTCCTGGTCAGCAAGGAATTCACCTTCGACGCCGCCCACCATCTGCACGCCTACGAAGGAAAATGCAAAAACCTGCATGGCCACACGTACAAGGTCGTGTTCGGGATCAGCGGCCACCCGGATGAGATCGGGCTGGTCATCGACTTCGCGGACATCAAGCAGATCTGGAAGGAGCACATCGAGATCTACCTGGATCACCGTTATTTGAATGAAATGCTCCCCCCGATGAATACCACGGCGGAAAACATGGTCGTCTGGATCTTCGAGCAGATGGAGCGCCAGCTCGGGTCCGACGCCTACCGCGACCGCTACAACGGAGCCCGCGTGGAGTTCGTCCGCCTGTTCGAAACGCCGACGAGCTCTGCCGAAGCGAGACGGGAGTGGATGTACGAATGAGCCGCATTCCTGTCTTGGAAATCTTCGGGCCCACGATCCAGGGGGAGGGCATGGTGATCGGGCAAAAGACGATGTTCGTGCGCACCGCCGGCTGCGACTACCGCTGTCGCTGGTGCGACTCCGCCTTCACCTGGGACGGGTCGGTCCGGGACGAAATCAGGCAGATGAGCCCGGAGGAAATCCGGGAGGAACTCACCCGGCTGGGGGGAGACTGCTTTTCCCACGTGACGATCTCCGGCGGCAATCCCGCCCTGCTGCCGAACATCGGCGGACTGGTCAAGCTGTTGAAAGCGCAGGGAATCCGCTCCGCCGTAGAGACGCAAGGCAGCAAATGGCAGGATTGGCTGCGCGAGATCGACGATGTCACCCTCTCGCCCAAGCCGCCCAGCTCCGGCATGCAGACCGACTTGGGCGTGCTGGATAAGATCGTGGCGAAGCTGCTGGAGGCCAATCACAAGGGAGTCAGCCTGAAAGTCGTCGTCTTTGACGAAACGGATTTCGAATACGCCCGCGGCATCCACCGCCGCTATCCGTCCCTTCCTTTTTACCTGCAGCCGGGCAATGCCGACCTCGCCGAAGTAGACACCGGGGAGCTGCGCGTGAAGCTGCTGGAGACGTTCGAATGGCTGATCGATCTGGCGATGGCCGCTCCCGATCTGAACGATGGAAAAGTGCTGCCGCAGTTGCACGCCCTCGTCTGGGGCAACAAGCGCGGCGTGTGAGGACCATTTCGAGGAACAAGAAAAAACGAGTGCGGCGTCCAAAGTCGCTGCGAGACCAGCAGCGAAACGGACGCACAAGGTAGCGGTGCCATCCGATACGCATGGCGCAAGCGGTTTCGTAGGCGACCCGAATACCAACTTGAAAACAAGGAGTACCGATACATGGCAAACCAACAGGAACGCGATCTTTCGTCCTTGACGCTCCTGGGCAACCAGGGCACGACTTATCCGCAAACGTACGACCCGAGCGTGCTGGAGTCCTTCGACAACAAGCATCCGTACCGCGACTACTTCGTGAAATTCAACTGTCCGGAGTTCACCAGCCTGTGCCCGATCACGGGACAGCCTGACTTCGCGACGATCTACATCAGCTACATCCCCGACATCAAGATGGTCGAGAGCAAGTCGCTCAAGCTGTACCTGTTCTCGTTCCGCAGCCACGGCGACTTCCACGAGGACTGCGTGAACATCATCATGAACGACCTGATCCAGCTGATGGACCCGAAATACATCGAGGTCTGGGGCAAATTCACCCCGCGCGGCGGCATCTCCATCGATCCGTACTGCAACTACGGCAAGCCGGTGACAAAGTACGAGGAGATGGCGAGCTATCGGCTGATGAATCATGATATGTACCCGGAGAAGGTGGATAATCGGTAATGCTGTATGTAGTACCAAGAAAGAAAACCCTTATTTTATAAGGGTTTTTCTTGTTCGCACACTTGTTTCGATATTCGCATTAACCGCCCAACTCTTGCAACTTGAAGTTCACCAGAATTCAATAATTCATATGTTTGCCTACGACCGATTATAATGCTACATAGAAACTAGACAGCCAAAAAGGAGTATCTTAGTTGTATGAAGCCAACAAGAAGAAAGTTCACTCCCGAGGAAAAGGCGCGTCTAGTACTGGAAATTTTAAAGGAAGAAAAGTCGGTTTCACAGCTCGCAGCAGAGCACGGCATCCATGCTAATGTCCTCACCAGGTGGAAGACGGAAGCGGTCCAGAACCTCTCACAGCTATTCGTAGACGATCGAAAAGGCATTACGTAAATGAAACAGGATTACGAACAGCAGATCAATGAACTCTACGTTGAGGTTGGGAAGCTCTCTACGCAACTGTCGTGGATTAAAAAAAAATCTGGCCTCTAACTGGTCACGAGAAGAGCGGATCGCGATCTTGGACTGGCAGGATCCTGAGATGGCGATTAGCGTGCAAGCCGAGCTTCTGGGCCTCAACCGCAGCAGCCTGTCCTAAGCACAATCACTATCTGCCGCATCAATCGCTTCAAAACCGCACGCCGGAAACTGTGTATAATCGAGCAGTGATTCTTAAATCCACAAGTGAATAACCAAGGACTCCCGCACCTTGGCTTGGGCTTTGTCCTCCACCAGAGGATATCTCCATGCGTGAGTTCCTATCTTCGTTATTTCCAGTTATCGTTCATGTTCAAGAGGACATTAAAGGGCGACTGAAAACCACCTTGTGCAATATTTCACACCTAAAAATCCGAAAAAGCTGTCTTGACATCTTGTAGCACCATAATAATCTACTCTTGCAAACTTCTGATAGCTAGTGCCGAACGCGATCGTATCGGGGGCCGGATCTGGACGGATTACGGCAAGGGCTTCCCGGCAGAGCTGGGTGCTTCCTGGCTGCACGGCATCGATTACGGAAACCCCATTCCGTTTTTGGCGCAGACCTACGACCATCTGCAAGACGCCCCGGCCCCGGCCGCCAAAGGCTTTGACCAAATCTTGCGCAAATGGGCGGCGGATCTGGACATACGCCAAAACCAGATCGTCCATCAGATTCACCATAATGACGAGGGCGTCCGCATCGCCACCTACAGCGATGTCTTCCAGGCGCGGTACGGAACCGTCACCCTGCCGCTCGGCGTGTTGAAGAGCGGCAGCATCGCCTTTTCGCCGCAGCTCCCCGACCGCAAGCAGCAGGCGATCAGCCAGCTCGGGACAGGCTTGCTCAACAGGCTGTACCTGCAATTCCCCTACGCAGCCACGCATCCCGAAAATTGCGCCAGCGTCCACGGGGCATTCTTGTCCGGACTGCGGGAAGCCCAAAAAATCATCAGCCTTGCCTGACGCAGCAACCCCCTCTCCGCGCGAAGAACGCGGGGACAAGGGGGCTGTTTGTTGGACTGGCCGGGCTGCCTGCTAGAGCGGCCGCTCAGCTGAATGTCCGGCATAAATCGACAAATTGGCTTGATTATCAAAATAGGTTTGTGGAACAATGGAGCTAGCAAGAAATTGATTCTAGCAAAAGCTATCGCAAAGGAGTCTTCCTTCATGACAGTAGAACGCTTCGTTCGGGAGACGCGCACATTCAAGGCAAGCCATGTCCTCCCTCCTGACACGAACAATCACAGCACGCTCTTCGGAGGCAAGCTGATGGCCTACATCGACGACGTCGCCTCGCTCTCCGCCATGAAGCTCGCGCGAGGCCCTGTGGTGACGGCCTCCACGGACTCCGTCGACTTTTTGCAGCCGATCCCGGTCGATCACGAGGTTTCGCTGGAAGCCTTCGTCACCTGGACACACAAGACCTCGATGGAAATCTTCGTCAAAATCGTCGCGGAGGATTTGCTCACGGGAGAGCGCACGGTTTGCGCGACCTCCTTTTTGACCTTTGTCGCACTCGGGACAGACGGCAAACCGACGATGGTGCCAAAGGTCATCCCAGAGACCAAGGAGGAAATTTTCCTCCAGGAAGGCGCGTCGGAAAGAGCTGCGGCGCGGAAGCTGCGGCGAACCAGCAGCAAGCATCTGGCTGATCTGTTGGGAACGAGCAGACCTTGGGAAGACTAGTGCGAATCGAGATGAGAACAGTCCCCTTTCGGCGAAAACGGGGAACCCATCCTATGAGAGGTGATTGATATGACGGAGTTGGAGCTTACGACCCTGATCGCCTATCTCGCGTTTACCGTTTATTTTCTGGTCGCCTACAGGCTGGATCAGCTGTCCCTTCTCGGACTCATCCTTTCCTTGCTCGCTACCGCCGTCCTGGCCGTTCTCTTTTATGTCGTCATGGCAAAATATTGGCCGCTCTTTTAACACGAAGGCTGCGCCTGGGTATATGGCGCAGCCTTCGCTGTGTTTCAGCCAGAAATGGGGCTGCCCGACAGCGGGTATCCAGCGCTTTCGTCCGTTCTTCCTGCGGCAAGGGCAGGGCAGCTGGTCCCACGGCTTTTCGTTGATCAGCGTATTTCGAGAGATCATTAATAATCACAGCTTTGGTATAATCCAATCCCTTTCTCCCATTGCCGAACTTAAATCCAATTCCATGAAGCATTTCACTACGAAAGGGAATAAAAAGGTCAAGTTGATTGGTCATTTTCGGCTCCGAATAGCCTTGTTTTTGAATAGTCGGGCTCCCATACGGAATGTCCGTAAAATACTGTAAAAGACATCTATATACGCTTAAAACGATCTAGATCCATTTACGCCGATACTGAAATCGTGTTATGATGTAACCGACAGCGGTTACACCTTCAACCTGAAGCGTTTAATGTTTAACCCAAAACGGGCAAAATAAAACCGACAGAGTGCGGGAACACTCTGCCGGTAAGTACGATGGCGTTCCCTCAAGGGGACGGCTCAAGCTTAATAGTCGACAGAAGTGACCGTCAGAGCTACCAACTCACAGGGCGGTCACTTCTTTTTTTGGGTCAGGGCAATAACGATTGTGACGACGAGACTCAGCGAAGTAACAATAAAGCCACCAAACTGAATCAAAAGGGTCAGTGTTTCGTGCGTAATTGCCATCTTCCCACCTCCCCCTGTTTGCGGCATGGGAAGATGAGCAGACCACCCTGAGAGAAGCCGTGTCAAATGTTGACCGCACAAAAAAAGGCCTTCGAAAAGGCCTTTTTTCTCCCTCTTACTTTTCAAACCACTTGATCAAAGCCTGCGTCCCGTTGTCTGCCAGGCCGTTTGCCGCCAGCTCGTCGTACAGCGATTTGGACAGCTCCAGACCCGGCGTCAGCATGCCCATTTCTTTGACTGCTTCCAGGGCGATGCCCATGTCCTTGATAAAATGCTTGATGTAGAAGCCAGGGGCGAAGTTGCCGGCGATTATGCGCGGAGCCAAATTGCTGAGCGACCAGCTTCCGGCGGCGCCTGCCGCGATGCTGTCCAGTACGCGCGTCGGGTCGAGGCCTGCCTTTTTCGCGTAGGAGATCGCTTCGCATACCCCGATCATGTTCGTCGCGATCGCGATCTGGTTGCACATTTTGGTGTGCTGGCCGGCGCCCGGACCGCCCTGGAGAACCACGTTGGTCCCCATGACCTTCAGCAGCGGCTCGACTGCGTCGAATGCCTCCTGATCGCCCCCGACCATGATCGCGAGGCGGGCTTCGCGCGCGCCGATGTCACCGCCGGATACAGGAGCATCAAGCGAGTGGAGTCCGTGCTTTTTGGCCTCTTCGTAGATGGTTTTCGCCAAGGACGGCTTGGAAGTAGTCATGTCGATGAGGTAGGACCCCGGCTTCGCATGGGCGATGATTCCCTCTGCTCCGAGATACACTTCTTCCACATCGCTCGGATAGCCGACCATGGAAATGATGACATCGGAAGCCTGCGCCAGCTCGAAGACCTGGTCCTTCCAGACTGCGCCTTCCGCCAGCAGCTCTTCCGCTTTCGCTTTCGTTCTCGTGTACACCACGACAGGGTAGCCTGCTTTCAGGAAGTGAGAGGCCATGCTTTTGCCCATCACGCCTGTTCCGACAAATCCGATTACGGTTTCTTTTGTTTGTATTGCCACGTTCACCACTCCTATCGTTCTTCACTATCCCGACAAATACACTTCTCTGAATCCTTCTAAAATTCCTGCTCATTCGCGCCGCTTTTGCCCCTTCCCGTATTTCTGCCGTTTTCTCGTCAGACATGACCGGCAAAAGGGACATATGTCCTTTTTTTGCCGAACGAGAAACGTTACACTTCAAGGGAGTATCCCCTTGATCCGGCAAGTTGCATGGATCCAGGAGAGCACGGGAGGCCCTGAATGAAGGAACTGACTGACAAAGCCACGCTGCGCTCCCTCGTTCGTGAGAGCCAGCTGCACGATCTGTTTACGGATAGCCCCCTTCCTGCAGTTCCTTTTGCAAAAAATCAGTCACAAGCTGTACACCTCGTCCCGTTCGACCAGCCTGAATCTGCTCTATCCTGTAGAGAACCGGTTTGCCAGCCACCTCGTCTCGACCATCTCCGGCGAGCAGTCCCTTCCATGGCCTCTTCGGAAGAGTTGCAAACATCCGAGCTGACCGAGATCGCCGAGCTGCTCGGGACCAGCTACCGGCACGTGAATCGAGTGATCCGCGACTTGGTCGCAGCGGGAATCATCGAGCGAAAAAAAGGAGCCCCACTCATCCGGGACAGGGACAAAATCATGCAATTGGCAAGCGGAAACATCTACGAGTAAATCCGTTCCCCCATGAGGTCATCCCGTCGTGCAAGGCATTCTCTATTCGTTATTGGCTGGTGTCTTTATTTTCCTGCAGAGCGTCTTCAACGCCCAGGCGAGCGAAAAGCTCGGTTTGTGGCAGACCAATGCGATCGTCCACGGCCTGGGCTTTCTCGTCTCCTTCTCCATCTTTTTGGCTGTCCGCGATGGCGATCTGCAAAAAATCGGCGAGGTGAACAAAGTTTACTTGCTGGGCGGCGTGTTCGGCGTGGAAAAGGTGCCGCTGAGCGGGAGCAAGCTCATGGGCATCGGGATCATGATTGTCGGCTTGATCATCTTCAAGCTGAAATAAGCAGCTCAGCACGCCAAGCCAGACAAATCGGCCCGGATCTGCCGCAGCAAAATCCGGGCCAACTGCCTGTCGTGCTTTCTTTAGCTCACGTCTTGCTGCTTTACCGCATTCGCTTTCTCGCTGCTTTCCATCCGCTTGTGCTGAACCTCCTCAAAGCGCTTGCTGAGCTTCGCCAAAGTAAAGGAGACGGCTACAGAAAAGATCACGATCCCGTAAAATCCGGCGCCGATCCCGATCCCAATGCCTCCGGCAAAGAAGATCATCGCAGCCGAGGTCAGCCCCTTCACCTGCAAGCCGTCCTTGAGAATGACGCCCGCTCCCAAAAAGCCAAGCCCTGCCACGATTTGCGCGGCCAGCCGCATCGGATCCATTATCGTCCCGCTGTTCGGGGAGCTGTACATTTTGGTGCTGTAAATGGAAACCAGCGTAATCAGCGTGCAAGCGACGGAGACATACATGTACGTCTTTAAGCCAGCCGGCTTGTTGCGGTGGGAGCGGTCCCACCCGATAAACATTCCCAGTATGGCACTGACGACCACGCGAATGTACATCTCCAGATTCATGAAGACATGATGTTCGTAAATGACGTTCAGACCTTCCATCTCGTCGCACCTTCTTTTTGCGTTAACGAAATGATATGCGCTCGTTGCACAAATAGACCAAGCGGAGATCTTCGCCGTCACACCCTTGCGCATCCTTGTTTACCATAAAAGCTCGAATCGGTTGTTGCATCGCTGATCCGCCTCCTTCATGCTCGATTCAGGTCATGGAAAAACTCCCTTTCTATCTATCTTACTCTTCTCCCTCTGACGTATCCGTATCCAAATCCTCTTCTTTCAGTCGCATGGCAGCAATAGCTGCGACCCGAACGTATCGCTGCTTCGTGACTTGCTTTCCCTAGCGGTTTGTCACGATAACGGGCTGTTTCATGTAGATGTCAGGTATGGCTATCGACACCAAGCCTGATGACGTCCCACGGTTCAAGTCATCAAATACCGCCCGGATCAGCATAACCGGCGTCAGTGGCACATAGCGTTCTCTATTCGTGCAAGGCTCGATGATTTTACGAAATAACGCAGTATTGCGCTTGGCTTTGGTCACCCAATCGAGTGGGTGAGCTTCAAGAAACACGAAGAATTCCTTGCATAAGTACCAGCGATCCATGGCGACCCATTAACGGCAGCTGACAGATTCACGCAGCATCAGAAGCATTTGTTTGACCAAATCGATTTTCGTCAGGCCTTCGCCTTTGGTTTTAGGCTTATGCCAAACACGGTAAAACAACGGGTACTCGAGTCCGCTTTTCAGCACCGCCTGAAGAACAACTAGGTTCATCGCCCACACATATGTTTTCTTCGATTAGTCAAAAAGCCAATGCAAGAACGGAAGTTGTTTAGCATAAGGATGCGCGATGTGAGTATCGTCAAGATTAATCACGTCCCCATCCTGAAGTCGAGTGACTTCATCTTGTTGCAGACGGGCTATGCGCTTTTTCCCAAAGGTCGTCCACGCAAAAGGACTAAGCTTTTCAGAACAGGTGCTCCGGCGCATTCCCCATGATTCAAATCTTTAACATATCCCGAAAGAAGTCTCCCACCTCAAGGAACGTGAAGGTGCGATAGCACCAGTGAGTAGGTGGGAGATAAATTTCGGTAGGCGAAGCCTAAAATCTTTCTGTTTCTATAAGGGTATGATATAATCAGTCTTATATTGCTGAGAGGCTGATATATACATGAAGTTAGATAGTAACAATCATTCAGTGTT
>Ga0255334_1000189_pt1 | contig 64279 bp, 54 predicted proteins | sample EtOH5_35cm_T3_12_FD_202080 | JGI IMG/M metagenome (GOLD analysis project Ga0255334, IMG submission 202080) | Sandy soil microbial communities from University of British Columbia, Vancouver, Canada - EtOH5_35cm_T3_129 | ecosystem: Engineered > Artificial ecosystem > Sand microcosm > Unclassified ...
CAGTTCCAGAACAATCGTCCGCCAACTCGCACGTGGAGTTCACGAATGGCCCAGTCAATGCGACTGCCAGCAAGGCGTGGCTCTGGAGCGACGATCAACACCTAAGAATGACCTGACCAGTTACGTTGGGGATTCGTTCGGAACAGGCTATGGAGCTGTTCCACCAGACCGTCTCGATGAAGTCGGTGGGAAATCTCAACGAGTTCGTCCGCCAGCACATGCTCGAACCGGTCGACGCCACGGCAAGGGTGCAGGGCATCGTCGCCCACTTCGAGGACCTCACCAAAGCACACGAGGCGGTCCGCCGGGCCCGCGACCAGCTCGCAGCCCTGGCACCTCTGGTCGCGACCAGCGAGCGGTACGACGACGCATTGGCCCGCCGCGCGGACCTTGAGCGCCAACGGGACGCGGTCCGGCTGTTCTTCTCCGAGCTGCGATCTGGACTGCTCGACGCGGAGATCCTAGCCACCACCACTGAGCGCGACGCCCGGTCGGGCGAAGCCGCGCAGACCGAGCGGGACCGAGCCGCCGCGGCAGTGGTTCGCGAAGGGTTGGTGGCCGAACGCGCCGGGGTCGGCGGCGACCGCATAGCCGCACTCGAACGCAAGGCCGCGACGGACCGAGACGTCGCCCAGACGCGACATGAGCGGCGTGTGCGGTTCGATGTTTGCCTCGCAGCAGCCCGGATCCAACACGTGGCGGACGCGGTCGGGTTCGCCCGCCTTCCCACGGTGCTCCAAGCGCACACCCAGGAGCTGACCGGTGAGCTCGCGGCCGTGGGCGGCAAGATCACTGAGCTTGCGGTCCGCCAAGGCGAGCTGAGCCGGCTCGGCACGGAGACTCTCATCGAGCTGGACAGCCACAAGAACCGGACAAGCAACGTGCCGACGAGCCAGCTGGACGTGCGCACGCAACTCTGCCTGGACCTCGGGTTGGACGAGGCAGAGCTGCCGTTCGCCGGGGAGTTGTTGGACGTCGCAGAGGCGCACGCGCAGTGGCGCGGGGCTGCCGAGCGGGTGCTTCGCGGCTTCGCGCTCTCGCTCTTGGTTCCGCCCGAGGACTACGACGCGGTCGCGCGCTGGGTTGATGGGCGCCGCCTGACCCACCGCCGCCACGACGGCACCCGCGCCGGCAGCAGGTTGGTGTACGAGCGTGTGACCGCGCGACGCGTGCCACTGCGTCACGAGTCGGACGGCCGCGGGCTCGTCCTGGTTGACTGCATGCAGATCAAGGAGGGACGTTTCGCTGACTACCTGCGCGACGAACTACTTCGCAGAGCAGACCACCGGTGCGTCGACTCGGTCGAGCAGTTCGCGACCGAGCAGCGGGCGGTGACTCGGCAGGGCCAAGTGAAGGCCGGGGACCGACATGAGAAGGACGACCGGACCCGGGTCGACGACCCCCGCAACTGGACACTCGGCTGGGTCAACGAACGCAAGGTGGCTGCCCTCACCGCTGAACTGGCCGGCCAGCAGCGCGAACTGAACGCCGCGGCTGAGCAGCTCGCCGATGCCCAGCAACTCCAGCGCGACCTGAACGCCCGCCAGAGCGCAGTGGCCCGCCTGTCCGAGTACACCTCGTGGGAGGAGGTGGACTGGCAGCAGGCCGAGACTCAGGCGGCGCTCGCCGACGCCGAACGTGAGCGACTCGTCGCGGGCTCGTCCGCGCTGCGCGAGCTGGAACGGCGGCTGGCGGAGAACGCCCAGCAGGTCACGGCCCTTGACGATCGTCTGAAGGACTTGACTCTGGACATCGGCAACCTCAACGGGACGATCAGGCGCATCACGGGCGAGAGTGACGAGGTCCGGCGGATCATTTCATCTCACCAACCCCAGGCCCTGTCTATCGCGCGCGCTTCCTACCCGGACCTGGAGGCACGGCTCAATGACAGGCTGCCCAGTACAGCCTCGGCATGCGCGCCTGCATCCGACGGGCTGACCGACGAGCTCCAGATCGCCATCGACAAGACCAGCCGGGAGCTGGGTGGCTACACCCAGAGCCTTCTGCAGTACATGAACGACGTGCGCCGCCGGTGGCCGGAGGTGACGACAGAGATGGACGCCAGCGTCGAGGCGCGGGGCGAGTTCCGTGCGCTCCACGACCGCGTGGCGACGGACGACCTTCCGAGGTTCGAGACGGAGTTCAAGCGCCAGCTGAACACCAACGCGATCCGCGAGCTGGCCGCGTTCACCAACTGGCTGAACCGGCAGTCACAGGAGATTGGCTTCCGCGTCGACAAGATCAACGACGCACTCGGCGCGATCGACTACAGCCCCGGCCGCTACATCACCCTGCTCGCCGAACGCACGCCTAACCGCGAGGTCCAAGACTTCCGCTCGGAGCTGCGCGCCGTCACCGACGACGCGCTCACCCCCGACGATGACCAGTACTCCGAACTCCGGTTCGCCGACGTCCAGCGGATCATTGAGCGCTTCCGCGGTCGCGAGGGCCACGCCGAGGCCGACAAGGCGTGGACCCGCCGGGTCACCGACGTCCGCAACTGGTTCATCTTCTCCGCGTCGGAGCGTGATCGGGCCACCGACGCCGAGTGGGAGCACTACCGCGACTCCGACGGCAAGTCTGGCGGGCAGAAGGAGAAGCTCGCCTACACGATCCTCGCGGCTTCTTTGGCCTACCAGTTCGGGCTCGAGTGGGGAGTGGAGCGCTCCAGGGACTTCCGCTTCGCCGTTATCGACGAGGCCTTTGGACGGGGATCAGACGCCTCGACCCGATACGCGCTTGACCTGTTCGCCAAGCTCGGGCTTCAGCTTCTGATCGTCACGCCGCTGCAGAAGGTCCACGTTATCGAGCCCTACGTGCAAGCGATCGGCTTCGTCGACAATCCCGACGGCAAGAGCTCGCGCTTGCAGACCCTCACGATCGAGGAGTACCAACAGCGTCGGCAGGGGTTGTCCGAATGAGCACCGGCTGGACGACCGTCGCCGACATTCGCTCGCTCGCGCGCCGGCGCTGGGACGACGGAACTTTGTTGCGCTCCTTCGTCACCGGCGCACCGTTCCCCGTCATCGACACTCCGCTCCGAGGTCCGCGGCCATCCGAGATCGGCGACGACCTCGCCGCCGTCCAGACATGGGTCGCCGCGCTCGAAGCCGGCAGACACGACGACACGCACTTCTCTGTAGACCACATTCCTGTCGGCGGGCGGTCCATCGGCCGCAACAACGTCCCGAGTCGAGCTCTGGTGACTCGCTACGATCAAGCCTGGGCACTGCTCGGCGTGGTCCGCGAGGTCCGCGCCTACCTCGAAATCGTCGACTTGACGAGCGCCGAACCGACCGTCCACGCGTGGGTCGTCGACCATCCACTTCAAGCCCTCCAGCTCGGATCGTCCTGGCCCGCGCTGCTCAGCGCTTACTGCTGGCTCGTAGCCGAGCGGGGCTCGGACCAATACCTGCGACAGATCACCGCACCTGGGGTCGACACCAAATTCGTCGAGCGCCACCGCGCCGTCCTCGCAGATCTCCTAGCCGTGCCCAGCACGTCGACTGGCTTCGTCAGCGCCCTCGGCCTGAGGTCAAAACCCGAGATGGCGCGGCTACGCGCCGCACCAGAGGTAGTGCTCTTCCAGCCGTTCTCCGAAGCAACGCTCAGGCTCGAGGAGCTCGCAACCGCGGACGTCTCCGTCCACACCGCGGTGATCGTAGAGAACGAGATCACCTACCTTTCGATCCCGGTCCCGGCAGGCGGCGTGGTGCTCTGGGGCAGGGGATTCGAAGTGAGCCGCCCCGGCTCACTGCCGTGGCTGCGCGACGTCGAGGTGCAGTACTGGGGCGACCTCGACACCCACGGATTCGCGATCCTTCATCGGCTGCGAGCGTGGCTGCCGCAAACTCACTCCTTCCTCATGGACCGCGACACGTTGCTCGCCCATCAAGACCGCTGGGGCCGTGAGCCCACTCCCACAGCCGCCCGGCTGGACCGGCTCACTTTCGAAGAAGCCGGGCTGTACGGAGAACTGGTCGAGGATCGGCACGGCGAGAACGTCCGGCTCGAACAGGAACGTCTCGACTGGCGCTGGGTGCTCGCGCGGCTGCCGTACGAAGGCATCGGGAGTCGGGTGCCAGCGATCCCTGTCGCGCCGAGGTCCTCGCTAGGGCCTGAGGGGCTGGGGAACCCGGCCTGAGGGCACGACCGCCGGGATCCGCCAATGTCCGCTGCGGTCGAGTGACCCGTGACCCGCTACGCCGACTCCTCCAGAGGAGGGCCAATGGCGGACGCCGAGGCTGCAGAAGTTGCCTTGGTGCGTTTCGATCTTGGCGCCTTCCCGACGACCTTCCTGAAGCCCACATCAGTGCTGCAGTCCCGCACCAGTTTCTTGATGTACGCCTCGGTGTACCCGTAATCCTTATGCAGCTCGTCGTAGATGCAGTACCTCTCATCGGTCTGCTCCGGATGGACAGACCTGTAAGGAGGCCGAACCTTTAGGGTCTTCCACGTTTCGGTGAAGTGGGCGACGTTGAATACGAACGGAATCTGATTCTCTACCTCTGCAGCGGCACGCTTCGGCTTCCACAGACCGTGTCCGAGGACAGCCCGCCGACGCTCCTTGGTGACGACGAGGCCCTTCTTGCCGGCGTCCTCGACCGCAGCCTTCTGCTCATCGGTCATTTCGTCGAAGCGGGTGTATTGGATTGGGAGGGTGTCCGGGCCGGCCTTCGGTGCGAGCTCTTGGAAGACACGGAGACGGAGCTCGAATCGAGGATCGTTCACCACCGATGCGCTGAGATTCGCCTCGTACCCGGCGATGTAGGTCCGTAGCGCCGCCGGAAGCAACTTACGAAGCCGAAGGAGCGCCTGCTCCCCGGTCGTTGTGAACGAGCCGATAAAGACGGGAAACCGGAGCCTCGTAGCGAGGGAGTGCTCGACACCGAACTGGGCGACGAGCTCCTCTTCGTAGTTGAGGAGGAGGGCCTGTGCCTGGCCGCCGAGGATCGCCGTCAGTGCTAGCTGGGCACGCTTCGCGTACCGGTGCTCGATCTTGTTCCGAAGCCCAATGAAGAACTCGAGGTTCGCCCGGACGGGCTCCTGGTCACTCAGCCACCGCTCCCGAACGGACCTGGCGAGTTCCCACTCCTTGGGCTCTCCGTCGATGCGATCGAGGAACCTTCGCTTCCCTACCTTCCTCCAGTAGCGGCAGTCGACCTTGTCGCGGGCGAACTCAGCGTGGAGGAGGTACAACCAGGCGACGTGCATGTGGACGATGAACGCCTCAAACGACCGCGGCTCGGCGGGATCGTTGTACAGCCGAACGGCAAGTTGCGCCTCATCCTGAGACGCTTCCACCATCTGCATGAACCTGCTGGGGGGAGCCACGGTGCACCACCTCGGTCGGATGCATCCAGGCTAAAGCGTTCCCCCGAAACGTTGAGGGTCGACACGTGGCGGCCGTGGGTCGACCGTCGAGACGACCTGGGTAACCGACGAGGTCGGCGCATCGGCGTCGCCAGCGCGACCTTGCCTTCTCGAGCAACTCCCCGACGGCTCCGGCAAGGACCGGCCTCGCCCGCGAGGTGGATGAGGCCGCCAGCCAACTGCTGGACTGGCGTGCCGCCATCCGACTCCCGCGCCGGGACTTCCGGAAGGGCGTCTTCATCGCCAGCTGTGGTCTTGCGGCTACGGTCATCACCGCGACGATCGGCTGGGCGCTCTTCGGTGACCACTACCGCTCCGACCACGACGGCATGGCACGTCCTTGGTCAATTGCTCGTCCCGCCCTCATGGGCGGGACGCTCAACGCATTCCCCGAGGGCGTGAAGATCGCCCTCCGGTCCCGGATGTGAGCATGGGCCGCGGCACCTCCGTAGTCGCCGTGTCGGCCGGTGGCCCTAACGTCATGGGTCGTGAAGACCGACCCGGACGAGCCGGCGAACCCGCCTTCTGTGCTCGCCAACGTGCAGATCAGGCCGGAGGACGCGTCGAGCTTCTTCGAGATGCTCGACGATGCCTGGCAGTGGGTCGTCACCGACCCCGACGCCGGCAAGGAGGTCGACGAGTCGGAGAGCCCGGCGCACCGGCGGTTGCGACGTGCGGCAGTCCGGACCGGCAAGGGGCTCGCCAGCGCGGGCGTCTTCGTCGTGAAGCTCGCGCTGCTCGCCACGCTCGTCCAGGAGCACGGCCCCGCCAACTGGAACGGACTTGTCGGCTTCCACGCGGCCCTGACGCTCATGGGCGACGACTTCCCCGCAGCCTGGGTCCCCGACACCGAGACCCTCGACGCGCTGGCGAGGGCCGTCGACCGGCCTAGCCGACAGGCGATCCTCCTCGATCGTCGCGACGCGGTCCTCGCCCACGCCCGCACCGTGCTCGCCGAGGTCTCGGCGCCGGACCTGGGCTACGCCCGGCGGCTCGCGGAGCAGGCGCTCGCCTGCGTGACGGCATTCCCCGCGGCCGCACAGTCCCTCGCCCTCAACGCCGCCGTGGTCATCGCCCTCGGTGAGACCGGGCTCGAGAAGCTCGCCTATCTCAACGACACCGCCGACGAACGCGCCGAGCTCCTGCGCCGGCACGAGTACCAACGGCTCGTCACCGACCTCCCGGCATCGCTCCTTCTGCTCACGGTCGCACCCACGCTGAGGACGTTTCGGCCGTGGCGCGGCGATCCCGTGCCCACCCGCCCGAACCGGCATGCTGTCGCGCACTCCGTTAGCCCGTGCCAGTTCACCGAGGGGAACGCCCTCGAGTCGGTGCTGCTCGCCGTCAGCGTGCTCCGACAGGCCCAGCGGATCCGCACCGAACGGGCCGCTGCGGAGTCGACCCGGGCCGGCCGAAGCCCAGCGAAGCCGGACCGGGGCTCTGTCGCCTCGGCAGCGACACCAGCCGGAACGCCGGGGCCTTAACGCGGTCGCACCTGCGCACCAAGCTGGTGCAGGGAGCTGCGGCCGATGCCGAGCCGGCGGGCGGCCTCGACGACGGTGAGCAGCATCCGCTCGTCGGGCACGACATTGACGTTGACGACCTGCTCCGGCACGGCGGACCGGCGGCGCGGCTCCGGTGCGACGAGCACGAGCTGTGCAGTGGTGGACATGGTCAAACCTCCCGGGTGCGACAGAGACGTCCACGCTGCCCCGAGCCGATAGACGGACCGATAGACAACCCGATGACGCGCCTCGACAGGTGCCGTTGTCTATCGCTCCGTAGCCGCTGCGGCGCGATCGACGCTCCCTGTCTATACGCGTTCTGACCTGCGCTTGCGCAGGGTGTGATCGGTCTGTCTATACCTCTTGAGCACCGTCTCCAGTGTTTCGCGACACCAGGAGGCGACGATGACAGTGACCGAGAACACCGACGCGCTCGCACCGGTAGTCCCACGCGACAACGCCGGGCTGCTGACGATGCTCGACAAGGTCGCCGACGAGGGTTGGGACGGTCCGACCGGCCGGCGGCTGCTGACGTTCATCCGTGAGCGGCTGGCGCGGCCGCTCGCGGTCGGGGCGGGTCTGCGCGGTCTGGCGGCGAGTCAGGCAGAGGCTTGGCGTGGCAGGCCGCCTGGGAGGTGCTGGCCTTTCAGGACCTGGGCGGCACTGACAAGCCGTGGGGTGTCGTCTGGCGGGCGGCGCAGCGCGCGGTGACCGGGGAGGTGGTCTCGGCCCGGTACGGCGTCGACCCCTGGCAGTCGTGGCGTCTGGCCCGCAACGGTGTGCCGCAGCTCGTCGGACTTGATGTACTCATCGAGCTCGGACTCGATGCGGCGCACGACGAGCACTCGGCGATCGAGTTCACGCTCACGGACGCCTACGACGCGGCGGTCGTCGCCCTGCGGGAGGTCGGCTGGCCGGCACCCCTGGCAGAGCAGATCGTGACCTCGGTCGCCGATCTCCCCGAGCCTGGGACGCGACGGGGCTGGACGTCGGTCGGCTGGCGCTCGATGTCCAGCCAGCTGGACCTGCCCCCATGGCAGGCGCGCCGACTGTGCGTGGCGCTCCTCGGCACCGCCACCTGGCCGGGGTTGCTCGCCCGGATGCTCGTCGAGGGCCCCGACGCCTGGCGGGTCCCCGCGATGCAGGCCGCGCTCAGGTGCACAAGAGTCCGTCGGCTTCGTTCCCCGGTGCTCACCGCCCTGAGGGCGGACGACGAGTTCGCGTCGGGCTGTCCACAGCTTGCGGCGGGCTGACGGTTGTCCACAGATTCCGTGGAAGCCACCACACGGCGGCGTGCAACGTGCCGTGCTCGTCGTATGGATCGAGGCACAGGCATCGACAAGTGGACGGGGGTCCAGGTGCGCACTTTGCTGACGCGTTGTCCAATGGCGGCACCGACGCCGGGGGCGGGTCGGCCCGTTGGGCAGGCGGGCCGCCCTAGGGACGGGGGCGAGCTGATGAGGATTCGACGCTCCACCTCCAGGGTCGCGGTGACGGGCATGCTCGCCGCGACCCTCCTCGCCGCATGCTCGGACCCGGCACCCGAGCCGACTCCGACGACGACGATCGCGCCGCCGACGACGAGCCCAACGCCGTCCTCGACGCCGAGTCACACCCCGTCGGTCGACCCGACGATGGCGGCCGCCGAGGCCGCGATCCTCGACGCCTACCGCGGGTACTGGGCGACGAAGGTCAAGATCCTGGCCGACCCGAACACGAGCGCCGACTCGTTTGCGGCGTTGTGGACGCAGTTCTCGTACTACGCCGTTGACACGGCCCAATCCGATGTGGGGTCCACCGCGTACGACCTGCAGCAGAACGGCATTGCCGTGCACGGTGAACCCTCGCTAAGTCCGCAGGTCAGCGACGTCACCCCAGAAGGGTCCGCGTCCATCAGGGACTGCGTCGACGCCACCGGTTGGCAGCCCGTGTATGCGGCCACCGGCGAGTCCGCGGCGGTGTCGGGCCAGGCATCAAGGCTCCTGACCAACTCGACAGCGCTCTACTACGACAACCGATGGGTCATCAACGCCTCGGTCGTCGACCGGGATACGACGTGCTGAGCCGACTCACGGCCGCGTGCATCCTCGCACTGGGCGGACTTGCCGGCGTTGCCACCGCCGCCGACGCGACCAGCGACGTGGCGTGCCCTCCCGAACTGCAGTTCTGCTACGTGCAGGTCTCCGGCCCTGGGCAGTCCCCGTCGCCCGAGCCTCCTCGAGGTGACCAGCCTGTCGCTGGTAGTCGGGAGTGCTCGGTCCCGGCGACCGGCGAGAATATCCCCTGTCACAGCGACTCGTGGGGCTGGTGGGACGACCAGAGCAGCTGCTACTGGAAGCTGCTCGATACGCAACCGCCGGACAGTGTGACCTGGGAGGGGCACTATCCGGACGGGGCGATCTACGCGGTCGTGTGTTTGCCGTTCTATCCACTGACGAGCAACGGTGGCTGGGCGTGGCGGGCGACGCCTCCACCCGGCTATGGCGGCACGACCGTGACGGCCGCGCAGTTGGCGCAGCGGGCCGTTGACCAGATGGCGCTGACGGGTCCGGAGATCCGGATGTCGATCCCGGCGGACAGGTTCGCGACAGTGGGCGTGCCGGTGTGGCTGTGGACCGAGGTCTCGCCGACGACGTGGGGTCCGAACTCGGCGACCGTGTCGGTGCCGGGGTTGTCGGTGACGGCGACGGCGCACGCGCGGCAGATCGTGTGGGACACCGGAGATGGCCGCACGGAGACGTGCCGCAACCCGGGCACGCCGTACTACACGGGCGGAGTGGTGTCCCCGACGTGTCAGCACGTCTACGAGCGCTCGTCGGCCGACCAGCCGGACGAGGCGTACCCGGTGCGGGCGACGACGACGTGGGACGTGACGTGGACCGGCGGCGGGACCTCGGGGTCGCTGACGGTGACGCGGGTCTCGACGGGCAGCGTGCGTGTGGGCGAGGTGCAGGTGCTCGTGACCACCAGCTGAGCACGACCAGAGGCCGCGGTGCGGCCGGCGCAGGGAGGTTGACCATGACGACGACGAGCGAACGCAAGAGGCTCGACGGGCGGCCGGCGACGGCCGAGTTGCGACCGGCCGCGGTGGTCCCTCCGCGGGGGCGACGACGTCCCGGGCTGCTGGTGGCGGGTCTGGCGATGGTCGCGCTGGGGGCGCTGGCGGCGATCTGGCTGGTGTCCGCCTCTGGGCACCGGGTGCAGGTGGTGATGCTGGCGCGCGACGTCGCCTACGGCTCCGTGCTGCGGGCCGACGACCTGACGACCACCGCCGTCGCCGTCGATCCGGCTGTGGCGATCGTCCCGGCCGACGATGCCGACGAACTCGTCGGGCAGACCGCGACCGCGAACCTGACCGCCGGGTCGCTCTTGTCACGCAGTGACGTCGCGGCCGCCGATGTGCTGGGGTCCGACGAGGTGCTCGTACCTCTTCCGCTGCCTGCTGATCGGGTTCCGGCAGGTGGGTTGTCGGCCGGGGATCGGCTGCTCGTCGTCGATGCGCCGCCGGTCGGCGCCGACCCGCTGCCCGGGGCGCCGAGCTCGTTCGCGGCCAAGGTCGTCCGGGTCGGGCCGGCTGACGTGAACGGCACGGTCGTGGTCGACGTGGCGGCCTCGAGCGGCGACGGTCCGGCGTTGGCGACGCGGGCCGCCACGGGCAGGTTCGCCATCGTCGTGCTGCCGGCGGTGACCCCGTGAGCGTCGTCGCGCTGACGTCGGCGCACGGCGCGCCGGGGGTCACGACGAGTGCGCTGGCCCTCGTCTCGGCATGGGTGCTCGCACGGCCGGGTCGACGAGTCCTCCTGGTCGACGCCGATCCCGCCGGGTCCGGAGTGCTGACGGGTCCGCTGCGGGCCGGTGTGCCGGACTCGGCCGGGATCTCGCTGCTGGCCGCGGCGCGCCCACCGTTGTCGATGGAGCAGGTGATCGGCTGCGCGGTCGCGCTCGACGAGGGCTCGACGCGGATGGTGCTGCCCGGGGTGGCGGATCCGCTGCAGGCCCGGCCGTTGGCGGCGACCTGGAGCGCCCTGGTCGACGTCGCCCGGGATCTGTCGGGCCATGGTGTCGATGTCGTGGTGGATGTCGGGCGTCTCGGGCACCGGCATGAGCCGACCGCGTGGTTGAGCGAGGCGGACCTGCTGGTGGTCGTGCTGCGCGGCGACCTGGCCGGCGTGCTCCCGGCCGCAGCGGCGATGCACACGCTGACTGCGCTGCGGGCCGGCCGCACGGCACCGATCGGGCTCGTCGTCGACACCGGCGCCTACTCCGCGGGTGAGGTCGCCACGGCGCTCGGCGTGCGGGAGGTGCTGACGCTCGCGCGCGACGAGTGGGCGGCCAACGCCCTGGCCGACGGCGCCGCTCGCGGCATCCGGTGGGACCGCTCGCCTCTGATGCGCTCCGCCCGTTCGGTCGTCGAGCGGCTGGTCCAGCTGGTGCCCGAGCCGCAGCCGGCGGTGACGGCATGACCGGCATCGACGAGCGTCCCCGCACCGCACCGACGAGCGGCAACGGGTACTCGCCGACCGCGATCCCTGGTCTGACGCCGGGTGAGCCGGTGCTGGCGATCGCCGACCCGGTGATCGTGCGCCAGGTCCGCAGCACGGTCGCCGAGCGGTTGGCGGAGCGGTTGCAGGCTCAGCCGGTCGAGTCCCCGGAAGCCCGCAGGGAGCTGGCCCGGTCTTTGGTCGCGGCGGAGCTGGGCGAGCGGGGCCGGGATCGGGTGCGTCGCGGTGAGGAGCCGTGGCCGGTCGAGGTCGAGATGGCCACCGGCCGGGCGGTGATGGCGGCCTTGTTCGGGTTGGGGCGGGTGCAGCCGCTGATCGACGACCCGGCGGTGGAGAACATCGAGGTCGACGGCCACGACCAGGTGTGGGTCTCCTACGCCGACGGTCGCGACGAGCAGCACCCACCCGTGGCCGACAGTGACGCCGAGCTGATCGAGATCCTCCAGCTCCTGGCCGCCCGCACCGGCAGCGCGGAGCGTACCTTCACCTCCGCGCACCCCGCCCTGCACCTGCGCCTGGAGGACGGGTCCCGATTGGCGGCGGTGGCGTGGACGACCCCGAAGCCGCACGTGGTGATCCGGCGACACCGGGTCCGCGACGTCGACCTGGACGACCTGATCGGTCTGGGCACCCTGGACTCGGTGCTTGCCGGGTTCCTGCGCTCGGCGGTCCGGGCGGGCAAGAACATCGTGGTGACCGGGCTGCAGAACGCCGGCAAGACGACCATGATCCGGGCGCTGGCCAACGAGTTCGACCCGATGGAGCGGTTCGCCACCATCGAGAAGGAGTACGAGCTCTACCTGCACGACCTGCCCGCCCGCCACCCCCGGGTCGTCGCCCTGGAAGCCCGGGAGGGCTCCGCCGAGCAGGACGCGGCCGGGCGCCGCGCGGGCGAGGTCAGCCTGTCCGACCTGGTGGTTGATGCGCTGCGGCTGAACCTGCGGCGGATCATCGTCGGGGAGGTCCGCGGCCCCGAAGTCCTGCCCATGTTGGAGGCGATGAGCACCGGGGACGGGTCGCTGTGCACCCTGCACGCCCGCTCCGCCAGCCACGCGGTGGACCGGATCGTCACCTTGTGCCTGTCGGCCGGGGTGCACATGACCGACACCTTCGCCTACCGGCTCCTGGCCGGGTCGGTCGACCTGTTCGTCCACATCGAGCTGCTCGCCGAGGCCGGCCACCGGCACCGGTTCGTCTCCCAGGTGCTGGAGGTCGCCGGCCTCGGGGAGAACAACCGGCCGGCCACCACCACCGTGTTCGGCCCCGGCCCCGACGGGCGTGCCGTGCCGCTGCACCGGCCCAGCTGCCTGCCCGACCTGGTGCGGGCGGGGTTCGACGAGCACCTGCTCGACCACCGCTACGGCACCTGGGCCACACCCCTGGACGGTGCGCGATGACCACCGTCCTGGCCGCCGCAGCCGGCGCCCTGCTCGTCGCCGGCATCCTCGTCGGGATCGTCGGGCTGCGGCGCACCGAGCCCGTCGAGCCCAAGCCGAAGCGGCGTCCACGGCGTCCGACGACCGGCTGGTGGGGCCGGTGGCGCTGGCTGCTGGCCGGCGGGATCGGGCTCGCCGTGTGGGCGGTGACGCGCTGGCCGGTGGCCGGGCTGATCGTCGCCGCGGCGATCGTCGGCCTGCCCTATCTGCTCGGCTCGGCGAAGGTCGCCGCCAAGGCGATCGACCGGGTCGAGGCGATCGAGGAGTGGACCCGCCGCCTCGCCGACGTGCTGGCCACCGGAGTCGGCCTCGAACAAGCCCTCACCGCCTCGGCCGCGACCTGCCCACCACCGCTGCGCACCGAGGTCACCGCGCTCGTCGCCCGGCTGACCGCCCGCTGGCCCACCGAGCAGGCGCTCAGGAGTTTCGCTGACGACCTGAACGACGCCGCCGGCGACTTCGTCGTCGCCTCCCTGCTGCTGGCGAACCGGCGCCGCGGCCCGGGCCTGTCCGGGGTGCTCGCCGCGGTCGCCGGGTCGGTGGGCGACGAGGTCGCCGCCCGCCGCAAGGTCGAGGCCGAACGCGCCAAGCCGAGATCCACCGCCCGTCTGGTCACCCTCATCACGCTCGGCGTGGCCGGGGTACTGATGCTCAACGGCACCTACCTTGCGCCCTACCGCGACGGGCTCGGCCAGCTGGTTCTGCTGGTGATCGCCGCCGCCTTCACCGGCTGCCTGCTGTGGATCCGGGCCCTCACCTTGGCTCCGCCGGCACCCCGCTTCCTCACCGATCCCGCTCAGTTCACGAAAACTGAGCGCGGTCCGGCTGTGAACCGGGAGGTGGGCGCGCGATGACGGGCTCAGGTCGGTGTTCCGGTTCGCGGACTGGGCGGGGTGGTCGTGAAGTCGTCCAGGTCGGGGTGGTTGAGGGTAGCGGTGTAGTGCTCGGCGGTGGTGATGGTCAGCCCGAAGAAGTCGGCGATGCGGCGTTGGTCTGCGCCGGCGTGGACCTCGGCCAGGATGCGGTCCTGGCGCAGGCTCTGGGGCGCGGTGCCGAGCTTGTCGGCCAGCCACGGGACGCGCACCGGCTCGGTGGTCAGCGCCGACTTGGTGTGCACGAGGAAGTGCGGGTTGATCGTGGCGGGCCAGCGGCGGTGCCGGTGGGCGAGGTAGGCATCGAGCCGGGCCTTGGTCGCCGGGGCGAGCAGGATGCTCCGGTCGGGCAGCTGGATGCGGTGGTCGCGGACGCCGGTCAGCAGCAGGGTGGTGGCCTCGGATGGGCGCAGGCCATGGACGGCGACCAGCGCGGCGATCGCCGCGGTCGTGGGGTCGGTGGACTCGAACGCGGCCCTGACCGGCTCGAGGTCGACGGGCATCGGGATGCGCCGTTCGAAGTTGCCGATGCGCAGGCGAGCCGTCGGGTTGGTGAACAGCACGTGGTGGCGTTTGAGGGTGGTGAAGATCGAGCGCAGCGCGCTGCCGAGGGTGACTCGCGGGTTGCCTTCGCCGGGCAGGACGGCCAGGACGTCGGCGCGGGTGATCTCACGCAGCGACTGGTGGCCGTCGGCGGCCCAGGCGCGCAGGGTCGGCATCGCCCACCGGGTTCGCGTGCGGATCGTTGCCTCGTGGCGAGGTCGGCTGCGCGGCGGGGTGGTGCTGCCGTGGTGCAGGACCTGGAACCAGGTGCGCAGCTCGGCGCGCATGGGCTCGGGCAGGGCGGTGACCTGTCGTTCGAACCAGGTCTGCAGGGTCGGGGTCTGGTCATCGAGGAGGACGCCCGCCTCGTCCAGTACGAGGATGGCCAGTCGCACGTGCAGTCCGTGGGCTGTCAGCTCCCGCACGGCGCTGGTCGGGATCGGCGGGGCCCCGATGCGGTGGCGGGCTTGCAGGACCCGGACGGTGATCTGGGTCCTGGTCGTGGCCCTCGAGGTCCAGCCGTGGCGTTCGGCGTGCTGCAGGACCAGGTCGTCCAGGTGGGCGGCGAAGCGGGCGCTGGGCGGCTCGCCGAAGCCGAACGCGCGGGCGGGGCCGACGACGGGGTCGTCGGCGAACAGGTCCCCCTGGTCGGGGTGCACCATGATCGGCTGCGCTGCGGCCGTGGTGGTGTCCTGGGCGGGTGGGTCGACCTGGTCGCGTCGGAGCCGGTAGTCCCGTCGTGGGGGCCGGGTGCCGTTGCGGTAGCCGATCATGTCGGCGAACCAGATCTGCTGGCCGTGGCGGTTGGCCGCCAGGACGTCACGGGGCTGGCCGGCGCGGGCCTGCCGCTGGAAGGTCTGCATCCAGCACAACCGGCACGCCTGGCGGTCGTTGATCGCCACGTCGCGTTGGCACGAGATGCAGGTGCCGGTCCCCGGGTGCAGGTGGCGCCAACCGGTGCAGGCCTGGCAGGTCCAGTTGCGCAGGCGGGTCACGCCCCAGGCCAGGCAGTCCCGACACGACTCGGGTCGTTGGGGTGCGTGCGGGTGGCAGCCGCGACACAGCCGCCCGGCCCAGTGGTCCCCGACCTGCCCGCAGCGGCGGCACGGCAACGGCCTGCCCTTGGTGCCGGGCTTGCAGTCGTAGCACCAGCGGCGGGCCTTGAAGGCTTCGGGCTTGAGCCCGCAGGACTGACAGGGCTGGGGGCCGATCACGCCGGTGGGGTGCTGCGTGGCCGGCCGGGGGTTCGACGCCGACTCGCGCCGAGCTCGGCGACCTTGGCCAGCGTCGGCCTGCGGGCCGCGACCTGCTCGGGCTCTGCGATCAGCAGGTCCGAGGGTGTGCAGGACAGCACCGAGCAGATCACGTCCAGGTCGTCGAGCCGGATCGTGGTCGGGGTGCCGGCCCACAGCCCGGACATCTTGCCCGCGCTGATCTGCAGTCCCGCCTCGGCGAGCAGGCGGCGCAGCTCGGTCGACTTCCAGATCCCGGCCTCGGCGGCCTTCATCCGCATGTTCCAGCGCATCGGCTCAGCCCTCCTTCGTCCCTGGTGTGCCCAACCGGCGCAGGGTGCGTTCGTTGGCCGCGGCCCACGAGGTCTCGATGTGGGTGGAGTGCACGTGCACGTACTGCGTCGTGGTGGACAGCCAGCTGTGGCCCATCAGCTCCTGGATGGCCTTGAGCGTCATCCCCTGCTCATACAGGTGCGAGGCGCAGTAGTGACGCATCACGTGCGGCGAGAGCCGCCCCGCCCAGGTGGGCAGCCACCGCCCGACTGCCTCACCCATCCCGGTGCGCAGCGCGCCGGCACCTGCCCGGGTGGACTGCCCGGTCATCGGGTCCCGGCGTTCGCTGGGCAACAAGGGCGCGCCCGGGTCGTCGACGTCGTCACCGAACTGGTGACGCACGTCGGTCAACCACCACTCCACCAGTGCGTCGACCTCGTCGATCGCCGGCACGATCCGCACCTTCGCCCCGCGCCCCCGGCTGCCCTTGCCGTGGCGCACGTGCAGCTTGCCGCGGGTGCCCAGCTCGGGGTGCCAGTCGCCGACGTCGAGCATCACCGTCTCGTTGATCCGCAACCCGAGCCGCCGCCACAACGACGCCGCGAGGTAGTCCCGCGCCGCCGGCAGGTACTTGCGCGCGGCCGGCAGCGACTGGCGCCAACCCTCGAACAGCACCGCGATCTCCTCCGACCGCGGCGGGATCCGGCTCGCGGTCGCCCCGGTGACCGACCGCGGCCGGTTGAACTCATCGATCGGCTGGGTGACCAGATGACCGGTCAGCGCGTGGATGTCGCCCTGGTAACGGGCGATCACGAAGTCGTAGAACCTGGCCAACGCGCCCGCCTTGCCCGCGACGGTGGAGACCGCCAGACCCCGATCGCGGCGCGCAGCCCGCAGATACCCGTCGGCGTCCTCCACCGACGCCGTCCACACCGGCCGGCCCAAGAACCGCGCGAACTCGAAGATCGTCGCCCTGTCCCCAGCCGCGGTGGCGTCGGTGATCCCGGCCGCGCTCAGCGCCAACGAGTACTGATCGATCAGCTCCTGCTCGAACTCCTCCACATCCAAGAGCCCGCGGGCACTACGCGCCGAGTCGACCGACCGGACGACCGCCAGACCCATCACACCACCAATTCAGCATCCCGAACAGAACACCAGGACACTAGCAGAACTCTCAGTAATCCTGACGCGCTCTCACTCGCGACTTGCGGCCTCGCACAACCATCCAGCCGCAGGTCCCCGTCACAACCGGCCTTCAAGCCCGATCCGGAACTGGTCGCATCCGAGACAGTGCCCGGGGGTGGGTGATGACGCCGCTGTGGCTGACCCTGCTGGCCGGTGCGCTCGTCGGCGGCGGGCTCGTCGTCGCCCTCGCCGGCCTGACCCCGGCACGTCCCGACCTGGCCGACGCGGTCCATCGGCTCCTGCCCACCGACACCGACCTTCATTCGACGACCCCCGCGGCCTCAGGACGGTTCGTCCGGCTGCGGGCCCGGGTCCTACCGCAGGCCGCCCAGCTTCTCGGCCTGGCGCGGTACGCCACGGATCTGCGCACCCTGCAGATCCGCCCGGAGGATCTCGCGGCCAAGAAGATCGGCTACGACCTCGTCGGCCTGGCCTTCCCGCCCCTGATGACCGCGGCCCTCGCCGTGGCCGGGGTGCGGTTGCCGTTCGGACTGCCCGCCGCCGCCGGGCTCGTCCTCGGCGGGGTCTTCTTCTTCCTGCCCGACCTGAACCTGCGCCAGGACGCCGCCAACGCCCGCGCGGCACTGCGGCAGGCGACCTGCGTGTTTCTCGAACTGGTCGCGATGGAACGCCTCGCCGACGCCGGACCCACCGAAGCCCTCGACCGCGCAGCCTCCATCGGCGGCTCGACCGAGTTCGCCCGCATCCGCGACGCCCTGCTGCGCGCCGAGCTGGCCGGGCAACCCTCCTGGACCGGCCTGAGCGACCTCGCGACGGCGACCGGGGTGATGGAGCTGGCGGACACCGCCGACATCATGCGACTGGCCGGCCGCGACGGCGCCGCCGTCTACGCCACCCTGCGCGCCCGCGCCGCCTCCCTGCGCACCCAGCTGCTGGCCGCCGCGACCGCCAAGGCCAACGCCGCCAGCGAGCACATGGTCGTCCCGGTCAGTCTGCTCGGCCTGTGCTTCATGGCCCTGCTCGGCTACCCCGCCTTCGTCCGCATCCTGCTGTCCTGACACCGAAGGAGAAACGCCATGCCCGTGCTGCTCGCACTGACCTACCTGCAAGCCCTCGTCACCACCGCGCGCGTCACCGTGCGCCGACGAGCGTCCAGTGACACGGGGGCGACCACGCTCGAGCTCGTCATCATCGTGCTCGGCCTGATCGTCGTCGCCGGACTGCTGGTCGCGGCGATCACCGCAGCCGTCCAGCGCCGCGTCGACCAGATCAACTGAGATGTCTCGCCTCGCTCGGCGACAGCGCGCACCAGACCGCGACCGCGGCTCCGTTACCGTGGAGCTGGCCATCGTCTTCCCTGTGCTGCTGCTGATCGTCACCGCGCTCATCCAGTACGCCCTGTGGTTCCACGCCCGCTCCCTGGCCCTGGCCGCCGCCCAAGAAGGCGTCACCGTCGCCCGCGCCTACGGCTCTACCGTCGACGCCGGACGCGACAGCGCGCTGTCGTTCGTCGCCGACCACGGCGCCGACACCCTCCTGACCCCGGCGGCCACCGCGGTCGCACCCGCCGCCGGACAGGTGCAGGTCGTCGTCACCGGCCGATCCCTGTCCGTGCTGCCCGGCGTGGCCGGTATCGCGGTCGCTCAGTCCGCAGCTGGCCCGGTCGAGCGGTTCACCACGGCAGGCGCGCCATGAGACGGCTGCGGTTCGCCCGCGACGAGCGCGGGTCGGTCACCCTCGAGCTGGCGATCCTCGCTCCGGCGCTGCTCCTGCTGCTCGGCGCGCTGGTGTTCGCCGGACGGGTCCAGACCTCGTCGGCCACCGTCGAACAAGCCGCACGCGCCGCCGCCCGCGACGCGTCGCTGGCCCGCACCGCCGACACGGCCCGCGCCACAGCCCTGGCCTCGGCCCAACGCGAGCTCGCCGGCTCTGACTGTGTGTCCACCGACGTGGCCGTCGATATCGCCGGGTTCGCCGCACCGCTCGGCACTGACGCCGCGATCACCGTGACCGTCACCTGCACCGTCTCGCTGGCGGACCTGGCCATCCCCGGCTTGCCCGGCACTCACACGCTGACTGGCCAGGCGACCTCACCGATCGACAGGTACCGCACCCGATGACCCGCCTCCGCGCCCGGCTGCACGCCGACCCCGAGAAGGGATCGGTGACGGTCTTCTTCGCCATCAGCGTGCTCGGCCTACTGCTGCTCATCGGCCTGGTCGCCGACGGTGGCGCCAAGCTGCGCGCCACCCAGCAGGCCGCCGCCACCGCCGCCGAAGCCGCCCGCGCCGGCGGCCAAGCCCTCGACACCGCCCAGGCCGCCAGCGGCACGACCGGCCACGTCGACCGAGCCCTCGCCATCCAAGCCGCGCAGAACTACCTGACCGCGGCCGGGGCCACCGGCACGGTCACGGTGTCCGACGACCGCACCCGGCTGACCGTCACCGTCACCTGCACCGCACCCACCGCGTTCCTCTCGCTCATCGGCATCGATCAGCTCACCGTCACCGCACACGCCCAGGCCGTCCTCGTCGGTGCCATCACCGGAGGTGGCACATGACCACAACCCACACCGTCCCTGCCGGCCGAGACGTCGCCCGGGGGCTCGGCGCCACACTCGCGCTACTCGCGTTCGTCGTCGGCGTCCCCGTCGCGCTCGTCGCGCTCGCACCCGTCTACCTGCCCGACCGGGCCCCGGGCTGGGGACAGCTGTGGGACCAGGTCACCTCACCCGACGACGGCTCGCTCCTGCTCTTGGTGCTGGCCGCGGTCGCGTGGATCACCTGGGCCGCGTTCAGCGCCTCGGTCGTCGTCGAACTCGCGGCCTCCGCACGACGACTGCGCGCACCGTCCATCCCACTGCTCGGCGGCTTCCAGCGCACCGCCTCCCGCCTGATCGCCACTGCCGGGCTCCTGCTGGCCACGGCAACCACCATCACCGCACCCGCTCCTCCGGCCGCCGCCAGCGCGCTCGTCGTGCCCCTCGACCCGCCCACCCCGGCGCCCGCCGCGCACACGGCTGCACCCGCATCGCCATCGACGCAGCCGGCGCCCGCCGCGACGACGTCAACGCCGCAGATCACCCAGCTGCCGTCGATCACCGTCAAGCGCGGCGACACCCTCTGGGACATCGCCGAGCACCACCTCGGCGACCCGCTGCGCTACACCGAAGTCCGCGACCTCAACCTCGGACGCACCCAACCCGACGGCCGCCAACTCCGAGATGCCGACTGGATCCTGCCCGGGTGGGTCCTGCTGCTGCCCGCCGACGCCACCGATGCCAATGGTCCGACCACGGCGACCAACGCCACGGCGGCCGACGAGGCCACCGTCGTCGTCAAACCCGGCGACACCCTCTGGGACATCGCCGCAGCACACCTCGGCGACGGCGCGCGCTACCCCGAGATCGCCGATCTCAGCCACGGCGTCACTCAGCCCGACGGCGCACGCCTCACCGACCCCGACCTCATCCGACCCGGCTGGATCCTGCGGCTGCCCGCCGAGCCGACGACGCCGCTCGCGTCCACTCCCGACTTGGCAGCGGAGGCGGCGAGCCCATCGGTCGCCGACCCGCCGACGAACCGGCCGACGGCGTCCCCACGGCAGGCCGCTCCGCCGCTCGCCACGGTCGAGCCCACACCGTCCGCCGACGCCACGGATGAACCGGCGGCGCAGGCGATAAGCGCCATCGACGACGAGGCCGAAGAAGCACGCCCGGCCACCGCATGGTTCCTGGGCTTCGCAGCACTCGGCGCCGTCGGCATCGTCGGCGAGATCGCCCGCCGCCGACACCTCCAACAACGCGCCCGCAAGGTCGGCGAGACCATCCCGCTACCGGGACCAGGTTCACCGGCCGCGGCCGCCGAACGCACCCTGCGCGCCGCTGTCGCGCCGGTCAGCATCGACGCCATTCGCGCGACTCTGACCAACCTGGCCCACCGCTGCTTCGACGCCGGTCGAGACCTGCCTCGGATCGGCGCCCTCCTGCTCGACGAGCACCACCTCAGGCTCGTGCTCGTCGACGACGCCCCCGATCCCGTCGCATCGTTCAGCGCCCCGGACCAGCGCACGTGGGTCGCCGCCACCGCCGACATCGCGGCCGAACAGCTCATCGACGATCCCGACCAGGCCAACCCCTACCCGCTGCTCGTCGTCCTCGGCCACACCGACGACGCCACCGTCATCCTCAACCTCGAGGCCGCCGGCACCCTGGCGATCGTCGGCGACGACACCTCCGCCGACGAGGTCCTGCGCGCGCTCGTCATGGAGGCCGCCACCTCCGACCTCGCCTCCCAGCTCGCCGTCCACGTCGACGAACCCCTCACCGACATGGAAGGCGCCTTCGAAGACTTCCGGCTGCGCGCCACCGACGCCCACGACGACCGCACCCGCATCGAAGCCGACATCGCCGCCGGGCTCGCCGACGCCGGGCACGACGACACTCTCCAACTGCGCGGCGACGGGGACGCAGCGGACCTGTGGCTGCCCTACGTCTACGTCGAGCACACGCTCCGCGCCGCACCGAGCGCGCCGTGGAGCGGTGTCGTCACCATCACCCGCCAACCCACGGACGCCTGGACGATCCAGGTCTCCGCCGACGGATCGGCGCGACTCGAACCGCTCGGCATCGACTACCAGCCGCAGCGACTCACCGCCGAGCACGCCGAGCAACTGCGCACGGTGCTCGTCACGTCACTGCCACCTGAGCCGCGCCGCACGCCCGAGGAGCTGACCACGGCGCTTGCCGAGGACGTCACCGCGCTGGCTCTGGCCAACCCGCCGGCGCCACCTCTCGAGGAGGACGAGCCCCAGGTGTCGATCGACGTCCTCGGCCCGATCCAGTTCCGAGGACTACCACCCACCGCCAAGCGACTGACCCCGCGAATGAAAGAGCTCCTCGTCTACCTGGCGCTGCACGGCCCGACGACCGGCACGGATCTGGAGGACGTCCTCTGGGACGGCGAACGCGTCCAGCACGGCACCCGCGCCACCCTCGCGTACCGGACCCGCGACCGGGTCGGCAAGGACGTGCTTCCCAAGGCCAGCGACGACGGGGTCTTCCAGCTTGGCCCGATGGTCACCACCGACTGGGCCCGCTTCCAGCACCTGATCGCAGACGCCTTGGCCAGCGACGGTCAGGAGCGGATCGACTGCCTCACCGGGGCGCTGGACCTCGTTCGGGACCGTCCGTTCCGCGGCATCGGCGGAGGGCAGTTCCCCTGGGCCGACTACGACATCCAGCAGATGACCAGCGCCATCGCCGACGCCGCGCACCTCCTGGCCCGGCTGCTCCATGAATCGGGCCGACATCGCGAAGCCCTCGACGCGGCAATGCGAGGCCTGAGCATCGAGCCGTTCTCGGAGTCGCTCCAGCTGCAGGCCGTCACCGCAACCGAGGCCGCTGCCGGGCCGGATGCCGCACGACGACTCCGCCAGCGGTTCACGACTGAGATGGTCAAGCTCGATCCTGAACTTGCATGAGCCCGTCGAGAACCGCAGATGCCCAGCTCTTCGCATCCGAGGTCGCCGGATGAGATACAGAACGGCGTGCCCTCATGTCGGCGGTCACTGCAACGATCTATGCGAGGCTGGGAGCCGCCAAGGCGAGCACGATGAGGAGCGCTTGGAATGACCTGGGGGTTGGGCGAGGGCGCACTCGACCACGTCGTTCGTGAACAGACCGAATCGTGCTTGGCGGTCTACGCGCGTGATCCAAAGCGCATCGAGGAGGATGCCAACAACGAGCGGCGCATCGCGGAGGGCGGCTACCGCGACCGACAGCTCCACGAACTGGTCCAGAACGCCGTGGACGCGGCGCGGGTCGGCGGCGGCCGCATCGAGGTCAGACTCACCAAGGACACGCTGTACGTCGCCAACGACGGTGAGCCATTCAGCGCCTCCGGTGTCGAGGCGATCATGGCATCGGACATCTCGTCGAAGACCGGCGACCGGATCGGCCGATTCGGCATCGGCTTCAAGTCGGTGCTTGCGGTAACCGGCGAACCACGGATCTACAGCCGCTCTGTGTCGCTCGTGTTCGAGAGGGCGTGGGCAGAGAAGACCATCCGCGCTGCTGGTCTGACTGCACCGAGGTACCCCACGATGCGTGTCGCCCGCGTCGCCGACGCAGGCCCGGATGCGGGCAGCGATCCAATCCTCGCCGACATGATGTCCTGGGCATCCACGGTGATCGTCCTGCCGGCGCTGACCGCGCGCGGTGCGCTACTCCGTGACCTCGCTGGCTTCAGGGGCGAGTACCTCCTCTTCTCGCCTCACATCGCGGAGACCAGGTTCACCATCGACGGGGCGGCAGACCGGACGTTCACGCGCACTGGGTGGCCAGACGGCACGACCGTACTCAGCGACGGCGAGTCGACTTCGGTCTGGCGTGTCTTCTCAACCAACTGGACTCCGACGGCAGCAGCGCGTCTGGACGGCGGCCGCATCGCTGACCGCGAGACCGTCCGGCTCGACTGGGCGGTCCCCTTCACAGGCAAGGAACAGAGTCGGCTCGGCGAGTTCTGGTCGTACTTCCCGACGACGACGAAGACCACGATGTCAGGGATCATCAACGCTTCATGGCGTCTCAGCGACGACCGGACGAACCTTCTTCCTGGGGCGTTCAATGAGGGACTCCTTGAGGACGTCTTTCCCAACCTTGTCTCCAGAAACGTCCGACACCTGATGACGGATGACGACCCTGCGGTGTTGCTCGACCTGCTGCCGGCTCGCGGCAGGGAGGGACGCAACTGGGCGGACGACACCATCAACGAGCCGGTGTTTGCCAACCTCCGCAGGGTCGCCTGCCTCCCAGACGCCACCGGAATGCTCCGTCTACCCAGCGAGCTTGACTTCGCGCCCGAGGGCGTCGAGCCGGAGTGGGTGGCGGAGTGGAGCCGAGCCCGGAGCGCACCACTGACCGCTTGGGTTCATCCGCTTGCGTTCTCAGTCGCGGAGCGGCGTCTCAAGGTGCGTCGCCTCGCGGACCCGACGGGCGACCGGAGCGCCACGGCCAAGGAGTGGCTCGAGGCGATCGTCCAGCCTGGAGACGTCGAATCCTGCGCCGCCGCGATTCGTTTGGCGGCCAGAATCTTCCGCGAGACGGTTCAGATGGCACCGGGGAACGCGACGAAACGGCAGTTCTTGGAGTCGATGCAGCGGGCACGGATTGTGCCGCTCGAAGATGGAGAGGTCGTCCCCGCGGTCAAGGGAAGAGTCTTCATCCGTTCGGGCCCGGACGACGCCAGTGGCGTCTTCGTCGATCCTCGCGTGGCCGGCCTCCCGGGGGTCGCAGGGGCGTTGTCAGAGCTCGGAGTCACGGTTCTCGACAAGCGGGCGGAGTTCGAGAGTGCCGTCTCCCGAGCGCGTGGCAACCCGGAGGCATGGGGACAGGTGTGGGTCCTTGCGCGTGAGGTTCCGCGCGAGTTCGCCCGGACCGTGCTCGAAGCGAACGCCAAGGGCGACCTCGTCGAGTTCGTCCGGGTGCGGACGGCACAGGGCCATTGGGTCCGTTTCGACGGTGCCGTTCTCGGTGGCTCCGTAGTGCCGACCCACGGTCGGAGGGACGCCGACCACCTCATCGACCCGCAGTTCCATGCCCACGACCAGGAGCTGTTGCGCGACCTCGGCGCGGTCAGCGAGCCCGAATGGCGCGCATCCGGCCAGGCACACGAAGTCTGGCTTGGCGAATACCGCGCAGCGATGAAGGACACCTTCCGCAAGAGCACCAAGCTCGCGATCGGACTCGACGAGATCCTTTTCGAGGATCGCCCGGTGCTCTGGCCCCTCGGCTTCTTCGGCGGCCTCTCGGAGGAGGGTCGCCTCGAGATGACGCGCACCGTTCTCGCCAAGGGGCCGATCACGACCTGGAGGCTCAGGCACGCCACGGATCCCCGGATTAGGGCGATCCACGTGCTGCCTCCGGAGTTCTGGCTGATCCGCAAACACGGGCGTATCGACACCTCGTTGGGCCCGATGCGCCCGAGGGACGCGGTCATGCCGCGGGATGACGTGCGGACCGACCTCTACCCCGTCGCGCATGACCTTTCACTTGAGGTGTGCGAACGGCTCGGGGTCAGGAACGATACCGAGGAGTTCACCGAGGAGCAGTGGCGACGGCTGAAGGCGATCGCCGACGCATGGCCGGATGACGACAGGCGGTTCGCGTTCTACTCCTACCTGCCCGGTGTCACCGACACCACCGAGCTTGTAGTTCGCGTCGGGCTCCGCCGCGAACGGGTGGCCGCCGCCAACGTCGGTGTCACGGACTCGCCTGCCGTCTACGAGTCGATGCTCGAGGCCGCGGTTCCGGCGATGCTCGTCGGGACCGGCGAGGCCGAGCACTTCCGCGCTGAGATCGGGCTGCGGGACGGCAAGGACCTGCTGAGGGAGGAGGTCGTCGCGGACGAGGTCGGCGAGGCCGTCTACCTAGCGGACGAGTACCCACCCATCAAGAACCATCCCCGGCTCGGTGCGGACGACCTTGACCTCAAACTCCAACGATGCCGTCGCATCGTGAGACTCGTTGCGACGCCGGTGGGACAGGTCGAACGGCCGCTGACGCAGCATCGCGAGCCGGGCCGCATTCTCGTCACCGCAATCGAGCCTGCCGAAGTGCTTGCACAGGTGTCGGTCGCCCTAAAACTTGGCATGACGGTGGCCGAGGTCCAGCGGGTTCTGCAGACGATGCAGGAGATGCGCGCGTCTCAACTGAAACGTGAGGTGCGGAAGGCCGCGCGGATCAGCCCGGAGGCGGGCCTTGTCGCGGCCATCGGCGTCGACAACCTCCGTGCACAGGTCCCGCGGCAGGCGCTCGAGCTGCTCTCGAGCGAGGGAGAGCTGTCGCCGACGGAAGTGGCCCACCTGGTGCTATCCGTCCACGGCGTCGGCGTCCTCAAGGCGCTTCGGCCGATGCTCGACGAACGGAGGCTGGACCCGCCGAGAGAGTTCTCGGGGCGACGCAAGGAGCGGCAGTGGGTTGCCGAACTCGGCTTCCCGCCCGAGTGGGCAGGGTTCCCGACGAGACCGTCGCCTGCCCGTGAGGCGATCGATGGTCCCATCACGCTGTTGCCTCTGCACGACTACCAGGTCCGGGTAACCGAGAAGATCCGGGCGCTGTTGCTCGGGATCGGGCGCCAGAGGGGTGTCGTGTCCCTTCCCACCGGCGCCGGAAAGACCCGGGTGACGATCCAGGCGCTGGTCGAGGAGATCGCACGTGGGCGCCTAGCCAGCCCTATCGTCTGGATCGCCCAGTCCGAGGAACTGTGTGAGCAGGCTGCCGAGAGCTGGGCGTACGTCTGGCGTGCGCTTGGCCCCGCCGAACAACTCGTACTCGGCCGCCTCTGGGGCGGCAACACGGTCGAGGAGGAGCCTGATGGCTTCCAGGTGGTGATCGCCATCGACGCAACGCTGAACTCGATCATCGCAAGCCGGGCGGATGAGTATGCCTGGCTGCAGGAGCCGAGCGTCGTCGTTGTCGACGAGGCGCACACGTCCGTCAGTTCGAGGTATACGGAGATCTTCGAGTGGCTGGGCCGAGGCACTCGCGTGAAGGAGGCGCGTCCTCTGATCGGCCTAACGGCAACACCGTTCCGCGGCACATCGGACGATGAGACGACGCGGCTTGTACGGCGGTACGACGCGAACCTCCTCGATGAGGGAGTCCTCGGCGTTGACCCCTACTTGACGCTTCAGGACATGGGCGTGCTGGCCAAGGTCGAGAAGCGCACGCTGGCCGGGGCGACGATCGACTTCACGGATGAGGAACTTGCTGAGATCCACAATCTTGGACGCTTCCCGCAGCGTCGCGAGCAGCAACTCGGCGACGACCAGGAGCGCAACAGCCGCATCGTCGAGTCGATCCTCGCCCTACCCGACGATTGGCAGATTCTGTTGTTCGCGCCCTCCGTGGAGAACGCACGAGCTCTCGCCGCTCTCCTGTCGCACCGGGGCGCGCCGGCGGTGGCTGTATCCAGTGGCACCGAACCCTCGGCACGCCGCCACTACATCGACCAGTTCCGCAAGGGTGGCATCCGGGTACTCACCAACTACCAGGTGCTCGCCCAGGGCTTTGACGCACCAGCGGTCAAGGCCGTGTACGTGTGCCGTCCGACGTTCAGCCCCAACGTCTATCAGCAGATGGTCGGGCGTGGACTGCGCGGCCCACTCAATGGCGGATCGGAGAAGGTGCTCATCGTCGACGTTGAGGACAACCTGAGCAGATACGGCGAACAGTTGGCCTTCCGGGCATTCGAACGGCTGTGGAAGCAGTGAAAGTCGCGAATCTCGACTTCAGCCAGAGTGCCGCGGTCGAGATCGACCCCGGTGAGCGCCAGATCATCGTCGCGGGCCCCGGGTCGGGCAAGACAGAGGTCGTCGCAGCGCTGGTCGCGTACCTGGTGCGGGCACAGGGCCTCGACCCGGCCTTCGAACTGCTGGTCATCAGCTACTCACGGGCAGCGATTCACGCGATGAACCGGCGACTGAGGGCGGCAGACGTGCAGTCCGCCGCTTCGATCCGGACGCTGGACTCACTCGCCCAGCAGATCGTGCTCGAGGCGTACGGCGAGGAGATCTCGGGCCGAGGCATGTTCGACGCACGTGTGAGCCGCGCGACCGAGGCAGTGCGCTCGTCCGCATGGGCCGGTATCGAGGAGGTCGAGCACCTCGTGGTGGACGAGGTCCAGGACGTCGTCGGACAGCGTGCCGAGTTGCTGCTCGCGCTCGTCGAGTCGCTGCCACCTCGCTCCGGGTTCACACTGCTCGGCGATCCGGCACAGGCCATCTACGACTATCAGCTGTCCACCACCCATCCGATGACCAGCGGGGAACTGCTGGACCTGATTGGCAAGCGAAGCGGGGTGGCCCGCCGAGAACTGACAGGGTCATATCGCGCCACAACTCGTCAGACGAGAGCTGCGGTCGCGCTTCGCCATGGTGCTGGCCAGGGATTGGAGCTCGGCGCAGACGCTGTACACGACTTCGTCACAGACCTGACGCCAATCACGGACGAAGAGATCGCCCGGCTGGCCGCGTCGCAGCGATCGTCGTTCGCGGTACTGACAGACACGAACGGGCAGGCGCTCATGGAGGTGCAGCGATTGTGGCGCGCAGGAATACCGGCTCTGATCCGGCGCAGGGCCACTTCGAGTGTAATCGATCGATGGGTCGCCGAACTCCTCGTCGAGCGCGCCGTGTGGACCTTCGACGACTTCGCCGAAGTCGTGGGCGACGCGGACGTGGCAACAGACCGGTGGCGTGCCCTTCGGCGGAGAGACGGGCCCAGAACGATCGAGACCCGTGACCTCGCCTTGCGGCTCCGCCGCAGGGCCCTGCCGGCGGAGCTCATCGCGAGCGATCCCGATGTCCCGGTGGTCTCCACAATCCACCGCGCCAAAGGACTGGAGTTTGACTCGATCGTTCTGGCCCGGTACCCGGCCAGGTACGACGACGACCGCGACTCCGCGCAGATCGCTCGCGTCGAGTACGTCGGCCTCACCCGGGCCCAGTCTCGGCTCAATTCGATCGAGCGCGACAGCTACCCCCACATACTCCACAGGGATCGTTCCGACGACCGGTGGCTGCGCAGCTGGAAGAAGAAATCGGCGGTCAAGGCACTGGAGATCCGAGGAGAGGATGTCGACCGGACCGTCCCGCCAGCCGACGAGGATGCCTCTGTGGTCCAGCACCACCTGAGCTCTGCAGTCCGCCCGGGCGATCCATTGGTGCTTGAGTACGACTGGACCAGCGCGGACGTGCCGCATTGGCTTGTCAAGCACGACGGCGTGACCGTGGGTCGCACCACCCTTGAGTTCGGAACGGCGGCAAGACAGGTGCTGCACGGCAAGATCGAGATGAACCTCAAAGACGTGCACGTCGAGTGCGTCGAGACCGTGGTAGGCGAGCCGGTCGACGGGCTACCGGGCCGTGTCGGACGTCACGGGCTGTGGCTGGGTGTGCGACCGGTTGGGCTCGCATGCCGCGAGTGGCAGGAGACCCAATGAGCCAGTTCGATCCCTGGTACGACGCCCGCGACGAGATGGTCCGGGCGCTCGAGCGCGATCTGATGGGCACCACGCAAGACAACTACCTCGAGGAGCCGCCACTCGACCGATTCATCGTCGGCATCCTCCATCCGCCGACTGAGGAACCGATCGAGGACGTGGTCGAAGTTCCCGACGTCGAGACCGGCACGCAGGTCGACGCCGAGTACGACCCCGGCGTGAACACCTCACGTATTCGTCGACCGTCGTCAATGGGATTGACGTTCGCCGTCGACCCCAGGAGAACCCCGCTGATCTCGGTCACGGTATGCGCCGATCGATACGTCCCCGAGGTCGATGGCCCCCTCGCGGATGATGCAGTCGTCGGGACGACAGTCGCCGACCTCGACGACGAAGGGCAGCCGGTCGAGAGGTTTCGCACTCGCAAGCCGGCGCGCTGGAATCTCGTTCCGGGCGAGCCTCTCGAGAGGACGTTCGAGACCACCCGCCAACGCCCTGAGCCGATCACCGTCGCGGACGGCCTTGAGCTGCGGGCCGTCGTCCGGCCACCGGTCGACGGCATCGCGTCGATCACAGTCGTCCTCATCAACACGTTCCCCTGCGACGACATCGGCGCCTCCGACGAGTACTGCTGGTTCCGGCCGTCGATCGCGGTGGACGCTCTCGAGGGTGCCTTCAGCGATCGCCGGGGCCACATGGCGGCTGCCTTCGGAACCGACGAGGCCAGTTCGGAGTTGCTCTACAGGGACGCGGTGAATGTCGCGGCTGGCCATGGGTGCGCCGTGGTCTGGGACGCGATCCCGGCACGGCGGCTGACGACGACGTTCGTCCCGCGTCAGGAGGTCCTCGTAGCTCGCGCCGAGCGCGCCGAACTGGCAGGTGCGTTCGGCATGGCGACACTGGGCAGGACCGACGATCGCACGGCCCTGGTCGCCCTCGTCGACGGCTACGAAGCCTGGATCGCAGACCAGGAGCGGCAAGTCGTTTCACTGCACGCGGATGTGCTCGCCACCGCACAGGCCCATCTTGCGGCGGCCCGGGAGGCCGCCGCCCGAATCCGCAAGGGCATCGCGGTCCTCGACGGTGACACACATGCAGCGGCCGCGTTCAGGGTCATGAACCTCGTGATGCAGGAACAGCGGGCGCGTCAGGACATGATCCGGACGGGGGCCAAGTCGCCGTCGCCCGACGAAGAACAGTGGCGCCCGTTCCAGTTGGCGTTCATCCTCCTGAATGTCGAGGGGCTCGCCGACCGGTCGTCCAATGAACGCGACATCGCCGACCTCTTGTGGTTCCCCACCGGTGGCGGCAAGACCGAGGCGTACCTCGGACTCATCGCGTTCACGCTGGTCCTGCGTCGACTACGGGGGGCGCAAGGGGCGGGGGGCGGAGTGGGCGTCATCATGCGCTACACCCTGCGCCTCCTCACACTCCAGCAGTTCGAGAGGGCATCGGGCCTGATCTGCGCACTTGAGAGCTGGCGGTCGGCACACCTGCCTGAGTCGGCACCGTTCTCGATCGGACTCTGGGTGGGCCAGTCCGCGACGCCGAACGACACCGGGAAGGCCGCCTCCGCACTGAAGGCCCTGGCGATGGGCCTTCCCGTAGGCGAGTACGGCAATCCGAGGCAACTGCTGCGATGCCCTTGGTGCGGCCACGATCTTCCGGTCTCAGCGTATTCGGTCGAACGCAACCGCCTCGTCGTCCGCTGTCCGTCGTCATCCTGTGCTTTCCGGGATGGTCTGCCGATCGTCGTCGTCGACTCCGATGTCTACGAGCAGCGACCGTCGCTGGTGATCGGCACGGTCGACAAGTTCGCGATGATGGCGTGGAAGGCCGAGACCCGGGCGATATTCGGCGCCGACGGGAAGGCGGATCCCCCGGACCTGATCATCCAGGATGAGCTGCACCTGATCTCGGGACCACTCGGCACGCTCGTCGGGCTGTACGAGACCGCGGTGGACGCGGCCGCGGCTACCGCGGGTCCGCGACCCAAGCTCGTCGCCTCCACGGCGACGATTCGAAATGCTGCAGAGCAAGTGGGCGCGGTATTCGACCGCGAGTCCCGCCAGTTTCCGCCGCCAGGGACCGACCCGGCTGACTCCTTCTTCGCGGTCCTTGCACCGCCGGAGGAACTGCCGGCCCGGCTCTACGTGGGCCTGATGGCGCCGGGTACGAGCCACGCAACGCTCATGGTGCGCGCGTACGCCGCGCTGCTGCAGGCGGGCAAGGACCTCGACGCCCCCGACGCCGTCCGCGACGCGTACTGGACACTGCTGGGCTACTTCAACAGCCTCCGCGTCCTGGGCGCAGCATTCATCCAGACGATCGACGACGTCCCTGGACGCATGCCCGTGGTCGCTCGCAGAACCGGTTCGGAGCCCAGGCAGATCGGTGAACCGAAGGAACTCACATCTCGTGAGTCCTCCGAGGAGGTGCCCGAGAGGCTGAAGGAGCTGGCCAGCAGCATCGGGGACGAGCGCTGTCAGGACGTTGTGCTGGCCACAAACATGATCTCCGTCGGTGTCGACGTCGACCGGCTCGGTCTCATGGTCGTTATGGGCCAGCCCCAAACCACTTCGGAGTACATCCAGGCCACAAGCCGTGTCGGCCGCAGGCGCCCGGGCCTCGTCGTGACTCTGTACAACGCGGCCCGGACACGGGACTTGTCCCACTACGAGTCCTTCGTGCCCTACCACCGCGCGCTCTACCGGCAGGTTGAGGCGACCGGTGCGACACCGTTCGCCCCCCGGGCAGTGGACCGCGGACTGCATGGCGTCGTCGTTGCGCTCTTCAGGCTCCTCGTCCCGGGCGCGGGGGACGATGCGGCGGTAGGGGCGGTGCGGGATGCAACTGCCGTCGCCAAGGTCCGCGAGATTGTCGCGTCCCGCGTCAGAACGGTGGCCCCCCATGAGGAGCCGCGCGTGCTCGAGGCGTTCGACTCGTTGATCGACTACTGGGCGGACGGAGTCGACGAGAAGCGCGTGCAGAAATACATCTCCTGGGACGCGACCCCCGGTTCGCTCATCGTGCCGGCGGGCGGAGGACGATTCGGTGGCGAGCAATCTCAGATCGACCAGTTCCCCGTCGGGGAACCTGCCTGGCCGACCCTGACCAGCCTGCGGAACGTCGACGCCACGAGCACGTTGTTCCAGGTCCCCAGGAGGCTTCATGCCCACGACTAGGAAGGTCCACGTTCCGGTCAAGGCCACCAAGGTCGGCGAAGCCCGGCAGAGCCAGCTCGTCACCACCTACGGGGTCGGCAGTCTGTTCCCATCGGCGGACCAGAGCTTCATCATCATGGGAACCGAGTACTGGCCTGAGTCGGCATCGAACCTGGACGAGCCACGGCTCGCTCGCGCGCTGGGCGTGCACGGATTCCGTACCCCGTCGGCCGGTCGCCGCGCGGGCGACATGCCCGTGCGACACTTCCCGTTGGTCCACTACTGCCCCAACTGCCATCGACTCGGGCCGCTCGACCGTCTGCAGGACGGCGCCTCGATGCACTGCAAGCGATGCCCCGACAGCCGCCTCGTGCCATCGCGATTCGTAGCGGCATGCGATGCCGGGCACCTTGAAGACTTCCCGTACTGGCAGTGGGTACACGCCGGTACCGCCGAGCGTGCGGACGGTGGTCAGCACGAGCTCACGCTGAAGGTCCTGGGCAGGTCGTCATCCCTCTCGGACATCGTGATCGGCTGCTCGTGTGGCGTCGCGTCGAAGTCACTCGCAGGCTCGTTCGGCAAGAACGCGCTCCGAGCAGTAGCGACCTGCCGCGGCCAACGACCATGGCTCGCTGAGGACGACGGCTCCTGCGACCGACCGCTGCGGACGCTGCAGCGCGGGTCCTCGAATGTGTGGTTCGCCTCGATGCGCTCGACGATCTCCATCCCGCCGTGGTCCTCGGCGGCAGCGGCCTTCGTCGAGAGGTACTGGGTTGTTCTCGAGCACATCCCGGACCCCACTCTGGCAACGGTTCTCGCTCCGATGGTCGCCGAGCATCCCGGCGTCACAGTCGAGGCCGTTCAGGCGGTCATTGCGCAGAGACGGGGACTTGAGACACTCCATCAGCCGACGGACGCGGAGCTCCGGGCCGACGAGTACAAGGCGTTGTGCACGGGAACGGGTGCAGGCTCGGCACTCGACTCGTTTATCTGCGAGGAGGAGCGGATAGGGACGACTCTCTCCGAGGCGGTTGCACAGGTCTCTGCCGTCAGTCGTCTGCGCGAGGTGCGCGCCCTGGAGGGCTTCATGCGCGTCACTCCAGGCGCACCCGACGCCCAGCGTCCACTCGCGCCACTGAGCCAGACGAAGCTCCCATGGCTCCCAGCCGTCGAGGTGCACGGCGAAGGGATCTTCGTCCGACTGCTCGAGTCGATGGTCGCGGAATGGGAGTCGACCGCAGGTGCTGCGGCGCGCGCCGCCAGGATCACTGCGGCGCAGGATCGTCGAGACCGGGACGCCGGCCGGCCGGCGGGGCCATCGGTGGCTCCGCGAGTGGTCGCACTGCACACGTTGGCCCACATGCTCCTGACCGAGCTCAGCCTGCACGCCGGCTACCCGGCTGCTTCACTCCGCGAGCGGGTCTACGCCGCGCCCGGACAGGCGGGGATCCTGGTCTACACCGCATCGTCGGACTCCGCAGGCAGCCTCGGCGGCCTTGCCGCCTTGGCGCAGACCAGGGTCTTCGAGTCGATCTTCAACTCGGCAGTCGATCGTGGTCGCTGGTGCTCCTCCGACCCGGTCTGCGCCGAGTCCCGCGGATCCGGGGCAGACAACCTCAACCTTGCGGCCTGTCATGCGTGCGTGCTGCTCCCAGAGACGAGCTGCGAGAACAGGAACCTCTACCTCGACCGGGTCAGCGTCCTCGGAAGCGAGGAGTTCCCGGAAGCTGCGCTCTTCCCCGCATGACCGCCGAACGCGTTCGGGGCACCCGACTTCTCATGGTTAAGCGCCGGGCGGCTCGGGGCCCTGAAGCTCGTCGCACTCGGTCACGGGTCCGTGGCGGCTGAACGGATGCGGTCCGCATGGTCGCGCCGGAGGTCGAGCCCTCCAGCCTATGCACGAGCGAGTGTGATTTCGACGAGCGGAGTGAACAACCGTGACAGTCGATGATGAGCGAGACCGAAGGATCAACTGGACGCGAAATGAGGTAATCCTCGCCTGCGCGCTGCTCGCCGAGAACAACTGGAAGTGGATGGACCCCTCAGATCCGCGCGCCGTCGAACTATCGGAACTTCTTCGGAGGTCGCCAGAACATCCGAATGGTGGACGGAAGGCTGTGTTCAGAAATCCAAACGGCGTGGTCCGCAAAATGCAGGACCTGCAATCCCGGTTGCCCGACTACCACGGCAAGCCAACGCACGGGGGCCACATAGATCGCGAAGTGCTGAACGACTTCCTCAGTCACCCAACGGAGATGCGGCTGCTCGCTTCGCGCATTCGTGAGATCATCCACAGCGGCGACGTGTCGTACGGGACAGTTGCTGAGGTGGAAGCAGATCCGGAGCTCACGGCCCCAGAGGGAAGCATCGTCATCGCCGCCCATCTGAAACGCGAGCGCAACCCACGACTACGAGCGGCCAAGATCCGAGCGGCCGTCGTCTCGAACACGTCACTGTCTTGCGAGGTCTGCGGGTTCGACTTCGAAAGCGCGTACGGAGCGCGCGGGAGGGGGTATATCGAAGTCCACCACGCATTGCCGCTCCATGTCTCGGGGGAGACTCGAACAAGCCTCGCGGACCTCGTCCTTCTCTGTTCGAACTGCCACAGAATGATCCACCGCGGACAGAAATGGCTGACGCCCGCCGAACTGAAAACTGTCGTTGCGTCCACGAAGGAGCGACGGACAGACGCCGCGTCGACGACGCGTGACACACCGCAGAAATCCCCTGATCACGAGGGAGCAAAGATGGGTTGAGACCCGGATGAGGCGAAATGCCAAAGGGCCCCATGCCCGATCGTTGACACGATGGCGTGGCGGCAGAGGGGTCCCCGGTGGGTGCGCGCTGCTGCTTGCCCGACGAGCGACACCCGCGCAACTGGCGGGGAAGGGAGTTCCGAGCCTTGCTGTGCTGCCCGTTGTCCACAGTTCGCGCGGCGATCCACAGGGCGGCGGGGACGCCTGCGATGATGTCGGCGGTCTGTGGTTCGGTTCGTCCATGAACGACGGATGTCGCGGATGGGTCGCGTCCGCAGAGTCGTCCTGACGGGAGGCACGCCATGAACGAGTTGCGTACGCTGGACCTCTTCGCAGGCGCTGGTGGGCTGTCACTCGGGTTCCATCTGGCCGATGTTGGCTACGCGCCGGTCCACGCAGTCGAGATCGACTCGGCCGCCGCAGGGACGTACAAGCGGAACTTCGGCGTGCCGGTCTACGTCGGTCCCATCCAGGACCTGACGGAGTTCGAGCCAGCCGATGTCATCATCGGCGGTCCGCCTTGCCAGGGTTTCTCGCCACTCGGTCGTGACCGTGACGACCAGAGCCGTGCGGAGATGAACGAGCTGTGGAAGCAGTACCTGCGGGCCGTCCACGAGCTGGAGCCCAAGGCGTTCGTCATCGAGAACGTGCCCGAGTTCCAGCGCTCGGTCCAGTTCGCGCAACTCCTGTCGATGATGGAGACCGACGAGCTGCTCCGGCAGTACCGCTTCGGGTACGGCGTCCTCAACGCGGCCGACTACAGCGTGCCTCAGCGCAGGCGACGGGGCATCTTCATCGCGGTCAGGCACCTACCGCAGGATGTCGCGGTCTTCCCGCCAACGCCCACCCACGGTCCCGACAGCCCCACGGGGCAGCCGTACCGCACTGTCCAGGATGCGATCGGCGACCTGGAGCCCATGCCGTCGAACGTCGAGATCTCGGTGGGCGCGGGCAACCGGCAAGACCTCCACTTCCGGCGGCAGCCCCGCGAATCGTCGCTCGCGCGGTACAGGGCGATTCCGGCTGGCGGAAACCGATTCGACCTCATGAGGAACCGCCCGGACCTCGTGCCCCGGTGCTGGGCCGAGAAGCCCACGGGCACTACGGACGTGATGGGTCGGCTGTGGTGGGACAAGCCATCGGTCACCATCCGTACGGAGTTCTTCAAGCCCGAGAAGGGCCGCTACCTGCATCCGGTCGCAGACCGTCCGATCACCCACCGCGAGGCAGCACGGTTGCAGTCCTTCCCGGACAGCTTCGAGTTCGACGGCAACAAGATCGAAGTGGCGCGCCAGATCGGAAACGCGGTGCCGCCTCTCATGGCAAAGGCGATCGCGCTCCATCTGCACGACCTGATCCGCCGTGCCGAGGGAACACCCAAGGCCTGAGACGTATGCCCGAACCACCGGTGCCCAGTTCGCCGGAGGTGTCGGCCCGGATGAGCCGCCACCCGCGGCGGGACACCGGGCCTGAGCTGCATCTGCGCAAGCTCCTGCACCATGCCGGCCTGAGGTACAGGGTCGTCTATCCCGTCCCCGGGATGCCCCGACGCACGATCGACATCGCCTTCACACGGCGACGCGTCGCGGTCTTCGTCGACGGCTGCTTCTGGCACGGCTGCCCCGAGCATGGCAGCGCACCCGTGGCCAACGCCGAGTGGTGGGCGGCGAAACTCAAGCGGAATGCCGAGCGGGACCTGGAGACAACGGCGCAGCTCCGACGGCTGGGGTGGCAGGTAATCCGGTTGTGGGAGCACGAGTCGCCCGAGGAGATGCTCCACGCGGTGCTCGTCGAGGTTGGGCTCGAGGGCGAGGACGGCAGCGGCTCCGCATCAGACGTGTCACCCGCCGGTACGCCGGCCTGAACCGCGGATCAGGCCTCGCCGGAGCCTGCACGTGGCAACGCAGGACCGTGGTTCGTCGGGTCTTCGGGACGTGCAGTACGCCAGAAGTCGCCGGTGATCTCGACGCGCGGCCCTGCCCAGGAGAGGTCCGCCTTCACGACGCGTGTGGACACCCACTCACCCTTGACCGGCTCAGGCAGGCCAAGGCCTGCGGCGATCCGCCGATGCGCCGGTTCGTGGCCGAGAACGATGTACCCCTCCGGCCGCAAGGCCAGACGTGCGTCGCGGGCACGCTTGGGGGCGTCCTCCTGCTGCGCAACCGTGAGCACCGTCTGGCGCCCGACGAGCCGCCCCGTCACCTCCCGGAAGAGGTTGTTGACGCGCGCCTGCCCGGAGCGACCGATCAGGATCCGGCCACGGACCGCAGGATCGAGATGCAGCAGCAGGTTCGTGGGCAGATCCTTCTGGAGACCGCCCCACAACCAGTAGATGTCCGGGATGGTCGAGTCGGCGACCGCGCGCTTGTTGTCACGGTTGTAGGCACGATCGCCGCCCTGTCGCCGGAAGCGGAGGCGCTCATCGGTGATCCGGACGGTTCCCACGGCCCACGTGCCAGTGTCGTCGTCCATCCAGACCACGATCGCGGGGTGGTCGGCATTGCCGGAGCGGTCGCCGTGCTCAGCGCAGAGGTACATCTCCATCGGGATCTCCCAGCCGCCCAGATCCTTGGAGAACTTGCAGTCGACATCGATGCCCTTGATGCGCCAGTCGAGGTCCCGACCCGCCTTGATGGCGAACTCCTTGGTGAGGTTGATCTCGACGATCGTCCCCAGATGGGAGTGCTCGGTCTTGGAGAGTTGCTGATAGCACCAGCGGCCGGTCCGTTGGCCGTCGAGCAACTCGTCCATCGAGTCCCGGAGCGCCCAACGGAACCGTTCTCGCGCGTCGCTCTGCTCCTCGAGCCAGTTGACGACCGGCTCCAGGTCGGCGGGAGGCGCGGCCGCACCACGGTTCGGTGCGGCCGCCCAGACCTTCGTGGACTCCGCCATCGGCCGCGTGGGCGCCGGATAGGTGCGGAACTGATTGCGCCGGGTGGCGGAAGCACGCGAGTCCTGACCAGGGCCTGGTGAGAGCGTCGGAACCGTCCAGGTCGTCCGGGAGCGCGGGGCCACGCATGGAGTCTTCCACCGGCCGCGCCGAGTCCTCGCCAGTTTGACGCGGCGGATCGCGGCGCTCCTTGCCGTCGCGTGTTCGCAAGCATCTGCACACCTGTTACCAGAGGCTCCCTGAGGTTGGGTGCCCTGGACCCTCGCGGGGTGTGCCATGCAGTCGACCGCAGTCCTCTTCACACTCCTCCCCGCGGATGACCCGGGGATCACTCCGAACGAGTCCGGTCTGCCGGGCCTGGCGGTGCTCCGTCAGATCGTCGGCGCCCTGCTGACCTGGGGCCTCGTGGCGTGCGTCGCCGGCCTGGTGATCTCGGTGATCGTCTGGGCGGTCGCGCGCCAGCAGGGGAACTACGGGTACGCGTCCGGCGCGAAGACCGGGGTGCTGATCTCGGCCGGCGGCGCACTGCTGATCGGTGGGGCGAACGCGATCGTCGCGTTCTTCTCCGGCCTGGGCGGGCAGATCTGACATGGCCTGGGCGGCGTTCGATCCGTGCGTCGGGCCGATCGCGTTCGTCTGCCAGCTGACGGACGGCGTGCAGGGCGCGGCGTCGGACTACGTGCTGGGCGGGCTGGGGTCGGCGTTCGTCGCCGGGGCGGCGCAGGTCGGCGAGCTCGCGTTGGCCGCTCTCGATGCCGGGACGGCGATCGATCTCGGCGCGGGCTGGTTCCGGTCGAACGTGGCGGTGATCGCGTCGATCGCGTTGCCGGGGGTCGTCGCGCTGTTCGTGATCCAGGTGATCTCCTCGGTGCTGCGCCGTGAGCCGGGTGGCCTGGCGCGGGCGGTGGTCGGGGTCGGCAAGGCGTTGCTGGGGTCGGCGTTGGCACTGGCGATCACGCAACTGGCCCTGACCGCGGTCGACGAGATCTGCGCATACATCGCCCGGTCCGCCGGATACACGGTGGCCTCCGCTGCGGCGCAGTTCTTCCGGTTCGCCACCCTGGCGACGCTGTCGCCGGCGCTGCAGATCCTCATCGGCCTGCTGCTGATCGTCGGGTTCCTGCTGCTGTGGGGCGTGCTGCTGTTCCGCAAGGCGGCCCTGGTGCTGGTGGCGGTGTTCGCGCCGATCGCGTTCGCCGGGTCGGCGTGGGACCAGACGCGGGCGTGGACGCGCCGGTGGCTGGAGGTCGTCGGCGCGCTGGTGTTCTGCAAGGTCGTCATCGTCGTGACGTTCGTCGTGGGTGCCTCGGCGTTCACCGGGACCGGGCCGGTCGTCGGCGGGCAGGCGCCGTCCGAGGAGTCCGCCGGGCTGTCGGACATGCTCGTCGGGGTCCTGCTGCTGGCGATCGCGGTGTTCGCACCGTGGCTGACGTTCCGGTTCGTGCACTGGTCCGGCCTGGAGGCCGCTTCCGTGATGCACGAGACGGTAGCCGCCAACCCGATCAGCCGCACTGCGCACTCGGCAGCAGGTACGGCGAGGTACTCCGCACAGAGCGTCGCGCTGTCGGCGATGACCGGCGGGGTCGGTGCGGCCGCCCGCGGCGGGACCGCGGCAGCTGGTGCCGCACGAGGTGCCGGCGCGGGAGCGGCAGCTGCCCGGCCCCCAGCGCAGCCGCGGCCACCGGCGGGCGGTGAACCGCGATGAGCGCGCCGGAGCCGACGACGAGGTTCGGCCGCCTTGAGCGTCGCGGGGTGCTGCTGGGACTGTCTGGGGTCCAGCTGGGGACGATCGGTACCGCGCTGGCGGTCGCCGTCGCCGCGGTCTACTCGGCTGGAGCCGGGGGGCTGGTGCTGGCCGCCCCGGCGTGGGGTGTGCTGCTCGCCATCGGCACGCTCAGCGTGGGTGGGCGTCCGGTGGTCGGCTGGTTGCCGCTGCTGGCGAGGTGGCAGGCGCGGCGGGCGGCTGGGGTCACGTCGGTCACCGCGGCGGTCGGCGCGACGGGCCGGGCCGGCAGGGTCTGGTCGCTCGTCGTGCCCGGCCTGGCCAAGCCCCTGGAAGTCCTCGACGCTCCGTCGCTCGGCGGCGTGCTGGTGGCCGACCGGCGTGCCGGGACGTTCACCGGTGTGCTGCGGGTCGCCGGTGAGGGTTTCGTGCTCGACGAGCCGGGGACGCAGGAGGCGAAGGTCCACGGGTGGGGCCGTGTGCTGGCCGCGGTGTGCCAGCAGCCGTCGGTGGTGCGGGTGCAGCTGCTCGCCCGGAGCGTGCCGGGCGGGTTGGCGCCGGCGCGGCGCTGGTGGCGCAACCACGCCCTGGACACGGCGAACCCGGTCACCGCCGCGCTGGCGGGCATGCTCGACGAGGGGTTCGTCGCCCCGGTGCGCCGCCAGACGCTGCTGGTCGTCGCGGTGCGCGCGCCCCACGGGGGCAGTCGCAACCCGGCCGATGTCGAGCGGGCCGCGTCCCAGCTCGCGACCATCACTGCGTCGCTGGCGGGCGCGGAGCTGACCGCCCAGGGATGGCTGGACCGCGGCGGGCTTGCCCGCGTGCTGTGCGAGGCGCTCGATCCGGCCGCTGCCGCGCGCGCCGAGGGCGGCCCGGTGTCGCTGACGACGACGGTCGGCGCCGGCGAGCGGTGGTCGTCGCTGACGACGGGCACCTCGTGGCACGCGACGTACTGGGTCAGCGAGTGGCCCCGGGCGGCAGTGCACCCCGGCTTCCTGCAGCCGCTGCTGCTCGCGGACGTCGGGACGCTCAGCGTGCTGGCCGAGCCGCTGTCCACCGTCAAGGCGCTGCGGGAGATCCGCCGGGCGAAGGTCGAGCACACCGCCGACGCCGCCCAACGGACCCGCCTCGGGCAGATCGAGGACGAGGCCACCCGTGCCGAGGTCGCCGACCTCGAACGCCGTGAGGCCGAGCTCGTCGCCGGGCACCAGGACCTGCGGTTCACCGGCCTGGTGACCGTGTCCGCGCCCGACGAGGTGATGCTGGCCGAGCGGTGCACCGCGATGGAGACGGCCGCGGCGCAGGCGATGTGCGAGGTGCGTCGGCTCGTCGGGCAGCAGGGCACCGCCTTCCTCGCCGCAGCACTACCGCTGGCACGGGGTGTGCTGTGACCCGCCGCGAGCCCAGCACGGCCCCCTTCCGCAGCAGGGCCGGCCGGTACTGGGCAGGCCAGGACCTCCGACTGCCCGCGCATCGTGCCTCGTCGGCGGTGCTCGCCGGCGCCTACCCGTTCCTGACACCCGCGCCCTCCGATGTGGGTGTGCCGGTGGGGGCCGACGTCCTCGGCGGCGGGGTGTTCTGCTTCGATCCCTGGGCGCTGTACGAATCCGGGGCGCTGACGAACCCGAACGTGCTGCTGGCCGGGGTGATCGGGCAGGGCAAGTCGTCGCTGGCCAAGTCCCTGGCGCTGCGGTCCATCGCCGCCGGACGCGCGGTGTACGTGCCCGGAGACCCCAAGGGCGAGTGGGCGGTCGTCGCCGAGGCCGTCGGCGGCGCCGTGCTGCGCCTGGGTGGCGGCTCGTCCACCCGGCTCAATCCGCTGGAGGTCGGCCAGTCCCACGCGGGGGAGGGAGCCCGCTCGCGGCTGCTGGCGGCCGTCGCGGCGGTGACGCTGCATCGGGACCTGACCGCCGCCGAGCAGGGGGCACTGGACGCCGCGCTGACGCAGGCCGCCCACGCTACGGCCCGGCCGACGATCCGGCACGTCGTCGACGCTCTGACCGCCCCGGACCGACAGGCTGCCCGCGGCGACGGCGTGCCCCTCGAGGACCGGTTCGCCGACGGACGGGACCTGGTGCACGGGCTGCGGCGTCTGGTGCACGGGGACCTGGCGGGCATGTTCGACGCCCCCAGCACCCACCACCTGGACCCGAGAGCCCCGATGGTGGTGCTAGACCTGTCCGCGCTCGGCTCCGACGACGACGCCCTGGCGGTGGCGGCCACCTGCGCGGCCGGCTGGCTGGAGGGCGCGCTGGTCGCCTCGTGGGCGAAACGCTGGGTCATCTACGACGAGGCCTGGCGACTGCTGCGCCACCCGGGGCTGGTGCGAGCGATGCAGGCCCAGTGGAAGCTCTCGCGTGCCTACGGGATCGCGAACCTGCTCGTCGTGCACCGTCTGACGGACCTGGACGCCGTCGGGGCAGCGGGCTCGGAGGCGCGGGCGCTGGCCGAAGGGCTGCTGGCGGACTGCTCGACCCGGATCGTCTACCGGCAGGAGTCCGACCAGCTCGCCGGTGCCGCTGCCGCGCTTGGCCTGACCGGTCCGGAGCGCGAGCTGCTGCCCCTGCTGCCGCGCGGCACTGGGCTGTGGAAGCTGCCGCGCGCCACGCACGTGGTGCGCCACGTGCTCACGGCGATCGAGATGCCGCTGGTGGACACCGACGCCGCGATGCGTGAGAGCCGGTGAGTCCCGATGCGCGAAACCGACGTGACCCGGTTGGCGGAGCAGGCCACCCTCGGCGGACTCCTCGTCGACCCGACACCCCTTGCTGAGATCCGCCGCTGGCTGCGGCCGGGCGACTTCGCCGGCCTCTGGCACGAGTGGGTATTCACCACCCTCCTGGAACGGCAGACCGCCGGCGAGTCGATCGATGCGGTCGCGGTCGGCGCGGCCATGGTCGACCGGTTCGGCGCCCGGCTGGCCGACCAGCCGCGGCTGCACACCCTGCTGTCGTCCACCCCGCACACCGCCCATGCCGCCGCCTACGCGCGCATCGTCCTGGACGGCGGGCTGCGCCGGGAGGTGATCGGTAACGGTGTGCTGCTGCGCGCCGGTGCTCTCCAGACGGTGCTCGACGGCACCCAGGCGCCACTGATCTCGACCTGCAACGTGGTCGATGCCGGCCTGGACGCCGCTGCGTCCCGCTGGGCGCAGGCGACCGGCCAGCCGCACGACGACGTCGTCGTGCCTCTCGCGCTGCGGGCGGCGGCCCGCTACGTCGACGCCCGCGAGAGCGCGGCGCGCTACCTGGAGGCCCACCCTGCACGCGATGCCGTGGCCGAATGGCAGCATGTCGTCGAGCTCGTCGGCACGCTCATCGCCCAACCTGCCCACATCCCCGGTGTCGTCGGCTGGCTGCCACCGTCGCGGATCACCGACCCCGCCTGGCGGCTGATCTACGCAGCGACGATCGAGCTGTCCGAGCTCGGCGCGCTCATCGACCTGGTCACCGTGGCCGCGGCCAGTCGCCGCTACGCGCACCACGGCCCGGCACTGCCCGGGCTCGACGAGCTGCGCGACGCGGTCGAGTTCGGCTGGGCCGCCTACCCGCCACAGGTGCTGCGCGCGGTGGCTGGCGACCAGATCCGCCACCTGGCCGACGTCGGCGTCGACCAGCTCAACCAGGCCGCGAACAACCCGGGTGTCCAGATCGCCGACATCGCCGACACCGGGCACGTCATCACCGCCACCCTGCGGCGCACTGCCGCCGCCCTGCCCGGCACCGCCGCTACGACGACGCCCGCCGCGGTGGTGGCACCCGTACTGCGCACCGCGGGAGTGCGGCGATGACCCCACAACGCCCACCGGTACGGCCCGCAGCCAACGGCGGCCCCGACCTGACCGGATGGGCGCTGGCAGCGCTCGGGGCGCTGCTCGCCCTCGCCTCGGTCGTCTGGGCCGGGGCCGGGTTGGCATGCCTGGCCACCGGACGGCCCCTTCCGGACGGCGGGCTGTCGGCCGCACTGACCTCGCTCGCGCATCCCGACGACCCGGCCGCGGCCTGGCCGACATCGTCCCAACTGCCGGGGCCCGTCGCGTACTGGTCTGCCACCGCGCTCGTCGTCGTCCTCCTGACCGCCGCCGGACTCGCGGGTTGGCACCTGTACCGCCACGTGGCCGGGACTTCCCGCAGCGACGGCGACCGGCTGCGGCACCTGCCCGGCATGGCCGACCCCTCCGAGGTGCACCGGGTCGCCGGACGACGAGCCCTGCGCTCCCGCGCCGCCGTGGTCCGCCCGTCGCTGGACTCGTCAGCCGAGCCTCGGCAGGTCGGCTACCGCCTCGGATCGCTGCGCGGCCGCGACCTGTGGTGCACCGTCGAGGACTCCGTGCTGCTCGTCGGCCCACCTCGCCAGGGCAAGGGCATGCACCTGGTGATCCCGTGGGTGCTCGATGCCCCGGGCCCCGTCGTGGTCACCTCCACCCGACCCGACACCCTCGCAGTCACCCTGCGCCACCAGCGACGACGCGGGAAGGTCGCGATCTTCGACCCCCAGCGACTGGCCGGCCTGCCCGGCGGGCTGGCCTGGTCGCCGGTGCGCGGCTGCGAAGTCCCGCGCGTCGCCCTGGTCCGCGCCCGGGGACTGGCCGCCGGGGCGGGGTTCGGGCGCACCGTCTCCGACGCCGACTTCTGGGCCGGGCAGACCGAGGCCGCGCTGCGCTGCCTGCTGCACGCCGCCGCCCTCGACGGCCGGCGCGCCGTCGACCTGTACCGATGGTCGCTCAACCCGGCCACCGCCGAGGACGCCGTCACCATCCTCAACCGCACCTCGTCGGCCGAAGGCTGGGCCGACGCCCTCGACGCCGCCATCCACACCGACCCCCGCACCCGCGACTCGATCTGGCTCGGCGTACGCCAGGCGCTCGCCGCGCTCGCCGATCCTGACGTGCTGGCCGCCGTCGATCCCAAGCCCGGAGCGGAGTTCGACCCGGTCGCGTTCCTGCGCTCGACGAACACCCTGTACCTGCTGGCCTCGGCGGTCGCGTCCGGCTCGTCGGCTCCCTTGGTCGCGGCGTTCGTCGAGGACATCACCGAGACCGCCCGCGCCCTGGCCGCCCGCGCACCCCGCGCCCGGCTCGACCCGCCGCTGCTGTTGGCACTCGACGAGATCGCCAACCTCACCCCGCTGCCGTCCCTGCCCTCGCTCATGGCCGAAGGCGGCGGGTCTGGCATCACCACCCTGGCCGTGCTGCAGTCGCTGGCGCAGGCACGCAACCGCTGGGGCGAGCACGCCGCCGACGCCATCTGGGACGCCGCCACCGTCAAGATCGTCCTCGGCGGACTGGCCAAGTACCGCGACCTGGACGACGTCGCACGGCTGCTCGGCGAGATCGACGAACTCGTCGAATCCCACACCAAGGGCCGCGGCGGCGAACGCTCCTCGTCGACCTCCGTACGCACCGTGCCGGTGATGCACGCCTCCACGCTGCGGACCCTTCCGTTCGGCACCGGGGTGCTGCTGCTGCGGCAGACCAAACCCACCGTCATCGACCTGCACCCCTGGACCGCGCGGAAGGACGCCGCAGTGCTGCGCGCCGACCGGGAGGCCGTCGAGCGGGCGACCGCGACCGGGACGGAGGTGACGGCGTGATCGGGAAGGTTCTCGCCGGCGGGGTCGCAGTGGTCCTCGTCGTGCCGACCATTGCCGCGCTGGCCGCTTTCGGCGTCGGCGCCAGTGCGCAGACATGCATCTCGTCGGTCGTCGCCTCGACCGGGCCGGACCAGCTGCTGCCCGACAGCCAATCGGAAGACCCCAACCCCACACTGGACGCACAGCTCACGGCACCCACCGACGGCGGCTCCGACGAGGACGCTGCCACCGGATGCCTGCCGGCACTGGGGATCGGCACCGTCGAGGTCCCGCCGGGCACGCCGGTCGACGTCGCCACCGCGGTGCACAACGCATTGGCCTACGTCGGGGTCACGTACGGGTGGAACGAGCTGTGCGACCGGCTCGCCTGCCGCGCCTACGGCTACGTCGGCTCCGGCTACGTCTCAGCGAAGGCGCACTGGCAGGTGATGGTCGCCGATGGGTACGCCCATCCCGGCGACCGGTGCCCACCCCTCGGCTCGTTCGTCTTCTGGAACACCGGACGGCCCTACGGACACGTATCCCTCGTCGTGCAGGCCGACCCCATCGGCTGCGATCCGGACGCCATCCAGGTCACGTCCAACGGCGTTTTCGACGCCGCCACCGGCAACCACGGCGGGGTCTACCTGCTCTCCTTCGCACGCCTGGACCACATGGAGCTCGGCGGGCACGGCTACCTCGGCTGGTCCCCGCCCATCTGCGCCGGCGCCCTGCTGCCCGCCGGCACCGTCCACCCCGCACCCTCCGGGAGATGACATGCGCACCCACCAGGGGCCCTCCACCGAGGAGAAGCTCACCGCCCTGCACACCCAGCTCGTCGACGCCGTCGCCGAACTGCGGCAGTCCGACAAGTGGGCACAGATGCTCGCCGTCGCCGCCCGGTTCACCACCTACTCGCCCTCGAACGTGCTGCTCATCGCCGTGCAGCGGCCAGACGCGACCCAGGTCGCGGGGATCCGCACGTGGAACTCGCTCGGACGGCACGTGAACAAGGGCGAGCACGGCATCGCGATCCTCGCGCCGTGCCTGTACCGGACCGACGAGGAGGTGGTCGCGCAAGACGACGGCGCGAAGCCGGACAAGAACACCACCAAGGCGACAGAGCCGGCCGACGAAGGTCCGATGCCCCGCCGTGAGCTGCGCGGCTTCCGGGTGGTGCACGTCTTCGACGTCACCCAGACCGACGGCACGCCCCTGCCCAGCGCCGCACCCCAGCTGCTCACCGGCGACGCGCCGCTGAGGGTGTGGGACGGGCTCGTCGGACTCACCCTCAAGGCCGGATACCGACTCGAGCAGCGCACCTGCCCCGCCGGGGTCAACGGCTGGAACGCGCCCGAGGAGAAGGTCGTGGTCGTCGACAAGAACCTCGAACCCGCCCAGGCCGCCAAGACCCTCGCCCACGAGCTCGGGCACATCCGTGCCAACCACCACGGGCGGTTCCCCGACTATGCGATCGACCGCGTCTGCCGGGGCGCCGCCGAGGTCGAAGCCGAGTCGATCGCGTACATCGTCACCAGCCATCTCGGCATGAACTCCGCCACGTACTCGGTGCCGTACGTCGCCGGCTGGGCCGACGACCTCGAGGTTCTCCGCCACCACATGAGCACCGTCGTCACCGCGTCGCAGTGGATCCTCGGCGACCTCGAGAAGACGCCGAGCCCGGTTCCCGCGGCGGAACGGCTGAGCATCCTGCCGGTGTCGCGCCCCGACACCATCCCAGGGCCTGGACTCCAGTGACCTACACCGAGTTAGCGGTTGGCAAGCGCGCTGGGGGCGATGGGTCTGTCCAGATCTCCGCTAGAGGCGTGGCGACGTCTGACCAGCGAACTCGTGCCGCGGAGTCCGGCTCGATGGACTTGGACCAATCTGCTAATTTCAACATTATGGAGGTATACGGTCCGCGATCTGTGCACCCAGACTCCCGACGCGTGTGCCTGCCGAAGGCGCTTGCGGTGCCGCTCCGGCTAGTCGCCGGCGCGCATGCCTGGGTGGGTCCGTCGCCGTCACGCAGCGGTGAGTTGATCGTCGCGCCAGCCGCACCGCCAGCCGACCGGCTGGGGCGACGCGACCTGGCGCGGCCGCGTCGCGTAACGAACGGAAATCAGCTCACGCTGCCCGCTGCACTGATGGCCGAAGTCGGGCTCAACCCACAGAACCCCTGGGTCTACTTCGCTCGCGACGATCAGGAGGACGGGGTGCGGATCATCCCGTCTGGGCGCGTCCAGGTGCATGTGAACTCGGGTGCCTCACATGAGTGATGACGCTTCCAGGTTCGTGCGGCACGATGGACCGGTGCCCGTACTAGATCTGTCTTCCGAACTGACGCACCGTCCACCATCCGCCGTTGGGACCAACGCATACGGTGCCGCGGTCGCGGCTGTCCGCGCGGCCGGCTGGCCAGGCGTCGTGCTCCCGGAAGCGCAGGTGGTGGGCGTTCGGGTACTCCCGGTGGTGGCATTCACCGGCGTATGGCAGCGGCTGGCCGATCGAGTCGGCCCGGAACGCCGGTTGGCGATCCTTGAGGCGTGGGAGGCAGGCGCGTCACTTCGTGCGCTCGGCGCCAAGCGGGCACCCGAGCCCCCCGCAGCGCCGCTTCGTGTCGTCGGGTTCATCTCCGCCGCGCCACGCTGGGACCGCGCGCTGCACGACGTCGCCACGCTTGGCGGGTTGGGCGCCGGTCTTGTCCTGAGGTCGCACTGCCCTTCGGATCTCCAACTTCTGGAGGCCGACGCAAGCAACATGTGGGTCGTCGCCGACACGGACGCCGGGATGACCTTGTGTGTGACGGGTCGTTTGGGTCCAGTCTCGACTGCCTACCGCGTACCGGCGACGCGGCTTATCGAGGAGGGCCTGTTCGCCCACGCCCTCGACTGCGGCGCTGTCACACCCCCGAGTGGTCAGGTCACTGACTGAGCGTCTTGGTCGGCAGCAGCGTGCTCCAGTTGCGCAGCGCGGGCTTCGGCTCCCACGACGAGCCTGAGGGGTTTTCCGCCGCGCTGAGCGTCCGGATCGCGGTGCCGCACATGCTCGCCCACGCCTGCGGGCGTCCGATCCGCGCGCCAGCCAACTCGAGTTCGCCGCCGATCCGAGCGAGCGCCGCCACGGAGTGCTGGAACGCGGCCCGGAACTTCAGCTCCTTCGGCTGGTTACCGATCCATGTCAGGTCGCGACTGGCGCAGAAGAAGCAGGGGCACCACCACACATGCTGCCCCGGGTCGCGCAGGTACGCCGGCTCGAAGCGCTTCTGCCGGTAGTAGCCGAGGAACTCAGGGATCACGAACGCCAGTTCCTCCCCGAACGGTCCCCGCCCCTTGCGCTTCGTCACCGGGTAGATGTGCCGCAGCCCGGAGTGGGTACCGACCGCTCCCACGACTGCACCGTGGCTGATCAACCCGACGGCCGAGGTGTCGCATCGCAGCTGCAGGACGGGACGATCGGCCTCCCGGATCAGGTGAACCATCCCTGTGGGCACAGCCGGCTCGTCGAACGGGTCCGCAGCGTGGCCCAGCATGACTGCGACGGGGTGACCCTGTTGCCGGACCTGGTCGGCAACGTCGGAGGCGTTGTCGCGGATGAGTTCGTGTGCCATGGGCAACGCGACGATGACGCGTTCGTTCATAGTCTCGGCGTCGTGCAGCACCCTGGTGAGGTCCGCCATCGTCGCGATGAAGCCGGAGTCGGTCATCGCCCACGGCAGTCGGAGGATGTTGAACTGCTGGTCGACCCACTGGCGATCCAGGCCGTCGACGGCCTGCTTGCGGTTGCGGCCGGAGTAAAGGTTGCGGTCGATGAGGATCGTCGAGGACCTGGTCCGTCGTTGGGTGACGTCCACAGCGGCGATCGCCTGGTGTAGGTGGCTGAGCGTGCGGCCGCGGCGGATTGTGTAGACGGCGCCCACGCGGGTGTACTCGACGAGACGGGCCGCGTCCCGCATCTCGTCGGCGTACGCCTGGACAAACAGGCTCGTCGCGAAGCCGTCGAGTGACGCGGCCGGCAGCGGACCGAGGCCCGGTGCGAGCTCGCCGGTTGCCGGCCACGCCAACTCCGCGGGGGCGTCGATCTCGGGCAGGCCAAGGTCCAGGATGCCCTGTCCGTCCAGCTGCGACGTCGTCGACTTCACCGATCCCGCCCTTCGTGTTACACCGATGGTATTCCCCGACTGCGGCGACGCTGCTGACGGTGTTGCGCGTGCCCGGATCAACCGTTGACTGGACGTCAACGTTAGGAATAGGTTGACGCCACAGCAAGGGTTCTCGGGGGTGTGTCGTGGCACTACTAGGCGGAGTCAGCGAAGTAGCCGACAAGCTCGGTATCAGTCGTCAGCGGATCGCCGAGCTCCGGGTGCGCCCTGACTTCCCGCAGCCCGTCGCCGAGCTGGCCAGCGGACCCATCTGGGACCTAGACGACATCGAGCGGTGGTCCGCGTCAGGACTGCGACGCGGCCCAGGCCGACCAAACGCCGACGAACGTATCGTCGGCGCACGCTTCGTCCTCGAGGCCCCGCCCCTCGGCTCCGGAGGATTCGCCGAGGTCTACCGCGCCGTCGACCGCCGCAACGGCCAAGTCGTGGCCGTCAAGGTTCTGAAGAACATCGAGGCCCTCGACTCCGAAGAGGTCGTGCGTTTCAAGCGCGAACTGCGCCTCATGGAGCAGCTCGACCACCCGCACGTCGCCAAGGTCCTCGACCACGGCGACTTCAGCGGCGCTGACGAGATCTGGTGCGCCATGCCACTGGCAGTCGGCAGCCTCGCCGACGAGATCGCCGCTATGAAGGACAACACCGCGACCGTCTTGGACCTCGCTCGGCAGTTATGCGCCGGAGTCGGGCACGTCCACGACCACGGCGTCCTGCACCGTGACCTCAAGCCGGGCAACATCCTGCGCAGCCCAGACGGCAGCTGGCAGGTCAGCGACTTCGGGCTCGCTCGGGAGAACGAGCGCACATCCATCGCGCTTACCTCCACCCTCGCCCAAGGCATGGGCACGTACATGTACGCCTCACCCGAGCAGTGGCGAAACCCCAAGTACGCCGACGTGCGCGACGACGTCTTCTCGATCGGAAAGATCCTTCAGCACGCCATCACCGGCGAGTACCCCATGGTCGGCGCCGACCAGATCCCTGAGTCCCCCCTGCGTTCGGTCATCCAGCGAGCCACTGGACCGAGAGACAACCGCTACCGGGACACGAGCGAGCTGCTGCGAGCGATTGACCAGGCTGTGGCCACCTTCTCCCAGGGCTGGGAGAAGCCCGATGACCGCCTCGCTCGCCTGCGCCCTCGCCTGGCGGGCGCCGCACTGGACGTAGTCGCCGCTGACGAGCTCGTGTCATGGCTGCTCAGCGACGACATCGACGCAGAGATCGACGCCGCCGCCCGAGCGCTGATGGGCTCCTCTCGCGAGACGGTCGCGCACATCTGGTCAACGAACCCGATCGGGTTCCGCACCGCCTGGGTTCACGTGGCCGAGTGGATGCGCTCAAGCGCCCTTCCGTTCGACTTCTGCGACGTGACAGCGGACGCGACTCGGATGATCGTGGCCATCACCAGCGACAACGACATCCTCCGGGAGGGCGTTGCAGGGCTGACCCGCCTCGGCAGCTCACACAACCGCTGGCACGTGCGCGACGTCCTCGTCGAAATGCTACAGAGCCTCCGCACGCCCGAGCAGGCGCTAGTCGCTCTTGAAGGACTGCAAGACGTCCAGCCGTTCGAGGTCAACTGGGCCATCACGGACTTCGCTGCCCGCAGCATGCACCCAGTGCTTCGTCAGGGCATCAAGACGATTCAAGCTGCAGAGCAGGCGTCGTGAGGCTTGCGTTCGCCCGGCAGCAATCGGCTTACAGGGGCATCTGACCCGGCTTCGCCGGGTAGAGGACGCGCCTCACCCGCGACGGCTCGCACGTGCCTGCGCCGCAGCGCCACGAGCCCGCATCAACCGTCGGCCGTGGCGCCCTCCCGACCGGCTGCGGAAGCAGAGATGCGCGACGTCGGCTGAGTACGCAACCCGTGGGGGCGCGAGCGATCCGACGATCTTCGGAGAGGGTGGTTCTAGCCTTGGCGCATGCCGCAGCGAAGTAGTTCTTCCGGCGGGTCATCTTCGTCCCGTAACGGGACCTCGCGCTTGGATCAAGGGTCGCCGAGTCGGCGGTGCTCTCGGATTTGTCGACCAGTGACGGGGGCGAGGTCGACATCGCGTTCCGGCGATTCGTCTTACGGCACGAGTACCGCACATGGGGTTTCAATCGGCGAAGAGGACGGGGCGCCAAACTCAATGAGTTCACTTTCGATTGCACACAAGACCTTTCTCGAAACCGTCCTTGGTATGGGCGGCGGTTACGTCCTGGACTTCACAGATGGGTCATTTGAGAACCTCTTTGCAGATGTCGACATCGACATCTACGACACCGACAAGTACAGCGGCTTCGGCGGGTCGAAGGCCAACAGGCTTCGCGCCTTGTGGAAGACCGGCTCGGACGCTGAGGTCTCGGCAGCACTAGCGGCCCTCGCCGACTACGTCGAGGCAAGACAGTCGACCGGAAGCCCGTTCGCCACCCACGTCATCACCGACGAACAGATCGCCAAGATCCGCAGTATTGCCCGGGATGTGAGAGGTGACTCGCCTATTCCGACAGCAGGTGCACCGGTCGCCATCACGACCGAAGCAACGGTTATTGACAACCGGATATCCATTGAGATCCACGAGGACATCTACCGCCACATCTGGCCGTTTCTTCGGGCCGGCGATTACTTCCACGCTGTCGAGGAGTCATATAAAGCAGTTCGGGAGAAGCTACGCGAGGTGGCTGGTAGCGAGAAGGCTACTGATGTCTTCAACGAGAGCGCCCAGAGCAACAGGCACTACGTAGCCCTCTTCGGCAAGGCGCAGTCAGCGAACGCGGCGGAGAGCGACTTCTTCAGAGGCGTCGGATATCTGCATCTGGGAGTACAGTTTCTCCGCAACGAGAAGGCGCATACGCTCGCGACCTTCGTGGAACCCAACCTCGCCGTCCACTACATTTCGCTCGCTAGCCTTGCCTACGACCTTATTACGCGGCACGTCAGCGAGGAGACTATCCAAGAGATCGAAGAGCTGATTCGCGAGAAGCGTCGCGGCTACCGATCGGCGAACGCCTTCTACGCAGACTTCGAAGACGGAAGGTGGCTTCAGGGCATGACACTGCCCGGCAGTCTCAGATCGACGGCTGTGCGCAATGCGCTCAAGGACAGGTGGCTCGCCGAAGCCGACTTCACCCGGAGCTGGGATCACAGCAACCTCGTGTTCATGCAGTTGGAGCTGGTGGTCGACGAGCTCACCAAAGGCGATATTGACAAGTTGCTCGACCTGCCGACGGTCGACACCCACGGAAATGACCAGATGGCAGGCCTGCAGCACTTCCTCGAGTTTGTGGATCAGAAGGATCGGGGCAAGCTATCCATGAAGGCGAAGGCGCGGATCCTGACCTGAGGCACGACTGCATAGCGGCACCATGGGCGGTCGGCTATGGACGGCGTTCCGCTGCGCCGTCCTGCGTCGTCAGGCGCTCGCCGGGCGCTCGCCGGGCGAGGTGCTCCGATGCGCTCCTGACCTACACCCGGTGCGGGCGACCCAGTCGGCGATACGTTGGCAGGCGTTGGCGAAGTGCTCGTGCCAGAGCAGTGGCGCGTCGTAGTTGGCCACGAGGGCGAAGGAGCCTTGCCAGGCCAGGTGCAACGCCGAGAGCTCCTCGATGAGCTCGGGATGCTCCCGCCAGCACTCGGGCACGGTGCGGCGGTCGAGGCGGTAGCGCTCGACGAGCCAGCCGACCCACAAGTCGAGGTCTTCGAGGAAGAGCTGGGTGTCATCGGGGCTCAGGGATGACCAGGCGAACGGGACCGGTGGCCGCTCCAGTCGCGGCAACCGCTTGGCGGGGTAGAAGAAGTCAGAGTCGGCCATGGGGTTCTCCTAGCGGGAGATCGCGGCGACCGGGGCCGCAGCGGGGACGGGTGGTACGGAGGGCCGGGCGGTGTCGACGTGAGCGACGGTGGCGACGATCTCGCCCAGCCATGCGTCGCGCGCGAGCGGGTTGGCGGGCTCGGGCCCGAATAGTTCGAGCCAGTCAGGCCGCTCGTCGAGCACGGCGTCCGTGAGCGCTCGGACGCGGTCGTCGACGAGGCGGTCGATCTGGTCGAGAAGCGCTTGCCCGTCAGGGTCGAGCCCGGTTGCGTCGCGCACGGCTGGCACGTCGTGGTTGTCGGGCGCGTGGCGCTGGAGCCACTGTTGTGCAGCAGCCCGGAGCCGGGGTGTTGGGTCGGCCTGGGCGTCGAGATCGGCGACGAGCCTGCGAACGTCTCGCAGTGGTTCATCACTGATGAGGGCCACGCGGTCGAGGGCGGCGTACAGCCGACCAGCATCCGGGGACTTGGCGATCGCGTCGACGACGCCCGGCTCGACACCGAGAGCTTCCAGTCGGCTGCTCCATCGGGCCTCTGCGGCGTCGGCGTACAGGCTGCGTCGGATCGGCTCGAGCCTGCGCAGGGATGCGGCCTCGTCCTGCCGGGCGGCGATGGTGGCGGTGGCGGACTGCTCGGCGCCGGTGGTGGCCAGGATGGTGGCGAGGACGTCATGGGCGTCGAGGGCGGCGTGCGGGTCGGGCAGTTCGTCGCAGTCGGCGTCGAGGTTGTCGACGGCGACGTAGACGTGGTTGGCGTCCCGGCCGCGGGTCATCGCCACGTAGAGGTTCTCCCGCGTCATGCCCGCGTGGGCCAGGACGTGGGCGCGGTCGACGGTGATGCCCTGGGCACGGTGGGTGGTGGTGGCGTAGGCCAGGTCGACGCTCTCGGCGACGTAGGCGGCGGGCAGGACGACGGCAATGTCGTCGTCGGACCCGGCAGTGCCGACGACCCCGCGGCGGGCCAGGACGGTGCGGGCGGGCACGACGATCAGCGACCCGTCGACGTCGACGCTTTGGACGTCCCACAGGTCGCCGTTGCGGACAAACCCACCGGGGCGGGTCAGGTGCCGGTCGTTGAGGCGGGTGACGATCCGGTCTCCGACGCCGATCGCGACCCCGACGCGGGTCGTCGTCCCCTCGGGGGCGACGAGGCCGTCCTGGACACGGTCGTTGTGGGCGCGGGTATTGAGCGCGGCCACGGTGGCGGCGTCGGGGGCGAGCAGGATCGTCGTGTAGCCGGCGGCGACGTCGGCCGACCATGCGGCGTAGGCGTCCTCGAGCATCGACTCGCCAGGGCCGGCGTGGATGCGTCCGGCGTCGTCGTAGTCGTCGAGCACGCGCGGGCTTCCCACGCGCAGCGCCGTGGTGGCGACAACCTCCCAGGGGTGGGTGAACCGCCACAGGGTGCGCAGCTGGGCGCCGCCGGTGCGGTCGGCGAGCAGTCCGAGCGCGCCGCCGGCGTCCACGGCGGACAGTTGGGCGTGGTCGCCGACCAGCAGCAGCTTCGCGTCGGCGGCGACGGCCTGGCGGGCCAGGTCGTCCAGGTCGAGGGTTCCGGCCAAAGAGGCTTCATCGACAATGACGAGCTGGCCTGAGCTCATGGCCCACCGTCTCCGCTCGCGGTCCAGCCCGAGCAGGGCGGTGTCGATGGTGCGCAGCCGACCGAGACTGCGCGGCCCGACGAGGTCGCCACGCATGGCGATGAGCTGCTCGGTGACAATGGCGCGGGTCGTGGCTCCGGGGCCGGTGGACTCGTGCAGCCACTTGGCGGTGTTCTCGCAGGCGATGCCGAGGGCGCCGGCGAGGTTGGCCGCCGCGGTCGAGGAGGGTGCCAGGCCGATGACGCTGCCGCGGCCGTGCTCGCGTTCCCAGGCACGGCGCAGCGCGGCCAGGGTGGTGGTCTTGCCCGAACCGGCCGGCCCGACGAGCAGATCGACCCGGCGCCCCGAGGTGGCGACCTGGCGGACGGCCGACTCCTGATCGTCGGCGAGCCCGCGGTTGGTGCCGGGAAGCGTGAGGGCCTCGTCGAGCACTCGCGCGGTGGGTCCGGTGGTGTCGGCTGCGGCGGTCAGCAGGCGCTGCTCGGCGTCGAGGATGACCTGGTCGGTGAAGGTGTGTTCGCCGGGCCGGTCGAACACCGAACCGCCGTCGGGACGGGCGTAGCGGCGGGTCGCAGTCAATACCTCGGGTGCTTCGAGGCTCACACACCGTGCAAGGACGGCATCGGTGATCGTGTCGAGGATCGCCAGCCGGTCGTCCGGGCTGGCGGCAAGCAAGCCCTTGGTCAGGCGGGTCGTCTCGGCCAGCACGTTCCAGCGGGTCCAGGTCGCGCGCCGCTCGCGCACCCCGGCCAGCGCCCGGTTCGCCAGGGTCTCGATCGCGACGCCGGACACGTCGCCGACCCGCACCGGGCGGACCTGGCTGCCACGCAGCACCTGGGCCGTCAGTTCCTCGGCCGTGCGCCCGGTGGCCTGCTGGGCCTGGTGCCGCCAGCGGGTCAGCAGGTCGCGCAGGGGCTGGACCTTCTTAACCGGCCGTGTGGCGCGGGTGACCTGCTGACGCAGCCGGGTGATCTCGATGCGGTTGGGTCCGCGCCCGTGCGTGGCCATGAAGCGTGTGACCTGCGCTGTCATCGCTTCGTCTATCTGACCGGAGCGTTGGGAGAACACAGCCAGCAGCTCGTCGTCGATCCCGGCGAGCTCAAACGCGGGCGAGCGGCGGACACCACGACCGCGCCACCCCCAGGTGACCGACAGGCGGCGGGCGATCTCGTCGACCAGGAACGCCTCGTATGCCTCCGAGACGGCCACAACGGCGTGGTGCAGGGCGCGGGAGTCGACCGACCGCCACGCACTGTCGGGTCCCTGGACCTTGTTGGCGAGCACCACGTGGGTGTGCAGGTTCGGGTCGCCGGTGCGCGAGTCCCAGTGGTCGAACGCCGCCGCCAGCGCGCCGCCGGTCGACTCCTGCCGACAGCCGTCCACGCCAGTGCGCGTGAACAGGGCGCGATCCTCAAGGAACCCGACCGCCTGGCTCACCGCGGCGGCGTGGGCGGCGTGGACGGCCTGGCGGGTCACCGGGTCCGCGAGCGCCCACAGCGTCGAGACCGACTTCATCACCGTGAACGTCAGGTCGAAGCCCGCCACGGCGCGCGAGGTGTCCTTCGCCAGCTCGACGCGGGTGATCGCCTCCACCGCGTCGGCGCGCGCCTGGGCCGCCATGCCGGCGGGCAACGCGGCCACGGCGGCGGCGATCCGGTCGGCCGGCGACGTCGTCGTCCGGTAGGCGCGGCCCAACGCCGTGCCGGTCAGCGGGTCGGCGCCGTGCCCGAACAGGCGGGCCATCGCCTCCTCGTCGACCACCGTCCCCGCCGGCAGACCCGGCGCGCTCGTCGACCCGACCGCCCCCAACCCCGCCAGGCCGCGACCGAACCAGCGACCAGGCGGGTTTCCGGACTCGGTGTAGTACACCGCCACGGGGTCCGCGCCCGTGCTCTGACAGTCGCCGGTGGCGATGCTGCGCAGCAGGTACCGGTAGCCGGCGCCAGCGGTCAGCTTGTGCATCGTCATCACCACGATGCCGCACCGTCGTGCCACCGCCCGAAGGTCCCCATGCCAACAGGTGTGCAGCCGACGACGAACATGCGACGGGCATTGCCGCGGCTCCAACCCTGGCAGCAGGGGCCCTCGGACGATCGCGGGACCTGGCACAGGGCTCGCCCGATGCCAGCGGGCGATAGGGCGGCGACCCTAGGTCGGCGCCTGTCCCGCCATCAAAGCGCGCAGAGTGTCATCTGAACGAAGCGACCGACGTCGCCAGCCTGCCCGCTTCGCATAATTCCGCCGTGCGGCTGTCCCCGTAGCGCCCGAGTCACGATCCTATTTGGCGAACTTGCGCGCCGGCTTGGGTGACTCGATCTCGTTTGCGCCATGCACTTCCGGGTTGCGAACCAGTCGCGTGGAACGTACCCGCCAATGACGCGGGTGGGCCTTCATCCGCATCAACACGCGACTCAGTGCCACAAGTACTGCCCGACCTGGAAGTCGGGGCCGCTCTCCAAGTCCCCCCGGTTCAGGACTTCCTCATGCCCGCCGCTTCCGAACCTCAGAGTGAACAGGTCGCCGTCCAACTTATCCGCAGTCGTGTTCACTTCGAACGAGAACTGGCAGTACATATTTATCCCGATGTCCGGATCGGCACCGACGATGCCAGGCGAGGCAATCTCCCCTTCGCCGATCAGATCGCCGGAGCTGTCGAGGAGCAACACCTGCGCTCCGGTGACCACGCTGGGCTCGTCGCCCTCCCGACAGTCGCTTCCCACACTCGGCAGATCCAGCAGACGATCATTCACGTCGGTGACCGAGCGCACGGTGCCCGCGATCACAACGACCTCGGGCACCGAATCGGTCGACGGCTGCGACATGGCCGGCGAGGTTGGGGCAGCGCTCGTGCATCCACCCAGGGCCACGAGGGCACCCAGAAGACCCGTCCCCATCGCTACGGAGCGCCAGTCCACGCGCGTCAGTCTTCCACAGGAGACGCCGGGGTTACCCAGAGATGCCAGAGGAGTCCGCTCGTCTTGTCGTCATCCTGCGCGGGCGCTGGGGCCGTTCGGACGCGCCGGTGCCGCTGCCTTGGTGCGTCGTCCGGGGTCCGGCTCCACGGCCCGGCGCATGCCGGGCGCGCTGGGGAGGTGGTTGCAGCCTGTCGACGTCTTCGCGGAGATCATCGACCGGATCGTGCGGGCGTTACAGGAGGACGATGTGCGCGGCTCCGCTGTCCGACCCCACGGGTAGCGTGTGGGCGACACGGAGCGCAGCGCACCGGCAGCGAGGACGGTAGTGAACGGCGAGATCGAGCTGGTCAGCGACGGCGAGGGCCTGGCCGTCATCGGGGACACGTCGGACGTTGAGCGCTTCCTGCTCGACCAAGGGCTCGACGCGGTGCCGTCGCGCGCCCTGGATCTCCACCGGCTCTCGTCCTTCGCCGGCACGGGAGGCACCGCGCTGGAGGTCGGTGCGCAGGCAGCCGCAAACTCCGGGCGTTGGGTCAAGCTGACGGCCAACTCCGCCGCAGCCGTCCGGCAGTACGGGCTGATGGCGACGAAGACTCCCGGCGTCAGCCACGCGATGATCGGGAAGCCCGGTGAGGTGAAGCAGTGGCTCCAGATCGCGCAGGCGCCGACTGCTCTCCTGAGTGGGCCGCTGGCACTGTCCGCGCTCTCGACGATGATGCAGCAGCGGGCGATACAGCAGCAGATGGACGAGATCGTCGACTACCTGCGGGAGATCGACGAGAAGGTCGACGACATCCTCCGCGGGCAGCAGGACGCGGTGCTCGCGGACATGATCGGTGTCGACCTCGTGGTCGAGGACGCGCTGACCGTCCGCGACCGGGTGGGCCGTGTCTCGGAGATCACCTGGTCGAAGGTACAGACGGCTTCGATGACGATCGCGCGCACGCAGGCGTACGCGATCCGCCAGCTCGATGCCATCGCCGAGAAGCTGGAGAAGAAGGCGGATCTCGGCGAAGTAGCCGACGCCACGAGGCAGGCCGAGCCGAAGGTGCGGGAGTGGCTCGCCGCCCTGGCGCGTAGTCTCCAGCTCCAGGACGGCGTGTCCGTGCTGGAACTCGACCGGGTGCTCGACGCCGCGCCGGAGGACCTCGACAGCCACCGGCTCGGCCTCGTCGCCGCGCGAGAGAAGCGCCTCGAGCTCGTTTCGCGGAGCACCGCGCGGCTGCTGACTCAGATGGAGTCGACAGTGCGCGCGGCGAACTCCAAGGTGCTGTTCCATCCCTTCGACTCACCGGCGGCGGTGCGGTCGAGCAACGACATCACGACCGGCGTCCTCGTCTTCCGTGAGCATCTCGGCATCGAGTCCGGACATCAGTCCGGGGACGCGAAGCGGTGGGGTCGCGCCGCCGGCGAAGTCGTCGAGAACGTGCTGGCGGCGGGTGCAGAGCGGGCCGCTGCCGCCAAGCGGTTCGGGGAGCAGACCGCCGGCCGCGCCGCCGACACGTTCCGCCCGGTCGACATCGACGGCGATGGCGTGGCGGATCGTTCACGGGCAGCCGCCGCGGCCGGCGAGGCCGCCTCCGCAGTCAAGAATGCCGTGATGGGCGTGGCCGGGACCGTCGGATCGTTCGTCGCTCGCACGCGCGGCACCGGCCTGCCGTCCGACGACCGCCGCGCCGATGCCACCGAGGATCCGGACGGCCCCGCAGACTGAGGCTGACGCTGGCGACCCGCCCATCGTCGTGGGAGCCGGGCCTTCATCGAGCCGGTGAGTGGAGCGGGAAGCGGTGCCGGGAGGGACCACTTCTGCCGGCGGCAGTGCATCGCCGGCCACCGTGCCTGGCGTGTCGTCGCAAGGGCTCCATGACGCGCTTCGACGAACTGGCCTGAGGATTCGACCGGCGACGCCCATCTGCCCGTCGTGCGAATGGCCGAAGCCACGTGCGCTCGGGTGAGAGCGCTGCCCGTCATGTCGCGCCCGTCGCGTGTTCGACGAGCTGTGCACACCTGTTGGTGAGGGGCTCTGCGTCCACAGGTTCCCGGCCGCCGGGACCGGCGCCGCCGGGTCCGGCCGATGCCGCGGCGCAGGACGAACCAACGGGAGGTCGCGATGTACACGTGGTTCAAGGGTGCCGCTGCGGTGCTCGAGCACACCGCCGTCGACTGGGACGGGGTGTGGTCGCTGCTGTTCGCCGCCGGCAAGGCCGCCTTCCGCTTGTCGCTGCAGCTGCCGATCGGTGTTGGCGCCGAGCTGGCCTACGCGGCGATGGACATCTGCGAGGCGCGCGACGAGGTCGCCTGGGTGCATCCCGAGGTGCCGATGACGGCGATCGCCGTCGACCTCGGACCCCTCGAACCGGCCGTCGACCTGCCGGCCACCGCCGCGGTGCTCGTCCGGCTGCTGGACGCGGCCCTCGACCGGCTGAGCCTGCTTCAGGAGGTCGACCCGGACCCCGACGCGCGCAGCCTGCCACGGCAGCTCGCCAGCAAGCTCCGCTCCGCGCGGGAGGCGATCACGGGGCTGGTCCGATGACCGCCACCTACGGCGACCTCGTCGGCAAGGCCGGGGTCGACATCCACACCGGACTGCTGCACGTGATGCGCCGTGGCTTCGTCGACCAGCGCCAGGCGCAGAACACCGTCGGGGCGTACTACGACCTCATCGCCGCCCTGCGGGCGCACACATGGTGGCTGATCGACCCGGCCCGGGCCCGACACGCCGAGCTCGACCAGGTCAGGAAGCACAAGGCGGTCCACGACGACCTGGACATGGTCGCCGCCGTCGTCTTCGCCGGGTACGGGCCGCTGCGCGAGCGGCCCGCGTGGTTGCCGTACCCCGAAGCCGACTTCGACCATCCGTGGCGCGACGCCGCCGACAAGCTCGGCGCCGCCACCGATCTGCTGGACACCCACCTCGGCCCCCACCGCGAGTCCCGGTCCGAGCAGGCCGACACGGTCCTCGACCCGCATCAGCGCCGCGGCGCCCTGGCGTTCATCGCCCAGCTGACCAGCCTGGTGATGAGCGCGGACTCGACGATCGGCACCGCCTGCCGCCACCGCGACATCCCCTGGCAGATCGTCAACAAGTGGCTGCCCGACCGGGACAAGACCAAGGCGTTCGTCTACCGGATGTACGAGCTGGCAGCCAAGCACGACGACGGACGCGGCCTGCGCGACATCGCGGTCAACCTCCACCCGGTGCGAGAAGGCGACCCGATCCTCGAGCTCGGCGACCGGATGCTGCGCCTGCGGCACACCGCCTGGGAGTTGGCGGGCGCAAACCCCGACTACTCCGCCGTCACACTGCACGACCTGGCCGGCCTGGGCATGACGGCGAACCTGCACACCGCCGCCGCCCACGGCATCGACGTCACCACCCACACGCCGGCGCCGCACCGGCTGGTGACCACCGCGCGCGCCTTCCTGCAGCTGACGACCGACCTGCGCGACTACGTCGCACCCGGACCGCCGGACCCCGCGATCCGCACCGACGTCCTCGCCGCCTGCCGGCTGCTCGCCGAGCTCGCGCCCACCGACCGGCCCGGCCGCGGCCTGCGCTTCCCCGACACCCAGACCCGGGAGACGCTGTCCGCACTGCACGGCGCCTGCGACGTGATGGGACAGATCGCCCGCATGAACCGCGTGACGTTCAGCACCCTGGCGAACTCCGGACTGATCCACATCCCCGCCCGACTGCTCAGCGGCGAGATCCTCAGCGACAACCCGGACGCCGCCCAGGCCAAGCTGTCCGGCACCCAGCGCGTCGTCGCCCCGCCCGCGCGTGTGCGCCAGACCGTGCAGCTCTACGAAGCGATCGGCGAGGCCACCGGGCACGTCGGCCCCTACCAGCCGGCTCCAGTGCATGCCGCGGACTACGACCACCCCGCCCTGTTCCGTCGAGCCGAGTTCGAGGGACGGCCATGACCACCACCGGTGAACCAGGCACCGTCGAGCCGCTGCGCGCCTGGGCCCGTGGCTCCCTGCCTCTGTCAGCGGCCGTCGAGCTGCTGGTGCACGCCTTCGATGGGCGCTTCGCCGCCGCATCCCAACCCTGGATCCGCGTCGAGCCCACCGGCGCCGTGTGGCTCGACGATCAGTTCCTGGCCGCCGGTCTCGGCGCGCTGTCCGGCGGCGAACGACGGGTCCTCACCGTCGTCGCCGCCCTGGCCGACTCCACCGGCACCCGACGCATCGACCTCACCGATGTCGTCACCGGCCTCGACCGCGACAACCTTGACCTCGTCCTGGCCGCCCTCGACCACGCCAGCGGTTCCCACGAACACGCCGGCCTCGAGTTGGCCGACGACCGTCACTCCGCCAGGCTCGTCCGCCTGCCGTCCCTCCATCCCTGGCCGGATGTGCCGACGACAAACAGCACATCTGACGGTCTGGCATCGAGGGGATCTACCGCCGCGGCAACGCGGCGGTACCTCGGCAGGTGATTGTGGCGCTGCTTCGCTTCCACCTGCCGCGGCGTCGGCGGCACGAACCCACTCACCGTCCGGCACACAACGCCGGCCCGCAGCCAGGCGTAGCGGTCCCAGCGCGGGTCGCAGCCATCCTGATGGCGCTGGTGGCTGGCATGTCAGCCCCCGGTGAGACCGTTCGCACATGCACTTCGACGGACCCACGGTCGCGGGTGGCCTCGCCTACGAGCTGAGCGAGCTCGTCGGGGCCGAGATGCCCACAATGCTGCCGACGGGGCTCGCCCGACTCGACGAGTTCGCCGGCGGGATCGAGCCGGGGTCGATGTGGGCGATCTCCGGCATCGCCGGGATTGGGATCAGCAGCCTCGCGTTGACGATTGCCGCGAATGCGGCCCGCGCGGGCGATGTGATCGTCTGCAACGGCCACTTGCCTTCGCGCGCGGTCGCGCGCCAACTGGCACAGCTCGCCGGCGACGGACGCCGTCCCCGACTCGCCTCGTGGTTCAGCCTCATGCCTGAGCCGCCTGACGTACTGGGAGACACGTCCATCGAGCGAGCCGACCTCCTCGTGGCCGACACGTGGGACGAAACCTGGCACGCCGCGCCATGGCCGACCTCGAGAGCCGACCTGACACGTCACCTCCGTTGGCTGAGGCACCTCGGCCGCGAGCACAACACCGCGATCCTGCTGACCGCCCGCACACCCCGAACACCGAGCGACGACGTGCTCGGCTGGATTGCCGACGCCTTCGAAGATGCCGCAGACGTCACCATCACTCTGAGCGACCCACCCGACGCCGCCCTCAAGAGCTGCGCCGGTTGGCGTGCGACAGTCCGCGCCCGGGGCACGGGGTTCAAGTTCTTCCGGTACGTCGGTGGATCGAGGGTGCGGTTGACGCCGGAGTCCTGATCGCCGTTCGGCATCGGCGTTGTCAGCGATGCGCCACGGGGAGGCCAAGAGTCTGCCGCACCGACCGCGCGTTCTTCGACTCTGAGAAGCGCATCCACGTGGCGACATCGAGTAGCCGCAGCGTGCTCGGCGCAGGCCCGTCGAGTCCCGGCGACATGCCGTCGATCGCCGTGCGGATCTGACCATCTGCCAGCGCGTCGTGCAGGGCCAAACAAGAGCCGACTGCACCCAGCCCGAGTGCATCGCCGACCACCGAGTCGAGGATCGGCAGCAATGCCGGTCGCTTGCGAGCCAGCAACTTGCTCGCGCGGGTCCGACCGATACCCCGAATGTCCCTCAGCCTTGCCCACAGCCGCCCCGCACTCGAACCTTTGCCGAGCACCGTGTCGTAGTCCGCCTCCCACAGTGGCAGAGAGGTCGCAACATCGGCGAGCAAGTCGTCGGCGACGTGCACCACAAGCAGCGCCCGGACAGCTTCGGGACCGAAGCGCACGTCGAGCAGCGAAACCGCCATGAGGTCGTCAGCTGTGAAGCGATCAGTCGGGTTCTCGCCGAAGTCGTCGAACAGAGCGCCTGCGAACTGCGGATCGGAGTAGTAATGCGCGACAAGTCCGGCGCCCCGGTCCTCGACCACCCTGACGATCGAGTCCCGAATCGCACTTGTCGCTGGCGTTGCTTGCGAGGCCACAGCCGCTCCAGTCCCGTCCAAACCCGCCCCGCATCTGCGACAGGGCTCCCGTGGGCCGCCCCGGCGCACGCAGGTGGCAAGGCGCACCGGGTCCGGGCAACACCCTGCCACTCCCCGGTCGGTCGCGGGCCAGGAAGCGAACGGATCGTCCGCGAAGCGTCAGGTCGGCGGGCGCCCGGACTCGACGTGAGTGCGCTCGGCCTGCCTCGAACTCGGCGGGGCGACAAACCAGCTGACCGTCCGGCACACGTCGCCGGCCCCGTAGCCACTCGCAGCGCTCCGAGCGCGGGTCGTTGTCGTCGTCCTTCCACGCCACCATCACGTGCGTCGTCGTCCAGCGGATCGCGCGAGCGGCGCGCCACTCCTCGACCCCGTCCGTCCACACCACCCGGGCGATCACCAGGATCGAGCCCTGCGGCTTCACTGGGACCTTCTCGGGGATCTCACGGTTCGCCACGAGACGCTGAGACCGCGCCGATTCACCCGCCACGATCGCACTCTGCTCGAACAAGTGTGCGAATACCGGTGTGGCGGAAGTCACGCGTCGCGCTCCGTCGTCCGCCCATTTCCGGGCTTGTCCGGTGGCGGCCCTTGTTGACATCCTGTTGACACGGACGGCGGAGGCCCTCCCGCTCATCTGAGCGAAAGGGCCTCTGACCTGCCACGTCATTGGTAGCGGGGGGAGGATTTGAACCTCCGACCTCTGGGTTATGAGCCCAGCGAGCTACCGAGCTGCTCCACCCCGCGTCGACTGGTACAGGTTACGCCACGCACGGCCCCTCCCCAAATCGGCGACTTG
>Ga0255334_1000190_pt1 | contig 64240 bp, 62 predicted proteins | sample EtOH5_35cm_T3_12_FD_202080 | JGI IMG/M metagenome (GOLD analysis project Ga0255334, IMG submission 202080) | Sandy soil microbial communities from University of British Columbia, Vancouver, Canada - EtOH5_35cm_T3_129 | ecosystem: Engineered > Artificial ecosystem > Sand microcosm > Unclassified ...
CAACCACAGATATCAATGGGGATTAAAAAAGATGACCCCTGTTCAATACAGGAATCATCTATTGTCCGTTTCTTAAATGCTTGATGTCACTCTTTTTTAAAGTGTCCTTGACATGGGGTCCAGATTAGAGTGTCTGCCACCCTTTTTTTGCCAGACGAGGTGTGCTACACTTACTAATTGTACGTGCACATAAAACGGATGACGGGAGGAGTTCGGATGGCAACGCATATCGCAGATGTTTCGGTATTGAACAACGGGGTGAAAATGCCTTGGCTGGGACTGGGTGTCTGGAAGGTGAAAGACGGCGACGAAGTGGCACTCTCTGTCCGTTCTGCCATCGAAGCGGGATACCGCAGCATCGACACGGCGGCTGTATACGGCAACGAGGCGGGGGTCGGCGAAGGAATCCGTCAAGCTGGCATCGATCGGGATCAGCTCTTTATCACGACCAAGGTGTGGAATGCCGATCAAGGCTACGAATCTACGCTCAAAGCATTTGACGAAAGCAGGAAGCGGCTCGGTCTGGACACGCTCGATCTGTACCTGATCCACTGGCCGGTCAAAGGCAAGTACGCAGAGACGTGGAGAGCGCTGGAAAAACTGTACCGGGACGGATATGTACGCGCGATCGGAGTCAGCAACTTCCATCGCCACCACCTGGAAGATTTGCGCCAAAACAGCGAAGTCACGCCCGCGGTTGACCAAGTCGAATTCCATCCGTTGCTCACCCAGAAGGAGCTGCGCGGCTACTGCCAGGAGCGCGGCATCCAATTGGAGGCGTGGAGCCCGTTGATGCAAGGAAATCTCGACCATCCGCTGCTGGTGGAGTTGGGACAAAAATACGGGAAATCGCCTGCCCAGATCGTCATCCGCTGGGATTTGGAAAAACAGGTCGTGACCATTCCGAAATCGATCACGCCGGAGCGGATTCGTCAAAACGCAGAAGTGTTTGATTTTTCGCTCAGTGCGGAAGATGTGGAAAAAATCGACGCCCTCAACGAAGACAAGCGCTTCGGGGCCGACCCGGACAATTTCCATTTTTAAGTGAAAAAAGGGAGCCGTTGAAGCGGCTCCCTTTTTTCATGCAGACTGGCCTCGATGATTTCACACCTTGCCGTTCGCGACGATGGCATCAGCAGAGGCGCCGCGAATGGCCAATGTGGAAGTGTCCTCTCTGCCGGAAAATGGGAGAGTGTGACAAAATGTCGACATATTCGCTCTTTACTATGGACAATTTTTTCGTATACTGAAAAGTAGCATATTAGTTTCATCAGATGAAACGTACGGAACCAAGAAGGAAGCAGGTGCAATGAAAGATGGAAGAACATAAAGCAAACGTGCGGTCGGTGGAAAGGGCTCTGGATATCCTGCTCTGCTTTACAGACGCAACTGATTTAGGCTTGAGCGAGATTTCCTGCAAGCTTTCCCTGCATAAAAGCACCGTGCATCGTTTGCTGGCAACGTTGGAAAACAAAGGCTTTCTCATTCGCGATGTGCAAACGGAAAAATATCGCCTCGGGTTTCGCATTTGGGAACTGTCTGCCAATCTGACACACAATGACGACCCGGCGACGATGCTCTTGCCCGAGATGGAGCGGTTGCGCGATCTGGTGGAGGAGACCGTCAGCCTGTACGTACGGGACGGCAACGAGAGGATTCGCGTTCAGGCGGTGCAGAGCAAGCAGCCCATCCGCAGGGTGGCGCCGATCGGGGCGCGCATGCCGCTGGCGGTCGGAGCTTCCAGCAAGGTACTGGTGGCGTACGCAGGGGAGTCAGTGAAAAGAGAAGTCCTGGAGGATCCGGACTGGCCGGATTTCATGAACAGGGAGGCGTATATCGAGCAGCTGGAGCAAATCCGGCAGCAGGGCTTCGCGACGAGTGTGGAAGAAAGAGAGCTAGGGACGGCGGCAGTAGCGTCCCCTATCTTCAACCGAAACGGGCAGCTGGTAGCCTCCGTCGCGGCATCGGGACCCTCGAACCGGCTGACACAGGAAAAGATGCGGCAAGTCGCCCCTTTTATCATGGAAGCGGCGTATCGCATGGGAAAAATGATGAAATAAGGCAAAAGCTCACACGGCCGCACTGCGCGGCGTGTTTGCTTTTTTAGCGTTTTTTATCGATTCATCGCCCACGCAAGCGCTCGTCATGCAGGATGGACCAAAACGGTTTGACTGCTTCATCGGCGAGGAACCGTGCGCCCCGTTCCTTGACGTAGCGGCTCATTTCCTGATAGTAGGCAGGATTGTTCAGCTTCTCATAGTGGAACACGATGTCATGGGCGTCCTCCACGAACAGCGGGTAGCTCGCACCGAGCAGGGCGAGGTTGCCGATCGTCCTGGTCGTCAGCACAGGAACGCCGAGACTCATGTATTCCAGAATGCGGGACAGGTAAGAGTGGGAAGGGTTGCGGTCCTGTGTGTTGTCGTAGAGCAGCGCGACCCCGATCCCGCTTTGCACGATCCATTCCTTTGTCTTCCACATCGACTTTTGTCCGTGGTCAACGACGCCTGGGGTGCGCAAGAGCTTCTCCGCCTCTTTGCGGTATTTCCCGACGATCGAAGGATAGAGCACGCGCAGCTTCGCCTGGGGGAACTGCTTGCGAATGAGCTTGATCGCTTTTGTGGCGACAGGAAGGCCGTAGCGGGGACGAATGACGCCGGCCACAATCAGATCGAGCGGATCGGCGGCGGCGCGGGTGAACGAATGGCCGGGCAAGGGCTCGACGAACTGCGGCAGCACCCGGATTTTGCGGAGCAGCTCTGGATGGGAGTAGGAGCCTTTTTGCAAGTGGTACGTCCGGTAGCGCTCGGCATTCGGCTCTGTCTGGAAAAAGACGACTCGCGCGTGGCGGAACACGTAGTTGAGCCTGCGCATGATGTACGGATCGTGCAGATTGTATTGAATGGACAAAACCAGCAGCTTGGACCCGAGCGAGCGTTTCTTTTTCAGCAGCTTCACGGCTGGGTGGCGGCCGCGGATGAAAATGAAGTCGTACGCCCGCTTGCGATCCCGCTGGATGATCTCCTGGATGGGGTCATCCGCCTGGTGAAAGCGGATATGCTGAAACGTAAAGCCGCCGGTTCCATTGCGAAAGCGGAAAGGGAGGACGCAGTCAAAAGCATAGTGCTCACGTTCGCTCTCCGGCAGCCGGGCCAGCTTGCGATCCAGGGCGCGCAGCAAAGTAAAAAACTGCAGGACGTTTCCCTTGGGCTTGAATTCGATGAGATGGCAATAAAAACAGATTCTCACGTGATTCTCTCCTTCGCAGGGCTCTCCACTATCCTATTGGGCGGGGAAGCGATTGGCTACCTGAAAGGAGAAAAATGTCAGAGATAAGAGAAAGCCTGCGCGAACAGGGAAGCAGGAAAGCCCCTTTAAAAGCCGGGCAGATTGTCCGGATTGTTTTCCTTGTTCCCGTCCGGCTCGCTGCGCCAAATGTCGCGTCCGTACTTGTGAAAGACGTCCACGTGCCGTACCGCCATTTTTCACGATGGACTGCTGCTCGCCGTTTGCCTTATACTCCGCGTAAATTTGGGCAAAGTCTTTTTTGTTCGTTGGATTCACGTCAAAGTCCCCCTCTATGGATGAGGGTGTCTATGATTCGCAACCGCCATGCGCGCGAGTGAAAGTTCAAATATTGAAAAAAAGGGGGATAACGAGGATACTGAAAGGGACAAGAGCAGAAAAAGAGTTCGTCTGAGAACGAGGAGTGGAAACGGTGGGGAAAAATCGCGCTTGGTGGTTGCTCGTGTTTTGCAATCTGTTTTGGGCAGGCAATTACGTGTTTGGCAAATATGTCGTTTCGGAAATGAGTCCGTTGTGGCTGACGTTTTCCCGGTGGGTGCTGGCGCTCGTCATTTTGATTCCGCTGGCGCAGCTGTTGGAGAAGCCAGATTGGAAGCAGGCGGCCAAAGCGTGGCTGCCGCTCTCGCTCATGGGCCTGCTCGGGGTGATCGGGTTCAACGTCCTGCTCTACTCGTCGCTGGAGCACACCTCGGCCACGAATGCCGCCCTCGTGACGGCGCTGAATCCGGTAGTCATCGTCTTGTTTTCCGTGATTTTCCTGCGTGAAAAAGTGTCCCGCATACAGGCATCCGGCTTTGTCCTGTCGCTGCTGGGGGTACTCGTCATCCTGACGCGGGGACATGTCACACAAGTATTTCAGATCCAGTACAATCAGGGAGATCTGCTGGTACTGGGCTGCGTGCTGGTATGGACGCTTTACTCCATCATCGGCAAGCGGGTAAAGGGCGTGCCTCCCGTGACCGCGACAGCCGTGTCGACCACGCTGGCGACGGTCATGATGCTCCCGTTTGCCCTCGCGCAGGGGATTGACTTTTCAGCGATCAGTCCGCTGGCGCTCTCCGGCATTCTCTACATCGTGCTGTTCCCGTCCATCTGCTCCTTCGTGTTCTGGAATGTGTCCGTGCGGGCAGTGGGGGCGAGCCAGGCAGGCATCACGCTGAATCTCATCCCGGTCTTCACAGCGATGATCAGCGCCGTCCTGGGAGAGGTCATCACACAGGCTCAGGTGTGGGGAGGACTGCTTGTGTTTATCGGCGTTACGTTCGCTTCCGGCTTCGTCGAGCAGCAGTGGAAGCGCAAAAAACAGTCTGCTGCAGAGCTGCCGGGGAAGTAAGCGGCAACGCTGCAACGAACAAGCAAAACAAGCCAACCGGCAACGAAAAGAGGCAGCCCATCGCATGAACGATGGCTGCCTCTTTGGTTGGGTGGGTGCTGTAGCGAACGTATTTGAATTCGTACCTTATGCGTTAACGGGTTTGCCTTCGTCCAGCAGCTGACGCAGAACGGTTTGCAGAATACCGCCGTTGCGGTAGTAGTCGACGTCCACCATGGAGTCCAGGCGAACGATCACATCGAAGTCGAAGCTGCTGCCGTCTTTGCGGGTAGCCGTTGCTTTTACGAGTTGGCCTGGGTGCATATCGTCGGAGAGACCAGCAATGCTGAAGGACTCCGTGCCATCGATGCCCAGGGACTTCCAGCTTTGGCCGTCAGCGAATTGCAGAGGCAGTACGCCCATCCCTACCAGGTTGGCACGGTGGATACGCTCGAAGCTTTCCGCAATAACGGCTTTGATGCCCAAGAGGAACGTACCTTTTGCTGCCCAGTCGCGGGAAGAACCGGTACCGTATTCTTTACCAGCCAGTACGATCAGTGGTGTGCCGTCTGCTTGATACTTGACGGAAGCATCATAGATGGACATGACTTCGTCGGTTGGCAGGTATTTGGTTACGCCGCCCTCGGTTCCAGGAGCCACTTGGTTGCGGATGCGAATGTTGGCAAACGTACCGCGCATCATGACATCGTGGCTGCCGCGACGAGCGCCGTAGGAGTTGAAGTCTTTGCGTTCTACGCCGTTTTCTTGCAGGTAGCGGCCTGCAGGGCTGGTTGGCGCGATGTTGCCTGCTGGAGAAATGTGGTCAGTCGTCACGGAATCACCGAACAGAGCGATGGTGTTCGCCGCCTTGACGTCTTCGATGTGACCGACAGCGCCAGTCAGATTTTTGAAGAATGGCGGTTCTTGGATGTACGTGGATTTTTCATCCCACTCGTACAGATCGCCAGTTGGAACCTCGATTTTGTTCCATGCTTCGTTTTGGGTGAACACTTGGCCATATTGAGCACGGAACAGGTCCGGGTTCATAGCTTTGCCCATGGCTGCTGCGATTTCTTGCGGAGTTGGCCAGATGTCTTTCAGGTATACAGGCTGACCGTCTTTGCCTGTGCCGATTGGCTCTTTCGTCAGGTCGATATCCACAGTGCCTGCCAGCGCGTATGCGATGACGAGTGGCGGAGAAGCGAGGTAGTTCGCTTTTACCTGTGCATGGATACGGCCTTCGAAGTTGCGGTTGCCGGACAGGACAGCCGCTACGGTCAGATCTTCATCGACGATAGCTTTGCTGGTTTCCTCTGGCAATGGACCGGAGTTGCCGATGCAAGTGGTGCAGCCATAGCCTACGACGTTGAAGCCGATCGCGTTCAAGGAATCGATCAGACCTGCGTCGGTCAGGTATTGTGTAACGACCCGGGATCCTGGAGCCAGGGAGCTTTTCACGAAAGCAGGTTTTTTCAGACCTTTTTCCACTGCTTTTTTGGCCAGAATACCGGCACCCAGCATAACGCTAGGATTTGACGTATTGGTACAGGAAGTAATCGCTGCGATAACGACCGAACCTGTTTTCACTGTAGCTGTTTCACCGTTTGCATACGTAACCGGTGCGGAAGCTGCGATTTTTTCTTCGGAGAGGCCAAAGCCGCCTTTGTCAATCGGCGTCACGAGACTGTTGTTGAAGGATTCTTTCATGGCAGTCAGCTCGACGCGGTCTTGCGGGCGTTTTGGACCAGCAAGGCTCGGTACGACGGTGGACAGATCCAGTTCCAATGTTTCGGAGAAGACAGGGTCTGGCGTGTCGTCGGTACGGAAGAGACCTTGTGCTTTGGTGTACGTGTCTACCAGAGCGATCAGCGATTCTTCGCGACCGGTTTGACGCAGGTAGTTCAGCGTTTCCGCGTCCACTGGGAAGAAGCCCATGGTAGCGCCGTACTCAGGTGCCATGTTCGCTACGGTAGCGCGGTCAGCCAGCGAGATGTTGGACAGGCCGGAGCCGTAGAACTCTACGAATTTCCCTACTACGCCTTTTTTACGCAGCATTTGGGTAACAGTCAGAGCCAGGTCGGTTGCAGTCGCACCGGCATTCAAGGTACCCGTCAGTTTGAAACCAACGACTTCCGGTGTTACGAAATACAGCGGCTGGCCGAGCATTCCTGCTTCTGCCTCGATACCGCCGACGCCCCAGCCCAGTACGCCAAGACCGTTGATCATGGTGGTGTGGGAGTCGGTACCTACGAGAGAGTCAGGGAAAGCAACGAGTTCGCCGTCTACTTCGCGCGTAGCGATGACAGATGCCAGATACTCCAGGTTTACCTGGTGAACGATACCGGTTGCCGGAGGAACCGCACGGAAGTTGTCAAACGCGGTTTGCGCCCAGCGCAGGAAACGGTAGCGCTCAGCGTTGCGTTCGAATTCCAGCTTCATGTTGTTTTCGAGTGCCGCAGGATTGCCGAAATCGTCAACCATGACGGAGTGGTCGATTACCAGGTCGACCGGTACGAGCGGGTTGATTCGTTTTGGATCTCCGCCGGCGCGTTTCATCGCGATGCGCATGGCAGCCAAGTCTACAACGGCAGGAACACCGGTGAAGTCCTGCAAAACGATGCGGGCAGGCGCGAGCGGTACTTCTTGGTTGGCGTCGCGGCCTTTTGTCCAGGTCGCCAGCTGATGCACATGTTCTTTGGTGATGGCTCGGCCATCGAATTGACGAACGGCTGCTTCCAGCAGTACTTTGATGGAAAACGGCAGCTTGGAGACATCTCCAAGGCCTTGCTCTTCCAACCCTTGCAGGCGATAGTACGCAAAAGTCTTGCCGCCTACTTGCAGGGAAGATTTTACTTTGTAAGCATCTTTGTTGGCCAATGTATACAACCTCCCTAAAATTTCTTGGGGTTTCATCAGGCGAAACACAGTTTCGTTTCTTCATTACGAACCTATTATACTCGATTTGTTTCTTCTCATCTACCCCAAATTCATCATTTATATACAAAAATCGTGCGGGAAAAAATGAACAACCGATCTCAATATCGAACCGAGCCTCTCGTATTATCCCGTTTATATTCCGTTTACATTCATGCGGTATCTTTCTTTTGCAAAGGGATGAGCGAATGGTTCATCGAGGTAGCCGGTGTGGGGATCCAGCATAGCCAAGCAGCAGATCCACAATCTATTCAGGCAAGGAGACCTTTACGATGAAACCAAACCAAGCAGAACGCACCAAGGCGAGCTGGCGTCCGTTCTTTCATTTAATAAAGGGAACAAAACCGTCGAAGTGGAAAATAGGCATCTCGTTGCAAATCTGGGGCTATGACTTCGAAGGCAACGAGCGCACGGTGGACGTGCACATCAACCGGCTGCGGGGGCGGTTTCCCGCCGAGGAATACGGCTTTCTGATCCGGACGATCCGCGGCCTCGGCTATCGGCTGGAGGTGGCGCCATCCGGTAGAGCGGATCCGCTACAGCCTGGACCAGCAGCTTCGCCTCTTTGGCATGGGGCTGTGACAGCAGGACGGCTACGCTCCGATGTATTTGGCGTGCAGCGTCCGCGCTTGGCTGATGTCATCCGTGCCCTGCACGAGCACCCGGCCGTCCGGGAAGACGACCAGTGTGTGCGGATCGACGCAGAAGCGCAGCAAAAACCTGTTGCGTTCCACTTGTCCGAGCGGTGCGAGGCGTTCCGCGAGCGCGTCCAGATCGAGGGACAGGCGCGCAGCCGGCGAGATCTGCACGGTATCCCGGCCGCACAGCGTCACAGCCTGTCCGTCCTGTGTATCGGGGTGCAGAAAGGCAAATTGGCGCTGCCCGCAGCAAGGACAATCCGCGCGGCGGCCGTTGATGACCTTGATCTGCTGGTGGCGGTTGTGCCAGATCTCGAGGTGCTCCAGATTCGGATTGAGCGCGTCGTCCGCGCCGACCAGCAGCTTGAACGCCTCGGTAGCCTGATAGGAAGCGACGATGTGGATGATCGGGCCGATGACGCCGGCCGTATCGCAGGTCGCCATCTCGCCCGGGTTCGGCGCTTCGGGGAACAGACAGCGCAGGCACGGCGTACGGCCTGGCCGGATCGCCGTAAAAGTCCCGGTCGCGCTCACCGCTCCGCCGTACACCCACGGAATGCCGTGTTTGACGCAGACGTCGTTGATCAGGTAGCGCACCTGGAAGTTGTCCGTCGCATCGAGCACGAGATCGACATCGGCGAGCAGCTCCTCCGCGTTGAATGCCGTCAGGTCGGCGACGAAGGGCTCGATCTTCACCTCGGAGTTGATGCGCGACAGCTTGGCGTGGGCCGCGATGGCTTTGGGCAAATGCTCGGCCGCGTCCGCTTCGTCGTACAGCATTTGCCGCTGCAGGTTGCTCGGCTCCACAAAATCACGGTCAATCAGGCGGACAAAGCCCACTCCTGCGCGGACCATGTGATTGGACAGCACCGTTCCGAGGGCCCCCATCCCGACGATGGCAACGCGGCTTTGGCCGAGCTTTTCCTGTCCGCTGCGTCCGATCGGAGCAAACAGGAGCTGGCGCGAATAGCGTGTATCCACTTGGTTATTTCACTCCTTCATCGTACGTGGCGAGCGGATTCCACGGGCCTTGCTGATGGCCCTTCCACTCGCTGCCGTCTTCCCACATCTCTTTTTTCCAGATGGGGACGATCTGCTTGAGCCGCTCGATGGCGTAGCGTCCCGCCTCGAAAGACTCGTTGCGGTGGGCGGTCGCGACAGCAACGACGACGGCGATCTCCTGCACCTGCAAATTGCCGACGCGGTGCTGCATGGCGACCTGCGCCCCTGGCCAGCGTTCCTCGATCTCAGCCGCGACCTGCTTCATTTTTTCCACAGCCATCGGCGCGTACGCTTCGTAGGAAAGATAGACCGTGCGTTGTCCGTGCGTGAATTCGCGAACGGTTCCGACGAAGGTGAGAATCGCGCCGGCATGAGGGTTGCTGACCAGGCGCACCAGCTTGTCCGCGCTGAGCGGCTCTTTGGTGATGGAAAAGCGCGCCTCTTCCCCGCCGCTGACAGGAGGCAGCAGGGCGATCTCGTCGTCTTGGGCGACGGGTTGATCCGGCGCTGCGTATTCGTGATTGATGGAAACAAAGCAGCTGCCGAGCAGCGGAGCGAGTGCGGGGTGCTGCTGGGCGCAAGCCTCCAGCAGGTCGCGAACGGTGGCCTGCTCGGGCAGGGTCAATGGAATTTGACGCTCATTGGCACGCTCAGCCAGCCCGGCGAACAGCAAGATCGTGACAGTCATCAGTGCAATTCCTCATTTCCTGTTGAAAAATAAACATTCTCTATGGCTCGACGATACCATAACAGGGCCGCGATGCCAATGTTTCGAGGAGGTCCGAAGCGCATTCGCCTAGAGGAGGAAAAATTGCGTTCATATAATGAAGCTGTTCGAGGATGTGCCGGGAGAAAAACGGGCTCTCTCTGATGTGCCCGCCTGGCAGAAGGTTGAGCTTGAAACCCTTTGCATTCATGATTGCTTTTATTTCGGGGCCAGAGTAAGGTAGAGGAGAGGAAAATCACTATCGATGGAAGGGAGCGAAAATCGGGAGCAGTCCGGATTTTTGCTTGTTTTTGGAGGACGACAATGAGTGACCAGTTGACACATTTTAATGAACAAAACCGTGCCCGCATGGTCGATGTCACGGAAAAGGACATGACCAAGCGAGAAGCCGTGGCCCATAGTAAAATCACGATGAAGCCGGAGACGTTGGCACGCATTCGCGCCGGACGTGTAGAGAAAGGCGATGTGCTGGCGGTCGCCCAGGTGGCGGGAGTAATGGCGGCGAAGAAAACGTGGGAGATCATCCCGATGTGCCATCCGCTGCCGCTGACAGGGATCGATATCCGTTTTGCCTTCGCGGATGACGAGACGGTCGAGATCGAAGCGACGGTCCGAACGACGGGAAAAACGGGCGTGGAGATGGAAGCGTTGACGGCAGCAAGCGTCGCCGCCCTGACGGTGTACGACATGTGCAAGGCGATGGACAAGGGAATGGTGATCGGCCCGACCAGCCTTCTCCGGAAGACGGGCGGAAAAAGCGGCGACTTTCGGCGGGGAGAGTGACCCATGAATCAGGCGTGGAAATCCTATCCGGGCAGCATTCGTCTACTGGCGATTGCTGCTGTCATTTTTTCTGCCGGCATGCTCTTTGACCGCTGGGGGAAGATGCAGACGATTGTCCTGTCTTCTCTGGGGATTATCGTCATCTCCCTCTGTCTGGGATTTGCGACGGATTTTACCGTCTATACCGTGCTGCTAATGTTCAATGGACTGTTCTACGGGACGCTGTTCCTGGTCATGAATGCGCTGGCCGTCGTCATGTGTCCGGAGGGCGGACGAAGGGGCATCAACATGATTTACGTGGCGCTGAACGCGGGAGTGGTCGTCGGCTCCGCTCTGGGCGGGGTCCTGGCGAGCGTGTCGTTTGCCTGGACCTTCTTTGGCAATGCCATCGCCCAGATTGCCGTGCTCGCCATGTTTGCCCTTATTTTACCGCGGCATTTGAAGGCAATCGCGCTGAAGCAGGCTGAAAAGAACGAGGGGCAGAAAGAGGCTGCCCCGCCTTCCACTGCAGCGGCGGATGTGCTGGCTGCGCCTTCGTCTCCAAAAACCGTGTGGGGCGCGCTGCTGCTGCTGTGCGCAGGGCTGTTGATCAGCTGGATCGTCTACGCGCAGTGGACAACGGTGCTGTCCACCTACATGCAGTCCCTCGACATTTCCTTGCGTCAGTACAGCCTGCTCTGGACGCTGAACGGAGCGCTGATCCTGTTCGGACAGCCGCTGGTCTCGTGGATCATCAAGCATTTTGCCAAGACGCTGCGAGCGCAGATGCTGCTGGGCGCTTTCATTTTCCAGACGTTTCAAGCGCAGGGGCTGCTCTACATCATGGCAGGGCTGTCGCTATTGTCCGGGGCCTTCATTGTTCTGCACGGTTCCTTTCGAAAATGCCCCCCGCGCCATGCAGTCGCAACGACGATTGAAAAATAACGTGCGTGAGAAAGACGCCTTGAGCGTCTTTTTTGCTCCTGCTTGGCAACATGCAAACTTCGATGATCGAAGCAGCAAAGGACGTCTTTTTGACGGGCAGGAAAGCAAAGCCGAAAGTGAAAGCTGCAGCAGGTGCATAAGGAACGAGAAGCAGGCTACTCCGGAGGGGTAGTCTTTTTACATCCGCCCACCCGGCAGGAGTTCTAAAATATAGAAGGAATCGAGCGGAACCCGGGGTTCTGCGTGCTCATTCCGAAGAAACGGCTGGCTTTGCGTGAGTTTATAGATTTTATAAGATTCCAAAAAATATAATTTCATTATTGCTATAAAGGTATCACGTACCCCATTCCAAAAAGGAGGAGATTGGAACATGCACAGCAAACAGTGGGGTCGTCTCTTGACGGCAATGATTACACCGAATGACAAGAACGGGGAGGTAGATGCTCGACAGGCAGCGGCGCTGGCCCAGCAGCTGCTCGATCACGGTTCGGACGGCCTTGTCTTGTGGGGGACGACAGGCGAGTCTCCCGTGCTGTCTGCGGAAGAAAAGGAACGGCTGTATGCGGCCGTCCGGGAGAAGACAGGAGCGGCTGGATTGCTCATTGCCGCGACTGGAACGAACAGTACGAAAAAAACGGTGGAGCAAACGGTTCGGGCTGCCCAGCTGGGAGCAGACGGAGCCATGGTCGTGGTGCCGTATTACAACAAGCCGTCGCAAAATGGACTGTATGAGCATTTCCGCGCGGTCGCATCTTCGACCGACCTGCCTATCATGATCTACAATGTCCCGTCGCGTTCCGGGGTCGCGATCGAGGCGGAGACGGTCGCGCGACTGGCGGGATGATCCGCTCACGCTGCCGATGCTCTCGCTAGGGGCGCATGGCGTGATCAGTGTGACAAGCCATGTCGCTGGACAGGCCATTCGCAGGATGATCGAAAAGACCTCGAAGAAGAACTGGAGGCTAACCTGGAGTACCGGGAAGGGGGCGGCATGATTCTGTTTGAAACGGCGGAGGAAAGAGAGGCGATCCAGCAGCTCGTTATGCGGCAACGCGAAGCGGGACTGGATGTGCAGCTGCTCTCCGGAGAGGAGGCTCGCCGCCGTCAGCCCGGCTTGGCCGAGCATATTCTGGGCTCGACCTGGTGGGACCATGACGCAGAGGTGAATCCGCTGCACGTCTCCTTTGCGATGGTGAGGGCCGCGCAAAGACAGGGGGCCGCCGTTCGCCTGGGAACGAGAGTGAGCCGAATATTGACAGAGGGCAATCGCATCGTCGGCGTGGAGTGCGCGGGCGAGAAGCTGTACGCGGACGCAGTCGTTGTGGCGATGGGCGTGTGGACGCCGCTCCTGCTGAAATCCTTGCACGTGGATGTCCCGATCGTTCCGCGAAAGGGACACATTCTCGTATCCGAGCGGCTGCCGGCTTTCGTCGCCTGCAACGTTCTGGGAGGCGCTTATATCGCCGCGAAAATGGCCCCTAAAACAGAGGGCGGCCCAACAGCAGCGGCGACAGGCGTTGGGCTGTCCATGGGGCAGACGAGCAGCGGAACGCTGTTTATCGGGGGTTCGCGGGAATTCGCAGGGTACAATTGGCGGACAAGCGTGGACATCACGAGAGCGATCAGCCAGTGTGCGACTCGGGTTTTCCCGCTTTGGGGCATTGGGAAACTGTCCTTTCATGCTTGAATTCGGCGATCTTTTTCAAATATTCACTCTTTTTCTTCGTGACGATAATCAAGTCGACGGCCTGTTCCCCGCCCGGAATCAGCTTTTCGCAAGCCGCTGGCCCTGCCGCATGCGGGTCCCAGATGCCAAGCAGGGTGATGGCCCCGAGCTCACTCCATTCCTGAAGTGTTCGCTGTATCTCTGAGTGTGTCCAAGCATAATCAAGGATATCAGACCTTTGAGGAGAAAGAGAGGGGGATGCGACAGCATGGTTTCGCGAAACGAAATCGTTGGGACATCCCGGAATGCGGGAGCGATGCGAAATTCAGCCAGCATCTTGACACACTTGATACCGCTCAAGTAGTATGAAGAAGATTCAAAACATTATATTCCGTGTGCATTACTTATGTAGAGAGGTGGAGGGACTGGCCCTGTGAAGCCCGGCAGCGGATCTGCCTGCCCGTCGAGGGAGTAGATGCTGTGCCAATACCAGCAGGAGAATTCCTGACAGATAAGGACGTGACGAAGCTGATCTGCCCCTTTTTCTGTGAGGAGAGAGGGGTTTTTTGCTGCTCATAGCTCGCTGCCTGCATTACCCGACAGAAAGGAAAATGAAGAAAGATGCGTATCCAACCTTCTGACATGATCGATCGGCTGCCGACACAGTTTTTTGCCACATTGGTAGCGAAAGTAAACAAGGTGATTGCTGCCGGACACGATGTCATCAATCTCGGCCAAGGCAACCCGGATCTGCCGACGCCGCCCCACATTGTCAAAGAGCTGCAGGCTGCGGCCGCGCTGCCGCTGCATCATAAATATCCGCCGTTCAGCGGTCGCCTGGAGCTGAAGCAGGCAGTCGCGCACTGGTATAAACAGGAATTTGACGTTGAGCTTGACCCGGAGGAAGAAGTCGCCATCCTGTTCGGAAGCAAGACGGGACTGGTGGAAATCTGCCAGGTTCTGATGAATCAAGGCGATGTCGCGCTGGTTCCGGATCCCGGCTATCCGGACTACTGGTCCGGGGTGGCCGTCGTGGACGGGCGGATGGTCAAGATGCCGCTGCGCGCAGAAAATCAGTTCTTGCCTGACTTTGGCCAGATTGCCCAGGAAGATCTGGAACGCGCGAAGCTGATGTTCCTCAACTACCCGAACAATCCGACGGCGGTCAACGCCCCGTTTGAATTTTACGAAGAGACGGTCCGCTTCGCCCGCAAAAACGAGATCGTCGTCTGCCATGACTTCGCCTACGGGGCCATCAGCTACGACGGGAAAAAGCCGGTCAGCTTCTTGCAGGTGCCGGGGGCAAAGGAAGTGGGCGTGGAGTTCTACACCTTGTCCAAGACATACAACATGGCTGGCTGGCGCGTCGGTGCGATGGTAGGAAACCGCGAGCTGGTGCGCCTGATCAACCTGATTCAGGACCACTACTTTGTGAGCCTGTTCGGAGCCGTTCAGATGGCTGCGGTAAAAGCCATGACAGGATCGCAGCAGTGCGTCCGCGATCTTGTGGCCGTGTACGAGAGCCGCCGCAATGCGCTGTTCTCCAACCTGCACCGCATTGGCTGGCAAGCCCAGCCTTCGCAAGGCTCCTTCTTCGCCTGGCTGCCGGTTCCGAGCGGATTTACGTCAGTCGAGTTTTCCGACCTTCTGCTGGAAAAAGCGCATGTCGTCGTCGCGCCCGGGAATGGCTTCGGACCGACCGGCGAAGGCTACGTGCGCGCGGCACTCCTGTCCGACGAACAGCGGCTGGAGGAGGCTGTTCGCCGGATCGAGCAGCTCGGCATTTTTGCCAAGGCGTAATCAAAAACGTAATCTATCTATAGAAGCATCACAGGCCGTAATCGCTGACGATCCAGGGAGTACGGCCTTTTTGTATCTCATCATTGACAGATAATGATTTTCATTATACGATGTTAACTGTTAATGATAATTAGTCTCAACAACGGCGGGCAAATCAGGAGGATACCATGCGCTATCAGATTAACGGTTACACGGATATGTACACGGTGATCGCCAACGAGCGGAAGATAGGCGGGGCTATTGAAGCTGGCTCGATCCGTTTGCGAACGGGAGAAGTTTTCGCCAATGCCGTACTCACTCGCTTGGAAATGTCAGGTGCGCATTTTTGCTCGATCGGTTTTGTGACGGAAGAGGGTCAGCGGCTGATTGTCCACGTAGACGATATCAGCATGATTGCCGACGCCCGCCATGTCGACGTAAGCATGCTGCGCAATGAACGCATGCGAGCCGAGAAAAAGGCGGAGCGCCTGAAGCGTCTGAAAAGGCTGTGCGAGCTGAACGAAGGCAGCTGTACCCTGACGTTCCAGGAGGAAGCCCTGCTTTTGGCACAGGATATCGGATGGGAAGAAGCCCGCGAACAGGCAGACCTGTCTTTCCTGCCGCAAGCAGCGCAAAAATCACGGGTCGTACGGATCGCGTAGACGTCGGCATATATCGAACACATCTATACATAGCCTTTTTCCGGTTGGTGGAAAGGGGCTTTTCATTTTCCGCCAAAAGAAAAGGCTTGGCAAAAGCAAAGCCGGGTTTTCTCATATTTACAAAGCTGTAGGCAAACTGTGGCAGGAGGAGCCATGGACAGTCAAGGCGTGGGCCAGACGGAAGGAGGGGAAGTGGAAGACGGGCCTTTCAATCAAATGGCGGTCCGCGTCATCCACAGCATATTTGAAGGCAGTCGCTGGGCTGCTGCTGCCCCAATCAGCGGCGTTTCTCTATCCGCTTGCCAATGAAAGGTAGGTTGTCATGTCACGCATATTGGCGATCAGTGGATCTCACCAATCAATGCGCATACTCCTGCTCGACGGCGCGGCTGCCCGAAGGAATCGAGCAATCGCTCGACATAGCCAAAACCTATTCCTCCATAGCAATCGGGCATTGGACATTGCTTGTCGTCAGTGTTAAAACAAGAATAAACAAAACGGCCGTGACCGTTTTTTTTGACCGCAAGCGGTCGCATCCACTTTTATGAAAAGCGCCGAGACGTTTTTCACAGAAAATTCAAGGGGGAACGGAACATGGAGTATTTATTTTCAAAATCAGTGGAAGCATTATCCTCTTCGGCTGTCCGGGAAATCTTGAAGCTGACGCAAGGCAATCAAGTGCTCTCGCTGGCCGGAGGATTGCCGGCAGAGGATTCTTTTCCCATTGCAGAAATGCGTGAAGCTTTTGACCGGTCATTCGATTTGGGGGCAAAAGTGCTGCAATACGGGTTGACAGACGGGTATCTGCCGCTGCGCGAGTGGGTGGCTTCCCGCATGAAGCAGAAACAGATGAATGTTGGCGTGGACAATATGCTGCTGACCACCGGCTCCCAGCAGGCTGTCGACTTGCTCTGCGGCGTCTATTTGGACGAAGGCGACGTCGTGCTGGTAGAAAACCCTACGTACTTGGCAGCGGTCCAATTGTTCCAGTTTCATGGTATTCGCCCCATTCCGGTGGACGGGGACGCTGAAGGCATGGATCTGGACGACCTGGCAGCGAAAATCGCGAAATACCGCCCCAAGATGGCCTATGTCATCCCGACCTTCGCCAACCCGACAGGGAAGGTCTGGTCGATAGAGCGCCGTCTTGGCCTGCTGCGCCAATGTAAAGAAAACAACATTTTGATTCTCGAAGACGATCCGTATGGCGAAATCCAGTTTGACGGACAGGCGCCATACCGATCGATCTTTTCGCTGGATGAGCATCCGACCGGCTCCTGTGTCGTCTACATCAGCACTTTCTCCAAGATCGTGGCGCCAGGTCTTCGCACGGGCTGGGCGATCGGCGATACCCGTGTCATCCAGATGATGGTCAAAGCGAAGCAGGCTGTCGATTTGCAGTCGAGCACGATCGACCAGATCGCGCTGCATCAGCTGTTGTCCCGCTTCGATCTGAATAGCCATATCCAAAAAATTCGCTCCTTCTACAAAGACCGCATGGAGTGGATGCATGAGCTGCTGACCCAGCAGCAATGGTCAGGCGTGACGTGGGAAAAACCGCGCGGAGGCATGTTCCTGTGGGTGAACCTGCCCGAGTATGTAGACGCCGAGAAGCTGCTCGCTCTCTCCGTAAAAGAAGGCGTGGCCTTTGTGCCCGGCAAGCCGTTCTATGCGGAAGAAGCCAAACCCAATACGATGCGCCTGAACTACACGCTGCTCAACCGCGAAGATACCCAGCTGGCCATTTCCCGGTTGGGCAAGGCGCTGGCGCAGTATCAGCAAGAGGAAGCAGTGACGCAATAACAGCCGGGGAGGATCTTCTAAATTCTTATCTGCACAAAAAAGACAGCCAAATCGATGGCTGTCTTTTTCTGCGTCCGGGGAAACCAGAAGACTATTCTTCGGTCTCTTCCAGCGTGCAGATGGCACTCGGACGCTTGATCCGCAGGACGACGCACTCGTATACGCGGAACAGGCTGTTCATCTGTTCGTCCCCGAGGAACGACGTGTCGAAGTCTTCCGCGACGGCCAGATCCAGATTGTGGCGGCCCGTTGCAACAAGGACACCCGAGCGTCCCTTGATCGTAGGGGATTGGAAAACGCCGTCGGTGACGAGATTACGGACGTGCTCGATCTCCAGCACGTTGGTTCCCTTGTGCACGCGGTGCAGCAAGGCGTACAGCTCGGGGGAGACCACGAGCGCGTAAGGACCGCTGTGGCCCATTTTCAACAGCTTGTTGCGCGCTTCCACAATGTCGGCAAAAGCGTTGCCGGATTCCAACCAGTCGCTCTTGAGATGGGTGAGGCGCCCTTTGACATTCATCAGGCCGGGCAGATCGAATTCGGCCGCTCCGTTGAAAATCAGGTCGTCCTCCATCAGGGCGCTGCCTGCTGCGGCATTGGCGGCAGCACTCATATCCAGCGGCATGCCCAGCGTGCGGGCTTGGGCGACGTCACGCCAGTAGAGCATGAAGTCCTTGTACAGAATCGGGATGGTCATGCTGACGCGGCGGCTCGGCTGGGTCATTTCCAGCGATTCTCCGCGCAGGCTCAGTCCGCCGAAACGGGATTCCTCATACACGTCATTGGTGATGGTCTGGATGCCTTCCCCGAGCGGTCCGTAAATGTCGATAAAACGGCGGCCAACCAGCTGGCGGCGGGCCATGTCGACGACTGTCGCGTCCAATTGGTTCCATTCCTCTTTGGTCAGGGGCGAATCCGGATATTTACGAAGCTTGTCCATTGCTATACCTCCAAGTCATACGGGATCGTACGTTTAATGCAAACCTTTCAAGCTGCCCACGGTCAGCCCTTTTTTGCCAGATGCGGGCGCAGGGGCTGATGAGTGCGAAATGACGGATGCGACGCCGAGCGGGGCGTTGGCGGACGCCTTCAGATAATCCACCTGATGGACGTCGTGCCCTTCGTCGTGGTCGGTGAGATCCGCGTGGTACACATCCGAGAAGCGTTCGCTCAGCTTGCTCATGATGTCTTTTACCTGCAGGTAGTCCGCATGCGTTTTTTCCCGCATGCCGTCGATGCTGAGCCGCGTCTCTTCATCGCGGAACTCGTACAGTGACAGCTCCAGATGCTCGCGGAAGTTGTGGAGGCCGAAGCGCTCCAGATTCATATCAGATAACAAATGGGACAGCTCGCGATCGCTTAGCTGGTCCGATTTTTGATCAGCAGCCAGAGATTCCAGGTGAGGAACCAATTGCTCCAGTCGTCCCAAGCGTTGTTCTTCTTCTTCCAGAATGTGATGGTAATACAGGCGGGTATGCTCGTCCTTGGCAGCATCAATGATCGGCTGGATAATGGTCATGAAGCGATTGATGTAGCCTCTGGTACGATCAAATATGTCGTGCAGCTGTGAGAAGTCTTGCACCCTCCGCCACCTCCTCGCGTTTGATCTATTTCCTCATTATACGCATGGAAAAATCCACCGGGCAAGAAGGAAGTAGATTTTCCTATATTTGTTCCTAGTTTTGTTTTTTTTACAAAAAAGATATCATGGAGAGTATTGTCAAAGGCAATTGGGAATGATAATATTTATCAATAATAGTGATATTCATTATCAATTAAGCAATTGAGAATCCACATAGATTACCACAAACCCAATTTTCCAAGGAGGTAACACGGTTATGTCATCCATTCTAGTCATTGGCGGAGATCGCCTCGGAAATATCGTCGAGTTTTTGCAGGAGCGAGGATTTCAGGAAATCCATCACGTGACGGGACGAAAAAGCTCGCAAACAGGCGTCAAAATTCCAACCGGCACCCACATGATTCTCGTGCTGACGGACTATGTCAATCACAATCTGGCCAAAACGGTGAAAAACCAGGCAAAAGATCGGGAGCTGCCGATTTTGTTCTGCAAGCGCTCGTGTTCGGCGATTGCCAAAGCATTCCAAATGACGGCGTAAATACATACCTCCAGCGATGGACAGACTACTAGGGAGTCTGATACCAACGGGGGAATGCTGCAATGGAAGAAAATCGCTTGCACGAATTGCCGATTGCCCTCCTATGTCACAGAATTCCCGGTGCCGCCGCTTTTATTGGCAGAGGCTACGCCGATGATGGCGCAGCCGGATGTTTCTCTCAGAAATGTACGTCCTACTTGAATGCATACTGCTCCAGTTGAGACTTGAGCGCGTCGATCCCGATGGCAAAGCCCAGACATTGACTGGATTGGATAATAAAGGCGTTCAGACCAATCACTTCGCCGTTCAGGTTGATGAGCGGACCGCCGCTGTTTCCAGGGTTGATCGCGGCATCCGTCTGGAAAATTTCCTCATACAGCCGTTTGGCTACCTGCAATCTCCGGTTTTTGGCGCTGATAATGCCGGCAGTGACGGAATTTTCCAAACCGAGTGGGGAGCCACTTGTTCCCATAGAGGCAAAAACTCATCACCAAAAGTGCAGCAGACTCACGTGCACACCGCGCGCGCGCGCGTGAGGGACAGACGTGCTGGCCGCAGCCTCGACGCGCTTGATCAGACTGGTCACGAGCTGTCTTTTTTCCTCGCTGGTGGCATGGCCAAAGATCTGTTCCCAGTCGGTGAGCAGCTGCCATTCTTCCGTTTCATCTGCCAGAGAGGCATCCGCTTGGGCGAGGCTGGACTCAGCGTCGGCGCGGGAGTCCGCTGCTTCCAGCTCGGCCAGCTTTGTCCGGAAGGCGGTTAAGGAAATCAGTCCCTCCGCATACGCTTCCTCCCAGCGCTTGCGCTTTTGCGCGAGCGCTTTTTCCGCTTGCCGTCCTGGGAGCGGATCGGTCCGAGTCTGCGAGCCTCGGGCAGCGGCGACGGCGGCCCTCGATTCAGAGGGGTAGTGCACCAGCTGGCTGAGCACCGCGCTCGCCAACCGGTCTTCGCGGATGGGCAGTGCCTCGCAGGCCCCCGATCGCCTGGCTGTGCACGAATAATAGACGTGGGCATGTGCGCGGGCCGCTTTTCCCCGCATCACAGCTCCGCAAGCAGAACAGTACAACAGACCGGAAAAAAGGAACGGGGAGGAGAGGACGCGGGGATGCCTCGCGCTTCGCTGTTCCATTTTTTCCTTCACCGCCAAAAAGACGTTCTCCTCGATAATGGCCGAGTGCACCGATTTCTGCAGCAGCCAGTCTTCCGGCGGGTTTTGCTTTTGCCCGGCGTCTGCGAAATTCCAGCGCAGCGCCCCGTAGTAGACAGGGTTTTTCAGCAGGCGCAGCACGGCGCCGGCACTCCAGCGGGCTCCGTTTTTCCCCCTCGCGCCGAGGCGGTTGGCCTGCTCGGCGATTTTGCGCGGCGAGTCGCCTCTGGCGTACTGCTCGAACATCGCCCGGACAGTGGCAGCCTCCTCGGGATGCACGGTCAGCGCCCCGTCGCACAAGGTATAGCCGTACGGCGGAGGACCGCCTGGCCGCTTGCGTTCCTTTACCATCTGCTCCATGCCGAGCTTGACGCGTTCCGCCAGATTTTCCCGCTCCCATTGGGCCAGGGCGGCCACCAGTGTAATGAACAGGCGCCCCATGGCTGTCGTCGTGTCGTATACTTCCGTGCAGCTCTTGAAGCGCACCCCGCAGCGCTCGAACTCCTGAAGCAGCTGATACAGGTCAAGGACGGACCGCGTGAGGCGATCCAGCCGGTACACCAGCACGACGTCGATCCCCCCGCTGCGCACGTCCGTCAGAAGCCGGGACAGCTCAGGGCGGTTCGTATCCTTGGCGCTGACCCCTTCATCTACGTACAGGCCGACGACCGTCCAGTCCTGCGAATGCACGTACGAGAGCAGTTTTTCCCGCTGGGCTGGAATGGAAAATCCTTCGCGTGCCTGATCCTCCGTACTGACCCGGATGTAGACAGCTGTCCGCACGATGCTCCCCCTCCTCTAGCTGGCAGGTTGCTAGAGTCTACAGCAGCAGGGGAGCGGTTATGCCTGGCCACGAACAAAAAAGCCCCGCTGCTCATCCATCTGGACGAGGCGGGGGAGTTACATCCACTTTTGGCCCCATTCGTGAATGGACTCGATGACCGGACGCAGATCCTTTCCTTTTTTCGTGAGTTCATATTCGATACGGACGGGGATTTCCGGATACACCTTCCGTTCCAGAATCTCCTGCTCCTCCAGTTCCTTTAACCGTTCTGACAGCATTTTATCGCTCATTTGGGGAACCATTTCCCGGATGTCCTTGAAGCGTACAGCACCGCGCAGCAGGACGTGGAGGATCAAGCCGGTCCAGCGTTTCCCCAGGATGTTAATCGCTCCTTCGTATTTCGGACACATGCGTTCGTCAGCAAAATCATGGTTCATGACGGCGTCACCTCTACCAGACTTGTTTGAATTATCCTATATTGTAGCACATGGACTAGAATAAAGTAAGTAACAGAAGTTTATCCGTACATTCCTTCTAGTTGTCGCCCAAATGCGGACGGACTATGCTGCCAAAAAGCGGGATGAACCCACGGGCACAGCGCACATACGCTATGGTAAAAAGAGGAAAGGAAAGAGGGCGGACATGTTTCCCAAAAAAATCATAGGCATTTTGGCTTGGAGAGAGGGAAAGCGCTTTGGAGAGCCGGAGTACCTGAGTCAGCTGGTCCACGCCGGCCGGCTGCTGGGAGCAGAGGTGTACGTGTTTTCCCATCAGGATGTGTACGCAAGCGAGAGGAAAATCAGAGGATTTGTGCCCAATCGATCAGGAAGCTGGGAGAGCGGCTGGCATGCCTGGCCGCAAATTGTCATCGACCGTTATCGCAGGCGCGTGCCGGAATACATGAAGCTGCGGCATAGCGGGCTCTTTGAATTCACCAACAGTCCCTTCAGCAAAAAATGGCGTGTGACCCAGCTGCTCGCGAAGGATCCGCGGGTCAACCGATGGATCCCGCAAACTTTTGTGTACTCGCCCGGAAAGCTAAGGACGATGCTGGAGAAGCACCCGATCGTCTATGTGAAGCCGGGCAACGGCACGGGAGGAAAGGGCATTCTGAAGGTGGCCGCCCGTGGAAGCCGGTATGAGCTGTCAGGGCGGGACAAAAGCTGCGCGCGGAAAACGGCAAGCCTGCGGCAGGTGGAGGAAGTCGGAAAATGGGTCAAGCGGTGGGTCGAGGAGCAGCGCATCCAGGGCGGCAACTTCCTCGTGCAGCAAGGCTTGGACCTGGGGCTGATACCCAATCGCGTCTCGGATGTGCGCTTGTTGATCCAAAAGGACAGAAAGGGCGAATGGCGGGTCACTGGCTGCGGCGTCAGAGTCGGGGAGAGCGGCAGCTCCACTTCCAATCTGCACGGCGGAGGCAAAGCCTATCCGTTTCATCTGCTGATTGCCAAGCGGTTTGGGGAAGAGCGTGCCCAACAGATTTTGCGCGAATGCTACATTATGGCCCACCAGGTCGCGCGTGTGCTCGAGGAACATTTTGGCCGCATGTTGGAATTTGGGCTGGACATCGGGGTGGATGTGAACGGAAGAGCGTGGCTGATCGAGGTCAATCCAAAGCCGGGGCGGGAATTATTCCGCCAGATGGGGGCGATGGACTTGTACGCGGAAGCTGTCACCAGGCCTGTCCAGTTCGCTCTGTACGTGCTTGAGGAAAAAGAGGCGAAGGACAACAGCCCGAAGCTTGTAGCTGCCGTCCCCGGGCCGCAAAAGGCGGACAGGGTAGCTGCGTCCGTTTTTAGCTCTATGGCGACAGGTGGAGAACCGACGCTGATGACCCACTCGCCTACCCGGGTGTGGGCCGAGCTGCCCAAAGACAGCGGGTACAATTTGCAGTCCGCGTCGATCTTGATGACGGCGTAGTCGCGTACGCGATCTGACAGGATGCGCTGCGCTTCAAAGACGCGACCGTTGAACAGTTTGACGTAGATGGTTTTCGACTTGCCGATCACATGCTCGCTGGTCAGGATATATCCTTTGGGATGAAAGAGAAATCCCGAGCCAAAGCTGCGCTCCGTGGTCGATGGGGCTTCTTCTTCGTTGATCAGGCTGCGGATCAAGGAATCCATGTTTTTGGAATGGGGAGCGTCCTCGGTGACGATGGAAACCACTCCCTCTTGGATTCGTTCCACGATGGGCACAAAAAAATTGAAGGGATGCAAACTGCTGCTGCTCACGGGGTACTTTACCCGCGTATAATGGGACCATTTTTTACTTTTCACCGATTTCTCCCCCTACAGCAGATAGGTATGTATCATCTTATGGGAGGAGGATAGTGAAGGGAAGCCCAATTTTCCTAGCTTCGGGTATGTATCGCTGTGCATATATCATTAATTTTGATTGATATAATAAAGAAATAGCATTGGTATAATGATTAGAGTCGATTTATAATAACATGTAGCTAAAGAATATTTTGAACATAAAGGCTGTGCGGATTGTTCACAGCGAAGAAACCGGTCGATCTGCCTTAACCGACACAGAGAGAAAAAGAGAAAAACGGTATTGGAGGATGCGAAGAGATGGATGTAAAAACAATCATACTTGGCTTTTTGAGTTACGGCGAGATGAGTGGTTACGACATCAAGCAGGCTTTTACCAACAGCATCGGCTTCTTTTATGACGCCAGCTTTGGCGCTATCTATCCGGCGCTGAGGAAGCTGGAAGAGGAAGGATTCGTCACCAAGCAGGAGATCATTCAATCCGGCAAACCGAACAAAATTTTGTACCGGATTAGCAATAGCGGAAGGGAAACCTTCCTGCAAGAAATTCAGACGCCGATCGTGCCGGCCGTCCTGCGTTCCGACATGCTGGTCAAAATCTTTTTCGGAAAGAGCCGCAGCCCGAAAGAACAGCAGGAATTGCTGGAAAGCAGCATTGAAGTGCAGCGCCAGGTGCTTGCGCAAAGCATCTCGAACTTTCAAAAGCTGGAGGACTCCTTTGACGAGTACCAAAGGTTTTGCTGGGAATATACCATCCACCACCTGGAGACGACCATTTCGTTCCTGGAAAAAAAATCGGCGTCTTCGCTCAAACAGCCATGTACCGTTACGGTGTAGCCGGAGCGGCGAGCAAAAAGCCACCGGATGAAAAAGCGAAGCGCCCTTGACGGGTAGCTTCGCTTTTTTCCGTGTCCGGACGTTACTTCAAATTTTCCGGGTTGAGACATTCCAGCTCAGGGATGACGAAGCGGCCGTCTTTGCGGATCAGGACATCGTCAAACCAGATCTCTCCGCCGCCCCAATCCGGACGCTGGATCATGACCAGATCCCAGTGGATGGAGGACTTGTTGCCGTTGAAGGCTTCGTCATAGGCTTGACCAGGGGTGAAGTGGAAGCTGCCGTCGATCTTTTCATCGAACAAAATGTCCTTCATCGGATTTTGGATGAACGGATTGACGCCGATCGCGAATTCCCCGACGTACCGCGCGCCTTCGTCGGTGTCGAACACTTCGTTGATTTTTTTCGGATCGTTCGCCGTCGCCTCGATGATTTTCCCGTCTTTGAACGTCAGCTTGATGTTCTCATAGGTGTAGCCCTGGTACGGAGATGGCGTGTTGTACGAAATCGTGCCGTTGACGGAATCGCGCACGGGAGCGGTAAACACTTCGCCGTCCGGGATGTTCGCACTGCCTGCGCACTTGATCGCCGGGATGCCTTTGATCGAGAAGGTCAGGTTGGTGCCAGGGCCTGTGAGGCGCACTTTGTCCGTCTTTTCCATCAGCTCGACCAGGCTGTCCATGGCCTTGTCCATTTTGCCGTAGTCGAGTGTGCACACTTTGAAATAAAAATCCTCGAAGGCAGCGGTGCTCATGTTGGCGAGCTGGGCCATGGACGAGGTCGGATAGCGGAGAACGACCCATTTGGTCTCGGGGACGCGGACATCCAGCACGGGACGCATCAAAAGCTTGGAGTAGAGCTGCAATTTGTCGCCGGGGACGTCAGCCAGCTCGCTGATGTTGTCGCCGCCGCGAATGCCGATGTAGCAGTCCATCTTTTTCATGAAGGAAACGTCGGCATCGCGCATGACGCCCAGCTGCGTTTCGTTCGCCTCGAGGAGAAGCTCGCGCTGGATCGCTTGGTCGATGAGCTGGACGTAGGGGTTGCCGCCCGCCGCATACACTTTGGCGATGACGGCTTTCACCAGATCGTGGACTTGCCCGATCGCGTAAATCAGTACGTTTTCACCGGGCTGCACGCGTGTAGAGTAATGGACCAGAACGCCAGCCAGCTGTTCAATACGTGGATCTTTCATAGGAAGGGTATCCCTCGCTTTCCATATCGTTCAGTATGTATTGTACACAACAGGCAGACAAAAAAGCTACCCGCACGGACGGGTAGCGAGCGTAGAAACGCGCTTTGCAAGATTCGGTGCTCAAGTATATGCAACTGCCTGCCGAATGGTTCCAGGTTCATGTGGAGCGATTTATTCGCAGCCGCAGCCAACAATTACCAGCAGGATGAACAGGATCAGTACCAGGGTGAACCCGTCGAAATCACCGTTAAAAATGCTACTCATATGATAAACATCCTCCTTTAGTGTGTTAAGCCTCTAGTGCTTACATCCATAACATATGGGTTTTCGCACAGTCCCGATACGGGCATCTGCCCATTTTTGGGAAGATTCTTCCCCGGGTGCGGACAAGTTTTCGATTCTTTGCCGCGGCGATGTTTATTATTCTGAAAAGCAGGAAAAGCTAGAGGATACCAAAAGACTTTGCAATAGCGAAAGGGATGTTATTGACATGCAAAGATCACTGTCCAGCCTCCGGCACGATCTCGATCTCATTACCATTAACGTAGGAGAAGACTTCAAATCGATCGTCTGGAAAGCCCAGTACGACATGGATTTCAATACGGAATGCCTGTTCTGCTTTTCCGAGCGGATCACGGGGTATCGGGTGGAGGATGAGGAAGGGCATCCGGGCAAGGTGGCTGTTTGTCCGCATTGTGAAAAAGTGAACGCCATCTACGCGTAATCCGTCACAACGAATATCCGTACAGCCAAGAGCGGTGCCTTTTCCAGGGCATCGCTTTTTGTTGGCCGCCCCTCAGGCGGCTGGCTTTCTTTATCTGCCACTGTATCCACCATGTACCACCACGTGTTTAGCAGGATTGAAGGGAGCTTTCACGAATAGTACAGAGGTATACATACGTGGAATAGAGGTGAAAGGATGCGGAAGAAATGCAGCCGCTGCGGAAGCGACATGGAAATCGTGCTGCGCAACGTCGTGTACCGCAACCGGGTAAAGATCATGAACGTGCCGGTGCATGTCTGCGTGGATGACTGCTGCGCCCATTCCCAAGTAGTGGATGCGATCAAAGACGATTTGAAATCACTGATGGAGGAACTGGGGCGGCATCCGGCGCGGCAAGCGATTGAATTCGAAGAAATGTCAGAGTTGTCCAATCTTTTGGTCTTGATGGCCAATGAAGGAGCCAGCTTATCGATGCGCGAAGCGTTGGGTGAGCGGGTCAACCAGCTGCTGGATCTGTTTTTGCTCGCGCAATCATTGGGCGACGAAAAGTGGATGGTGGAGCTGCGTGAACGACTGACAAAGATCATGGTGTAAAAAGGGAGAGGGGCGCCTGGGAGTGGGCGACTTTTCTTTTTGCGGCGCACATGTACCGCGATTTTGCGGAACAAATGCACCGCGAGCGTAGACTTCCCGTCATCTGGTTTTGTATACTGGACCCACAGAGCAGTGACCAAAAAGGAGAGATACGGCGTGGCACAAAAACAGCTACATTCCACAGAGCAATTGGATCAGTTCGTCGCCGAGGGAGGCAAACGGCTCTTGTTCAAGCACAGCACCACATGCCCGATCAGCGCGGCAGCGTATTCGGAATTTCAGTCATTTTTGCAGGAGCAAAGCGTCCCTGCAGCCGTCATCCACGTGATCGAAGACCGTCCTGTTTCCAACGCGGCGGCAGAACGCTTTGCGATCAAGCACGAGTCCCCGCAAATCTTTCTGCTGGATGGCGGACAAGTAAGATGGCACACGTCCCACTGGAAAATCACGAAGGACGCCATTGCGGAAGCCCTAAAGGCGTAACAAGCAACCAACGAAAAGAGCTGCGACTCTACCGGAGTCAGTCCCCGGGAGTCTGCAGCTCTTTTTTTTCAATCCCAGAACAGCTCCAGCTTGTCGCCGCTTTTCAGCTCCGTCTGGAAGGAGGCGGGCACGCCGTTGACCAGCATGACAAAGCCGGTGATGGTTTCGTGATCAGGCTTTTCCAGCGACACATCGACAAAGCGGAAGACATCGCTGAAGACGGGGGTGACTGCAGGGGCCGACTTTACCTTGATGACCGCGCCGTCGCGGATGGGATCCTCCGGCTGTGCGGCGACCCCGTCCATGGTGATCGTCACCTGCGCCACAGGCAAGACGACTCGCTCGCCATTGAAGTGGACCGTGATCGTCTCCTGCACCCATTCTTCGAGCGGAATGACATCCCGTATGGCGGGCAGCGGCACATCCTCGACGCGGTATGCCAGCTCGTCGCCATGGTGGATGGGGTCGCTGGAAGCAGCCGGCTTTCCATTTGCCTCGATCGTGACGGTGCGGGACGGGATGGAGTAGGACAGGCTGTTGACCGTGAACTGGTACGGCGCTGCCTCAGATTCGGATGAATCCGCGATCCCCGCCATCTGCAGAGCCTCGCCTACCGTGCGCGGAAGGCGGATGTCCACTTCGCTGCGGTCCGGCACTTCCGAGTCGAGCGTCTGGAGTTCCCCGTTGATCCGAATGACGGGCCCCAGCGACAACGGGAGATCGTTGCAGCGGATGTCCAGGGTGTCGATCTGATCGAGCAGATCCTTGGCCTGTACCCGGGCATCTTCTCCGTCCTCGCCGGCGACGAGGACGATCCGGTCGCCATCCGCCAGCGGTGTGTCCAGACCGGCGGCTTCCCCGTTGCGTTCGATGAGCGGAGGCGTGCCGTGCTTGCCCGGGATCATTTTCATCCTGCCGTTGATCGTCACGGTCATCGCCAGACCGGGCCGGCCGTACAGGCGGCGGATGTCCATTCCGGCCCCGATCAGCGCATCGCCCAACGTCATTTTCCGCAGGTCGAAAATGCGGACCGTCATCTCGTTGACAGTCACGGACACATAGCGCAACGGGTGGCGGCGAGCTGCCACGGCGATGCCGACCGGCGTAACAAACTCGGGTCCTCCCGGGAGCGGATGGTCGCCGACGTACTGCTTGATCGCATCTCCGCCGCGGACGGCTACCCGCGCTGCCGGAATGCTCAGCACCTGGGCCACTTTGGCCGTCAATCCCGGGGTGAGGCTGCCGCCGCCGATGAGCATGACGGCCTGCGGCGGCTTTCCGTTCAGTTCGAGAATTTTAAAAGCGATTTTTTCCGCCAGCAGATGGATGTCCGCATCGATGGCGGCGATGACTTCCGCAGAGGGCAGCGTGTGCTCCATCCCCAGAATGTCGGTGAAGGAGACCGTCTCGTGCGAAGAGAGGACGCGCTTGGCTTCCTCCGCCATCGGAAAGTCCAGCAAATACGCATTCATGAGCGCATCGGTAATCTCATCGCCTGCGACCGGGACCATCCCGAAGGCAGTGATGGAGCCTTCCTCGGTCAAGGCGACGTCGGAAGTGCCCGCCCCGATGTCCACGAGCGCGATATTGAGGCGGCGCATCGTCACGGGAATGAGCACGTTGATCGCAGCAATCGGCTCCAGCGTCAGCGCCTGCATGTCCAGTCCGCATCGCTTCAGGGCAGCGATCAGGGAATCGACGACGACGCGCGGCAGGAAAGTCGCAATCACATCGGCGCTCGCCGTATCCCCGCGCTGGTCGATCAGGCTGCCGATCAGCTCGCTGTCCAAATAGTAGTTGACGACGCTGTAGCCGACGCAGTAGTAGCGTGTCACATCCTGGTCCCTCAGCTCCTGCGCCAGCTCGGCCTGGGCTTCCTGCACGGCGGCGAACTCCAGCGTCAGGACGTCCTCCCGGTTGATGAAAGCATGGCGGGCGAGGGGCACGTCCGTCCGCACGCGGCGGGTGCGCAGGGAGCGCCCGGCAGCTGCGACTGCCACTTGGCGCAGGGGGCCGTACCCCTTTTGCTCCAGTTCCTCTTTGATATGCCCGATCACTTTCGCCACCGCCACGATATCGTGAATTTGACCGTCCAGCATGGAGCGCTCGTCGTGCTCGCGGATGGCGCAGTCAAGGACGCGGTACTTTTCCCCGGCAGCCTCCACGATCAGGCCGACCACGCTGCGGGTTCCGATATCCAAAGAAAAGATCAGCTCGGGTTTCGCTGTTTCTGTATGTTCAGACAAAGGTAAGGTCACTCCTCGTTCTGGATGAATATCATGCAAAAATATGGACTTCTATTCCATTCATTCGACTTGAAGCGAGGAGAATCCTGTCGAAACAAGGAATCTTCTACTTGCCCAACATTTACAATTTACTTTCGCGCTTTTTGGCGCTAAACTGCTGACAAGGGAGAATGAATCGATTATAATAACCCTAATTTATCGAGGAATACCCAAACCTGCTGCTTAGAAAACCTTGGCTGCTCCATGCTTTTTTGGCGAAGCCTTCGTTGTACTTAAGCAAATGAGAGCGGGAGTGATCTTATTTGCGAAAAAAAAGAGGAGAGTGGAGATCATGGCACACGATTTGATTGGCAGCATGCGCAAACAGATCGATGAAATCAACCTGCAGATTCTCGATCTGATCAACAAGCGCGCAACTCTGGTTCAGGAGCTGGGCAAGGAAAAGGAAAAACAGGGCAGCAACCGATTCGATCCAGAGCGTGAGCGCCAAATGCTCAAACAGCTGGTGGAAAACAACAAAGGCCCGTTCAATGACAATACGGTCCGCCATTTGTTCAAGCAAATCTTCCAGGTATCGCTCGACCTGCAAAACGACGACAAGAAGAAAGTCCTGCTCGTCAGCCGCAAAAAACAGGCAGAGGATACGGTAATTACGGTCAAAGGCGTGGAGTTCGGCGCCGGCAATCCGATTCTGATCGCAGGACCATGTTCGGTCGAGAGCTACGAGCAAGTCAAGGCTGTAGCTGAAAACCACGTCAAACGCGGACTGCGCACCCTGCGCGGCGGTGCTTACAAGCCTCGCACCTCTCCGTACGACTTCCAGGGTCTCGGCGAAGAAGGCCTGAAAATCCTCAAGCGCATCGGCGACGAGTTCAACCTCGTGACGATCAGCGAAATCGTCACCCCAGCCGACCTGGAAATGGCGAGCCAATACATCGACGTCATCCAGATCGGTGCGCGCAACATGCAAAACTTCGAACTGCTGAAAGCAGCCGGCCGCCTCGACAAGCCGATCCTGCTGAAGCGCGGCTTGTCTGCTACGATCGAAGAATTCATTTACGCCGCTGAATACATTTTGTCCGAAGGCAATACCCAGGTCATGCTGTGTGAGCGCGGTATCCGCACGTACGAAAAAGCGACCCGCAACACGCTTGACATCTCGGCAGTACCGCTGCTGAAGCAAGAGACTCACCTGCCCGTCTTCGTCGACGTGACCCACTCCACCGGTCGCCGCGATCTGCTGCTGCCTACCGCAAAAGCAGGTATCGCTGTCGGCTCCGATGGCATCATGGTCGAAGTTCACCCTGATCCAGACGTGGCGCTCTCCGATGCGAAGCAACAGCTGAACATCCCGGACTTCAACCAATTTGTGGACGCGCTCCTCGCTTCCGGCCTGTACAAAGGCGAAGCCGTAGCCGTACGCGGTTAATTCCATACTTGTCATGGACGGAGGTCTTTCCTGCTGGCGCTAGCGGGAGAGGCCTCCTTCTCATTTGACGAAAGAGGGGCGACCAAGTAAGCTAGAAATACGTGCTAAAAAGGCAGAAGGGGGATGTGCCGGATGAATGAACACGACGACCATTGCTGTTCGTCAGGACGCGCTACGGTGCGCCCGGACCAAATCAAGTCGAACCTCGTGTCCCGTCTCAATCGGGTGGAAGGGCAGATTCGCGGAATTCGCGGGATGGTAGAAAAAGATGTGTACTGTGACGACATCCTGAACCAGATCGCCGCCGTACAGTCCGCCCTGAACGCTGTAGGCAAGATTCTCCTGGAAGGGCACATGCGAAGCTGTGTCATGGAACGCATTCAGCAAGGGGACCATGAAGTGATCGACGAGCTGCTGAAAACCATGAACAAATTAATGAAGTAACGCCGTTTAGACAAAGCTAAAAACAATTGCAACCACGCAAAGCTTGTCGTATCATAGGTGCATATATTTATGAAAATGACTATGAAAACCATTAAATGGGGAAAGTGAGGGTGTGTGATGCCGGTTACGATCTACGACGTGGCAAGAGAAGCGGGGGTTTCGATGGCGACAGTCTCACGGGTAGTGAACGGAAATCCCAATGTGAAGCCATCAACCCGGAAAAAAGTACTGGCTGCCATTGAGCGATTGGGCTACCGGCCTAACGCCGTTGCGCGCGGACTCGCCAGCAAAAAAACAACGACTGTCGGTGTCATTATCCCGGATATTTCCAGTTTGTTTTTTTCGGAGCTGGCACGGGGAATTGACGACATCGCGACCATGTACAAGTACAATATCATCCTCTGCAACTCCGACCAACGGATGGAAAAGGAATTGCAGCTGATCAATACGCTGCTCGAAAAACAGGTGGACGGGCTGTTGTTCATGGGTGCCGAAATCAAGGAAGACCATTTGCAGGCGCTGACCAGCACCTCCGTGCCGACGGTTCTGGCGGCGACGCGGGATGCGGATAACGTCCTGCCTTCCGTCAGCATCGACCATTTCCAGGCAGGATACGATGCGACACAGGCTCTGATCGATCGCGGACACAAGCGAATTGCCATGATTACCGGGCCGCTGAACGATCCGCTGAGCGGACTGATGCGCTTTGAAGGCTACAAAAAAGCGCTGGTCGACGCCGGAATCGGGCTGCAGGAGGAACTGGTGGCAAGCGGCAACTTCTTCTACGAGTACGGCCTGAGCAAGACCAAACAATTTTTGCAGCTCCCCGAGCCGCCTACCGCCATTTTTGCGGCCAATGACGAAATGGCCATCGGGGCGATCCACGCGATCCAGGACTCCGGGCTGAACGTACCCAACGACGTGGAAGTGATCGGCCACGACAACATCCGCCTGGTGGAGATGGTGCGTCCGCGCCTGACCTCCGTGGTGCAGCCGATGTACGACATCGGAGCGGTCGCGATGCGTCTGCTCACCAAGTACATGAACAACGAACATGTGGAGGAGCACGTGGTGCTGCTGCCTCACCGCATTGAATACCGGGAGAGCACCCGGCCCGAGCAGGCGTAAGCACGGGTGGACAGAGCGACCAGCAAGAGGAGGAAACGCAATGCGGATCGGCATCATCGGAGCGATGGATGAAGAAATCGCGCTCTATTTGGAAGCGATGGGACAGACGAAGCAGACGGCAAAGGCAGGGATCGCCTACTACGAGGGCGAGCTGGAAGGAAAGGACGTCGTTCTGTGCAAGTCGGGTGTCGGCAAGGTCAATGCCGCTGTCACCACGCAAATTTTGATTGACCAGTTCCAGACGGAGCGCGTCATTTTTACGGGGGTGGCCGGAGCGCTGCACCCGGATCTGAACATCGGCGACATCGTCGTATCGACGGATTGCCTCCAGCACGACATCGATGTGTCGGCGCTCGGCTTCGCGCCCGGCCAGATTCCGTTTACCGAACAGTGGGTATGGGAGGCGGATGAAGAGCTGCGGCAGCAGGCGATCGAAGCGGGCAGGGAGTTGGCGGCCGGGGCCGGCGTGCAGGTCGTGAGCGGACGCATCTTGTCCGGGGATCAGTTCGTGGCCAGTAGGGAAAAAGTGCAATGGCTGCACGAGCAGTTCGATGCCCACTGCACGGAGATGGAGGGGGCTGCGGTCGGTCAGGTGTGCGCCATGAACAGCGTGCCGTTCGTCGTCGTCCGCTCCATGTCGGACAAGGCGGATGGTTCGGCCCATGTCAACTTCGTGGAATTCACCAGGCTCGCGTCAGAGCGTTCCTATGCGATCGTCCGCAAGATGCTGGCAGCGGCGAAGGAAGCAGCTCCGGTCATCGTCTACTCCACGCAAAACTGTGTGGACTGCAATCTGGTCAAGCAATGGCTGACCGCCAAAGGACTCTCCTTTGAAGTGCGCGACGTCATGACCAGCCGGGCGTACCAGGAGGAAGTGGAGCGCTTCGGATTCATGGGCGTTCCCGTGACGGTCGTCGGGGACAAAGCGGTCAAAGGCTACCAGCCGCAGGAGCTGGAACAACTGGTCGGCAGCTTGTCGGAAACCAAGTAAAAGAGCGTGCAGGCTGCGTATCGATCCGGATACGAGGTCTGCACGCTTTTTTGTTGAGGCGGGACCAATGGGCTGTGACAACCGTTCGCTGCGCACATGGTCAATCCGCCTGGATCGGAGCATTCAGCATCGCGCGCTCCAAGGTGAGCCGGTTTTTTTGGGTAATTTCGGCCCGCCGGGGGATCGCCGGAAACGGTTCATCGAGCAAACGCTTGGGAAGCACCAGCTCGGAATGGGGCTGCCAGCGTTCGAGCCAGGCTTGGGGCAGCGGACCGTCCGTCATGGGCTGATCGGTCATTTCGCTCCACAGCAGCGTCCAGGCGCGGGGGACCACCCGCCAAATATCGTAGCCGCCTCCGCCGACCGCGATCCAGCGCCCGTCGCACAGCTCGTGCGCCAGCTGATGGGCGAGCCGGGGGATCGCCTGATAAATTTTCGTGGAGCAGGACAGATGGGTGAGCGGATCGTACGCATGCGCATCGCAGCCGTTTTGCGTCAGGATGACGTCTGGCTTGAAGCCGCGGGCGAGCTTGGGCACCAGCTCCTGATAAAGGTGCAGGAACGAGTCGTCTTCCGTGAAAGCGTCGAGGGGGACGTTCACGGAGTAGCCGTAACCGCTTCCATCCCCGCGTTCCGTGAGATTTCCGGTGCCGGGAAACAAGTATTTTCCCGTTTCATGAAAGGATACGGTCAGCACCTGGGGATCGTCGTAGAAAGCCCATTGGACGCCGTCGCCGTGATGAGCGTCCGTATCGATGTACAAGACTCGGGCGTTCCACTTTTTGCGCAGGTAGGCAATAGCGACGGAGCAGTCATTGTAAATGCAAAAACCGGAAGCTCGTCCGCGAAAGGCGTGATGCAGGCCGCCAGCCGGATTGAAGGCGTGCTCGGCTTCTCCGCTCATGACGGCTTCCACGGCATGCAAGGTGCCGCCTGCGATCAGCGAGGCCGATTCGTGCATGTTGGCAAAGCAGGGGACGTCCTCTGTGGCCAGACCGTAGCTGGCTGCGAGGGGAAGCTCCACCTCGCTGTGGCCTTGCTCCCGCACGAACTGGATGTAGCGCGGATCGTGAACCAGGGCCAGCTCTTCATCGGTCGCCGGGCGCGGCGGGATGATGTCCGAAGCGGAGAGAAGGCCGTACATGCTCATCAGGTCGTGTGTCAGCAGCAGGCGGCGCTGGTTAAACGGGTGTTCGTCATGGAAGTAGTAGTGCGTGTAGTCAGGAGAGTAGATGAGGCGTGAGTTGCGGCTCAAAGAAGTGTCCCTCCTTCAGTCGGCCAGACGACGGTAAAGCCTTTTTCGGTGAGCATCTGGATGAGGGGGCGGGGATCGATCGTCTGTGCGCGAAAAACCAGATTTTTGAAGGGCGGGTTTTTGCCCGGGTAGACCAGGACGCTGCAGATGTTGACCTGGGCGTCGCGAAACACCTGGCTTACCTCGGCGAGCACGCCTACCCGGTCTTCTACTTCCACTTCGATGTGCGAGCTTGGCTTGTTGACCCCGAACAGCTCGATCAGACTGGAGAACAGGTCGGTTTCCGTGATCATCCCGACGAGCCGGCCGCCGTCGACAATCGGAAGCGAACCGATTTTATGCTCATACACCTGTGCAGCGGCATCCTCGATGAAGTCGAGCGGATGGCCGGTGATAACCTCCCGGCGCATGATGGCAGCGACCGGTTTGTGCAAGACCGTATTATCATCTTCATGTGTCAGCAGGCGGGAAGGGAGAGCCTCGCGCAGGTCACGGTCGGAGATCAGGCCGACCAGCTGATCCTGCTCCACCACGGGCAAATGCCGGATCCGGTTGGCACGGAGCAGCAGGAGCGCTTCCCCGATTGTGGTGGCGGGACTTGCTGTTATTACTTTTTTTCGCATAATATCCTCAATGCGCATGTGAGAAGCCTCCTTTTTTTTTCGGGTGGAAGGGGATGCATTCAATAAAGAAATCGGTTTTGAAACCGTATCGCGTCAAAAGCCTCGATGGTTTCCGGCGGCACGCGCTTGCCGATCCTGGCCATCAGGCAGTTGGCGGGGTGAGAGCAGATCTCCGGATCATCTGTCGCCATCCAGGTCATGCCGACGCTCCCCATCACCTTTTCCATCACTTTCCGGTATTGCCAGACGTCCAGTCCGGTTCCTTTCAAATCCCAGTGCCAATAATACTCAGTCGTGATGATGATGTAATCCTCCATGGCATCATCGGCAAAGGAAACCTCCAGCAGCTTTTTCGCCACCCCGCTGTCGCGAATCAGATGGCTGATTTCAATCGCGCCCAGCTCCAGAAGGTCGGGCAGCTTGGCCTGCGACCAGCGCTCGAGCGGGTCCGGGTGAAGAAAGGTGACGTATCCCAGGACGAGATCTTCGTCACGCGCCACGATGATGCGCCCTTCCGGAAGGTCAGCGATTTCAACGAGAGCCTGATGCTGCTGCTCAGGTATGCGAAAAGCCTTTAGCCCTTCATCGAAGCGGAGGGAGGCGAGATCACTGCCGGAAATGGGGCCCTCCACCAACAGCTCTCTTCCCTTCGCGGTCATCTTTAGCGAATGATAACGCTTGATGTGCTCCATCAGATCACTCCCTGTGCTTGTAGAAAAAGAGAGATGGCCATGACAACCATCTCTGCTTCTTCTGTCAGATTATTCTTGCCCGCCGGCAGGTACGCTGTTAGAATGTGACGATTCTCCGTAACTGTTCACGGCAGTGATGTAGTACTTTCCATTTCTCGCCTCGGTCACGTGCGTATAGCTGGTGGCGGATACCGTGTCGAGGAGCAGGAACCCGCTTGCAGCATCGGGCTTGAAGTAGATGTTGTAGGCGATGACTTGTTCACCGGCGGCATTTGCCTTCCACTGCAGCTTCCAACCGCCGCCCGCTGCCCGGATCGTCAGGGCTTTCGGAGTAGACGGGGGAGAGGTGGAGACCGCGCCTGTGTCCGGCGGGGACGTCGTCTCTCCGGGATTCGTTGCGGGCTCGGTTGGGCCGGTCGTACCCGCCGAGCCGTTCGCGTCGCCCGGCAGTCCGGACCCGTCATTTCCTGTTTCCGCATTGGGATCGGGGAGCTCCCACGCATGTGCCGTCGAACCGTTCGTTGCGACGGCAGATGGCGGCGACTCCTGACCGGTCACATCAACGGCGGTCGCGTAGTAGCCGGCACCGCCACCCGTCGCGTCGGTGTCCGTAAAGGTCAAGACGGACGGATCCTTGACGGTGCCGATGCGCGTGAAGCCGTTTTGGCTGTCGGCGCGATAGACGCGGTAGCCGAGCAGATCGCCTTCCTTGGCGGATTGCCAGGAAAGCACGCTCTGCCCGCCTGACGAGCTTGCCGCAAGACCGCTTGGGGCCTGAGGAGCACCAGGCACATCGGTGCGCGGGTCTTCCTTGTCCGGGAGACGCTGCTCCCAGTCAGGAGGATGAAGCGCCACTTTCTTGTTTTTCTCCTGAATTTGCTCTTTGGTCGCGAGCGGATCAGGGGAGCGGTAGAAGATTCCTTCGGTGACAAAGTCATCCGGCGTGCCTTCCTTGGCCAAATATCGTTCGTCGTTGTAGGTGACGACACGGGCCTTCTGATGGGAATCGTCCATTTTGGCCGGAACAAAGCGGCGATTGAAGATGTCGGTAATCAGGTGGCCGGCTTCTTTGGAAAGCTCGCTTGGCAAGAGACCAGACTTGGAGTCCACTGTCGCGGTGACGATTCCTTCCGGCTTGACGAATTTGTCGTCCGGAGAAGACAGCTTCGGCTGCTTGTCCATCACTTCCTTCATGACCTTGCCCCATACGACCATCGGAACGTATTTATCGGCGTCCGGCATCGGATACGGCTCGTCAAAACCGACCCAGACACCCATAGACAGCTCCGGCGTATAGCCGACGAACCACAGGTCGTTGCTGCTGTTGGTCGTACCCGTTTTACCGGCGACGTCAACCTTTCGAGGCACGTATTTCCGGATGTGCGTACCGGTGCCTGAGTTGACCACGGAGCGCATCATGTCGGTGATCAGGTAGGCCGTCTGCTCGCTGTACACCTGTACCGGCTGCGTCTCATGCTTGTAGATGACCTTGCCCTGGCTGTCCTCGATCCGCTCGATGAGGTAAGCGTCCACGAACGAGCCGTGGTTGGCGAAGGTGGCGTACGCATTGGTCATTTCTTCGACGGTTGTGCCGTAGGTAAGGCCGCCGATCACCCCGGTAGAAGCGTAGTTGTCTGCGTCCACCAGCGTGGTGATGCCCATTTTTTTCACGTATTCGAGCGCGGTCGGAATGCCGACCCTGAGATACGTCTTGATCGCTGGAATGTTCCAGGACATGCGCAGTGCCTCGCGCGCGCTCATCATTCCTTGCCACTTGTTGTTCCAGTTCATCGGCAGGTGAGTGCCGTTCTGTCCGTCCGCGAGCAAGACCGGCGAGTCATCGATCGGCGAAGCCGGCTGCAAAAGGCCCAACTCAAAGGCGGGCGCGTATGCCGCGAGCGGCTTCATCGACGATCCGGGCTGGCGCGGAACGGTGGCGTGGTTCGTCTGTTCGACGGTAAAGTCCCGTCCGCCGATCATTCCCAGGATGGCTCCGGTTTTGTTCTGGATCAGCATAGCGCCGACTTCTTCCAGCGCATTCTCGATTTTCTCCATCTTGCCGTTGGAGCGTTTGATCGTGTAGGTGCGGTTTTTTCCGAAGTTTTTCGGATCGCTGGCCACACCTTGCATCGCGTCGTACACGTTTTTGTCGATGGTGGTGAAGACCTTGTAGCCGTTGCGCAGAATGTCGCGCCGCTTTTCTTCGACTAACTGGCGGTACTCATTGCGGCCGACCGAGTCCTTGTCCCGTTCTCTTTCCTCCAGGCCAGCGTCGACCAGCTGGCGCGCCGCCCGGTCCTCGATCTCCATCATCAGGAACGGCACTTCCCGATACGCCTGTTCGGTAGGCTGGGCCAGTGCAGCCTTGAGGTCGGCCTTGCCCGCCGCGTCGTACTGGGACTGGGTGAGATATCCGTTTTCCAGCATGCGATCGAGCACCATCTTCTGGCGCTCCTTGCCTCGCTGGTAGCTTTCGGTGCCGAACGGGGAGTAGGCGCCAGGGTTTTGGATCATCCCGGCCAAAAAGGAGCTTTCACTGAGGTTCAGCTCTTTGACGTCCTTGCCAAAAATCCCTTTCGCTGCCGCTTGCACACCGTAGACATTGGAGCCGTTCGCATTTTTCCCAAAGTAGATCTCGTTCATGTACGCTTCCAGAATCTGGTCCTTGGAAAACATGCGCTCGATCCGCAGGGCTGTGAAGATCTCCCGGGCTTTGCGGGTATGGCTGACTTCCGCCGAGAGAATCGTATTTTTGACGAGCTGCTGGGTAATGGTGCTGCCACCGGTCACGACGGGCTGATTGGTGAAATCCTGAATCGCTCCGCGGATGGTTGATTGCAGGGCAATCCCGTTGTGGTGGTAGAAGTTTTTGTCTTCCGTAGCGATGATTGCATTGATCAAATAGGGTGAAACATCTGCTTTTTTCACCAATCGCCGGTCGCCTTCCTCAGCCCGCAGCTGGCCAATCAGGGAGCCGTCATTGTAGTAGGCGAAGCCAGTTAAATAGTTCGTGAAAATCTTTTTCTCCAGTTCATCCTTGCTGCGCACAGGCTCGTCCTTCACCAGTGCGGCAACATAACCTGTCACGATTCCTCCTGCAACGAAGCCTCCCATCAGCCCCAGCAAAAACAGCGCTTGAACGATCATCCAGATCGTTCTCCCTCCGCTTCTTCGGCGTTTTTTCTTCGTCGATTCAGAGGAAGAATTGTGGCTATTCGACATAGTCTATGACCCCCCAGCATCCATCCTGATTATACCATAGGAGAAACCTGGAGGATAGAAGCGGAGAAGTTGACAAGCGGGGAGCCGCTGTGTAAGAATAGCTTTATATGTTCGTAAACATGAGCAGACGTTGAACGGCATCAGTAGCGAGTGACAGGCGGAAAGTTTTCCGGGGAGCCTTTGAGGTCTTCCCGTCCCAGAGAGCTGGTGGTCGGTGCGAACCAGCCCGTTGCACATCGCGAATTACAAGCCGGGAGTCTTCCGGGCAAACCGGACGGTGCAGGCCGTTATCCTGTATCGAGCGGAAAGGATGCAGCGGCATCTTTTCAACTAGGGTGGTAACGCGGGTTCAATCTCGTCCCTTTTTTGCGGGGCGGGATTTTTTATTTAGGGAAGGCAAAAAGGAGCTGTCAATCATGAGTGAAGTCGTGCAAGAGAACGAAGAGAAGTTCGTGCTGACCGAAGCGCAGAAGCAGGAAGTCGAACGCCAGCTGGCCGTCATTCGCCGCGGCGTGGTGGAAATCATCCCGGAAGAGGAGCTGCGCCGCAAGCTGGAGCGCTTCGTCGTGACCGGGCAACCGCTCAAGGTAAAGCTGGGTCTGGACCCGTCCGCGCCTGACATTCACGTGGGGCATACGGTTGTGCTGCAAAAGATGCGCCAGTTTCAAGAGCTGGGCCACACCATCCAGCTGCTGATCGGCGACTACACCGGACGGATCGGGGACCCGACAGGCAAATCGGAGACGCGCAAGCAATTGACCGAGGAGCAAGTGAAAGCCAATGCGCAAAGCTACGTGGAGCAATTCGGCAAAGTGCTGGACGCGAGCCGCATCACGGTCCACTACAACTCCACCTGGCTGGCGCCGCTGACGTTCGAGAACGTGCTGGAGCTGGCAGCCAAGACGACGGTGGCGCGGATGCTGGAGCGCGACGACTTCCAGAAGCGCTACAACAACAACCTGCCGATTTCCGTGCATGAATTTTTCTACCCGCTGATGCAAGGGTACGACTCCGTCGCGCTGGAGTGCGATGTGGAGCTGGGCGGAACCGACCAGAAGTTCAACCTGCTGATGGGTCGCAATCTGCAAAAGGAATACGGCCAGGAGCCGCAAGCCATCATCACCATGCCACTGCTGGAAGGTCTGGACGGCGTGCAGAAGATGTCCAAGAGTCTGGGCAACTACATCGGCGTCAACGAAGCGCCAAATGAAATTTACGGCAAGTCGATGTCCGTGCCGGACGAGCTGATGCTCCGCTACTACGAGCTGGCGACCGACCTCTCCAACGAAGAGCTGGAAGCGCTGCGCAAGGGACTTGCAAATGGCACCGTCCATCCGCGCGACGCCAAAATGAACCTGGCCAAGACGTTCGTGCGCATGTTCCACGGCGAAGAAGCGGCGCAGGAAGCGGAGAACTACTTCAAGACCGTGTTCCAGCAGCGCGCTCTGCCGACCGATCTTCCGGAGGTAGCGGTCGACCTGTCGGCTTACGAAAACGGGGAAGCGAACATCGTCAACCTCGCTTTTGACCTGAAGCTCGCCGATTCCAAAGGGGACGCCCGCCGTATGGTCCAGCAGGGCGCCGTGAAAGTGAACGAGGAGAAGATCGACAATATCAACGAAAGCGTGAAGCTGACGGATGGTATGGTCGTGCAGGTCGGAAAGCGCAAGTTCGCGAAGGTGAAGCTGAACTAGCTTTCGCGGCGCGGCCATTGAGCCGGGGCGGAGTAAAAGAAAGAGGGTGTCTGGAGCAGCGCAAACAGCTGCTTTCAGACACCCTTTTTGCTTGGCGGCGATTCGCTATCCCTTTTTGAAAGGGCAAGGTAAAATTCCCGAGCACAGCTGCGCGACATCTGGCGCAGATGGAGAGAGTGCTGAACGCCTATCGCCGGCACCAGACGGAATAGGGGGAAATAAAAAAGAGCAGGGCCGGCGAGCGGCGCTGCTCTTTTTGGTCTTTCAGGCGATTAGCGGCTGTAGAACTCAACGATTAGAACTTCGTTGATTTCAGCAGGCATTTCTTCGCGGTCAGGCAGACGAGTGAAGACACCTTCAGCTGCAGCATCGTTGAAAGTGATGTAGTTTGGCAGGAAGTTGCGGTTTTCCAGGGAGTTTTTGATGATTTCCAGACCGCGGGATTTCTCGCGGATGGAGATCACGTCACCTGGTTGTACGCGGTAAGACGGGATGTTCACTTTTTTGCCGTTAACCAGGAAGTGGCCATGGTTTACCAGCTGGCGAGCAGCCGGGCGGCTTGGAGCGAAGCCCATGCGGTATACCACGTTATCCAGGCGGGATTCCAGCAATTTCATGAAGTTTTCGCCCATTACGCCAGCAATCTTGCTAGCATGCTCGAAGGTGCGGCGGAATTGTTTTTCGTTCAAGCCAAACATGTGGCGCAGTTTTTGTTTTTCTTGCAACTGGATTCCGTACTCGCTCAGTTTGCGACGGTTGTTGTGACCGTGTTGACCTGGAGGAAAGTTGCGTTTGACGTCTTTTCCTGTACCATCGAGGGAGATACCCAGACGACGGGCCAGCTTGTGACGAGGTCCTGTATAGCGTGACATGTTTTCATTCTCCTTTAATATGGATTCACAGGTGTTTACTTCCGACAGGTTAGTTTCTTCTTTATCTACACGAACTTCGGACGGTAGCGTTTCCGCATCGTGCTCCTCACAGGTAGTTCAGCCGCTGCCTGCAAGGGAAGCAACTAAGAGGGTTGATCCTTTCGTTTTTACCTGCAATCAATGCTACCCTGTACACATACAAACAATAATACTAGGATAGGCGAAGCGAAGTCAAGAAAAAAGAAAAGCGCCGTCCGGCATCATGTGCGCGCGGACGGCGTCAGATCGCTAGTATTTGCCCGGATAGACGACGGGATTGGTGGTTTGCTCGCCCCGCTTTTCGAGGAAACGGGTAAAGGCGACGGCGGCATCGGCACGGGAGACGGCCGCTTGCGGCTTGAACGTCTGCTTGTCAGACGGAATGATGCCCAAGGTCGTGGCGATAATGATCGATCCCCGGTGCTTCATGCCGGCGATGTCGGTCAGGGAGGACTGGAACATGCTGGAATACTCCGCCAGGTTGCTGTACCCCAGAGCGCGCACGATCATGTCGGCCAGCTCTTCGCGGTTGATCGGCTCATCCGGATTCAGCTTGGAAGCACTTTTGTCGAGCAGGCCGCGGTCTACGGCCGCCTCGACAGCGGAGAAGTAGCGGGAGCCGTTGGCGACGTCGCCGTAGGTGGCCTTGCGGTCTGCCGCGTACATCGGATAAAACTTTCCGCTGTTCAGGCTGATCATCAGCATTTCGATCATCTCGCCGCGGGTAATCTCCTTTTGCGGAATGATTTTGCCGTCGATCAGGGAGAGGGCGTCATACTCGTACATCAGCAGCAGCTCTTCCTCGGCAGGGTGCCCTTTCAGGTCGGACGGCTCCGGACGATGCAGATGGATGACCTTTCCCGACGATTGGGAACGCCATTCGCCTGTGCCGGCATCCAGGTAATACGCTTGCTCAAAAGGCGTGGTGGTGGCGCGATACACCAGCTTGGCCGTGCGTTTTGGCACATACGAAGGCGTCGCTTCCATTTTTTTGCGATCTTCTTCGCCTAGCGGCGTCAGCACGTACACGGCTTCGGTCTCGGCTTCTTTTGCCCAGGCGGCTACGGCCTCCTCCTGCGGCAGGTGGCTGCCCGGTTTGGCCGGGTACGTCTCGCTGCCGAATTCGGCGTAATAGGAGAGGAGCTCGCCGGTACGGGTATCAAAGATCACGGATGCGGAGCCGGTTGCTGCGGCGATTCCGTCGAGATAGCGCGAGAAGGTCACGCCGTACCGGTCCGAATTGCCCTTAAACGAATCGTCCTGGGAGCGGTCGACCCGGTACAGCTGGCTGGCTGCGGTCGGCGTCCATTTGCGAATGCTCTCGATCGCCTTGGCTTTGAGGGCGTCCGGATTGACCTTTTGGGCGGAGCCGTCGTCCGTCTTCAGGGGGCGCACGTCTTTGTTGAAGGCGTAAACATCGCCTGTCTTCGCATCGATGGACACATACGCAAAGCCGCTGTCGCGGTTGTCTTTTTCTCCGTATTCGAGATTCCAGACGGGGCGGTTCCCGCGGTAGTCCCTTTCTCTGTAATTCGCGGAGCGCAGCTCGTACTTGCCAAGATCAAACGTATCGGATGCCAGTTTGGCTGCTTCGTCCTGCGAGAGCGCCTGGCCCGAATGGCGAGCGGGCAACGGCCTTTCGCTCACCGGCTCCGGGTCGCTCACGGAAGCGAGGGGAGCGAGGGAGGCAGAAGACAAGGCGGTGCCATCCTTGGCATCGATGTAGAACGTGAATGGATTTTGGTAGGCCAGCACAGGCTTGCTGCGGTCCTCTCCTTCTTTCTCCCACGGCAGGAGATAGGAAAGGCGGGCCGTCGCCTGGACGGTCATCTGTTTTTCGGCTTCCTCCGGGGAGATGACCGTGGCCGGCTTTGCAAAATTCACGTCGTTCCACGCCAGGGAGTATCCGACCACATCACCGGCGCCGTTGACGGTAATGTCTGCGCTGTTGTCAGGGAAAAGCACCCCGTCTACGGCCCGGACGAACCGGAAGGAGTAGGAGATGGCGGAGTTCAGCGGCGTCTTGGGAGCCGGCATGTCACGGACGTACAAGCGTGTCTGCTCCGCTTTGCCCGAGTTGTACTGGGCCAGGAAATTCTCCGCCTGCTTGCGCGCATCCTCGTAGGAGATCCGCTTGGCATACGGGATGTTCGAGGCCCCCCGGACATAGCGGGAATAGGCGTTGACCTCTCCCGTGTCGGCGTGGATGCTGACGCTGTAGGAGCGCTCCACGTCCTCGCTGTTCGCCACTTTTTTCACCCAGTTGAAAGACCATTCCGGAAACGGCCGCCAAGGGTCGGCGGAGCGGAAGGACACATTGGCGAGTTCCAGACCTTTGTCAGGGACGAGCTTTTGAGCGCGGAGCATTGCTTCCTCCTTGGACAGCTTTACTTTGCTGGCAGCGGCAAGCTGGCTGCCGTTCAGCACGGTCTTTGCCGGGACGGCTTGACCGGAAGACGCGAGCGGCGACTGGGCATGTGCCGCGCACACAGGCAGTATCAGGCTTGCCGTCAGCAAAAATGAACCCGAGCGTACGAGCCATGTTTTCATAGAAATCCCTCCAGCGATGTCAATATGTTCATTTACCACTCTGACGAGCAAAGAGGCCGGGCCGTTTCAGTCCGGGAAGAAAAAAGGGGGAAAACGGGAAAAGGGGGAGAAGAGCGGAAGGCGAATTGGGAAATTTGTCCCAAATGTTTTTTTATCAATCTAGAATTGCGTATTAGCTTCTTATATAATAAAAGGTGCTATCATTAAGAATATTTGCAAAAGGAGACTGTCGTCTTGGAGACCATCATGTACCTCATCCGCCACGGAGAAACGGCATGGAACCAGATCAGGCGCATTCAAGGCCACAGCGACATCGGCCTGAATGAGCAGGGGTTGCGCCAGGCAGAGCAGGTAGCCCGCCGGTTCCGGGGCGAGACGATTCATGCCGTCTATTCCAGTGATTTGAGCCGTGCCCATGTCACTGCCACGAGAATCGCCGCGGAGGCGGGCTCGACCGTCTCCACGCAAAAGACCCTGCGCGAGCGGTACTATGGAGAATGGGAAGGATTGACCTACGAGGAAGTCCGCGCCCGATTTGAAGCCCAGGATGAAGCAGCTTGCGGGATTGAGACGTTCGAAGACATGCAGCTGCGCGCCGTGAACGCACTGACAGAGCTGGCGAAGGATCATCGGAACGAAGTGGTGGTCGTCGTATCGCACGGCGGACTCATCAACAGCTTTTTGCACTACGTGACGGCTGGCGTGCAAGGAACGGGAATGACGCGAATCGACAATACGGGCATTACGATGTTCCGGTTCGCCGATGAGCGCTGGGAAGTTTTGCAGGTGAACAATACAGACCATTTGGAAATATGAGAAAAACACTGAGAGAGGGAGTATCTCGTGTCAAGTAAAATGTTGGGGAAGTTAGAAACGGTCTTTTCCTACACGGCCCATTTCATTCTTCAGTCATGGCAGGAAAAGCGCCCGGGCATCCTTTTCTTGACAGATTCCGGTGGCCGTGTAATCAACTTCATGGAGATGCAGGCAGGCCGATCCTGGAACCCTCAAGGACTTGACCTGATGCTGCACTCGACTCCTTCCGGGAATGTATGCGAGCTGACCGAAGGCGCGATTGCCACCAGGGAAATCGTCGTGAAGACGTGGGCGGGGGATCCCCAGCTGTACGGGGCCATCCCTTTGCGGGAGAGCGACGGGCGCGTCCGGGCCGTCATCGGGATCGTGACTCCCCAGGCGGAAATCGATTTTGATCTGCACTCGTACCTGCGTGGACTGGAGCCCATGATCCGGATGGGCTATGACGCATACATCCAGCATGCGACCAGCCAGATCGTGATGGGTCTCTACCTCCATGACACTACGCCCGAGCTGTTGCGCAGCCTGATCCATCAGATCAGCGAGATTATCCAAAAAGGCGATTGTTCGGCAGTGAGGCTGTCGCAGCGTGGACACTGCATTCCCCAGGACTGCGTGACCACAGAACGGGAAGGGGCGGGCGACAGTCAGATAGCGGGGATCGTCGCCCGTCTCGGCCAGGCTCCCCTGACACCTGACGTGCTCGATGACAACCGGATCATCATTGTACCGGTCAGCTGCAGCGACACCCCGCTGTACGCCCTGATTCTCCATTTGGCGCCGGATGAGACCGACCTCTCCTACAATGAACGGGATGTCGCCTTTTTGCAGGAGGTCGGGGAAAAGGCGAGCAGTGCGCTGTGGAGGGCTGTCATGTCCGATGACTTGCGCAGGGAGGCCGGCAAGAAGGATTTGCTGTACCAGCTCATGTCCAAGATTCAGGCGTCCATCGATGTCAATGACGTGCTGCATGAAATTGTGACGAGCATTCCCAGCCTGTACCCGCAGCTGTCGGTCGAGCTGTTTCTGACAGTGGAGCCGAATGCGACTACGCCGGTCAAGCAGCTCTCGTTTCAGGAGACAGAGCCGTCGATCAGCACACGGGCGTATTTGGAGGGCCGACTGATCGTGGACCAGGTGGAGGGAGGCGGGGAGACCATGACCGTGATCGCGGCGCCGCTTCTCGGGAAGCAAGGCATCTACGGCGTGCTGCAGGTTACGGCGGATCAGCGGGTGTCCCTGAGCCAGCACGAGACCGATTACATCGGGATTCTGGCAGACACGGCGGGAACGGCATTTGAAAATGCCCAGCTGTACCAGCAGTCCCGAAATTTGATCCGGGAGCTGCGGCTGATCAACGAAATGGCGAGACAGCTGAATCGCAGCCTCGATCTGAAAGAAATCCTGGACTTTGTGACGACGATGATGGGCGCTACGTTTGACGCCGAGTTTTGCGCCATACTGAGCAAGGCGTCGGGCGAGGACCGCTTTGAAGTGCTGTCCTCATCGATGCCGGAATTCAACGGGATGACCGTACAGACGAACGAAAAGCCGTTTCAGGAGATCCTGCAAAACAAGCAGGCGCTGCTGCTCGCTCAGCCAGGGGCTGGGCCGTTGCCGTTTTCGCTGTTGCCGTGCTGCTCGTTGATGGGCGTGCCGCTGATCGTGGAGGGCGAAATTAGCGGGGTTTTGTTAGTCTCTGATTCACGCTATCATTTTTTTAGTTTTGACGACTACAAACTACTCGAAATTTTCGGCCAACAAGTCAGCCTTGCCATGACGAATGCCGTCCTGCACAACGAGATGGAACGCATGGTGATTACGGACAATTTGACCGGCCTCTACACGCGCAGGCATTTGAACGAAAGAGTGCGGGCGTCGCTGGAAAAGGATGGGCATGGATCGTTGATACTGATTGATATCGATTATTTCAAGAACGTGAACGACACGTTTGGCCACCAGGTCGGGGACGAAGTCTTGATCCAGGTGTCCAATCTGATTCGCCACAGCATCCGCGACAGCGATATCGCCGCGCGCTGGGGAGGAGAAGAACTGGCGGTGTATTTGCCGCGGGTGGACAAGACCACCGCGCACGGCGTCGCGGAGAGGATCAGACATTGCGTGGAGCAGGAGACATCGCCACAGGTGACGATTTCGTGCGGACTGGCCAAATGGAGCAGGGAATCGGAGGCGAACCTGAGTGTCGAGTCGCTTTTCCATCAAGCCGACATCGCCTTGTACGAAGCAAAGAATTCAGGAAGAAACCAAGTTGTGTTAGCATAGGGCCAGACGATGGCTCTTTTCTTTTGTCGGGAAAAACGGGCCGAAAATTGAGCAGGTAACGGGAGGAAATGAGATGACTTCACACGGGCAGCAAGGAATCGCGCAAGAAATGGCGCCAGATGTGTATCGGCTGGAGCTGCCGACGCCCTTTAACGTCGGACCGGTCAATGTGTACCTCGTAAAGGGAGAAAAGCTGACGCTTGTCGACGTGGGACCGCTCACTGAAGACGCCTGGCAAGCGCTTGCAGCAGGGCTGAAAGAGATCGGTGTGAGCGTCGAAGAGATCGAGCAGGTCATCCTCACCCATCATCACGTGGACCATTGCGGTCTCCTGGAGCGGGTCCGGAAAATCTCGGGAGCGCAGACGCTGGCGCATCCGCTGGCAGCGCCGTACATCGAGCTGGACGCGGAATTCATGGACTTTCACGACCGCTTTTTCACGGAGCTGTACAAGCAAAGCGGCGTGCCGCAAGAGAAGATGTACATCATCGAACGTTTCCATCAGCTGATGAACACGTTTTCCGAGGCGAGTCGGATCGACGTTCATCTGAAGCACGAGCAGACCGTCCCGAACCTGCCGCAATGGCAAGTGCTGTACACGCCGGGCCATAGCCAGAGCCACCTTTCCCTGTACCGGGCTGCCGACCGCCTGATGATCGGGGGCGACCACATCATCAAGCGAATTTCCTCCAATGCCTTTATCGAGCCGCCTCGCGACCATACCAGCGTCCGTCCGCTGACGCTGGTCCAGTACCGGACCGCCCTGCAGATGTGCGCGGACATGGACATTGAGCAGGTGCTGTCGGGGCATGGAGAACCGGTGCTGGATCACCGCGAGTTGGTTCTCGCGCGGCTGCGCAAAAACTGGGAGCGGACCGATACACTCCGCCGCATGCTCGGTGACGGGGAGAAGACTGCGTACGAGCTGACGGCCTTGCTCTTCCCGAGCCTGTACGAAAAAGAACTGCCGCTGACGCTGTCGGAAACGCTGGGCCATATCGATTTGCTGACGATCCTGCACCAGGTGGACGTGCGCGAAGAGGGCGGCGTCCTGTACTACTCCGTCTAGGGTAACGGCGGACAGGCGCCAACCAGCGGAATAACCTGATTCTTCCCCGGAAACGCTATGGAGGACGGACACCCGGGTGTGGCTTCCCAAAGTAGCGTGAGGAGGGGCAATTATGCGCAATGGTTGGACGATTTGTCTCGTGACTCTGATGTGCGTGGCCATGAGCGGCTGCAATCAAATGGGCGTCAAGCAAAACGCGGGTTCGGCTTTTGATCAGGTGCGCGATCATTTTTCCGCGCAAGAGTCGTACGCCTTTTACGGCAACACCAGGCTTTTGGCGGAGAACAGCGCCAACGGCAACGTGGTGAATTTTTCGGGGCGCAAAGACAAGGATGCCGTGTTTATGAATGTGAAGCTGTCTTTGCCGGACGAGAAGCGGGTCGACAATCTCAGCTTGCTGCAGCAGGGAAGCAGGCTGTACGCGAAGCAAGGCAGCGATCGCGAGTGGAAGAGCGTCGCCCACACGCAGTCTGTCTATCAGCAGGAAATGAACAACTGGGATCCCGCGGCTTGCTTTCAGCAGATGGCAGACATGCAAAAGAACATCCGGCCGCTGCCGGATGAGAACCCGAACGACAATGTCGAAGCGGTGAGCGTCACCCTCGATCCTGCGAAGCTGAAAAACTGGCTGGTGACGCAGATGCACGAGCAGTCGGGAGGAGCAGGCCCTCGCGCCCAGTCCACCGCTGGCGCGGCGTACAAGCCCCGGTTGAAGCTGGCGATGACCCTGTCGGATGGTTCCTGGAAAAACAGCTCGACCGGGCGCAAAGGACCGCGCATTCAATCCGCGGCTGCGCCGAACATCAGTGAAATCGTCGACCAGATGGACGTCAATGCGGCGTACACCGTTTACTACAACCGGACCAGCATGCTGCCGACGAGCATTATCATGTCGATCCAGTCGCAGTACGATGTCAATGGACAGCGTGTGCGCGAACACTCGCAGGTGGAGACGTACCTGCAAAATTACGGGAAGGTAAAGCCGCTCCCGAATCCGCATGGGGATCAAACATCCAGATAAGAGCGCAGCCACGGGCGATCCCGTTTCCGCAATCAGCCGGACGGGATCGCCTTTTTGTGCGGGAGGTCGGCGCGCGCCAGCTGCATCTGCACCGGATACTTTTTGACGCTCAAATGCGTCACCAGGACGTGCAGCGGATCGCCGTTCCAGTCGACTGTCACATCGAGAAGGCTGCGCGGCTCCCAATCGGCGGGGAGGGGAGTCAGCTCGGCATGCAGAATCGGGAATTTGCTGAGCACGGCATTCCCGTAGCTGCCGATGACAAAGTCGAGCGAAGGACTGTACGCGCAATTCATCTTCAGGCCGGCTGCGATGGCAGCGATCTGGTCGACATACTGGGAGCGAGGCAGGCGGACGTCGACTTCCTGCAGGGCAATGACGTCGGCATGGAGCGGCCGCAAGGTGTCGACGATCTGCGCCGGATCGGCTTTCCCCGCATTGGTGCGGCATCCGCGAATGTTGTACGTAACGACAGACAGCGGTTGATCGTAATGACTGACAGAAGGCAGGGCGCTGCCGGCGAGATTGCGGATGATCGTCCCGCCTGTCGGCAACGAAAGCAGCGCGAGACTCAGGGTGAGCGGAAGCCATTTTTTGCGCATGGGACCTCCTTGGCGAAGACGCGGAAATAGGAGTTTTTTTTTATCATAGCGTGTCCGCTGACAGGAGGAATACTGGAAAACTTTGTCGAACTATCAAACCAGATTATCTTTTTGCGTCGAATCATCTGTACAATAAACAAGATGCCTGACTGGGCCTTATAACAGAGCCAAAACAGGAGGGTATATGGATGGCAATGGATCAGACGAAAATGCGCATTTTGTCGGCAGCCGCCAAGCTGTTTGACATTCATGGCTACAAGGGCACCTCGGTTCGACATATTGCCGAGGAGGCACAGGTAAACTCCGCGCTCATCTCCTATTATTTCCACGGGAAGCAAGGTGTACTGGAAACCTTGATCGCCTCCTATTTTGATACGCTGTTTCGACGAGTAGAGGTACTGGAAGAGCAGGACAAGGACGCTCCCCTGTACGAACGGCTGGAGCGGGTTGTGCAGCTGTACGTGAGATTTCAGTGCGAGAATGCCCCGATCACCCGGCTGATCCAGCGCGAATTGAGCGTGGAATCCATGCTGGCGCGGGAAGTTCTGACCTTGTACATCAGCCGCTGGAAGCACGGATTGTCCCGTATTATCGAGATGGGCATGGCGGCAGGCGAATTCCGCCTTGTCCCTGTCGATCGCATCGTCCTGGCTGTCATCAGCCAGATGACGTATCCTTTTTTGCAAGCTCAAATGGTTCGCCAGGTTTACGATCTGGAGCCTTACTCCGAGGAGTTCGCCTTATGGCTGCAGGCATCCATCATGTGCTATCTGCGAGCGTGCCTGCTTTTTGCATAAAGCAGTACCTCTTCCATGAATACATACACTAAGGGGTTGTATGACAAGTGAAACGTTCATTATTCATGCTCTGCCTGGCAGGCATGTTGCTATACGCGAATCCGACTTTTGCGACGCCGTTCCCCGACAAAACGGACGAGCTGGTCCAGGACGCCGACAACTATTTGAAAAAAGAAGACAAAGCGAAATTTGCCGAAGAACTGAAAGAGGGCCCGGGCAGCTACAAGGTCGTCGTCGTGGAGAGCACATCTCCGGAAGCGGAATCTCCCGACGTGTACGCGCAGAAGCTGTTCGACAACTACAATCTGGCCGAGGACGCCTTGATGCTCGTCCTTGACTCGGATACGGAGCAGCTGGGCGTATACGCGGGACCGGCCCTGCAGGCGAAAGGCGCGACTTTGGAGATGTTCCATGACAAGATCGCCTCCTACTACGAGCCTTTCCGCAACCAGAAGCAATATTTGACGGGGATTCAGACGATGATTGCGGAGGTCAATTCGGAGCTGGACCGCATCCAGTCCAAGCGGACCGCTGCGGGCGCCGCCAATGCGAACCATGCGGACGGGCAGGCGAAGGATGAGGACGGAGCAGGCGCGAGCGGCATCCCCTGGTGGATCTACTTGATCGGAGTCGTCTTTGCCGGCCTCTCCGTCGGCTTGATCTACGGCATGATTCGCCGCCGCTCCATTTTCGCCCAGGTGGATGATGTGGAAGACTGGAAGGAAGAGCTGGTCGAGAAGATCAATGTGATCGAGGTCGAGAAGCCGCTGCGGCGCTCGAGCGGAATGACAGAGGTGCGCTACCATCACATCGCGGACAAAAAGGAAAACCTGCTGCGCATCCGCATCCCGGATGTGGAAATGATGATCCTCGATGCGGAGGAGGCGTGCGATCGGTTCCGCTTTACTCTGGCGCTGGGAATTCTTGAGGAAGCGCGCGAGGCCATCGCCGAGATCGAGCAGGAATTGGCGGAGCTGAAGACAGATACGACAGATGTCGCTGCAACCAAGCAGGAAACCAAGGTCGTCATTCCGGAAATCGGAAAGCAGGTGGAGCAGGTCGAGCGGCGCCTGTCTGATCTGCGGCTGGAATACGGCCTGTCGTTTCACGAATTGAAAGCAAAGCTGGACGAAGTCGAGACGATGCGCAAGCTGGTCAAGACCTCGCGTGCCGCAGGCGATGACCTCCAGGCCTACGATACGACGCTGAAAGCGCAGCAGCTGCTGGAGCAGGTGACGAAGGCGATGGAGCAGATTCCTGCCATGGTTGTGCGGGTCAAAAAAGAACTGCCGGAAGAGTTCAAGCAGCTGGAAGACGGCATTGACCAAGCGATGCGGGACGGGTTTCAGCTGGAGCAGGACGGCCTGGAAAAATCCATGCTGCAGGCGAAGCAGCTGCTGACAGCGGCGAAAAGCGCCCTGGAAGAAGGCAGCCTGGAGATGGTGCAGACTCATCAAAAAGCGTTCGAGGTTTTGATGGACGCGACTTATCAGAGCCTGGAGGAAATGGCGCTGGCACAGAAGGAAGCTGCCTCTGCCGCTCAAGAAAAACGGGCAGAAGCAGCGGCGGCCCACCGGGTAGAGGAGCCTGTCGCAGCCGATGAACCGCCGGAAACAGTCGGGGATGAACGGCACGAGACTGAGGTGGACGACGCAGTCCCGCCGCTAGTGGAAGCCCCTGTCGAAGTACTGTATCAAGAACGGGAAGGATTGCTAAACGCGAAGGCGATTCCCTTCCCGACGGCCCTGCGGCAAGGGGCAGCAGCGTCGCAAAAGGCAGTGGAAGAGGAACCGGGCGAAGAAGTCGAGTACGAATTGGTCATTCCCAAACGCCCGCCGGAATGGGACGAGGACAAGCAGGAGCCAGAGCCGGAGCTGCTGCTGATTGAGACCGAGGACGACGCGCTGGACGAGCTGGAACGGATCTCGGGAACGCTGGTCCGTGTGCGTCAGCAGATCAAGCGCAGCTACCTGCCGGGCATACCGGACTCCCTGAAATATTTGTTTGAAGAAGTGGTGCAGACTCTCGCACGGATCAAGTCCATCATGGAGCAGTACCGCTACGATCTCGAGGAGGTCGCCATTCTCATCCAGGACGCCAATGAGCTGGTCGACGAGACAGAGCGGATGGCGGAGCGGGTCATTTCCACGTGCCAGCTGGCGGAAGGGGCGATTCAGTACACCAACCGCTATCGCAGGCAAAACCGCAAAGTTAATGAATTATTGACCAAAGCGGAGCAGTCGTTTAGACAACTGGCATTCGCGGAAGCCTATCAGTTGGCGGAAGAAGCGCGCCTCGTAGTCGAAGGAACTCCGGAAGAAGTGGAGACGCGCTGGTTGCTGCGACGGAAGAAAAAGGGGTGAGGCGTTTTTGAATTTTTCTCTGTTTTTGCTTCTGGCCGGGGTCATTGTGATGCTGCAGCCTCGGACCAGACGCTGGCAATCCCGGATGGCGGCCCATTTCCACGGGGACGAGAAACGGATCAAACAGCGGGCAAACACGTTCTTCCTGCTCGGCTTCGCGTTTATCCTGACAGGCTTGGCGTATTTGTACCGAGCGGCAGCGTCTTAAAAAACCAATCCGGACAAAGAGAGACACCCGTGCTCAGGCATCGGGTGTTTTTGGCTGTAAAAAAAGAAGCGCCGCTCACCGGGCGGCGCTTCAGATAGGGAAGATAAAGGGAGCTAAGGTTTGATAACCAGCTTCTTACAACTAGGGGGGAGTAAGAGGATGATCACTCTTTTTCCAAAAAAGAGTACCCACCTGTTAACTTCCCCGCGCGCAGCCCTGTTAAACCTGATTTGCAGAATAATTTTCCAGCGCGAGCCGGGCGCTGTGAGTGCCTGCCACATGACCGGAGGAAAAAGCGATCGTGATGTTGTATCCGCCTGTATGTGCGTGCACGTCCATCACTTCGCCGGCAAAGAAGAGGCCTTCCCTACATTTGGACTGCATGGTCCGCGGGTCGATCTCTTTGACGCTCACGCCGCCGCCCGTGATGAAGGCTTCCTGCAGAGAGAGGGTCCCGGTGATCGTCAGCGGAAAGGCCTTGATGAATGTAGCCAGCACCGCCCACTCCTGCTTGCGCATGTGGCTGAGCGTCGTGTCCTCGGGAATCACGGAGAGCGAGAGCAAAAGCGGGATCATTCGTTCCGGCAAATAGCCATTCAAGACGTTTTTTACCGCCTTTTTCGGCTGCTCCTCCAGCAAGCCCCAGCTCTCTGCCGCGATCGCTTCGGCGGATTTGGCCGGCATCAGATCGAGTGTGAGGGCGAGCGGGACGGGACCGTGTTTGCGCTGCGCAACGGAGACGTAGTGGCCCATGCGCAAGGAAGCGGGGCCGGATACTCCCTGATGGGTAAAGATCATGTCTCCTTCTTGCATGCTCACCTTTTTTTCGTTGGGAGCGTACAGCGTCATTTCCACTTCGCGCAAGGAGAGACCTTGCAGGGAATGGTCGCGAATAAACGGGTCGCTCGCCACCAGCGGCACTTCCGTCGGGTACAGGTCGGTAATCGTATGGCCGGCTTCTTTCGCCCAGGCATAGCCGTCGCCGGTAGAGCCAGTCTGCGGAACCGAACAGCCGCCGACGGCGATGATGACACAGGCCGACGACAGGCTCTCGCCGGATGACAGCCGGATGCCGACCGTGCGGCCATCTTCGGAAAGGACCTTCTCGACCGGACTGTTGAGCCGGATTGTCACGCCTTGCCTTTTGAGCTTGTCGATCAAAGCCTGGGCGACGGTGACGGCTTTATCGGTCACGGGGAACATCCGGCCGCGGTCCTCTTCCTTCAGTGCAACCCCGAGTTCCTCGAAAAACCGGACAATATCCCGATTGTTGAACTGGGCGAAGGCGCTGTACATGAAACGGCCGTTCCCAGGCATTTGCTTGATCAGCTCATCCTGCTTCTTGGCGTTCGTCACATTGCAGCGGCCGCCGCCGGAAATGATCAGCTTACGGCCCAGCTTGCCGCCCTTTTCCACGAGGCAGACGCGGGCTCCCTGACTGGACGCAGCGACAGCGGCCATCAATCCGGATGGACCGCCGCCTATGACTATGACATCGTAATCGCGTGCAGATTTGTGCATACCGTGGTTTCGTCCTTTTTTTGGATAGGGTAGACCTCACCCATTGTACCACAAGCTCTCCCCGTTTCGCTCCCGCGCCTCTTCAGCGGCGGGCGGAGTCGTTCAGGATCGCGGGGAGAGGCTCCCTGTCGAGTACGTAGCGGACGACGTCCTGGTCCCGCAAGAGGTGCGTCACGGTGTAGCCCTTTTCCAGATACGTCTGGAAAAGCGCGCGGGTCGTCTGTCGCCAGGCGCGTGCGGTCTCCATGTCCGCTTTCTTGACCTCCTGGAAATGGGCCGGGACCGGCAGCAGCAGCACGGAATCCTGCAAGTCGAGCTGCATGGCAAGCGGCCGAGGCATGCCGTCGACGATTTCATAGCTCAGCACTTCGGGAGTGTGCCCTGCCTGCTTTGGCAGATCCGCACGTCCCGCGTGGTGCCGCTCGACGCGGCTGCTCTCCAGGAACCATTCGACGAGAAAGCGGTCGGTGGGCAGCCCGCGATTGAATTCATCGTCCAGCCTGCCGTAGCAGTCGGGCAGATAGGTGCGGACGATGCCGCCCAGCTTCACGATGTTGAGAAAGCCGTTGACGGTTTCCAGCGGATCGTACGTCCAGGTAATTTTTTGGTGCCCCAGCGCCACTGCTTCTTCGCGCTGCAGCCATTTCATCTGCACGCCCAGTCCCTGCTTGCGGTAGGCCGGCAAAAAACCGAGCATATGCGAGCACAGATGGGGTTCTCCGTGGGTGTAACCGGGAAAGCTGTAGAGGAAGCCGATCATCTCGCCTTTATCGAAGGCTCCCAGAAAAAGTCCGCCAAACTTGGCGATGGTAATGGTCATATGGTAAGGAATGACTTCGTCCGTATTCCAGACGGCGCCTTCCAGGGCTTCGACCAGCTGCAGCTCAGCCGGCTCCGTTATTTTGCGAAAGGTAATCGACATGGTTTTCCCTCCCGGACAGTGTGTACGTGAAAGCATTCGGGATCGCGGGCGGGCATTCCTGCAATCGATCGGTTGCAGGAATGCCCGCCCGCGCTGATAATAGAATACGTAGAAAATGACAGGTTGTACATTGAGGAGGCACGACGGGAATGGGGAACGAGTTTCAACGCGAGTTGTGGAAGCGTTTGACGGAAGCGCCGGGCGCACCCGGCTTTGAAGGGCCGGTACGCGAGATCATGCGGGAATACATAAGCAAGTATACGAGCGAGATCGTCTATGACAATCTCGGCAGCATGTTCGGAATCATGCGCGGCGATGAGAACGGGCCGCGGATCATGGTAGCGGGACATATGGACGAGGTAGGGTTTCTGGTCACCCGGATCTCTGAAAAAGGATTCATCTCCTTCCAGACGCTCGGCGGATGGTGGGGCCAGGTTCTATTGGCGCAGCGCGTGCAGATCATCACAGGCCAGGGAGTCATCGAAGGCGTCATCAGTTCCATTCCGCCGCACGTGCTCAGCGATGACCAGCGCAATCGCCCGATGGATGTCCGCAACATGTACGTGGATATTGGGGCAGATACGCGGGAGGAAGCCGAGCGTCTGGGCATCCGTCCGGGACAGCCGATCCTGCCGATCTGCCCGTTCCAGGTGATGGCAAACCCGCGCCGGATCATGGCAAAAGCATGGGACAACCGGTACGGCTGCAGCCTGGCCGTCGAGCTGGCCAAGGAGCTGCACGAGCGCCCCGGACATCCGAACGTCGTCTACGTGGGAGCGACTGTGCAGGAAGAGCTGGCAGGCGCTCGCGGAGCGAAAACGGCGGCAGAGCTGATCCAGCCCGATCTGTTCCTGGCACTGGATGCAAGCCCGGCTGGCGACATCCCGGGTGTGCGCGAAGAGGGAGGCAAATTGGGCAGCGGGCTTTTGATGCGCATCTACGACCCGATGCAAGTCATGCCGCTTGGACTGAGAGAGCTGTTGATCTCCACCTGTGAGGAAGAAAACATCCCGTACCAAATTTACGTGGCCAAAGGCTACACAGACGCCGGCGTCGTGCAAAACCACGGCAGAGGAGTCCCTTCTGCGGTCATCGGCATCCCGTCCCGATACATTCACAGCCATGCCTCGATCATTGACACGGCAGATTACGAGGCAGCGAAACGACTGCTGTTTCACGTGATCCGCAAGCTGGATCGAAAGACATGGGAGTCGATCCTGCCGCGATAAGAGAAAGGGGAGGTGGCGCTAATGAATGCGGTCACTTTGTATACCAAGCGTATCGATCAAGCCGCATCCTTTGAGTTCAATTTGTTCGACAACCAGTTTGCGACGGAAAATCTGGCGGTGCGCAAAGTCTTGATGGCGATGCTGGAAGCCGTTCGGCATTGCCTCAGCGATGTGGAGATCGAATACAATGACAGCATGCTCGCTGAAAAAGTGGGAGCGCGCCGGGCTGGCGAGCTTCTCCGCTTTCTCGGGGCGACCAGGGACAACAGCCGGGACAACCTCGAAGATGGCGTGGTGATCAGCCGAACCTTTCGCGCGCCGTTGACCGAGGAACGCTACGATTATTTCTACAACCTCAAGGATATTGCGACTCTTGCCCATTACCGGCTGCAAGAGGGGGCGGAGGACCGGATCGTCTTTTACTTCACCCGGTACTTGCAGCTGATCGCTCCGGACCGCTCCTCGCACGACCAATTTCTGGAGAGGCTCGAGTCCTTTTCCCTGCCCTACAGGCTGGTCCCGATTTCCTGAAAGAAAGCCTAGCAGAAAAGCCATGCAGCTCCCGATTGTTTGGAGTGCATGGCTTTTCTTCAACGAAGGCTCCGTGAGCTTGGCGGAACCTTGGAATTTCTGAAAATTGTCGAAAAATCTATCGCTTAACCAGTTGACAGGAAAAAAAGAGCACTCACGCTGGCGAATGCTCCCGAAGAGACTGCTCAGGTGGAAGGGCGGTTCGGACCTTCCAGCTTCTTGTCGCCGTAGCCGGGGGCGTCGTTTTTGACGCGGTTTGGCTGGCGATTCCGCCCGGTGATTGGGGCAGCTGACGTTTGGTTCGGTTTTGACCTGCTCATCCTGTTCCTCCTCCTGATAGTCAAGCGTTCCGGCTGGATCTCGCAGAGCTTGGGTACTGCCGTGTACAGGCGACGTCCTCGAGCTGAACCAGCAGCGAGGACAGCGGCGTTCTTCGTGGCATCGCGACTCGCTCTGGGCTGGCTTGCCGACCGTTTTCCTTTGTGCTCACGTAGCTCCCTCCTTTTTTCCGGACCTGGTTGCGTTTTTGCGTGCGTCCGTCTGTTTGTAGCGCGCGCTGGCGTAGACGGCGAACAAGCCGAGGACGGAGGCGACGAACAACGTGACCATCCCGTAGGCGATCCAGGGTGAGCGGCTACCTACGCCTCCCAGCTTTTCTACCATGATCCCACCCAGACTCGTGCCAATCGCCGTGCCGATCCCCGACACGAAGTTGGAAATGCCGAAATACGCGCCCAGCCATTCTTCTTTGGCAAAATGGGTGACGAGGCTGTCCTGTACAGGCATAAACAGCATCTCGCCCAAAATGAACAGGAAGGCTGCCCCGCTCAAGGCGATGAACTGCTCCGCCCAGCCCATAGCCGTCAGCCCTGTCCCCAAGAGCGCAGTGCCCATGGTAAGAGACAGATAGGGGTTGATTCGCTGCAGGACATACCGGGCCACCAGTCCTTGCAGCAGCACGACACTCATGGAGTTGATCGTCCAGATCAGCCCGATCAGTGTCGCGGAATGCAGCACATGCTCTCCCCGCAGCGGGAGGATCAGGGCGAATTGCGCGTAGAGCGCCCAAATCACCAGCGTGATCAGGGAAAAAAACAGGAAGCTGCGGTGGGTCAAAATATGTTTGTACTCCGCTAGCGGCGTCCGCCGACAGTCGGGTCCGATACAGCGATCGTCAGGCAGGCTGAACCGGGTGAGGGCCGCCAGTGCCGCAAAGACGAGCGCCGCCAGCAAAAAGGGCCGTTGCTGCAGCGAGGTCATCCAGGCGATGACTACACCCGCCACAATAATGCCGGAATGGGCGAGGATGCCGCGCCACGAAAAAGCGGACGTCCGCTGTGCGGCATCGACTTCGTCGGCAATCATCGCTTTGATCGTGGGAGCGAGAAGGCCGAGCCCCATGCCGTTTACCGAGGAAAACGTGAGGAACAGCCAGTACGGGACGGCATAGTGATAGCCGAGCATGGCGGCGCCTTGCAGGAGCGCCCCGATCACGATGATGCTGCGCCGGCCAAAGCGGTCAGACAGGGGCCCGCCCAGCAGGCTGCCGATCTGATAGCTGATGTTTCCTGCTCCCAGCACCAGTCCCACCTGGCTGAGCGAAAGTGCGCGAGCCTTTTCCAGAAAGATAGGAAAGACAGGAATAACCAGATAAGAGGCCAGGTGCATGAAAAACACGAGAATCAGGAGCAGCAAATAGGGCTTGTTGCGCCACAGTGAACCAGTCGAGGCTTCCATGATCGTCTCCTCTCCGTTCATCTCCCGATTAGTATGAGTGGAACAGGAGGCTCTCTATGCACCCGATTGGGCGAGTGCGGAAAATGAAAGAGGGAGCGGGCAAGCGTCCAATCCAAGGTCTATCCCGCGACATATACCTATAAAGAAGAGCGCCATGGGCGTTATGCCTGGTGGGCAAGGAGCGTGACAGCATGAAGGGGGGACGGACATGAAAGATTTTTTTGCGCAAGAAGGCTTCGAAGTGGTGATCTGGATCGTGATCATCATCTTTCTCCTCTCCATATTCTTTGACGAAGGGATAGATTGACATGAGCGCATATCGACCGATGCGGCGGTTAAACCAATATTACAAGTCCAACGAAGGGTTCAAGGCGTGGATCAAGGCCAACGAGCAGTGGTTCAAGGAAAATCCGGACGTCTTCAAGCAGCTGCTGCGCAATCCGAACATGGTCAGCCTGTTCATGGATCTGATGGTCATGAATTCCCCCCGGATCGAAAAAAGGCTGCACAGGCAGGCGCGAAACAGAAAATGAGAGGGGAGCGGCATGCGCGAAAAGCATGCCGTTGTTTTTTCATAAATGCCAGACAAGCCGCGTAGGGATAAGCATAAGCTCTCGCAGTCTGGAGGATGGACCATGGCGCAGGTCATATTGACATTTTTTGTGGCGTACGGGATTGTGGTTGGCGGCTCGCTCTGTGGAGGATTGGGCGCTTTCCTGACGGACAAACCGCCGCTTTTGTCGGTGGCCCAGCTGGCAGACCAGCTGAAGATCTGGGGACTCGTCGGTGCGCTGGGCGGGACGTTTGATTCCTTTTTGCAAATTGAAAAGATATTGATGGGCAATTTCTCACCCGTCTTCAAGCAGCTGGTCATGATCGTCGTCGCCTTTCTGGGGGCGCACATCGGGACGATCTGTGTGCAGTGGCTGGTTCAGGTGCGCTCATGAGCAGACAGCACTGGAAACGGTATGTCGCGATCTGGGTCATCGGCATCCTCCTGGGCGGCGCAGCCATGCTGTTTATGTACGGGAAAGAGATGGAAGAGATGATGCTGGTGAAAAGGAGCCTGGAGTTCCAAAACAAAAAGCTGTACGAGGAAAATCTCGAGCTCAAAAAAAGCCAGAACGTCGCGCGCAGAAAACCGACGGTCGGGATCGAGGAGGTCCGTGTCACGGTCCTCGATCCCAAGCCGCATCCGACGATCGAGGTGCAGGTGGTCGAGCGGATGGAACAGGATCTCGCTTCCCTGAAAGGAAAAAAGGTCGAGCAGGTCGCAGAGGTGCATCAGGTTCTCCATGAAATGCTGCGGCGGCGCGAATACGTCCTGCCGGACCGAACGATGGTGGAGGTCAGGGTCAAGACTGTTGTCATTGGCCGGACGCTGCATCTGTTTGTCACGGCAGAGGTGAAAAAAGAAGATGTGCTCAAGAAGGTTGCCCGAAACTTTCTCTTTCTCGGCCCGTATACTCCTACATAAACACCTGGTGAGCTGACAGGCGCAACGTACAGAGTGAGCGAAAAGGAGAGAGTAGGAGATGTCGATGTTCAAAAAATTGTTGGCCAGCGTGGGGATCGGCTCTGCGCGAGTGGACACGCGTCTGGAGCAGGACACCGTGGTGCCTGGAGAAGCGCTGGCAGGGGAGGTCCATCTGACCGGGGGCGACGTGGCCCAGGAGATCGACGAAATTTACATGTACGTCATCACCCATTATGAGCGGGAAATGAATGACAGCAAGGTAAAGGAAGAGTGCATCCTGATCAAGCATCGGCTGACCGAGCGGATCGTTCTGCAGCCAAAGGAACACCGCGTGCTGCCTTTCGCTTTTCGCCTTCCGTACGAGACGCCGCTGTCGATGGGACGACAGCCTGTCTACTTGCGAACCGGGCTGGATATTAAAAATGCCATTGACCCGGGGGATTCGGACTTTATCGAGGTCCGTCCGCATCCATTGATAGCCAAGGTGCTGGATGCCGTGCAGCAGATCGGCTTCCAGCTGTTCAAGGTAGATTGCGAGTACAATCGCCACCTGGGCAAAACGTATCCGTTCGTGCAGGAATTCGAGTTCCGTCCGACAGGTTCTAACCGCAGCCGTCTCGAGGAGCTGGAGATTATTTTTTTCCTGCGCGAGGACAGCGTCGAGGTTTTCATGGAGCTGGACAAACGGGCGCGCGGCTTTCTGGGGGCTTTTGAAGAAGCTTTCAGCTTGGACGAACGGTACGTGCGTTTCCGCCTGCACGAGGAAGATCTGCATCGCTCCACCGGCGAAGTCGCCAAGTCTATCGAAGAGCTGATTGGCAGACAGGTGCGCTAATCGAACGACCAATAAAAAATGCTGTCTGTGGTCTCATGCCCAGGCAGCATTTTTTTCATTCCGGATCACTCGTCGCCCACACCGATTATGGACAGGAGAATAAACAAGACAAGAATCAGCGCAATTCCATTCCCTCCATTAAACAACCCCATCGTTTTCCCTCCCCGTGGCGATCATCTGCTTTTTCCTATAGGATATTGGCGGATGCAGAAATCGGTGTCCGGGCATCAACCCATCTTCCGCGTTGACCCAGCTACGCCGCGGTTGTTTTTCCACACGGTGTCTTTCCAATGTTTTGATTTGCATGTATAGGCCTGGATTTTTCTGACAATACTGTGACCATGAAGAATCCGAGGAGGAAATGATTGATGAATTTACTGGAAAAAACAAGGAAAATTAATATGATGCTGCAAAAAACGATGGGCGGCAGCGGCGTAGGTTACCAAGACCTTGCGCGACTTTTGTCTGAGGTCATTGTAGCGAATGTGTACATCATTACGGCGGATGGCACGATCCTCGGCAGCGGGGTCAATCAGGAAATTGCGCTGAACGAAGATGGACGGTCGGGCTACGTGCAGGCGGACCTCCATCAAAAATTGCTGGAAGTGAATCAGACGCTTGCGAATGAACCGATCGGCAGCCCTTACAGCATGGTGCCGGCCGAGCTCAGCTCGCTGTTCCCGCAGATGATGACGACCGTCATCCCGATCCATGCCGGGGGAAGCCGTCTGGGTACGTTGGTTCTGCTGCGCGCCTACGGTCTCTTTGAAACGGAAGACCTGATTTTGGGCGAAATCGGCGCCACCGTCATCGGGATGAAAATCGTCCGTCAACGCACGGAGCAGATCGAAAATGAAGTGCGCGACAAGACCTTTGCCAAAATTGCCCTTTCTTCGCTCTCCTACAGTGAGCAAATTGCCATCGAAAAAATTATGGAGCAGCTGGATGCCAGGGAAGGACTGCTGGTCGCAAGCCAGCTGGCCGACCAGGCGGGGCTCACCCGTTCGGTCATCGTCAATGCGCTGCGCAAGCTGGCGAGCGCCGGCGTGCTGGAATCCCGTTCGCTGGGAATGAAAGGCACCTACATCAAGGTGCTGAACGACAAATTCCCGTCCGAACTGGCCAAATGGAAAACGTCTTAACTTGACATCCGCAAATGTTTTCCGCAGCTGACGAACCGGCAAAAGCTGGCGGCGAAGTTTATTCTGGCCGAGCCTCGGCAGGTCGCCTTGCATCCGGCCAAGACGGTAGGGGCTTTGAGCGGGACGAGCGAAACGACCATGATCCGCTTGTGCTACGCCCTGGACTACTCCGGCTACAGCGAGCTGCAGAATGAATTGCGCCGCACCTTGCTCGACTGGAGTCCGCAGGAGCAGGCCATCAGCCAGCTGCGCCAGGCGGCAGATCAGCTGCAGGCCAAGGAAGATCTGATTTCGTTTCACATGGAGCAGGATCTGGCCACCATTTCGCAGACGCTCGGCGAGCTGGGCAGCTGCGGCATCCTCAACATCAAGATCGGCCGTGTCGGCGGTTTGACCGAGTCCAAGCGCATCCACGATCTTTGCCAATCCCGGGGCATTCCGGTGTGGTGCGGAGGCATGGTCGAATCCGGTATCGGCCGCGCCCACAACGTCGCCGTCACCTCGCTGCCGAACTTCACCATCCCGGGCGATACCGCGGCTTCGAGCTGGCGGCTCCGGGCCAAATCGCCGTACCGGATGGACCCGGCATCGGATACGCCCTCAACCAGCAGGCAGTAGGCAGATATGTGATCCGCTCCGCCAATTTCCGACCCGTCCAATAAACAAAGGCGCACACCCTGTACACTGGTACCCATAGAATGGACACTTAGAAAAAAGGTGTTCAAGCTATGGGTACCTTTTTGTATACTGGAGTAAGCAACGGAGGGGATTACATCATGAGCAAGAAACGGTTTGCGGAAGAAGAA